>Ga0114984_1001006_pt1 | contig 10597 bp, 15 predicted proteins | sample Shrwel1BS1Day1_FD_96987 | JGI IMG/M metagenome (GOLD analysis project Ga0114984, IMG submission 96987) | Subsurface microbial communities from deep shales in Ohio, USA - Utica-3 well 1 S-1-Day1 | ecosystem: Environmental > Aquatic > Deep subsurface > Shale gas/oil reservoir > Produced water/Flow... | reverse complement strand
TGAAAATGGTCAGGGGGTTGAGCAGGATTATACTGCTGCTGCAGAATTATACAAGAAAGCATGTGATGCAGGGCTTTTAGACGCATGTTTCAATTTAGCCGTCATGTATGATACCGGCAAAGTCACAACTAAAGATTACTCTGAAGTCACAGATTTATACACCAAAGTCTGTGACGGCAAAAAGGCAAAAGGATGTTACAATTTAGCTGCAATGTACTATAACGGCAAGGTTATTGAAAAAAATCTTGAGAAAGCAAAAAACTTGTTCAAAAAAGCCTGCGATATGAATCTCCAAAAAAGCTGCGAAACCTATAAAATGTTAAACGAGCAAATGCAAAATAATTAAGGGCACTTGTGAAATTTTACCAAGCCAATATAAAAGTGGCTTTATACTAATTTTTTTATCACAATTTTATCACAATTCAAAAATCGACTGGCTAACATACTGTTAGTAAAGGGAAAAATGGTCGGGGCGAGAGGATTTGAACCTCCGACCCTCGGTTCCCAAGACCGGTTAATTTGCTTATTTACGCTTTTATTTGTTTTTATTTAGTTTTAATTTTAGCCCTTTTGTCAGATATTTACAAGTTTATATTGCTTATTCGGTTATTTTTAGCTATATTTATTTATTGCAAAAAGTGTTAGCAAAGTGTTAGCAAAGTGTTAGCAAAAATGTTAGCAGAAAATAAACCGATAAGGGGTACATATGAAGGGCGTTTATGTAATGTGCAACAATAACAAATGTAGGCACATGATAGCCGTAGATAAAAAGCTTAAAAAATGTAATAAGTGCAGAACCAACCTAAGAGAAGCATATCAGGATAAAATCTATATCAGATATAAAAATAAATGGAAACACATTCCGGAGGGCTTAAAAGTTGCAGAGCTGGAGATGAGCAACCTTAAAAATGAAGTCAAGGGGCTTACTAACAAAAATGACAAGATAAAATTTGCAGATGTATATAACAAGCAGTATTTATCATACTTCCAAAGCCAAAACAAAGATTATAACAAGGTGAGAGCCCGGCAGGAAGCATTTTATAATTACTTTGAAGGCTATTACCTTCAAGACATAAAAAAGATTGATGTAGAGGGCTATATAAACCACCTAAGAGACAAGGATTTTAAACAATCCACGTTAAACCGTTACTTAAGAGTTGTTACCAACTTTTTTAATTTTTGTGAACAAATGGAGCTTATAGACAAGAGCCCGGCAAAATATATCAAAACCAATAAAGAAGAGCAGTCAGAAAAATATATATTATCTCCGATTGATGAAGATAATTTATTAAGGGTTTGCCGGGAGTCAAAAAGCAGTTACTTATATTATTATGTTTTGATAGCCATTGAAACAGGCATGCGAAGCAGTGAGATATTAAGGCTTAAATGGCAGGATGTAAGTTTTGATTATGAAACTATATATGTAACGGAAACTAAAACAGGAGATAACAGAATAATCCCAATGACTGAGAGGCTGAGGGCTTCATTAACAGAACTTTTTGACCTAACAGGTGTTACCCCTCACCTATTCCACAACCACAAAACTGGCAGCCATATAACAGACCTAAAACCAAGCTTTACCAGAGCGGTAAAGAAACTTGGCTTAAATATATCATTCCACAACCTAAGACATTACTTTATAACCAGAGCATCACAAGCTGGACTTTCAAGCCTTGAGATTATGCAACTATCAGGACACAAAGACCATAAGACCTTACAGAGATATAGCCACTTACATATTGAACAGGCTCAAAACTCAATGAAAGCAATAGAGAACTATAAAAAGAAACTGGAGGCCAAAAAGGCAGATGATAAAGTTGTTAATTTAAGCAACGTAAAAAAGGGTTAACATAATGCAAATAAGAAATAATAGCAAGCTTGTTAAATTTTTCAAATCCGCTGTACCCCAACACATACAGGGGTATATGGCTTTTTATGTTAAATTTGTGTTTACTAATTATGTAATTTTTGGTAAGACCAAAAGGCGAGTTAGATGCGTCTAACATTTTTACCCCCTAAAAATGAACACGTGAACAAAATCCACTTTTTAATAACCATATTATCAGTAACTTACAGAGCCGAAATCAAGAACGTCCGATAAGGTGCATTATGTTAACCACCCTCTAATTTATTATTGTTTTAACTAATAGCTTGACATATTCAACCAAGTAATTAATATAATAACATCTATAAGGGGGTAGTCAATGACTAATAAACGTACTTTGGCAGTATACTTAAACAACGACTTAATCCACGAAGCCCGGCAAATGGCAGATGACAGAGGGTTAAGCACATCAGACCTTGTGAGCAAAGCTTTAACTGAATATTTAGAAAGGCAAAGAAACACACCACTTGAAAAGCTAAGAGCCTTAAGAAATATCAAAAAAGAAATAGAAAAGTTGGAAACTTTGATTTAACTATTGACATTATTTCTATTGAGTTTATATTGGAGTTATCAAATATAAAAAGGGGTGAAATATGTTACAAGTCATTGAATCAGAACGGATTGAAGAGTTTGAAAAGGTGAACTGCATTATTGATGCAAGAGACTATTGTTTATTTGAATCACCAGATTATCTATTTATTGCAACTTTTAACTTGCCTAATCAATTAATTCAAATTTCCAAGTAAGAACCAGCCCCCTACCCTTAAAAAAGGGAATCATAAAATCAACCTATCACTTAATAGAACATATCTAGGAACATCAGCCCGGCATTATCAAAAGAATATATGGCTATGAGTCTAAGGGAGCCTTTCAGGCTTCAGTTTATATTTAAAGTATCCAAACATACACAAGCTAAAGCCCCTTTGATTACAGAGCCTATTTTAAAACAATTCAAAAAGCTTACACATCAAAAAAAGCCTACACAAATTTCAATGAGTACTAATTTGTGTAGGCAAATTGTGTTATTGTAGGCAAATTTTATTAAGTCTTATCCTTGCAAGTCGCTGGTAACAAAGAGATTACATTTTAAAATTTAGCATTTTGCGAACACTTTTAATTGTTTATTGTCAATAAGTTAAGTCAAAAGAGCCTCACTTTTTCAGCCCCTTATTTCGTTATTATATATAGAAGGATAAAACGGAAAAGGTTTATTTCCTTCAAAAAATTTATTTAAGGGGGCTGACATGATAGCAGAGCAAATCAGCACAAAGGAATTAGACCACATCCAATCAGTAAGACCTTTCAAGGTTCTATCTGACAGTGACTGGCACACAGTATTATCAGATGAGGATTTCCAATTACTCATATTTGACCATGAAGAGCAGGAAATACTTTATATTTCATTTGCATGAGGAAAAATAATTTATAGGAGGGTTACACATGAACTACAACCAAGTTAATTACAACGACTTACTGAAGGAAAACAACCAGCTTCAAAAGAAAGTGGAGCAACTGGAAAAAGAGCTAAAAAATTATAGGGGTAATGAAGAGAAGCAAGAGCAAATCAACAAAGCATCAAACAGCATTAGGGAAAAACGAAAAGCCTTTTATAAAAAGCAAAGTGAACAGACAGAGGGGGCTTAATGACTGAGACAAAAGAAAAATTAGATATTACCCACGTGGGTAGCCTTGCGAGCCTATACGCTATTAGAAAAGAGATGAGCCGGGTTTATAGACTATCCCGGAAAGGTGAGATTGATGTTAAAAGCCTCACCAAATATATTTACTCACTCCGGGAGATTGCCGCTATTTGTGAAAAGGTAGAAATGGGAGACAAGCTAACAGAGCTTGAAAGGAAATTACATGAAATCGTATCCGAGAAAAATTGAAGAGCTGGAAGAAAAAATCAATCAATTGCTTAATCAGGGTGACAATGAATACAAGTTAAGGATTTACCCGGCTAATGTTCTGGCAAAGTACGGCAAGCCCGGCGGTGATTACTTGGCAGTTATGCAGGGGATAAACACACAAGAGATAAAGACCCAATGGCTAACGATTGAACAGGTAACAAAACGGTTACCGGATATTGCTTCACGACTGAGCCAAGAGACGATAATTTTTGGCATAAAACTTGAACAGGATTTGTTTTAAAACACTCTTCAAAAAAATATTTTAGAACAAAGGTATAAAATAATAAATGTTTAAAATTATCAAATTGGAAATATTAAGTTAAGATTATTTTATAACACTTGTTTATTTTTGATGATATGAGAACATAACATTTATAAAACAGTACCCACTTAAGTTTTAAAGGGGGTGGGCGTTAACCGGGTGCTCTACCACACGACCCTATTATTTAGCTTACCCCTTTTTAAACAATTTGTCAAGCGGAGGTGACATAATGAAAATATTAGATATTGGGTTTTATGAGGCTCAATTAAAGATGACCCAACCAGCAACAATCAAGACCGATTTACCAGAGGGCTTAATTTATAACTTTAACAAAAAATCAGGATATTATTTTTTACTAAAAAGAGATTTTTTAAAACCGTTCAATAACGAACCATTTTATAAAATAGCTGGTAAGCTAATCAGTGATTATAAAACAAGTCTGGATTTGGGTTATATCACAATAGGCGTTCACTGGCAGGGAGATTTTATCAATTTCCAGAATACACTTGAAAAGAAAATAATCAATAAGGTGACAATCAGCAAAGATTTTGCAAAACATGAATCAGCTTTTACTTATAAAACCAGAGATTTTAAAAGGCGTTTGTTAGATGACGGCACTTGCCTAACAACAATGAAGGTTCCTAATTATTTGTGCAGGCATTACTACCCGGCAGATTTCGAAAGTTACCAAATTAGACCTTTAAAGAATCTTTTAGGTGACTCACAGGGAGATTTGAAAGCCTTACTTATGCAGGTTTTAATTAATATGTGTGACTATCCGGACTTAGCCGCTTAATTAGCCCTTCACAGGCTTTTTATTTATCTAAGGTGACCTATTACACGGGGATTTTTTATAACTTGTCTTATTAAGGCTATAATTATTTAATATTAGGAGGGGTTTAACATGAAGGCAGGAGAATTATATATTGAGATGCAACTCAGAGACAGGCAGTTTAAAAGAAAATTAAACAATACAGTTCAAAGCTTAGGACGTTTTGAAAACACAGCAACAAATATCAACCAATCACTTGAATTAATGACCAAAGGTTTTAGAGCTTTAAATGCAACAATCGGACAAACAGCCATGAGCTTTATAGATTCCGCTGAAATGGCTAAAAGCTATGAAAACAGGCTTAAAATAATGTTAGGTTCACAGGCAAAAGCAAATAAACTTTTTCAGCAAGTGGCTAATTATGCACAACAAAGCAGTTCAGAGTTTAAAGACTTAATGGAAGCAGCCACAAATCTTACCGGAGTTTTAAAAAATCCAAATAAAGAAATGGGTTTTTGGCTGAAATATATTGATGATTTGGCAGCCACAACCGGGCTTTCAGTAAAGGAAGTCACAAGCCAAGTTATCCGGATGTATACATCAGGAGCACAATCAGCGGAAATGTTCAAAGAGCGAGGCATTAACCAGATGTTAGGCTTTCAAACCGGTGTGTCTTATACGGCTGAACAGACCCGGAAAATGTTAGTTGATGCTTTTGAGCATGTGGAAGGAGCTTCCAAGTTATCAATAGATACAATCAAAGGACAGCTTGGGATGCTTCAAGATAAACTTTTTAAATTCCAAACAACCATAATGCACCAGGGCGGGCTATATAATTATTTTGTGGATGTTTTGAAAGTTGTCAATGAGCAAATCAAGGAAACAATGAGCACAGATAATATTGAAGATTTTGGCAAGGCACTTAACCAAATTGTTGAAACATCAGTAAGCTTATTTTTAGAAAGCTTGAATGTAGGCAATAAGGTTATTTGGGGCTGGCAAATGAATATACAAGGTTTCCAGTCTATTTTTTACACATTCGCTAAAAACTTTTGGAAGGTGCTTAACAAATTAAGAAATATGACTATCAGCCTTGTGGAAACTTTAAACGTCGGTGGCATATTTAATGATTATCTTAAAAATGCTAAAAGGATTGAAAGAGAGCAAAAATTAATCATTAATCAATATGACAATATGCAAGCGGAGAGCAATAAAAAACTTAATGAAACAGTTAAGAATTACAGGCTAATAAACGAACAAATACAAAGCATCAAAGACCAAGTAAAAAACATTGAAATTGAAGTTGACTATAAGACCAACCAGCCCGGCGGAGATGCAACCATTACAAAACCTAACTATGATGATAAGCCCGGCAAAGTAAAAAATCCCTTATCTTTGGATAATATCCCGGAGCTTCAAGAGCCTTTGAAGCTGAATCCAGATTTACAACTCTATAAACCGGAGATAATAGGAAATCAAACCAAAGAAAAGTTTGAAAAGGATTTGTCAGATATGCAGGAGTTAGCCAAAAAATACAGTGGCGAGATTTCAGGAGCTTTTCAAAATATGGGTTATGCTCTTGCTAATAGCCTTGAGGAATTCGCAACAAAAGGGAAATTAAATCTGAATCAATTGGCAAGTGATTTGCTCCGTGAGCTTCAAATGTATGCAGCCCAAAGAACAGCCCATTTACTCATGGAATCAGCTTATCAAGGAGTAATGGCAATTGTTGACCCATACAGCGGGCACAGTGCTAAAGCCGCGGAAGCACTTCAAGGAGCTTCAATAATGGGTAGTTTTGTAACAGGTTCCGGGCTGGCAGGCATGGCACACGACGGCATGACAGAAATACCAGATAAAGGCACATGGCTATTAGACAAAGGGGAGAGAGTTGTTGACTCTAAGACCAATGAAGATTTAAAGAAATACTTGAAAGGTAGTCAGAATAAACAGCCTATTAACATTGTGAACAATTTTCATAACTCCGATGAAGAAGGCGTTAAAGAAGCCTTACCGAAGCTTAAGCAGACAATTATTGATGTGATAAACTCAGACATATCAACTAACGGAAGCACAAGGAAAACAATTATGACCTATGCAAGATAACTAACTTTTATTGACTCTATGAGAGCCTTTCTAACGCAATGTTATTTTTTGCATGATAGATTACACTTATTAGCACCATACTTTTAATATGTGAGCTTGTCAGGTAGGCAGAAGGCACATTGTTTCAACTTGGCTCTGTTTGTTTTCAGGCTCAGCTTTTTTTATATGGATTTACTCAAATAATTTGTATAAATTTGGTAAGGTAAATTAGTTTATAATTATTCTTTTTCCTTTTCTTTTTTCGCTCTTTTTTACCCTATCCAGAGGAGCAAAAAGGAAGGAATTTGAGAGACCCCCTCAAAACAACCTTTATTTAACCATACCAAGCAATTACACAATTGGGTTTCCAGTAATGGGAGAGGGGCGGAAGGATTACACTGTTTTATTTGATTAATTTTGTTTAATTCTTTTCAAATTAGTTAGATTTCTTTGGATTCCAAGAATAAAAAGAGCGGATTTGAAATAAACTATTGTAAATAACTGCAATATAACCATAATATACTGGTAACCAAATTTAGGAGGGATTATTTTATGAAGAAACAAAACATTTCAGTATCATTGACCCCCGAGACATTAGACATTGTGAATTTTTGTGCTAACATTTCAGAAATGGACAGAAGCAGTTTTTTAGATTCATGCTTAAACGAGGGGTTAATCAATAGTTTAAAAGAGATGAAACAATACTTACAGACCAAAACCGATGATTACAGTCAAGCAGAGCTTAACAAAATTGATAATTTTCTAAGGAATTACAGCAACGAAAAAACACACTAAGGTTATCTTATGCAGAATTTTAATAAAGGCCTATCAGCCAAAAGTATCACAGATACAGAATGGCAGGAGATTATAAAATTAAATATCAAACTACCGAATAATTACAAATCTATCCCAATGGATTTACCGGATAATTACCCGGAAAAAGTCTTACACAAAAAAGGTAAATCATTTAACTATCAACTGAGTTATGATTTTAAAAAGCTTACAGATAGGCATTTAGACAATATCAAAAGATACAGGCAGGATAAACATAATAAAAGCATCCGGAAAGCGGACTTATCAATTTACAGGTTAACACTTAATACAATACTCACCAACATTTTTTATTTAAAAGATAATTGGCTCAGGTGTTCATTACACGCCGGAGATTTTACTGATAAGCCCTTCGGATATAAAACCTTTAAGAACTGCATAGATTATCTTACAGCCAATAAATATATTGATATTGTTTTGGGTGAGGAGTGCAGACAGACCCGGCTAAAACCGGAGCCAAAACTAATTGATGAGTTGAAGCCTTATAAGTATAGACCCTTGAAACCGTCCAGGGAGAGCTTAATCATTTTAAAAGACAAGCAAAAGAAAAGAAGGGATATAAGCCCGGCAGATAAGAAAAAATTAAAGCCTTTATATGATAGCTTGGAGTTTATAAACGAGTGCACCCTAAAATATACCTATGATTTACCGGATATTGACTATATCCCAAAGCTTACCTATTACCGGGTTTTTAATAATGATTCATTCAATCAGGGCGGGCGGTTTTACGGACATACATTCCAATCACTTACTGAGGATGAAAGAAAGACCGTTAAAATCGACAATAAACCAGTTGTTGAGCTTGACTTTAAAAACTACCATATGAACCTTTTAAGATTGGGTGAAAACTTACAGATAGACCCAACTATTGACAGTTATAAATTGCATACTTTCAGCCGGGATATTGGGAAATCAGCTTTTAATATTGCTTTGAATAGCCAAAAGAAAAAAAGTGCAGTAATGGCATTAAGAGATGTTCAGGGGATGAGCTATAAGGATGCACAAAAAGCTTTAAATGAGCTTGAAAATAGCAATCCGGAGCTAAAACAGTATTTCTATACGCTGAGAGGCTTAAAACTTCAATATATGGATAGTTTGATTTGTGAGGAGATAATGTTAAACTTATTAAAAAAAGATATTCCTATAATTTCAATACATGATAGCTTTATAAGCCCGGCAGAGAATGAAAGCATTTTAAGAGATGCAATGAATGAAGCAATTTATAACCGTTACAATAAAACAATCCCAATAGAAAGAAAATAATATTATCCCTTGTAATTTTTATAACGGCTTTTATTTTGCATTATATCAAAGAAAACAGGGGGTGATTATAAGAATGGATTTTTTTAAAAATTGAATATGTGTAATTGTGATAAGTCAACTTTATTAAGCAACTCGGAGAGTAACAAACCTTAGTAATCCGGAAAGCAACAAATCCTAGCAATACCCGGCAACAAACCAGAAAAATTAAATATGTTGGCTTCAAAATAGCCTTATCGGTTTATGCTTACAAGAGCATAATCAAAACTGGAAGTACGTTTAAAGGGCGTTAGCCCTCATAATGAAGGTGTGTCAAAAATAATAAAGATAGGAGATAAAAAATGGGAAAAAAAGAAAAATTAAAAGAGCTAAAGACAAAAAATGAAGAGATGGATAAAACCATAAGTGAAATTGAGAAAATCAAAAAAGATAATGATACAGAGAAATTAAAAAAAATTAACCATGATATGGGTATTATTATCTCAACTCATATTGCTAAAATTGAGGAAGCCGCAATAAAAGGCACAATAGATAAAATACAAGAGCATCAAAAGAAAGAGGATGAGCTTTAAAATAAACAAAAAACACTTGTTTCATTAATTTTTATTAAGGGGTGGAGGATGTATTTTAATAGCCCGTTTCATGCTTTAAGGTGGCTGAGTCAATATATTGACTATGACAGTAAAAACCGGACACTTGAAACAAATTACCATGTGACAATACCAAGCGGCACTTTTAAAATTATGGAGGCTGAATTATTTGGCGGCGTTATCCAGAACTATGGAGATGTAAATTTATTTAAGGTGGATATAGTAACAGACCTTATAAACTTATTGAAAAAATTGCCGGGTAAAGAAAGGGCGGTTTTGCTAACTTTTGCAACAAAAGGTTTAAGCCCGGCAGAAAAGAAAGCATCAAAATTTTTACATGATTACTCTTTTGTTAGAAATAATAAAATTGAGAATCCCAAAGATAGAACTGGCAGAGATATTTTCTTTTTAATAGTGGAGAAGTACGAATTAATTTTGAAAAATAATGACTATATTAAAAAAACAGCATAAGGGGGGTAACAAATGTTCTATAACTATTTTGTTTTAACAGAATATGATGACTTTACCGATGAGCAAATTTCAAAAAAGAAACTTTACCCGGACAATAGCAACCAATTAATGACTATTGCAGACTTGGCTAATTATTTGAATTGCTCGAAACAAAAGATTTACCAACTAACCAGTAATAGAAAGATTCCTTTTAGAAAACTTGGCAATCAGATAATGTTTAAAAAGGTAGAGATTGACAATTGGATTGATGAACAAAAAATTGAGGTTTTTAAACCGATGCTGAAAGCTAAGAATTTTTAATAATTTTTGCAAAAAGTGTTAGCAAAAGTGTTAGCAGATGGCTTTTTTTACATTTTTATTAACTTGGGGTTTGTTGCTAATTAGTTTGTGTGAAAGGGATTTTTAGAATCGGGGCGAGAGGATTTGAACCTCCGACCCTCGGTTCCCAAGACCGATGCGCTGCCAAACTGCGCTACGCCCCGAATGAGTCGCATCTTATATTATAAATTTTATTATTTGTCAATTACTTTT
>Ga0114984_1001005_pt1 | contig 10608 bp, 7 predicted proteins | sample Shrwel1BS1Day1_FD_96987 | JGI IMG/M metagenome (GOLD analysis project Ga0114984, IMG submission 96987) | Subsurface microbial communities from deep shales in Ohio, USA - Utica-3 well 1 S-1-Day1 | ecosystem: Environmental > Aquatic > Deep subsurface > Shale gas/oil reservoir > Produced water/Flow... | reverse complement strand
TGGCAAGGTGGTCTGGCAGGGCATGGTGATGAACATTGACGATGAAAAACGCCTGGAGCTGGAGCTCGAAAGACTGTCCGTCACCGATGAGCTTACCGGGCTATTCAATCGTCGCTACTTCCTGCGCAAACTGGAAGAGACCGCTGCCCAGCAGGATCGCTATGGCGGGGAGTTTTCCCTGGTTGCAGTGGATCTCGACCACTTCAAGGCAATCAACGATGCTTACGGTCACCCGGTCGGGGATGCGGTCCTGAAGAGGTTCGGTGAGCTGATCCAGCGCAGAGTGCGAAAATCCGACGTGGTCGCCCGGACCGGGGGTGAGGAATTTCTCATACTGATGCCACAGACGTCCCTGGAGAACGCGGCCCAGGTGGCGGAAGATCTCCGGCGCGCCATTGAAAACGAGAGCTTTGTCGGTGATGAGAGTCAGGATTTCCGGGTCACTCTGAGCGCCGGGGTGGTCAGCTGCATGGACGAGGTTGTGACGGTTCGTGATTTGCTTTCAATCTGTGACCGATCCCTTTATCGGGCAAAGCGAAAGGGACGTAACCGTGTGATGGTTCATCAATGAGGTGTCAGGGATGGCAGATACGCGCTTCAGGGACAGGAAGGAAGCCGGTACCAGGTTGGCGGAGGTGCTGGCAGAAATGGATGTTGAGTCAAATGCCGTGGTTCTGGGGCTTCCCCGGGGAGGTGTTCCCGTCGGCTACGAAATTGCCCGTCAGCTGCACCTGCAGCTGGATTTCCTGAATATCCGCAAGCTCGGGGTGCCCTGGCAGCCGGAAGTTGCCATGGGTGCCGTGGGTGAGGATGGGATTCCACATCTGAATTCAGAGCTGGTGCGTTCCCTGGCGATCACTTCGGAGCAGATAAAACGGGTAAGGGATCTGGAACTCAGCGTCATCTACGAGCGCAAAAAGGCCTACCGGGGCTATGCTCCGACAGCGGATCTTCAGGGCCGGCAGGTGATCCTGGTCGACGATGGCATCGCAACCGGCGCCACCATGGATCTGGCGATCGAAATGGTCAGAAACGCCGGAGCCAGATCACTGATTGTGGCCATTCCGGCCGGGCCGGAAGGCACGACCGACAAATACGGGGACATGGTAGATCACTGCATCTGCCTGCAGGAGCCGGCAGACTTCAACTATGTTGGCCAGTTCTACCTCAATTTTGCTCCGGTGACGGATGAGGAAGTGTGCGAGCTGTTGCGGGCAAGCTTTGAGGATCTCAATCGGGGAGCGTCATGACACCATTGGTCAGAAGGCGCTGAAACGCGGCGGCAGGCATCGGCTTGCCGAGGTGATAGCCCTGCACTTCGTCACAGGCCAGTCGGTCGAGCTGCTCCAGCTGGGCCGCATTCTCTACGCCTTCGGCGATCACTTTCAGACCCAGGCTGTGGGCCATGCGAATGATCGCAAGCACGACCGATGAATTATTGGGATCCGAGCCCATGTCATGGATGAACGAGCGATCGATCTTGAGTTTGTCCACCGCGAAGCGGTTGAGGTAGGCAAGGCTGGAATAGCCGGTGCCAAAGTCGTCGATGGCAAGATGGATGTCGCGCTGTTTCAGCCCCTGAATCGTGTTAACCACCCGTTTGTGGTCGCCGATCAGCACGGATTCGGTCAGTTCCAGTTCCAGGTAACGGCCCTCGAAGTCGGTCTCGTCCAGTATCCCGCCAACCTTGTCGCACAGGTCACCCCGCTGGAACTGGATCGCAGACAGGTTGACCGCCACAGTAATCGGCGGCATGCCCTGATCCATCCAGGCTTTGCCTTGCCGGCAGGCCTCCCGCAGTACCCATTCGCCAATCTCTACAATCAGGCCGCTCTCTTCGGCAATGGGGATGAAACGCGACGGAGATACCCATTGCAGCTCCGGGTTGTTCCAGCGCAAGATCGCCTCTGCACCGGTGATCTTGCGCGTGGCGAGATCCATCTGGGGCTGGTAATAGACTTCCATTTCCTTTCTTTCCAGTGCTCCGCGCAGCTTGGCCAGCAGGTTCTGCCGCTCAAAGGCCTTCTCCTGCATGGTGGTATCGAACCGGCGGAAGGTGTTTCTTCCCTCCATCTTGGCCGCGTACATGGCGGTATCGGCATTGCGGGATAGCGTGGTGAAGTCATCACCGTCATCCGGGAACAGGGCGACCCCCATGGAGACAGAAGTCGCCAGATGGTGTCCTTCTACTGCGAAACTGTTGGCGAACAACTGGTGAAGCCTCTCCATTTCATGCACACAGGCTTTCTCTTCGGGCCCGAGTTTGGCTAACACCATGAATTCATCCCCTGAGGCGCGAGCGATGACATGGGTTTCCGGGGGGAGGGTGCCCAGCCGGCGGGCGACTTCCTTCAGCAGGTTATCGCCGACGGTGTGGCCCAGGGAATCATTGATGTCCTTGAAGTTGTCCAGATCCAGGTAAACCAGGGCGTAGCGACTGTGCCCGGATCTGGCTTGCGCGAGGCGGTCGTTGACCAGTTCCTCGAACCGGGCGCGGTTCGGGAGCCTGGTCAGGGGATCGAAGTGGGCGAGGAACTCAATTCGGGCCAGGTTGGATTTGCGCTTGGTGATGTCCCGCACGAAGGAGAAAAAGCCCGAGGTGAACGTGCCATCAAAGACGTGGGCGCTGATTTCCACATCCCGGATGCTGCCATCTTTATGGCGCCAGCGGCTTTCCAGACGCCCGGAGCCCTCAACCATGACCTGATCCAGTGAGCGCTCGATGGCTTCGGCGTCCAGATCCACTTCCAGGTCACGGATGTTCATTTCCAGCAGCTCGGTCTGGGAGTATCCCGTGATCTCTTCCGTTGCACGGTTGACCTGGATGAAGTTTGCCTCGTAATCCATCACCAGCAGACCATCCATCGCCGCCTGAACCATCAGCTCGTAGTTGGCCTGGGTCCGGCGATGGTCGGTGACGTCGGTTGCGATGGCTCCGCTTCCGGATAGCTGGCCGTTTTCATCGAGGATCGGGAAGTGCACGGCCTCGAACATCCTCGGCTCATTCTCGAAGTTTACGATGTCGGTCACGGTGATTGGCCTGGCCAGGTCCCGTGCTCGCTGGTCCTGGCGGCTGATCGATGCCGCCGCTGCGGGCGGAAACAAGTCAAAAATGCTCTTGCCAAGGATATGTTGACCCTCGAGACCCAGCAGCTTCCGGAATGCAGGATTGGTCAGCGTCACGCGGCCCTCCGCATCCATCAAATAGATGAGTGCCGGCGAATGTTCAATGAAGGTTCTGGTCAGGGATTCGCTGCGGGCAAGCTGCGCGGTGCGTTCGGCAACAAGTTCCGAGAGGTGCTCTTCGTGGCGTTTCAGATCCCGGAAGAGAAACTGGTAGGGCCTGATCAGGCCGGTCACCAGTACGCCCCGGTAAATCAGGTAGGCAGAAACCAGCAGGAGATAATGGCCCAGTTCATTGGCAAAGCCATAAACACTGACATATCGGGTGAGTGTCAGTGTCGCCAGGATGTTGAATACCAGAGAGGTCTGGATCAGGTAGAAGACCGGTGTGGCGAATCGCCGTCTCTGGCGGTAGAGCCATGCCATGGTAATCGCGAAGATCCCGGCAATGATGTACTCGGAGGTGATCTTGAAGGGCGTCAGGCCGGTGCCTTCCAGGTAGCTGTCAGGAAATAGTCCGGAGAATACGGCAAGCCCCAGAATCACAGCGGCCGCGCCAAACACCGCGAAGGGTAGTTTCAGGCTGATATGCCACCTCACGGCCATCACCCCGATCAGGAATGCAACCGCTTCGAGATAGCGGAAGGCAATCCATAACTGGGTCGGCAGATTGCCGTCATGCTCGGGGAAAATGCCGATGCCCTTGTAGCTGATGGTATGAAGTAGCTCAAGGGATGCGATGAAGATCGCGGCGGTGCCGATGACCCCGAGAAAGCTGTTGGTGGCCCAGTGCCGGGTGTGCCAGGCAAGCGCAAACAGCCCCGCCAGCACGACAATACGGAGCATCTCCACCAGGGTATGGAAAAGCAGGAAATCGTTGCGGGCAATGAGGTGCAGGGAAGCCAGGACAACAACAAGCCCAACGACTTGCGGCAGGGCAATCGGCAGGTCGGTTCGTTGGACTTGGTTCTGGTACCGTGGCATGGGCCTTCTGCAATCAGACTTTCAAGGGTTCAAGTCTATACCACTGTGAAATTTTCGGCTCGGTTCTGATGGAAAATACTGACCCTCTGGAGACGATGATCAGGCAAGTGAATTGTCAGCGGGGATAGCCTGTTATTTCACGGATTTTTCGGTAGATGGGCTGCAATCTCGGGTACATGGCGAGGTACACCTCGGAGTAGAGCCGGTTATACAGCGCGTGGGTCTCCGGATCGGGCTCGAAGCATTCACCAACACGGGTCATGGCCGAGACGGCGGTTTCAAAGTCCGGGTGCAGACCCAGCCCCACGGCCGCGTCGATAGCAGCGCCCAGGCCGGACGTTTCATAAGTGTGGGGGCGCTCGGCGGGCAGTCCGAAAATATCCGCAGTCAATTGCATGGCCGCATCGCTCTGGGAGCCGCCCCCGGCTACCCGGAGTCTGCGGATGGGCACACCACTGCGCTTCTCAATCCGCTCCTTGCCTTCGCGCAGGGCGTAGGCGAGGCCCTCCAGAATTGCCCGGTAGATGTGGGCCCGGGTATGAACGTCACCAAAACCGATGATGGCGCCCTTGGCTTCCGGTCCCGGCTGGCGCACACCCGGGGACCAGTAGGGTTGCAGCATAAGTCCCATGGAGCCGGGAGGCACATCCCGCACCAGTTCATCGAAGAGGGCCTCCGGCTCAATGCCTTGCTGTTCGGCAATTTTCCGTTCTCTCAGACCAAACTCACGCTTGAACCAGCTGACCATCCAGAATCCACGGTAGATCATCACCTCCGTGGAATAATGCCCGGGCAGGGCAGCAGGATAGGGCGGCATCAGGCGTACAGGCTCCACGTATCGTGGGCTAGTGGTCTTGATCGTTGCCGTTGTGCCGTAGCTCATGCAGCCAATGTCCGGGGTCAGACCGCCGGATCCCAGCACTTCACAGGCTTTGTCCGAGGCGGCTGCAATGACGGGAAGTCCCTCCGGTACGCCCAGGTGGCGGGCGGCCTCCGGAATTAGCTGGCCGAGTGTGTCGCCGGGAGTCACCAGTTCCGGCAACTGGTCCGGTCTCACGGGCATGGTTTGCCACTTGAAATCATGGTTGCCTGCCCAGCGGTGTTTTTTGTAGTCAAACGGCAAATAACCTACCTGGCTGCCGGTGGAGTCACGGTATTGGCCCGTCAGGCGAAAGTTGAGATAACCGGACAGCAGCAGGAATTTGTGGGTTTTTGCCCAGATTTCCGGCTGGTTCTGGGCGATCCAGTTAGCCTGGGTTTTCTCGCGAAACCGGTTAATGGTGTCTTCCAGGCGGGCCAGTTTGAACAGCCAGCCCCAGGGGCCCTTGACCGGCCCGTCAATCCGGGCGTGGCGCTGGTCGAGCCAGATGATGGCCGGCCGCAAGGGGTGGCCGTTTCGGTCCAGGTTAATGACGGTGCCTCGTTGGGTGGTGACGGTAACGCCGGCTACCCGTTCGGGACTGGCATCGGTGTTTTGCCAGAGTTCGTCGCAGGCTGCTCCGAGGCTCTCCCAGAAATAATCCGGACGCTGCTCGGCCCAGCCGGGTTGTTCCGAAAAATAGGGCTCGATTTCCTGCTTGCCCTTACCAACCAGATTGCCTTGGGTGTCGAACAGCAGGGCCCGGACACTCTGGGTGCCGTTATCGATGGCCAGGATCAAAGGTGTATCGCTCATATCAGGCCTCATCCAACGGCAGGCTGTAGGCTTGCTGATACAGCTTCAGGTAGCGCGTTTCTTCCTGTTTCCATTGTTGTTCGGACCAGCCCAGCATTGGCTGACAATAGCGCCTTATCTCCGGCAGAAGTTCGGCTGCCCCGCCCGCCAACACCAGCCCCAGGCGGGTCCGGCGCAGCAGCAGATCATCGAGATGAACCACCTGCTCATGCTGGCAGGCCCAGGCCAGCTCCGCCCAAAGTACTCCGGTATGGCCGACGGACGCCGGGTTGTCGATTGCAACCAGATTCTGAGTGTTGGTGCCATACCAGCCCTGAAGGCGCTGCCAGGTCAGGAACGGTATACCGTCCGGCCGATTTGGTGGCGACGGCCGGGTGAATACCGGGCTGGAGTCAGGGCGTAGAAGGTGCCGGCGCTGCTCGCCCAGCCCCAGTTCAAGTGCTTCCCGGGCAATGCGTCGGAAGGTGGTGAGCTTGCCGCCGGCAATGCTGACCAGACCGTTGTCGTCGCGCAGCACATGCTCCCGGCTTTCCTTTGACGCGGCCTTGCCGGTCCCATCGGTCACTACGGGACGCACGCCGGCCCAGGTGGACAGAATATCCTTAAGGTCCAGGCCGGAGGACGGGAAAAGCCGCCCGGCAATCGCCATCAGGTAGTCCACTTCTTGCGGGGTAATGCCGGGCTCGTTATTCAAATCGCCCTGGTGATCGAGATCGGTGGTGCCAAGTACCGTGGTTCCCGCCCAGGGAAAGGCAAATACCGGCCTCCGGTCGTCCGGATGCAGCAGCGAGACGGCACAGGACACCGGCAACCGGTGCCAGGGCACCACCAGATGGCTTCCCCGTAGTGGCCGAATATGGAGAGGTTCCGAGGCGTTTACCTGCTGCTGAAGCGTCGAGGCCCAGGCGCCCGTGGCGTTGATGACCAGGGGTGTCTTGACCGTCACTGTATGTCCGTCCTCGGTATCCACCAGCTCAATACCGCTAATCCGGCCCTCATGCCGGCGCAGGGTTCTGGCCTCCGTATAATTCAGACAGACTGCGCCGTCCCGCCGGGCTTCCTCCAATACCCGGAGCACGAGGCGGGCATCATCGGTCACTCCATCCATGAACAGGCTGGCTCCGTTCAGGTCCTTTGCGGTGAGCCCGGGTACCCATTGCAGGGCCTCGTGATGATTCAGGTACCGCCGCGTTCTTTGGCCGGCGATGCGGTCGTAAATGCCAAGCAGCAGCTGAAACAGCCTCGGGCCGGGAAAGGTTTTGCGAAAGTGGGGCATGACAAAGGGCAGTGGATCCACCAGCCCGGGCGCCTCTTGCATCAGGCGCTGTCGTTCGGTGACCGACTCCCGGGCCAACTGGAGGTTGCCGCTGCCAAGGTAGCGCAGGCCTCCGTGGACCATCTTGGAGGAACGGCTGGACGTGCCCCAGGCAAAGTCCTTCTGTTCCACGAGCAGAGTCCGGAGGCCGCTGCCCGCCGCTTCCCGGGCCACGCCGGCACCGGTGATTCCGCCACCGACCACAACCACATCGAATTCGGGATTGGCCGTGGTCAGGTCGGCAAGACTTCCCTTTCTGGCCATGGGTTACTCCACCAGTGTTTTAGGGTTGAGCAGGGTGTCCGGGTCAAACTGGTGGCACAGGGTCCGGATGGCTTCCATGCCCAGCTCACCTTTTTCGACCGGTAGGTAGCGCGCATGGTCCTTGCCCACGCCATGTTGATGGCTGATCGTGCCGCCATTGTTGACGATCAGCTCGGAGGTGGAGTGCTTCAGTTGCTGCCAGCGCTGCAGGGTCTGTTCATAATTGTCTCCAACCCGGAACACGTATGTGGTGTAGATGCTGCAGCCCTGGCCGTAGAAATGGGAGAGGTGCGTGAACACGTGGGTCCGTTCCTGCTCGCCTGAAAGGCCGTCACGTAGATTGGATTCAATAAGGTGCATCAGGTTGTCCACGTTAGACCAGTCAGTGGCGGTTTCCAGGGTGTCCACCGCATAGCCGATTTGCCAGAGCGCCTCGCGCAGGTAGGGCATGGTGAAGCGTTTTTCCGCCCACTTTTCGCCCATCCGGGTGCCGGTGTAGACGCCGGAATATTCCTTGCAGATGGCTTTGACCTGGGCGAGTGACGCCTTGCACTGGTGCTGGGTGCCGGTAACCCCGAAGGTCATCATGCATTTGCCCTGGCCAGCGCCCCGGAAGGCGAGAAAGCGCTCCAGCAGTCCGATCAGGGCCGGATGACCGGCCAAAGCCAGCTGGGTTTCCGTTTCCACCGGGTTACTGAGGCGCAGCATGGAGAGCTGGGTTCGTTGCTGGACTAGTTTCCGGCAGGCGGTGCGGGCAATGTCCCAGTCGGGGAAGAAGGCCACATGGAAGCTTTCGTGGTCCGCCAGTTCGCTGACCCGGACCTTCACCTCGGTGATGATGCCCATGCGGCCTTCCGAGCCCAGGATCATCTCCCGGATGTCGGGGCCGGCGCTGGAGGCAGGGATAGTCGGTATTTCCAGGGTACCCTTTAGTGTCTCGATCCGGCCACCGGCAAACAGCTGCTCGATCCGGCCGTAACGCAGGGATTGCTGGCCGCTGGAGCGGGAAGCCACCCAGCCGCCGATCGTGGAGAGTTCGAAGGACTGCGGAAAGTGGCCGAGGGTGTAGCCGTGGGCACGAAGCTGGGATTCCACCAGGGGGCCGGGAGTGCCGGCACCGAACGTCGCAATCTGGCTTTCCCGGTCCAGATCGGTGAGCTGGTTCATGTTGGCGAGACTGACGGTCAGCACCGGCTTGTCGGTGTCGGCGGGATTGATATGACCGGCGACGCTGGTGCCCCCGCCGTAGGGAATAAGCTGAACGCGATGGTTTCGGGCATAGTTGAGCAGTGCCTGGACATCCTCGCTGGATCGGGGCTGGGCAACGCCGTCCGGGAACCGGCCAATGTCGCCGCTACGCATGGCCAGCCAGTCGGGCAGGCTCTGGCCCCGGGCATGGCGGACGCGGGTTTCCGGAGAAAGGTCGACCAGATGCTGGATCTCCGGGCCGGGGGAAATCCGGGATTCGGGCACGCCGGCACAAACCGCTTCAAGGGTTGCGTCATTCAACGGTTGTCCCTGCCCGATGCGTTCATTCAGGAAGGCCTGGCCTTCTTTTGGCAGCTCAAGTGCAAACTGGTCGTCGCCCCAGCCGTTCCAGCGTCTCATGGCAGTACTCCGTCTGAATTCTTGGTCCGGTTGGCATTCTAGCGGTTCAGACCCGTCAGTCATTGTCGGGTGACGACATTCGGGGTGTCATTTGCCGCCATTCCATTGTCGGACCCGTTACGGCCTGAGGGACTGGTCCAGGCGTTTGTTGAGTTCCTTCCAGCGCGAGAGTTTTTCGGATTCCCCCGCCCTCGTCTGCCTGCCACCGGATTTGTTGAGCCAGAGACCCTCTCCGTTAAAGCTGTAAACCGGTTCCAGATCAATGCGTTCTGACGCAGGCTTGATGTCGTTTATGAGGTTATCAAGAATCAGCGGATCGGCATCTGGCTCAGGGTACCAGGCCAGAACCATGTGGGCCTGATTCAGTTCAAGGGCTTTTACATAAATGATCCGGAGCTGGCTGTCCGGGATACCCATGGACTTGAGAGTGAGATACTTCGCGATGGAAAAGTCCTCGCAATCACCGGCGTTGGTGGTCAGCAGTTCAGTCGGGGTCGCCCAGTAATCCTCTTCGCCCCAGTGGCGGATATCGCTGACAAAATTGACCCGGTTGAAGAACGAATTGACCAGCCGGAGCTGGCGGTCAACCGGGGCATTGGCCGCCAGGTCATGCAAACGTTGCCAGTCTGCCAGGCGTTGGTGGGCTTCCTGGCCAAATTCCTGAAGTACATAGTTCATCAGGCGATTGCTCAGCTCCAGGGCGCTGACCAGCGAAACGGCAAGCAGCAAGGGGACCCAGCCGGAGCGGCGGTACAGTCCTGGCGCTGCCGTGGTCATGGCTGGACCTAGTTATTGTTCCGGAGGCGTTCCCGGAGCTGTTCGAGACGCCGGCGGATTTCCTCACGCCGTTGCTCATCGGCGCTCGGGGTGGTGGGCGAGGTCGTGGTCGGGCCTGACCCGGAGGCTGTTGTGTCGGCTTGCTCGGCCTGATCGTCAGCGGTGAACGACATACCCGAACGATTGGCCTCTTCAGGAAAGTACAGATTCTCCAGCTTGCCTGAGCGCTCGATTATCACCCGGTTAGGGAATACGGACCGCAGGGTGGCATTGCCCGGCAGTTCGTCGCCCACCAGGTAGACCTCGGTCTTGCTCTTGTCGTCCTCGATCAGGGCGCTGCCGGGAAATTCACCGCTGGCGGCAAGCACACCGCGCAGGAAAAGCCGGAGATTGGTCTCGGGCAGGTTTTCGGTATCCAATTCGGCCGGTGCGTTATCAGCATTCGGGGAACCAAACAGGGTGAGGGTTGCCAAATCTACATCGGGAACATCCCGGGTACCCGGCATGGACTGTTGAGCGGGCTGGCCGATGGCCGAGAGGGTTGGCTGGCTTTCTGTCTGCCAGAAACGGTATCCCTGCCAGGCGGTGACGGCCAGCATGGCTGCTCCGGCAACCGTCGCGAGAACCATGGGGAGCCGTGGGTGAATTGACAGCATCGATCATCCTGAGTGCTTGGTGGGCCATTAAAAGGGCCACAGGTTATCAGACTGCAACGTTTTAGTGGCAGTATAGTGTATAGAGTTATTCAGCGGGTCCATATCCTGTGGTAGCCTTTCAGAATTAGTTGAATCAAAAAGGGTTTCCGGGCTGATGAGCCCCGGGTTTCCGACGAAAAGATTGCCTGACGAAAACGAGGACGACC
>Ga0114984_1001002_pt1 | contig 10618 bp, 10 predicted proteins | sample Shrwel1BS1Day1_FD_96987 | JGI IMG/M metagenome (GOLD analysis project Ga0114984, IMG submission 96987) | Subsurface microbial communities from deep shales in Ohio, USA - Utica-3 well 1 S-1-Day1 | ecosystem: Environmental > Aquatic > Deep subsurface > Shale gas/oil reservoir > Produced water/Flow... | reverse complement strand
GACATGCGGCTGTTCTTGTGCGAGAAGCCCTCCCAGGGCAAAGACATTGGCCGGATTCTCGGCGCGACGCAGCGCGGTGAAGGCTGTCTCAGCGGCTCCGGCGTCACCGTCACCTGGTGCATTGGCCATCTCGTAGAAGCAGCAGCTCCCGAGGTCTATGACGCGGCGCTCAAGCGCTGGTCGCTGGAGCAGTTGCCCATCGTTCCCCAGCAGTGGCGGGTCGAGGTCAAACCGAAGACCGCCACGCAATTCAAGGTCGTCAAAGCGCTTCTGGCGAAGGCGACCCATTTGGTCATCGCCACCGATGCCGACCGCGAGGGAGAGCTGATCGCCCGCGAGATCATCGACCTGTGCGGTTACCGCGGCCCCATCGAACGGCTGTGGTTGTCGGCGCTCAACGATGCGTCGATCCGCACCGCGCTCGGCAAGTTGCGGCCCTCATCCGACACGCTGCCGATGTACTACTCGGCGCTTGCGCGCTCACGCGCCGACTGGCTCGTGGGCATGAACCTCAGCCGGTTGTTCACGGTGCTCGGGCGTCAGGCCGGCTACGACGGCGTGCTGTCCGTCGGGCGCGTGCAGACGCCGACCCTGAAGCTCGTCGTGGACCGCGACCGCGAGATCGCGGCCTTCAAGTCGGTGCCGTTCTGGGCCATCGACGTGTCCCTGTCTGCGGGTGGACAGGCTTTCAGCGCGCAGTGGGTTCCGCCCGATGGCTGCACCGACGACGCTGGCCGCTGCCTGCAACAGCCGGTTGCCCAGCAAGCCGCGCAACAGATCCGCGCTGCGGGTAGCGCTCAGGTGGTGTTTGTCGAGACCGAACACATGCGTGAAGGCCCGCCGCTGCTGTTCGACCTGGGCACCTTGCAGGAGGTCTGTTCCAAACAGCTTGGGCTGGATGTTCAAGAAACCCTGGAGATCGCCCAGTCCCTGTACGAGACCCACAAGGCCACTACGTACCCGCGTTCCGATTCAGGCTACCTGCCCGAAAGCATGTTTGCCGAGGTGCCCACTGTTCTGGACAGCCTGCTCAAGACCGATCCCTCGCTGCGCCCGATCATGGGCCAGCTCGACCGCTCCCAGCGCTCGCGCGCCTGGAACGACGGCAAAGTGACGGCGCACCATGGCATCATTCCCACCTTGGAACCCGCGAACCTCTCGGCCATGAGCGAGAAGGAACTGGCGGTGTACCGGCTGATCCGCGCGCACTACCTGGCGCAGTTCCTCCCTCACCACGAGTTCGACCGCACTGTCGCCAAGCTGTCCTGCGACCAGCAGAAGCTGGTGGCCACCGGAAAACAGGTGATCGTCAAGGGCTGGCGCCTGGTGCTGGCCGAGCCGCAAGCGGACGAGGACGGTGAAGCCACGGCACGCAGCCAGGTACTCCCCGTGCTGCGCGAAGGCATGGCGTGTCAGGTGACCGAGGCCGAGATCAAGGCGCTCAAGACGATGCCGCCCAAGCCTTACACGCAGGGCGAGCTGGTCAAATCCATGAAGGGGGTCGCCAAGCTGGTGACGGACCCGCGCCTGAAGCAGAAGCTCAAGGATACGGTCGGCATCGGCACAGAGGCCACGCGGGCCAACATCATCAGCGGGTTGATCGCCCGCAGCTACCTTGTGAAGAAAGGACGCTCCATTCGCGCATCGGATGCAGCGTTCACCCTGATCGACGCCGTACCCGCGGCGATTGCAGACCCCGGCACGACGGCAGTGTGGGAACAGGCGCTCGACATGATCGAGGCTGGTCAGCTCACCCTGGATGTGTTTATCGGCAAGCAGGCCGCATGGATTTCGCAACTGATCGCGCAGTACGGCAGCACCTCGCTGTCCATCAAGGTTCCCCAGGGACCCGCTTGCCCGCAGTGCGGCGCACCCACGCGCCAGCGCACCGGCAAGACCGGCCCCTTCTGGTCGTGCAGTCGCTACCCCGACTGCAAAGGTACGCTGCCGGTCGAATCCGGCGCGTCCAAACGCGGAGCCTCGCGATCTCTACGCCTTTATGGCAGTAGCGGCCGCAAAGGCTCTTGACCGACCCCGTTCCCCGAGAGCCGTGTCCGCCATCGGCGGCGTGGCCCATGTCCCGCACGCCCTGCGGGACGCCCAGCGCGCAACGCCTTCTCTTGTCCGTGTGCGCGTCCCGCCCGGCCGTCCCCGGCCGCGGGACCTGAAGGTAGCTTCTCCACGAACCATGTCCGGGGTTTCCCGGCGCGTTCTACTGATCTGCATTTTTCCGCTTCTGCGAAGGGTCCCCCGATGGCTTGCCCGCCTGCGAGCCACCCGGAGACCCTTCGTGGTCAGCGGTATTCGATGCCGTGCCCAACGGCGAAAAACTGGGCTCCTTTTGTGCGCGGATGTGCGCCAGAAGATGCCGGCGCCAACCACGACATGCGCCGGGTGCGATTGCTTGATGAGCAGCCGGTTCTAGCGACAACCGGGCCTGCAACAGCCCACGGGTGGTTCTGTCATCCCGAGCCGGAGGCCACTGGGCCTTCGGCGCCTTTCTCCTGCCGATCAACGTCCCGGCCCGGCCACACAGTCCAAGGCCACACAAACAGGAGACCCGACATGAACCCGCAACCTCGCCCCCCACGCGGTGTGCCCCAAACCGCGCCACTGCTGTACGGCAGCGTGTGCAGCGGCATTGAGGCCGTGAGCCTCGCCTGGCAACCTCTCGGCCTCGAAGCCGCATGGTTCGCCGAGATCGAGCCGTTCCCGAGCGCCGTGCTCGCCCACCGTTACCCCCGCGTGCCCAATCTGGGCGACATGACCGCGATCGCCCGCCAGGTGCGTGCCGGCACTGTGCCAGCGCCCGACATCCTGGTCGGCGGCACGCCGTGCCAGTCGTTCAGCGTTGCAGGTAGCCGTCGCGGGCTGGATGACCCGCGCGGTGCCCTTTCCCTTGCCTATGTGGAGCTTGCCAATGCCATCGACCAAACCCGCCAACAAGACAGCCGCCCGGCGGCCACGCTCGTCTGGGAAAACGTCCCAGGCGTACTCAACGACCGCAGCAATGCCTTCGGGCATTTCCTGGGCGCACTGGCCGGAGAAAGCCGTGCGCTCCAGCCGCCAGGGGAAAAATGGGCGTACGCTGGTTGTGTGTCTGGACCCCGCCGCCGCATCGCCTGGCGCGTGCTCGATGCTCAATATTTCGGTGTCGCCCAACGCCGCAAGCGTGTGTTTCTTGTGGCAAGTGGTGGAGATGACCTCGATCCCGCAGAAGTACTTTTTGAGCGCGCAGGCCTGCTCGGGGATTCTTGTGCGGGCAGCGCGCCGTGGCAAGAAGCTGCCTGCACTGCTGAACCTATTGATCCGGCAGGCTTTATTCGTAAACCTTGCTCGGGCTGAGGTGTCGAAGCCCCTCGACGGGCTCAAGTTGAACGGCATCGGGACTCTGCAATAAACCGTGCCGGATCAATAGTGTTGACCCAGCAGACGGATATGCAGGACTGAAGCAGCCCTGCGGCAAGGTCACGACGACGTTTGGGTTCAGCAATGGGCGTGGCCCGACCGATCTTGCAGCCAGTTTGATGGCTGGCGGCCCGAAGCACGACATCTGCACCGAGACCTACTTGGTGCAATCCGTCGCAGGCAACATCAGCCACACCCTCGACACCGCCAACAACGGCAAGGGCAGCAGCGAGGACGGCACCGGCAAGGGTGTTCCGATCATCGCCTTCATCGCGCAGGGCAGCGGCGCCGATGCCACGCTCGACCTGACACCGACGTTGCGCGCTGGCGGCCATTGCAACAGCCATGCGAACGCCGGGGTCGTGCCCGCCATCGCGTTCGCGCAGAACAACCGCGGTGAAGTGCGCTTCGAGTCGGGCCATGGCCAGGTCGCTTGCACCGTGCTGTCCAACGGCAAGCCGGGCTACGGCGTACCTATGGTGGCCTGCGTGTCTCTGCACGGCCGCGAGCAGGGTCTTGCCGCCGAGCTGGGCGGCAGCGTAGCGGGCGCACTGCGCACCAGCGGCGGCGGCGCGGACAAGCCCTATGTCCTGGCTCCCGACTTCGAGGCGCATTTCCGCTACGACTGGAACGACCCTGGCCCCGGCGACTGGTCGCATTGGCGGGTGCGGCGGCTGATGCCCGTGGAGTGCGAGCGGCTGCAAGGCATGCCCGACGACTACACGCTGATCCCGTACCGCGGCAAGCCCGCTGCAGATGCTCCGCGCTACAAGGCGATCGGCAACTCCATGGCCGTCCCGTGCATGGCGTGGCTGGGCCAGCGCCTGGTGCAGTACCTGCACAAGACGGGCTCGACCGCTTCGGATTGATCGGCGACGCAGCCTGCGGGCCACTCCATTCTCCCTCTTGCATTGCCGATGGTTCGGCAACAGCCCGTAGCCAGGGTGTCAAGGCTGCCGCGGGTTTCACCCACGCCACCCGCCAGTTCGCCTCGGCATCTCACCGGCGAACGCTGCCCACTGGGCATCGATGCCTCATTTCTCCAACCCACGGGATGGCCGCCACGTCCCGTCAGGAGCATGTCGCCACCCGGTCGATCTCAGGACTTCCCCATGGACAACATCACCAAGCAAGACCGCATTACGCTGAAGAACCTCAAGGTGGCCGACTTCGCCAGCGAGGAAACACTGTGCTTCAACGCAACCGTCGTGTTCGACGGTACTCCCATCGCCGAGGCCCGCAACGACGGCCACGGTGGCTCGACGTTCCTCCACGCGCTCAACGGCAAGGCGGGGCTACTGGCGCAGGCCGAAGCCTTCGCCAAGGGCCTGCCGCCTGCGCCGCTTGACCTCGGCCACGAGAGTGAAGACCCTCACTACATCGACATGACGCTCGACTTCCTGGTCGATGAGCTGGCCGACGCCATGCACGCGGAACGCAAGGTGCGAGCCGCATTCAACCGCGACATCGGCAACAAGGTGCTGTTCATCAAGGAAGGCAAACTGCTGTTTATCAAGGGCATCAAGCTCAAGGCCATCGCCGACCGGAAGGCGTACTTCGCTTCGCTGCGCGCCCGGCAGGCCCAGCCCATCGTCATCCTGGCCGAGCTTCCACCCGAGCAGGCATTCGATTTGTGGAAGCAGTATGTCCTGGGCGACAAGCCCGACTGACCCAGCGTCACCGCACCCTCCTGACAGCCCCGCACTCGATGCGGGGCTTCTTTCTTTCGGTCCCCATCAATCGGGTCTGGGCTGGATGCCATTTTCCAACTGACGCAGCGCGGTCCGCGCACGAAGCTGCCCGCATGTTCGCTGATTCGTCAGCACATGCCAGCAGCCAGGGTTTTAGGCTGTCGCGGGTCTCTCCCGCGTTACCCACCAGTCCGCATCGCATCAAGTCTGCGGACGCGCGTCCTCGTGACGTCGATGCCTTTTATCAACCGCGTGCGGGAGCCGCCATCCCGTGAGGGACGAGGCCCCGCTTTTCCAAGGAGCCTATCCATGTCCCAGCAAGCCTCTTTCGGCCAAACCTTCGGGCAATTGGCCTCGACCTACTGCGGCAAGTTCCTGCCGCTCGAAGTCCTGCAAAGCGCCGCCGGCCACTACATCGGCACGCGCGATACCGAAGGCCCCGTTTCGCGGGAATCCCGCGAGTACTTCCGCAGCTATGCCGCGGCTCAACGTGCCCTCGAAAGAGGCGGCTGGTCCCAGCTCGCCGTTCCTTGATCCAAACTGGAGGAATCACGTCATGAACCAGCTACTGCCGCGGGAAGTCGTCGATCAGATCATGCGGGAAGAACAGCATTTCGCCGCCGCGCCTCAAGCCTTTTTCGAGGCATGGAAGCGTGGCGTCGAGATTGCTGGCCCCGAGTGGTTCGGCGACGGCACCCGTGAAGGTCTGAACCAGGCCAAGAGCAAGTGGGATCTGCGTCCCAACATGCTGCGGCTCAACGACGCCCTCGGCGTCCTGAGCAGCGGCGAACGCATGTTCCTGTCTGCCATGGTCAGCTTCTACAACGCGCGTGAGGGCGGTGCCATGCTCAAGCGCTGCCACTTCCACGGGCTGTCGGACTTCGACGGTCTCGACCTGCAACGCCGCAAGGTCATCGCCGACCTGCTCGTGAACTACAACGGTTGGTGAGCCGGTCTCCGGCACACCACTGTCTTTCGTTCCCCCCGAGAGGGACATGCGCCCAAAAGGCCATGTCCCTCAATTTCTTCTCCATCACCCTGCGGATGCCATCGTCCGCATGGGCTGGCTCCGCTTTCTCGAAAGGAGCCACCATGGCGAACAACTACTACGAAGGCACGGGCGTTCTCGTGCTGGAGCGTGTCACCCCCGTCATCAAGGCGCTGTTCGGCGCCTTCGCGCTGAACGAAGGCCATCCCGGCAACGGGCAGGCCTACATCGCCCAGATCGCCGAGACCAATGATCCGCGCTGGACGGATGTGCTGGACGGCCTGGAAGACCTGGCCGCACAACTCGGCATCCCCATGCCCGACGACGAAGAGTTGTCGATTCCACCTCTGCTCGAACGGCTGGCCGCGCACTTCGGTGCCGAGCAGGACGCGGAGCTGGAGAACCTGATCGAGCACCACAAGTTCGAGGACAGCGCCGACCTGGAAGCCTTGCTTCTGATCGCTTCCTGCTTCGATGACGGCCATCGCCTGACCGCCATCCAGTTCGAAGGCTGCTGGCATTGCAGCAGGCCGAGGCTGTTCGAGTTCGGCGGCAACGGCTGCTACCTGAGCCGCGAGGTCCAGGTCTTCAGAACGTCCTCGCAGGCGCTCCAACTCGGCGACCAACTGCGCAAGACGATCCTGTCCGCCGACATCGAAGAGGCCTCGGCATTGATCGCGCTGGAGGCCGCCAACCTGCTCGCAGGCATCAACGACGAGCAGTTCCGCCTGAATGTGCGCCGTCGCGTCGCCGACCGACTGGCCCAGATGCCAACGATCAGCGCCGCCTGACGCATTTTCCATTTTCAACCCACCGGGTCCAATTCCCGGTGGCGGGAATTGGCTCCATTATTCAATCTGGAGAGTTCCCAATGTCCCAGAAACCCAATCCCTTTCACCGTGGCTACTGGAATCTGAAAATCGTCCGCACGCTGTGCATCAGCTACGAGGACGGAAGCCCGCATGTCTGGCGCAACATCCACGCGAGCCAGCAACACCTCTCCGACGAGGAACTGGTTTCATCGTCCTGCATCGTCGCCAACGATTTCGCCGTGGTCAGCGATGGCCGCGAAGCCGTGAACGCCGAGGTACTGGCCGAATGCGATGCCGGTGAAGGCGTCAGCGGCGAAGGTGTGATCGGTGCCGTGGTCTATGCCATCCATGGCGAGGACTTCGACGGCCGCCCAGTCCACGTCGGTGACGCCTATTCGGCCGAGGCCGCGCGGGAAGCGATGCAGCGCCTGAGTTTCGAGACCGGCTACTACAGCCGGTGCTGGGAAATCAGCCGTGAGCACATCACGGTCGATAGCTGGCACTACCTCGCCGGCCTGGCGGACATCGCCACGCCGGAGGCCATGTTGTTCATCGCCTTCCGTGTGCCGTACAGCCCGGCGATCGGCGTCAAGCTGATTTCCACGCCCTGGACGGACCAGAACCTGGAGCACGCCGAGGGCATCACCGCCGAGCAGCTTCGACAGGAGCACCGGAACAAGGGCATGCCGGACGACCTGGCGAACATCCTTGAACTGGCTGGCCAGGCCGATGTGCGCATCCTCATCCTCGATGCAGACGCACCCGCGTTGCTGGGCCTGCCGCTGGCCGAGGGCTAGCAGCCGCGCGACACGCGGGTCTTCCTCTTTGTCCCCTCATGCCAGCCCGTCTCCCCCAAGAGTCGGGCTGGTCCATTTTCATAGGAGCAACCTCATGTTCCCCAACCTCATTTCGCGCGCACCGGACTTCGAGCACCAGCTCGGAGCCTGCGTCAACGCCATGAGCCAGGACGACGCCATCGGCCAGATCCTGGTATTCGAGCGCACGCACGGCACGCTGCACATGCGCCATATCGCCGGCGCCGACTTGGTGGACACCGACATTGACGACTACGAGATGGTCGTCTTCGACGGTGGCAACACCGGCGGCGACACGTGGAAGCATGTGTTCTTCCCGCGTCAGCGCGAACACTACTTCGTGTACCAAGCCTGATCCAACCAGCCCCTTTCGAGGGGCCTTTTTCTTGTCCCCAGCGCGGGAAACCGGGTGCGGCGCAGTGCCGTTTCATGCGGGCGGGTAGCCCGGCCCAGGGCCATCCTTGCCCCCATGTTCGTCGGCGTTGCCGACACATGCCCAGGCAGCCGAGACCTTCGAGGCTGCAAGCACGGGAAACCGCGCTGGTTGTTTCTTCCTACGGACGCACCGCGTCCATCCACCCACAAGGGACCTCTCCCTTGCGGGCGGGGAATCCCTTGTTCTTCCTCAAGGAGATTCCCATGGACCGTTCCCTCATCAAATCCATGATGCCTTCGCTTGTCGCAGGCCATGTGCCCCGCAACGTGCGGTCGTTCAAGTATCGCGTGTTCGATGATCAGCCGCAGTCCTCGACGCTGGGCTTCGCCATCGACCCCCAGCCCTTCGACGGCAAGGTGGTCGCGGCCAGCGACGACGCCATCGTCGTCAAGCTCAAGCCCAGCGAGTTCGCGGTGCTCGACCCCCACCTGGTGACCACCCTTCCCAGCGAAGGCGCCAAGGTGCATGTCCAACCGTATGCCCGCCGCCGCTTCGACGGCCTGCGCGCGGACACCCCGGAAGTAATCACCGAGAAGACCGCGGACGGTGTTCCCTACACCATCACCAGGCACATCCTCGGCTCCGCGCCTGCCAAGCTGCCCATCCCCGAGCCGCAGTGCATGGAACTGGGGCAGCTCATCCAGCAGTTGGAGGAAATGCCGGCTCCCGACGGGTTCCGGCGCATCACCCACATGCTGGTCGATGCGGGTGCCCGCGACTTCACCTGGGTCGATCCGAAGCCGTCCAAGATCATCGAGACACCCCCGGCGATCAGCTTCTCGGTTTCGACCTCGAAGTTCGAGGGCCAGGTGACGATCCTCTACGACCGCGGCGGCGACACCTACGCGGTGGAACTGAGCCGCGACGGCGAACTGGTCGATCGGCACGACGAGGTGTATTTCGACATGCTCGGTGAAGTGCTGGAGCGGCTTATCGACGACGGGCACTGGCGTCTGATCGACGTGAGCGTCATCGACGCCAAGGCAACCAAGCGGCGCTACGGCTGACCGCAGCCTACCGGCGACTTGCCCCCATAGGCCTTCCATCCATTCGGGTGGAGGGCCTTTTTCTTCAGGAGATCAACCATGTCACTGCGATTCAAAGGTTCCGACCTGCGCCCCGTGCTGGCCGAGGCCGTTGCCAACCAATGCCGCGTCGTCCTCGCCAAGGACCAGGGCGTGTACTTCCTCGCCGAGCAGGGAGAGCGCCGTCCCGATGGCCGCGTGAAGCTGCTGGCCTATGCCGTCGGCTGCAACCCGGATACCGACCCGTTTGACGGCTGGTGGGAACTGGCGCGTGCCGAGCTGGGTGGCGACGACTTCGGCGAGTTCTTCGATCCGAAGGAAGGCGTCTTCGCCCGCATCCTGCGCGGCATGGACGATCTGATGCTATCCGCCACCACGACGCACCTGTCGCTGGAGGTGGTGCCATCGATGTAGTGCGAATACCACTGTCCCCTCACGGCCCCCTTCATGGGGGCTTCTTTTTTTGCGGCGCTGGCGGCATGGACAAAGGGAAGCGTCCGGATGCCGATTGATTACTGCCGCGCGCGCGAAGCCCGTCCATGCTGCCCCCATGCCTGCTGACGTTGTCAGCGACATGCCAGGCAACCATCGGTCTTCGAGGTTGCCGCGCAGTTTCCACTGCGTGACCGAGCCAGCTCGCACCGCATCCATCCGCGAGCGGCCACCAGTCCTGGTGGCGGATGCTTTCGCCTTATCAACCCACCGCGGGGTTACGCACCTTTCCCCGCATGCGTGGGGCCGGTGTGTCTCCGCTTCATCCCAATGGAGATTCACCATGAGCACCACGTCCAACGAGAAATCGTATTTCGACCTCCACACCTCGGGCATCGGCTACATCCAGCGTGTCCGCGAGGTTCCCGTCCGGGGCGGCCGCCGTGCGCAGCCCTTCCTGGCATGCACCATCGCCGCGCTGGTCGGCTCCGCCAAGGACCCCAGCTACCGCTACTTCGACGTCAAGGTCTCGGGTGCCGAGGCCAAGAAACTGGTCGAGCGCTACATCGGCGTTGACGATCCCAAGCAGCGGCCGCTGGTGCGCTTCCGCCTCGGCGACCTCTGGGGCGATGCGTACATCCGCGACAAGGGTGAGCACAAGGGCCAGGCCGCCGCGTCTCTGAAGGCGCGACTGCTGAAGGCCGAGCCGCTTGACCGGGCCGAACTGGCTTCGATCAAGCTGCACGAGCTGATCACCCGCGGCATCGGCTACCTCAGCCGCCCGAAGGACGTCTCCCCCAAGGATGGCGATCCGTTCCTGTCGTGCTGCGTCGCGGCGCTGGCCGGACCTGTCGGTGAACCGGAATATCGGTACTTCGACACCATCGTCGCCACCCCTGAAGCCGAGCACCTGGTTCGCCGGTGCGTGCAGGCCATCGAAGGGGACCGCAAGGTGCTGATCGCCTTCCGTCTGAACGACATGAAGATCGATCCGTACATCCGCACCAAGGG
>Ga0114984_1001001_pt1 | contig 10636 bp, 10 predicted proteins | sample Shrwel1BS1Day1_FD_96987 | JGI IMG/M metagenome (GOLD analysis project Ga0114984, IMG submission 96987) | Subsurface microbial communities from deep shales in Ohio, USA - Utica-3 well 1 S-1-Day1 | ecosystem: Environmental > Aquatic > Deep subsurface > Shale gas/oil reservoir > Produced water/Flow... | reverse complement strand
TTTCAAGGACTGTAACCTGCCAGCCACGCTTTGTTTCATCAAGCTGTAGTTCCTGGTGACAGAAGAGCTCTTGTCCGGGGAGGCCAAATTGGCCAGTATCGGCACATTGAGGAGCCACAAGGCACTAACCACAAGCCCAAAGTCCACAGAAGGGTTTCCATTTTCCATGGCGCTGATCTGACGGCGATCCACACCCCCAAGACGATCACCAAGATCAGACTGACTCCATCCACGCTCTTTACGAGCAGCCTCAATGAGGGCGCCCGTATCCTTGATGGCGTCTTTAACCTGACTAATGGAGTAGGTCTGTGCTTTGACTGTGCGGGCCATATGTTCACCAAAACGTACAAAATTACTTGTTTTGTACAGTTTAGTGATCAAGTGGCCGCCTGTAAACTTTGATGTACACTAAAGCGAACATAATTGCTCTTTTTGTACGTCATAGTGTGCATAGTGGCCCTCTGGTTTCCCATGCTACTCCCAGCCACCGATCCACCCAAGCGATGTCATTTTCGCCAAATTTTCACCCCCACTATTACAGACTGAACGAACACCTTGTGATCCGGAATGGATCTTTTCGCACTTTAGTGATCAAAACCACCCCGATGATTCCGCTGCGCCCCGGATGGAATTTTCTTCTTGTCCTGCTTTTCCAACTCACGCTGCCATACGGCTTCGAACAGCCGGGCTGTCGCCTGTGGGAAGGGGGTGAACAGCGGATTAAACGGGTTATCCCGCGCCTGCATCCAGATTGTCATCCGGCGGCTGGGCTCGCTGGCTTCGCCACGCCGATGAAAGCCATACACATTACCGATCAACAGAGTATTTTCCGGCACATGTAAGGCCACCGGTTTCAGGCCCATGGCATCTAAATCTACTTCCGACACCCGAAACGAGCCATCCCAGTAGCGGCCCGGCTGGCGCCGATCACCGTGCTTGCAGGCCTCCAGGCTTTCCCGGTATTCCCACTTCAGGCGTTTCCAGGTCAGCCGATGAGAACCCGGCACATACACATGCGGACCGTTACGGTCATCGGCCGCATCAATGAAAAGCCAGGCCTTTACACAGGGATGAAAGGTATCCGTATGAAAGTCCCGTTGTGGGTCTGGTTGCGGCACCACGTTCGCCTGGTTGCAGAGACTTTCAATGAAGAAAAACGGCGGGCGATTCTTAGACGAACACCAGCGCATCAACCGGTCCAGGCGGGAACCATCGGTGAAGGCACTGATTGCAGGCAAGTGGGAACGCTCGCTCTGAGTCAGAAAGGCGCGTTGCGTGAGCGTTGTACCCTCAACAAATTCCCGAACCAAGCCTTGATACCCCTCGGCCTCGGCTTTCAGGCGCGCGAACTCGTCCGCTGGAAGAAAATCACGCTTAAGGATAAAGCCATTACGCAGAAACTCCTTCCGGTCCGCCGCCGGCACCAAGGGCGCAAGCAACAACAGCCGAAAGCGGAACAGCGCATGGGCAATGGCAACGCGGGCTACATGCAAGCCGCAGCGGTTCAGCCAATAGCTACCAATGATCGGGTTTTGCCTGAAGCTTTTAGCCCAGGTGAACAGTTCCACAAACCAGTAGGGATAGCACAAAGTACGTGTGAATGCTTTCCGTAGCTGCATAGAGGGGTCTCTCCGGGTCAACAAGTGGCTGCCATAAACCTGAGCAACCCGGCTGTAGATGAATCCAACGAGGACAAGTCAGCCTCCGCCCCCTGCCCGACCAAATCATGGGCCGCCCGAGCCAGCTTCTTGCCCAGCTCCACGCCCCACTGGTCAAACGGGTTGATATCCCAGATCACCGACTGCACGAACATCTTGTGTTCGTACATAGCCACCAGGCCGCCCAGTGTGTATGGAGTTAGCTCGTCCAGCACGAAGGTCGTGCTTGGTTGATTGCCGGGGTAACGTTTGTGGGTAGGCAGGTCATCGGCGTTTGGCGGTATCTTCTCGCCCATTTCCAGCAACGCCAGTTGCTGAAGGTAGGCAAGCAAATGCTTCAAGCGCCCATCGTAGGGCAGAACGGCGTGAGATTTGATGTCCCAGAAAGTTGGGATTCCACATCCCAACCAACGCGTTCAGCACCAGCATACTTTCGGCCAGCGGCGCGGTTCGAAAGTGCTTGTCCATGAAATGGGCACCTACGAAAAGCGCTTCGAAGGCCTCAAACCCAATCTTTTCGGCTAGGCTCAAGTCAATGGACCACAGGGAAAACCTGCGATCCATCCAGTTCCCAGACTCCAATTGGTTTTCCGGAGCAATGCCCCACTCCTACATCAAATACGCACGAGTGAATACACTCATAAAGTGATGGTGCTTGGCGTGTTGCAATTACTTGATCCGCCGTTGAAGCAATCAAAAGTCTTAGACCAAGTTACCATCATAATTTTCGCACAGATTATGTGACGCAGTACCTCGGCCATTTAGTTACCAACTTTATTGTTGGCTCACTGCGATGGCCAATCATCACAACGCCATCACTCCACCGTAACGCTCTTGGCTAAATTCCTGGGCTTATCCACATCCGTACCCTTCACCAGCGCCACATGGTAGGCCAGCAGCTGCAAGGCCACTACGTGCAACACGGGCGATAACAAACCGTAGTGTTCCGGCATGGCCAGTACGTTGATGCCTTCGGTGGCTTCTATCTGGCTGTCGCCGTCGGCGAAGACATACAGCTGCCCGCCTCGAGCGCTGACTTCCTGCATGTTGGCTTTGAGTTTTTCCAGCAATTCGTCGTTGGGGGCGACAACCACCACGGGCATGTCGGCATCCACCAGGGCCAGGGGGCCGTGTTTGAGTTCACCTGCCGGGTAGGCTTCGGCGTGGATGTAGGAAATCTCCTTGAGTTTGAGCGCGCCTTCCAGGGCAATGGGGTAATGTCGGCCACGGCCCAGGAACAGGGCGTGGTGTTTTTCGGCAAACTCCCTGGCCCAGGCTTCGATTTGCGCCTCCAGTGCCAGCACGTTTTCCACGGCCACCGGCAAGTGGCGAAGCTCGGCCAGATAAGCCTGTTCTTGCGTGCTATCCAGCTTTCGGGTTTTGGCCAGCAACAGCGTGAGCAGGAACAGCGCGGACAGCTGGGTGGTGAATGCCTTGGTAGACGCCACGCCAATCTCCGGCCCGGCGCGGGTGATAAAGCGCAGGGCGGTTTCACGCACAATGGCGGATTCCGGCACATTGCAAATGGCCAGCGTGTGCTGGTGGCCCGCCGCCTTGGCGTGGTGCAGTGCCGCCAGAGTGTCAGCCGTTTCGCCGGACTGGGAGATCACCACCACCAACTGCTGGGGATTGGCGACCGAATGGCGGTAACGGTACTCACTGGCAATTTCCACGTTACAGGGAATGCCCACCAGGTGTTCTATCCAGTAACGGGCTGTCATACCCGCGTAGCTGGACGTACCACAGGCCAGAATCAGCACGCTGTCCACTTCCGCAAACACCGCCTCGGCATTGGCACCGAAAATGCCCGGCTCCAGCCGGTTGGCGCCGCTGATCATCTCCAGTGTATTGCCCAGCGCCTGGGGCTGCTCAAAGATTTCCTTTTGCATGTAGTGGCGATACTCCCCAAGCTCCACGGCATCGGCGGACAAGCTGGAAGTCACCACCTCTCGCTGAACGGGGTTGCCCTGGCAGTCCACCAGTTCCACGGAATCTTTGGTTAACCGGCCCACATCGCCATTTTCCAGGTACATCATCTGGCGAGTCACAGACAGCAGCGCCGATGCATCCGAGGCCGCGTAGTGGCCCTGTTCACTCACACCCAGCATCAGAGGCGAACCTTCACGAGCCACCACCAGGCAATCCGGCTCTTCTTCACGCACCACGGCCAAGGCATAAGCACCTTCAAGGAAGTCGACCGCGCAACGAACGGCAGAAAACAGATCGTTCGAACGCTCACCAAGCTGCCCTTCAAAGCAAGCCTGAATGAGGTGGGCGATGGTTTCGGTGTCTGTGTCCGAGGTAAACGTATAACCCAGGCCCTGAAGCCGGACCTTGAGCTCTGCGTAGTTTTCAATGATGCCGTTATGCACCACCGCCAAACCGCCAGAAACATGGGGGTGAGCATTGCGCTCGGCCGGAACACCATGGGTTGCCCAGCGGGTGTGGGCGATGCCGACATGACCCTGAACGCCCTGCTCGGCCATACGGCTTTCAAGTTCTGACACACGGCCCTTGGCACGGGCGCGAACCAGAGAGCCCGATTCATTCAAAATCGCCAGACCGGCTGAATCATAACCCCGGTATTCCAGGGTTTTAAGGCCGTTAACAAGAAACAGAGTACATTCCACTGCGCCTACGGCGCAAACAATTCCACACATTCAAATATCCATTTTATGACCCAATAACCATTCAATCTTTACATGATCTGAACTCATTCAATAATGCCACAAAACCTTGAGCGTGAAGTCAGATAATAACTGCAATTCTTTAGCGTTATCAGGCACCCGAAAAATACGGAAAGTAAGATAGCTGCGAGATTACAGAGCATGACCAAATGGCTAGAGAGCTGAATCTGGCGTTCCTTCTGGGCGCACTTTACTGACGGCTCAGAAAAACGGGCCACGAACAAGAACACAAACTGCTTACTGCGGCCGTACTGCCCGCAAGGGATGAACTTCGCCAAGCTGTATCAAACACAAATCAACTGCCGTTGAGTAAATGAATCACGACCCGAAAAAACAAACGAACGACTAATTTCCTATAGATATCCTGATGCGAATATTCAAAGAAACAATAAATAATCGAATCAGTTATTGTTTGAAATAATCACGGAAATGTTCGGGTGTACAGGCTTCACAATTCAAGGTGAACGAGCGATCAAGCTCTCACAAACACGAAAATCAACTTCTTCATCAATATCAAAAGACCGGGCCCTAGGCATTACCGAAGCCTTTAAACTCTCAGTAAACAGCGAAGACCTGTTTAGCAAAACATCGGTTCGGGCAACGTAAACGGCACCATTCAGTCGATACTCTTTTCGATAATCCTGAGACCGTTTCCCCAATCGATCAATACCGCTAAATTTCGCCTCATCCCCAATCACACCGATCCACGCGGTCGGATGATCAACTTCACAGACACTAACGACAGTATCCTTGCAGCCTCCTTGCCGGAAGACCTGCACCGCCTCCAAGACATCGCCGGCCGTGCGAAGCGGCGAAGTTGGTTGCAGCAGGACTAGAACATCCGGTCTATGGCCAACCTTCCGCTCAGATTCCACGGCTTCTATTAGCGCCTCGGCGGTCGTTGCTGAATCAGTTGCTAGAGCATCAGGACGTCTATGAACGATAACACCTTGTTCTTCATAACGCTCTGCAATATTCAAAATTTCTTCATCATCGCTGGTGACAAGAACCCTTGCTCCCAGGCCAACTTGCAGTGCGGTTTCAATCGTCCAACAAATCAAGGGTTTTCCGGCCAGAGGAAGTATATTCTTCCTCGGAAGCCGCTTACTGCCTCCCCTCGCAGGGATCACAATGAGCAGATCGCTACGATCAACCATTGACGGCCCCCTCCACTTCATGCTGAGCGCGTTGAAAATCCTCCATACGACCAATATCGAGCCAATACTCATGTATCGGGAACATGTTCACAGACTTTCCAGCATCGATCTGCTGCTCCAACAATGTTGGCATATCAACTCTGGTTCCACATTTTACGCTTTTTACCAGATCCGGGTTGAGAAGATAAATACCAGCATTCACAAAAAACTTGTGCACCGGCTTCTCAACCATCGACTTGATCTGGGTCTCTTCGCTGGTGATCACGCCATAAGGAACCTGGTGCTCATATTCCCGGACACACATGGTGGCAACACTGTTGTGATTCTCGTGGAATTCCAAAAAACTATGGATATTGAGGGAAGTAAGGAGATCCCCATTCATCATGAACAACGGTTGATCAATTTCCTCATGCGGCAGGAGCCCCAAAGCGCCACCGGTACCCAATGGCTCATCCTCGTGAATATAGGTTATGGAAACCCCCCACTTTTCCCCATTGCCAAAGTAGTCCCGAATAATCTCTGGCATATAATGCGTCGATATATAGAACCTGTGAAAGCCCGCATCCACAAAACTCTGCAGAATCTGCTCCAGGATCGGTTTATCGCCCACTTTCAACATGGGCTTGGGGCAATTGTTAGTCAGCGGTCGCAAACGGGTACCAAAACCACCTGCCATGAGAAATACCGGGTTATCATGGCGATGCTTATTGAGTAAATCGTGCAGATTGGCGAGACCGACAATCCTTTGGTCACCGTCCACAAGTGGCAGCTGGAGTAATTCGTACTGGTCCATAACGGCTAGAATGCGACTCTCTGTCCAGTCTCTCCCGGCGGTCTTCGGATTGGCATTCATCACCTCGTGAACAGGCGTATCCAGTGACAAATGCCGGAGTAGCGCCCGACGAACATCGCCATCGGTCAATGTGCCAAGCAAAACTCCTTGTTCATCCGCAATGAGAGCAATACGCAATGCGGCCTTATTCAGCACTTCTATCGCTTGCTCCAACGTTCCCTCTGGGCTTACGATTGCGTGACGCCATTCCTTCATTATTACTCCCTAACTTAATTATTTTCGGCAATGGGTAAGTTGTAGAAAGTTTTTTTCAACACCCCTTCTAATGGATAGTCCGCCAAGACCTTAACAATGGCTTTGCTGGCGCCACCGTTACCATAGGGATTTGAACAATTCTGAAGAGTTGTCTTGAAACCAGGAGAATACAGCCTATTGATGGCTTCTAAAATTGCAGCCTTTGATGGCTCACAATCAATAACGCTCTCAGCTTTTAAGCGCCCTTTTTGACGGTCGCCGATGTTGACTGTGCCAACGTTAAAAGAAGGCGCTTCGGCCAAACCACTTGAGGAGTTACCAATAACGCCATCAACCTGTGCCAGACAAGAAAAATAACGCAGCTGCCCAAGGGAGCTGTATACGCAGGCGTTGTCGCGGCCATCTACAAACTCGCGGACCATGCGCGTCAACTCTCGTCCACCGGTATCCGCATTGGGCATGGTGAAAATCAGATGGGTATCGTCCAGTTCAGCCAACGCGTCTAGCAGCGCCTGCATTTGATTAATGGAGCTCCCCTCGCCTTCCAGAGTAACCGGGTGGAAGGTAATCAGAAGATTCTTATCTCCAAATCGAAAATCCATGGATTCTTTCAGAGCTTCACGGTCGAGCAATCGGATGCGCTTGATGGCGTCTATACCCATTCCGCCAACGTTGAAGACTCGCTCGGGAGATTCTCCCAACTGGACAACCCGGTTCTTATATTCTTCTGCGGCGACAAAGTGGAGATGGGACATCTTGGTAATCGAATGCCGAATAGCCTCATCAAAAGCACCCTCCGTCGTTTCTCCGCCGTGCAGGTGTGCTACAGGAATACCAGCAATCAACGCTGCCGAGGTGGCCGCAAATATTTCAAAGCGATCCCCTAGAACAACCACAATATCCGGCTGAAGGCGCTCATAAGTATCAGCGAACCCAATCACTCCCAACCCCATGGACTTGGTGACAGCGGTATCGCTGTCCGCACTGAGCAGCATTTCGACTTTTGCGTCGATGGTAAATCCCGCACCCTCGATCTCTTGATACGTGGAGCCGAATTCTGGCGAGAGGTGCATCCCGGTTACAGCTACCTGTAATTCAAGCTGGGCATGTTGGGTGATTTCGTCCATTAACCATCGCAAAAGGCCGAACTCCGCCCTTGTTCCCGTAACCACACAAACCTTGCGAGTCATAGCTCTATCAACTCATCTGGAGCGAAATTACGCGGTGCCTGCCGACCAATTATCTCATCCCATCGCATCGGTGATATACCCGTGCCCGGCCTTTTAGCCATCAGGTTTGCTTCAGTGAATGGCTCTCCAGCCTGGATCGGACACGCTGCCACCAGCGATTTTCGGGCAATGGGCTTATTCTTCAGCTCACTTGGCCCCGGGCGTTTAACGCCATCCCCCATTGCCTTTTCAATATTACGGATTCCTGAAACCATGGCTTTGAGCTCGTCAGGCTCCAAGCTGGCCCGATGATCCGGTCCCGGCAGGGACCGGTCCAAGGTGAAGTGTTTTTCAATAACCGTTGCCCCGAGGGCAACGGCAGCAATCGGGACTTCGATGCCCGGGGTATGGTCTGAATAACCGACAGACACGCCGAAAGCCTTTCCCATATTCACCATGGCATTGAGATTCACTTCATCCATGGGGGTTGGGTACTCCGTGGTGCAGTGCAACACGGTTATCTTTTCGCGAGGAGTTCCTGCGTTTTCAATGGCTTCGATTGCAGCTTCAATTTCGCCGAGCGTTGCCATCCCAGTTGAAAGAAGCACCGGCTTGCCGTGTCTCGTCAAATATCGGAGATAAGGCAGATTGGTAAGCTCACCCGACGGAATCTTCACAAAATCTAAAGCACCAATATTTTCGAGGAGATTGATGCTGTCTCTGTCAAACGCCGTGGAAAAAAAGCCAATATCATGCTTTCTGCACTCACCAATCAGCTCAAGGTGATTCTCGCGTGTTAATTCAAGCTTTCGAATCATCTCCTGCTGGGACTCTTCGGGATCGGTCGTACCTTTTTGGTAGTCCGCTTTTGGTGCTGACTGAGAAACAATGTTTTCGGCGATAAACGTCTGAAACTTGACAAAATCCGCGCCCGCATCCGCTGCCACAGCAATTAACTGTTTTGCCAGTGCCATGTCACCATTATGATTGACACCCGCCTCTGCTATTACCAACGTTTTCATTTCAACCTCTTAGCCGGCACACCTGCGTATACAGTCTCGGGGTGGCAGTCTGCAATTACGACAGCACCAGACCCGACCATGGCATTCCTACCAACCATTCGCTTTTCTATGTCATTTCCCTGATTAATCACTGCTCCGGCTCCGACCCAAGCCCCCTCTTCCAAGTGAACATTGCCAGAGATATTGGCTCCAGGAGCAACATGAACAAACGAATCGATAATGCAGTCGTGAGCAATGGTGGCATTCTGGTTAACGAGAACAAAATCGCCCATGGATATATTGCTGGTCAGGCGAGCGCCAGCCGCAATAATGACTCCCCGCCCTGCATCGACAACCTCTCTTTGTTTATAGCCGAAGGTCGCACTGGGATGAATCAGGTTAGAAAAGTGCAACATTTCCGAAAAACGTGAGGCAATTTTCTGCCGGATAATGTTGTCACCAATCCCGATCACAAAGCTGTGATGCGCGACTTTGTCAATTTCTGATTCAAGGATAACCTCGTCGACGCCAGACCACTTTTTAAGCTCCTGATCGTCCCGGGCAATATAAAATGGCTCAAGCCCAACAGCCCAGGCTACATCGCCAGCCTCCCGGGCCATACCAGAGGTTCCGAATATTCCAATACGCTCGCTCATGAAGGCCTCGCCAGTACACTACTCGGCAAATTGACAACCCTCTCTTCCAACCACTCAGCGTTAGTCAGATCACCACGGCGACAACGTTGGTACATAGGCAGATGATTCATCAATGCCCAAATGGGGCGAGTCATCACGCCTTCACTGTTGGTGCAGTCCAACAGCTCATCCCGCTGCTTTTTGTCCTCACAGATAACACCATTCAACCAGTAGTTGGAACGACATTCAGGCGGCTCGGTGATAAATTGCAGTGAAGAGCCCTTGAAGAATGCTTCATAGCTACTGGCAAGTGCACGCTTCGCCTGAATGAACGCCTCCAATTGCTCAAGTTGAGCGCAACCCAGCGCCGCGTTCAAATTTGGCAAGCGGTAGTTGTAACCCAACTCGTCGTGAATGTACTCATAAGTGTGCGGCTTCTTGGCCGTGGTGGTGAGGTGCTTGGCTCTCGCTGCCGTTGCTTCGCTCGCCAGAATCATGCCCCCGCCACCGGTGGTCATGATCTTGTTGCCATTGAAGCTGAGCATGCCCGAGGCACCAAAAGTTCCTGTATGCTTATCTTTATAGAAGCTGCCCAGTGACTCGGCAGCGTCCTCCACCAAGGCGATTCTCCAACGGCGGGTCACGTCACACAAGCCATCGAGATCCGCCGGGTGACCAAAAGTGTGCATTGGAACGCAGGCACGAATGGCCTTACCGTCTTCGTTGGCCCGGCACACGCCTTCGGCATCCAGCTTGGCGTTTTCTTCCAGCCAGGCTTCCAGGGCCTTGGCAGACAATCCCATCGTGTCCCGATCCACATCAACAAACACAGGCTCAGCATTGCAGTAAGCGATGGCATTGCAGGTGGCCACAAAGGTGAGCGGCTGGGTAATCACCAGGTCGCCCTTCTCCACTCCTGCAAGTTTCAGGGCAATGTGCAGAGCTGCAGTGCCGTTTACCGTGGCAACAGCCTTGGGCGAGCCGGTGTAGCTAGCCATATCCCCCTCGAACCGGTCCACGTAGGTACCCACACTGGAGACAAAAGTGGACTCGATGGTGTCAGCCACGTATTCCTTCTCACGGCCGGGAAATACCGGGGCGTGAAGCGGAATAAATTCTTTGGTTTCGAAATAATCTCTGACAAACTGAATCAGTTGCTCGCTCAAAGCTGCCTCACATTTTGCTGTCGAGATATTTGCCGGTTTCTTTATGGCCGAAATCAGGAATCATTCGGTGAAACAGGTCAACCAGGTCCTGCTTGGTCCATGCCAAGTCTCGCTT
>Ga0114984_1001000_pt1 | contig 10637 bp, 12 predicted proteins | sample Shrwel1BS1Day1_FD_96987 | JGI IMG/M metagenome (GOLD analysis project Ga0114984, IMG submission 96987) | Subsurface microbial communities from deep shales in Ohio, USA - Utica-3 well 1 S-1-Day1 | ecosystem: Environmental > Aquatic > Deep subsurface > Shale gas/oil reservoir > Produced water/Flow... | reverse complement strand
GTTGGGGTAGAATCAGACATGGGCGAACCTTGTTTAGCTTCTTCCGAAGCGTTATTGGCGTAACTCCCATTATATCAATGGGTTGAGCAAGGTTCGCCTTTTTTTATGAATTTTTCGGGATAGGTATTAATAGGTATGTCTGGTCCATGACGATCTTAGCCTGCTAACGGCCTTGAGCCAATCTTTGTCATAAATCAGAGGCAGACTCTACGACATCATGCCACACAGGCACTAAGCGATTATCAAACTCCATGAATCCAAAATTCCCATGAAGCACCTGTTCCTTGTACGCCATGCCAAATCCAGCTGGGCGGATGCAACTCTCAGCGATCACCAACGCCCGCTCAACAGCCGGGGCGAGAGCCAGCTCGGCCCGCTGGGCCGCGCACTGGTCCGCGGCGGGGCCTTCGGCGGTACCATCCATGCCAGCGACGCTGTCAGGGCACAGCAGACCCTGGCAGGCGTTCTTCCGGAGGGATTTCCCGAAAACCGGGTTCACATCACTCCGGAGCTATATACCTTCGACTACCGCCGGCTCCTGCACTGGCTCACAGCTCTGGATGACAGGGAAGAGACTGTGACCGTCATCGGTCATAACCCCGCCTTGCTGGAACTGGCTCAATACCTGCTCAAGCATCCACCCGCCAACCTGCCCACGGCGGGCTTTGTGCACATCCGGTTACCGGACAAGCCCTGGCACAAGGTGGCTGCCGGTAAGGGTAAGGGTCGGCTCCAAGCCTTTCTCACGCCCAGGGAATTCAGTTATCAGCAGTTCGCCCGCAAGCAGAAAAAACGGGCAAGAACCACCGGTGACGAGCCCGGTCGCGACATTCCCGAGGCACTGTCACATCAGCTCCAACGACTTCGGGAGCTGGAACCGGGCGTCAAGGCAGGGCTGGATGACGAGTTCCTGCACCAGTTCCGGATTGCCATCCGGCGCAGCCGGGCCATTGCCGAATCGGTGGAGGAAGTCACCGGCGACAAATCCCTGAAACAATCCATCAAACAACTCAAGCGCCACGCCCGTGCCACCAGCCGGCTCCGGGATCTGCACGTATTCCTGCAGGAGCTGCCGGTTCTTTGCGACCATAACAACGAGTTGCAAACCGCCCTCGGTACCTGGGCAGAAACCGAGGCCGACCAGGAGCACCATGCCCTCGTCAAACGGCTGGAAAGCAAGGGCTACCGGGACGCCATGCACCGCTGGAGCAATCTGGTTCATTCCCGCCAGTTCCGGAAACTGGCAGGCCGGCTGACACCAAAAGACATCCGAAAGGCAGTGGGGAGCCGTTTAAAGGAGTTCAACTGGCGCACCGCCGAGCTGCTCCAGAACTCACCGGATGAGGACATTCACCGGCTAAGGAAGCTGCTCAAGCGCATCCGCTACCTGATGGAGCTGGATGCCAAAGGCTGGAAACAGCCGCTCAAGGTCCTGAAACAACGGCAAGAACTCTATGGACGGTTCCAGGACCTGCACGTGCAGATCGAGCTGGTCAAAGCCTTCAGAACCCGGGCGCCGGAAACGCTGCCGGGGGCCGTCGACGGTCTGAAGGAAAGACTGGAACAGCAGAAAGCGGACGCCCGACGCCAGATACTTGCACTAGGCGGACTCGATGGCGCGCCCTGATCACATTTCCGGCACTCCGGCTTGGCTTGCCTATGGGCGCCCAAGGGTATCAAGTTCAGAAGGATGAAAGGCATTGTCTGATGTTTCCCTGATGCAGCTCCTCCTGGCTAACCTGGCCATTATCGCTGGTGCCTGCCTTCAGGGAGTCGCCGGCTATGGCATCGGCACCCTGTCCGCGCCCCTGCTGTTCCTGATCAGCCCGATCCTGTTGCCGGCGCCTTTAGTGCTGAACGCCACGCTGCTGACCATCCTGATGCTGGTCCGCAACCGCGGGGCCCTGGAAATCCGGCAGGTGCGCTTTGCCATCGGTGGCGGCTTTGTCGGTATGATCCTGGCGGGCATTACCCTGGTGCTTATCTCCCCGAAAGGGTTCGAACTGGTGTTCGGCATCCTGATCCTGGCCGGTGTCGCCCTGAGCGTGGGCGGTCTCAAGCCCGGGCTCAATGCCCGCAACAGCGCCATCGCCGGTGCCGCTTCCACCTATATGGGCACCATCACCGCCGTCGGCGGGCCACCGATCGCCCTGATCTACCAGAACGAGAAGGGCCCGCTGGTCCGGGCCAATATGTCCGCGTTCTTTCTCGTCTCCAGCTTCCTGAGTCTGACCGCCCTGTCCCTGTCCGGCTATCTGGGTGTCCGGGAGCTGGGACTGTTCGCAGCCACTTTCCCGGGCGTGCTCATCGGTTTCCTGATGTCCGGCAAGCTGGTCAGTCGCATGCCTTTTGAGGGACTGAGACCGATCATCCTGGGGATCGCAGCCGTAGCGGGAGTAGCGGCAGTGGTCCGTGGGTTGATGTCGCTCTGAGAGCCTCGTCCCGGAGCAAGCTGCCCCGTAAACCACTTATCCGCGGCGCCTGGTGACCGCCATCGTCAGCCGTGAGATACAGGTGGTTTTTCCCTGTTCGTTCTCAATACGGATTTCCCAGACCTGGGTGGCACTGCCGATGTGCAGGGCGGTGGCGGTGCCATAAACCCAGCCCTTGCTGACCGGACGGATGTGGTTGGCGTTGATGTCCAGACCCACGGCAACGGTACCCGGATCCTTCAGGCAGCAGTTGGCGGCCATGCTGCCCAGGGTTTCCGCCAGCACCACCGAGGCACCACCATGGAGAATACCGAACGGCTGGATCGTGCGTTCATCCACTGGCATGCGGCCCTTCACGTAATTGTCACCGACTTCGAGGTATTCAATACCCATGTGACCAACAGCCGTTTTTCTGCCGGCTTCCATCATTTGTTCAAGATTCGGGGTTCTGGTCCAGATTGCCATGGTGGTATCTTGCTCCTGAATTGAACTTTTCCAGCGACGGTTTGTATCGGAAGAGTCTATACGGGTAGCATGCTTACCACCATTCCTTTAGGGAAGATTTTTGTTCGACCGTCACACCAACGAGAGAGGGAACTGACTCATGAAGAAAGCCGGTATTTTTTCCGCCACTGTACTCGCGGCCGCACTGACCACGCCGGTCATGGCGCAACTGGACGTGGAAGAGCAGATCGAGAAACGTCAGGCTGCATTTCAGTTTGCCGCCTGGAACATGGGCAAGATCAAGGCCCAGGCCGTGGATGAAAGCGTTGCCTATGATGCCGACCAGATGCAGGCCGCTGCCAACGCGGTGGCTGCGGTTGCCAACTCTGGCCTGGGTGCGCTGTTCGGCCCCGGCACCGGCATGGACCAGGCCGACAACACCAAACTGAAGCCGGAGTTTTTCGATGAGCCGGACAAGGCCCGGGAAGTAGCCATCAACTTTGCCCAGCAAGCCACCAAGCTGAAGGAAGTGGCTGCCAACGGTGACAGGGCTGCCCTGGCAAGCCAGTTCAGTGAAGTCGGCAAGGCCTGCAAGGCCTGTCACGATCGCTACCGGGCCGAGTAACCCCTGGCGTCCTCACCACCCCAGGTCCTGAGGCGGGGGTGGCGGCGGAGGCAGCAACCCGCCCGTCGCCACCCAGATCACCCCGGCCGAGACCGCCACGGCAAACAGGAAGGCATTGATGCCGGCCATGCCGGTGTCTTCACCCTGACCCTCCGGCACCTCTTTTCGCCCGGTAATCATTGGCTTGATCAGGTTGTCCTTGCGCACGTGGGTGTAATACATCACCGCAAGGATATGAAGGGCAATCAGACCGTAAAGAACCCATTCCGCCAGTTTATGCCAGCGCGTGAACAGTTCATTCCACTCCGAGGACACGGCGCGGTAGAGCGGGCCATTGAAGGCAATCTCATCGGTGGCAAACAGCCCGGTAACCGCCTGCAACGCGAACAGGCCGATCAGCGCCAGTACCGACAGGGCCCCGATGGGGTTATGCCCCACGCCCTGCCACTCGCCCCTGAGGTAACGGCGAACCGCCGACGGCCCGCAGACAAAACTCACAAACTGCGCATGCCGACTGCCCACAAATCCCCACACAATCCGGAAACTCAGCAAGGCCAACACCATCAGGCCGAAGCGCTCATGCCAGACCATCCAGGTTCCGCCAAGCTTCACCGTGGCAATGGCGCCAGCCACCGCAAGGACCAGTAACCAGTGGAACAACCGGACCGGTAGATCCCAAAGTCGTATGGTTTTCATGCACTTACCTTTTCCTTGTCAGAAAAACGAAGTCCAGTGGGCACCGGTAAGCTTGCTAAGTTCCCGGCAGGGAGTCAATAAACCCGGACCAGCTCCTGTTTCTGCCAGCCGAGCCGGCCGGTTTCCACGACCTGGCGGCGAATCCCCGGTACCGACCGGATCATAAACAGGTCGCCGTCCCGCCCCACCAGGGTCCGGCGCACACCGCAGGCCCGGGCGATATCCGCGTTGGTCTCCATGTGTTCCATCTCGCCATGGACCGGAATCGCCCGGGCGCTGAAGATCACGGTATCGCCGGCCTCCAGCTCGAAGCCCGGATGGCCGCCCATCGCCAGCCGCCGAAGCGGGGTCATTGCGGGGAATTTTCCAGGTATTTCAGCACCAGGGCCTCGTAGGTTCCGTTCATTTCGATCAGCTTCAGGGCCGCGCGGATGTCATCGGCATAGGCCAGTGCCTGCGAATCCTTCGCAACAGCTATCCAGGAGCGCTCCCCGGGCACGAAGAACGGCGACACCCGGGCTGCCAGATCCAGTTGCCGGACAGTGTACAGGCCGACCAGTTCCGGCGCGATCACCACATCGACCCGGCCGCTGGCCATCATCAGCATCAGGTTTTCATAGCGGGGGGCCGGCTCTTTCATCAGGTTCTCGTCACTGTCAAAGCGGTTGAAATAGCGCGCGCCCTCAAGTACTCCGATGCGCTTGCCGTACAGGTCCGAGTAGCGTTCGATCCGGTGAGTGTCGTTGAGATAGAAAAACAGCCGGCGTTCCGGCGGAAAGGCCGGCGCCACGAATTCCAACTGGTCGTCCCTTGCGTCGGTGCGCAGCGGGCCAAGCATGATATCCACCTCGCCCTGGCTCACCAGCCGGAGGACACGGCGGAAGGGAGCTTCCCGGTAGTGCACCTTCCATCCGAGCAAGTCCGCAATTTCCTCGAAGATTTCCACGTAGAGACCGCTTTTCTGATCCGCTTCAATGATTCGGTAGGGCGGTGCGTGGCTGACTCCCACCGTCACCGCCAAAGGCTCGACGGTTTCTGTGCCTTGCTGTGCCATGGCCGGCAACGCCACCAGCACCAACAGGAGAGTAATGATACGTCCCATCAACAGCGCCCTTTCCCTGAAGCCTCGCTCGTGAGAGCTTGAGACCCATTGTTTTCGATCACCGTTCAGTATAGCCGTTCCAGATCTAACCCCCGTGAATTTACGTATGCACGGTTGAATCCGGACCGATCCGATGCCAGATCCAATAGTACGTCGGACAAAACGTGCCATTCATTCCGAAACGAGAGGTACCGACCTGTATGAAGATCCTGATGGTTCTGACATCGCACGACCAGATGGGCGACACCGGCCACAAGACCGGTTTCTGGCTCGAAGAGTTCACCGCGCCCTACTATGTGTTCAAGGACGCCGGTGCCGACATCACCATCGCCTCTCCCAAGGGTGGCCAGCCGCCCGTGGATCCCAACAGTGAAGCCGAAGGCGCACTCACCGAGACCACGGAGCGCTTCATGAAAGACGCCCACGCCAGGGAAATGCTCGCCAGCACCAAGAAGCTGAGCGACGTCGACATGAACGAATACGACGCCATTTTCTATCCCGGCGGCCACGGCCCGCTGTGGGACCTCGCCAACGACGAGACCTCCATCGCACTGATCAAGAAGGCCTACGATCAGGACAAGGTGATCGGTGCAGTCTGCCATGCACCGGCGGTGTTCAAGAACGTGTTTATCAAACCGGAGCAGAACCTTGTCGGCGGTCGGAAAGTCACCGGCTTCACCAACACCGAGGAAGATGCGGTGCAGCTGAGCAACATCGTTCCCTTCCTGGTGGAGGACATGCTCAAGGAAAACGCCGGGGAGTATACCCGGGGTGACGATTGGGCGCCGCACATCGTGGTCGACGGCAAGCTGATCACCGGACAGAACCCGGCATCCTCCGAGGGGGCCGCCAAGGCGGTGGTTCAGGCTTTGCAGCAAGGCTGAGTGCCGGTTGTGAAAAAGGGGTCGGGTGAAAGCTTTCACCCGACCCCTTTTTCATGTTCTACCTCCTCCGATACACATCCCCCAGCCTGTGCTATGTTTCTGTGAAACTTCCTGCAGACTGGCCTTTGTCATGAGCAACCCCAAACACACCCTTTTCTGGATGACACTGTTCCTCGGCGTGGTGGTAGTCGTTGGCATTCTGATCCACAAACCGCTGATGACCGCTTTCATGGCTAACTGGGTCTTCAACCTGCTGATCGTCGGCATTCTGATCGTCGGTATCGCCCTGACCTACCGGCAGGTGTTTGTACTGTTCCCGGAGCTGCGCTGGATCGCCCAGTTCCGCACCGGCCATGCCGGCCTCTCGGTGGTACAGGAACCCCGCCTGCTCAAACCGCTGGCCCGGCAGCTGGGCGAAGACGCCAAACGGGACCGCTTCACCCTGTCCACGCTGTCCCTGCGCACAGTACTGGACGGCATCCACTCGCGCATGGATGAACAGCGGGAAATCACCCGGTATTTCATCAGCCTGCTCGTTTTCCTGGGCCTTCTGGGCACCTTCTGGGGGTTGATGGGTACCATCAATGCGGTGGGTCAGGTGATCACCGGTCTGGACATGAGCCAGGAGGATTTCGGCAAGGTATTTGCGGAACTGCAGGACGGCCTGCTCAAGCCGCTCGAAGGCATGGGCACAGCCTTCAGCTCTTCCCTGCTGGGACTCGGTGGCTCCCTGATCCTGGGCTTTCTCGATATCCAGGCCGGTCATGCCCAGAACCGTTTTTACGACGGCCTTGAGGAGTGGCTGACCGGCGTCACCAACCTGGTGGACCGGGTAGATGACGAGAAAGAGCTGTCATGATCGGATCCAAACGCCGCGGCCGGAGCAGCACCAATATCTGGCCGGGCTATGTGGACGCCCTGTCCGCCCTGCTGATGCTGGTGATCTTCATGCTACTGGTCTACGTGGTCAGCCAGCTCTATCTGTCCCAGACCCTGTCTGACCGGGATACCCAGCTCGCCCGCCTGAACGCCCGGCTGGATGAGCTGACCGAGCTGCTGGGGCTCGAGCAGAGCAGGACCGAGACCCTGGAAGAGCAGATGATCACGCTGCAGGATGACTACAGCAGCAGTCTGGCCCGCAACGACGAACTGGTAAACCGGCTGGAGTCCACCCGAGAACAGCTGATGCAACAGACCGCCACCGCCGAAGCCCAGGCCGAGCGGCTGGCCAGCATGGAGGAAACCATCGACGAGAAGGATGAGATGTCCGCCAGCCAGCAGGCCATGATCCTGCGCCTGTCCAACCAGATTGCATCCCTTCGGGAGCAATTGCGGAAGATAGCCTCGGCGCTGGAGCTTCAGGAACAAATGACCGCGGAAAAGGAAGAGGAACTGGCAAAAGTCAGCCAGCGCCTGAATGCCTTGCTGGCCGAACGGGTGAGCGAGCTGGAGCAGTATCAGTCCGAGTTTTTTGCACGGCTCCGGGATATCCTGGCCAGCAACGAAAACATCCGCGTCGTCGGCGACCGCTTCCTGCTGCCTTCGGAACTGCTGTTTGCCTCAGGCTCGGCGGAACTGGGTGAAGACGGCAAGCGGGAACTCGACAAGCTGGCGAAGCTGCTGCTCGATGTTGCCAGCAAGATCCCCGAGGACGTCGACTGGATACTGCGGGTAGACGGGCACACCGACATCATACCCATCAACACTCCGGAATTCCCGTCCAACCGGGAACTGTCCACCGCCCGGGCAGTGGCTGTGGTACGCTACCTGGCCGCCCAGGGGGTACCCGAGCGGCGCATGGCCGCCGCCGGCTTCGGCGAGTTCTTCCCGGTGGCCGAAGGCACCAGCCCGGAGGCGCTGCAGAAGAACCGGCGGATTGAGTTGAAGCTGACGGATCGGTGATTCATCGATCCGTCCAGTCATCAGAAATGAATCACCGTCCGGATGCTCTTGCCCTCATGCATCAGATCAAACGCCTTGTTGATGTCTTCCAGGGGCATTTCGTGGGTGATGAACACATCCAGCGGAATCTCTCCCTTCTCGGCCTTCTCCACGTAGCCCGGCAGCTCGGTGCGACCCTTCACGCCACCGAAGGCGGAACCGCGCCAGACCCGGCCGGTGACCAGCTGGAACGGACGGGTGCTGATTTCCTCGCCGGCACCGGCGACGCCGATGATGGTGGATTCGCCCCAGCCCTTGTGACAGGCCTCGAGCGCCGCGCGCATCAGCTTGACGTTGCCCACACATTCGAAGGTGTAGTCGGCACCGCCGTCGGTTATCTCGATAATCACTTCCTGGATCGGCTTGTCGTAGTCGTTGGGGTTGACCACGTCGGTGGCGCCCAGCTGTTTGGCGATGTCGAACTTGCCCGGGTTGCTGTCGACCCCGATGATGCGACCGGCCCTGGCCATCCTGGCACCGATGATGGCAGCGAGGCCGATACCGCCGATACCGAAGATGGCCCCGGTGGCACCCTCTGCGGCCTTGGCGGTATTCAGCACCGCACCGATGCCGGTGGTGACGCCACAACCGAGCAGGCAGACCTTGTCCAGCGGCGCTTCCCTGGGAATCTTCGCCAGGGAGATTTCCGGCAGCACCGTATACTCAGAGAAGGTGGAGCAGCCCATGTAGTGGTACAACGGCTGACCCTTGTAGGAGAAACGGGAGGTACCGTCCGGCATCACGCCCTTGCCCTGGGTCTCGCGCACAGCACTGCACAGGTTGGTCTTGCCGGAGGTGCAGAATTTGCACTTGCCACACTCGGCGGTGTAGAGCGGAATTACGTGGTCATCGACCTGCAGGTCTTTAACACCGGGACCAACCGCCTCGACAATACCGCCGCCCTCGTGACCCAGGATGGTCGGGAACAGGCCCTCGGGATCCGCTCCGGACAGGGTGTAGGCGTCGGTGTGGCAAACACCGGTGGCAACGATGCGTACCAGAACCTCGCCCTCTTTTGGCGGTTCCACATCCACTTCAACAATTTCAAGCGGCTTGTTGGCTTCAAAGGCCACCGCAGCGCGGGATTTGATCATATCTGGGCTCCTTGTTCCGGTTGAGGTCAACGTACTTTAACACCAATCGTGTCCCGGCCAATCCTGTTTGACGTCATGGCCGTAATTACGGCTCTTTCCCGAGCTGGTTCACGCCCATGGCATTGGCTGGATTGTGCATTCGCGCGTGCCCGGCAACTGGTGGCCAGCTGTTTCGTGTACGAACCGGGGCTGGACAGGCATTACGGCGCGGCATGGTTCCAGGAGCAACTTATCGACTATGATGTAGGCAGTAACTACGGCAACTGGCAGTATCTGGCCGGTGTCGGCGCGGAGCATCATTGGCCAAGCGCATATTTGTGGGATAATTTCCGGACGCTCAACCGGTCAGGGAACAGGAATGGCATTGTTCAGCGAAAAGAAGGCCCGCCAACAGCTGGATGCCGAGGCATCGAAAGTTCACCGTCAGGATCTGGAAGCCCTGCTGGACCGGCAGAAGGCGATTGAGGAAAAGGTCAAAGGCAGCGGCAAGCTCCAGCGTTTTGGTACAGACATCAAACTGATGTTCTCGATGATCCGGGACTACTGGTACGGCAACTATCGCTCGGTACCGTGGAAAACCATTGCCGCGGTCGCCGGCGCCCTGCTCTATGTGCTCAACCCGCTGGATTTCATTCCCGACATCATCTTCGCCTTCGGCTTCCTGGACGATGCCGGTGTGGTCGCCCTGTGCCTGAAGCTGGTGGAGTCCGATCTGCACCGCTACGCCGCCTGGAAGGAACACCAGGAAGCACAGTCGGCACCAGGGGCAGATATCACCAGATAGGTGCACACTCCCGGTAAATGCACCTGTTTAGTGCGATTTTTCGGCAATCTCCCGGGAGAACCAACGCTCACGTCTGCTCAAACCCCGCCCTGCTCTTGATTTGCATTGTTTTGGAACACCTCTTGCTTGAGATGCACCCTGCCAATGCAAAGCGGTCCGCAGAGACCGGAAATACAACATCAGGAGCATCAACCCGTGGACATCACGAGTGCAGTACATACCCTGACGGAGAGCGCCAACACGCTGTTCATCCTTATCGGTGCCATCATGGTGCTGGCCATGCACGCCGGCTTCGCCTTTCTGGAAGTCGGTACCGTGCGGCACAAGAACCAGGTCAATGCCCTGGTCAAGATCATGACCGACTTCGGTGTTTCAGCCGTGCTCTACTTCTTTGTCGGTTATTACATTGCCTACGGCAGCCACTTCATGACCGGGGCCAGCGAGCTGACTGCCGGCAATGGCTATGAGCTGGTCAAGTTCTTCTTTCTCATGACCTTCGCCGCCGCCATTCCCGCCATCATCTCCGGCGGTATCGCCGAGCGCGCCAAATTCTATCCGATGCTGATCGGCTCCGGCCTGATCGTGGCCCTGGTCTACCCCTTCTTCGAGGGACTGATCTGGAATGGCAACTATGG
>Ga0114984_1000999_pt1 | contig 10639 bp, 9 predicted proteins | sample Shrwel1BS1Day1_FD_96987 | JGI IMG/M metagenome (GOLD analysis project Ga0114984, IMG submission 96987) | Subsurface microbial communities from deep shales in Ohio, USA - Utica-3 well 1 S-1-Day1 | ecosystem: Environmental > Aquatic > Deep subsurface > Shale gas/oil reservoir > Produced water/Flow... | reverse complement strand
TAATTCTGCTGCTCCTCACGCTGTCGCTGTCGCCTTTGCAATGGGTGACGCGCTGGGCCGGCTGGTCTCTAGTCCGAAGACAGCTCGGCCTATGGACTTTCGCCTATGGATGCTTACACCTGGTGTCGTATCTGCTGTTTATCTTAGGGGAGGAATGGTCGCAGCTCAGTACAGAGCTGACCGAGCGTCCCTACATCATCGTTGGAGCACTGGCGTGGCTGAGTCTGCTCGTGCTCGCGGCGACATCTAACCGTTTTAGCATGCGTATGCTTGGTGCTCGCTGGAAAACACTGCACCGGCTGGTCTACCTGATACTCGGCTTAGTGCTGCTGCACATGTTGTGGGTGGTTCGATCGGATATCGCACTTTGGACACTTTACTTCAGCTTGGGCGCAGCTTTGATGCTGTTGCGCACACCACGGGCCAGGGGATGTTTAAAGCAGCTCCGACAACCCCCGCCGCGAACTGGCAGGCTCGCCTCAGGGCGACATGCCAGTGCGGATCACTGAGAGTAAGGGGGCGCCGAACAATGACAGGGCCGCGCTCTCGGGGTGCCAAGCGGCTAGGCCTACTTTGCCCACTCTTCAAAATACCTTATCGACACTGAGCACGGATGCGGAAGCTACCCCGGCCCACTGCACTGGCGAACTCGACTCGGACGATGGTGGAGCTTGCCGAAGCGCAGTTCGGCCTCACATCGGAACGCCTCAACCCACTCTAAGCGTCCGGATGGACTCGCTGCAGAGGCGGTAGAGGAATCCCTAATTCCGACACCTGTAAGCGGCCGGCTGGTTCCAGTTGTTGGAGATCTCGCCCGGAGCTTCTCACGCGCCTTGCCTGGAATATCGCATTCATAGACCACTTTCTAATTCTTGCTTTGGCAGGCCTTTTCATTCCTTACGTCTGAACCTTGCACCGGACCTGCTCTATCGATTCGCGCTATATCAAAGGAGCTATAGCTTGCTGTACGGCTGCGGATCTTGGACTGGTGCCTTGGCTCACAACAGCATAGTGATACGTCCCGTCCGCCCAGTATTGGGCGACTAAGCCCTCATCTCGTCGGCTACCTCGGCCAATAGTTTTGTGCCCTGGAGGCCGAACGTAAAACAGTATGGTCTCGCCTCGATCATCCCTATACAGCACCATGGCAGCGGCTCCTTGGTCGGTGGCCATCAAGCGCGCGCCGACCGGACGAAATCCGTACGGTTCGAAGTCCGGCATGGGTGCCGCGGCCTCAAAGTGCGAATCAAGCCAACGCTGCAGCGCGCTGGTTTCATGGGTAGCGAGATCAACGGCCGGAGAGCTAACGCTGCTAAATAAGCGATAGGCTTCAACAGCGTCAGCCATCGGCAGGCCAGTTGCTGGAGTGAATGCTCCTCGACCATGCCACCCCCCAGTGATGCCAAGCGTTATCGCTAGGACTAGCGAAGCCGCAGTCGCAACGAGCCGTTGCCGCCGTTGCTTTACTTCAATTCGAAGGCGTGCCGGATCTAACCCAATCGCAGGCGCACTTGTAGGAAGCCCAGCTAACGCTGCCCGAAGCTGCTGAGCATCGTATTCAAGCGAGGCGACTTTTTGAGCTAGCTCTGAGTCCTTGGCCGCTAACGATTCGATTTCTGCCATTCGACGTGGTGGGAGTTCGCCATCTATGAAAGCGCTCAATTCATCTGAGGTCGGTAGGGTCGGCTTCATTTCAGTAACCGCATATATGGAAGATTAATCTGCCCTTCGCTTAAAACGCGTAGCGCTTGGCGGGCGCGGGCCAGCCGGGACATTACGGTCCCGATAGGAATACCCAGGCTTTCTGCCGCTTCGCGGTAACTTAGCCCTTCAACTCCTACGATGAGGAGCAATGCTCGTTGCTCAGCTGTGAGCTTGCCGAAAGCTTCAAGCGTGGATTGCGCTTCGGCTACATCCTCAGTAGCGCTGGTCTCTTCGTCAACATAAGTGAAAATTGAAAGTATTCGAGCATAGCGACGCTGGCGACGCTGGCCGTCGATGAACTGCCGATACAAAATGGTGAACAACCAAGCGCGTAGATCGCCGTCTTCCTGACGCGTACCGCGCCAAGTTAAAGCCTTCTCGACCGAAGACTGCACTAGGTCGTCAGCGGTAGCGCTGTTTCGCGTGAGCCATAGAGCAAAACGGCGAAGACGAGGAAGAAGCTCTCGGAACTGTTCGTCTGTGATCCCTTGCGTCATTTGATTAGAGGCCTGCTTGGTTAGCTGTCAGACGCTAGACGATCAGGTGAGCAAATTATTCCAGTCTCCAGAAAAAATTCGGAATAAAAACCTTAGCGGGGCGTAGTACTAGCGTGTGCTCACACGGAGTACGCTGGTTCTTTCCTTTTAGGACGCCCCTATGAATATCAAAGCACTCCCCATGACTCTCTTTCTCCTGGCCTCTGCAGGTCTTGCACAAGCCGGCACGGCTGAAGATGACGCCAGGCTACACATCCGGGCAATAGCGGAAAATGACCTGCCAGCGTTGCTAGGCCAGTATGCACCCTATGCCCATCTTTCCTGGAAAGGTGGGCCATTGCAGGGATCGTATGACGGTACAGACTCGATCGAAAAAGTGTGGCAAAAGTTCGTGGAAGGCCAAGGTCCGCTATCCGCAAACATAGAAGAGCTGGTTGAGAAAGCATCTGTGGACGAAACAACTGTCTCTGCCAGGGTCCTGTATAAAGGCCAAAAAGAGCTTCAGGTTATTCAAACCATGACCTATCGGAAGGGTCAGCTGGCGGACGAGGTTTGGGCTGTTAAGTAGAAGGCCTCCGCTCAAGCGAAGAGCATCGCTTTTTAGCTGCCCTAAGGCGGCCTTCTGCGGGGAATGTCCAATAGCCTAAGCAGAAGGTCTGCCTTCTCAAAAACGATTTTTCAGTTTCACTTGCAGAGCTATTCGTATAGCGCTTGCGTTCCTGCTGTGGGCATCTGATCAGGAGAGTGATATTGACGCACGAGCCGCAGGGTACCATTGCGAAATGGCTGCACTGAATGATCGCACTTAGCATTCCTCACCCACTGATGCTGGGCGCCGCGATCATCGCGGTCGACTATACAGAAAGTGACGAGATCCTAGGCGCGGCAAGATCAATAGTAATTATTCTTTCCCTTTCGCCCCTCTTCGTAAGACTGGCCGTGCTACAAGCCCCGATCACAGTGCCGGACCAGCCAGCACCAGAGGATCGGGCGCGATTAGGATGCTTTCGGGGGAGTCTGACCGTTTGCAGGCACTAGAGCATTTAACGACTTTTAAGTTATCCGGCATGTGCTACAACCCTTCAATAGAGTTTCGGCTGGTCCAGGCGACACAGCATTTACAGCTGAAACCTAGCGAAGCGTTTTCCAAGCCGGCGGAATTCATATCCCTCAGCTCCATGCTTATTTCCTGCATATATGGCATTTTGACGATACCCGTCGCGTGCGTATGTTGCACAAAGATTAGTTTCGCAACATCACTGCCACGTCTTTTTGAATGGTGTTCCGTGTGCCCCGCTCAAAACTAGCGAAAGCCGGTTGCCGCTTACTATCGGTCTGAGTATCGCTTTTAGCCACTACCACTGTCGCAATCGTAGCCAGTATTCCTCCTAGAACAAATGTACTCTGCAGGCTGTAGTGGTCAACTAGCAGCCCCCCTAATAGGGCACCCAATCCAACCGACATCTGAACACTGGAAACAAGAAGTGCACCCATCAGCTCTAAGCGGTCCGGTGCAATGGTGAAAAGCCAGCCCTGCATGGCTGTTGGAAGCAGGCCAAAACCCAGCCCCCAAACCATTACCAGCCCTATTGTCACCAACGTATTGATCGGCAAGACCACTAGCAGCAATAACGGGACGCCGACTAGAGCTGATGCCAGCACTAGCGCTGATTGAGGACTTTTACCGACAGCCCAACCCCCAAACATATTCCCGATAAAACCAGCCACCCCAAACCCCAAGAGCATCACACTCAGCGCATGTGCGTTGATAAGGGCTACCGATAGTAAAAAAGGAGTTATATAGGTGTATGCAGCAAACTGACCTGCAAAGATAAGAAGCGCAGCTGCAATCGCGAGCTTCGCTTTCGGAAGATCCAGAACGAGCTTCAACGACCTTAAATCTACGTTCGGTTGAGCTGGAATCCGAGGCACAGTCTTGATTAGCAAAAACATGACTATGAACGATAAAGCCGACGCTGTTGCGAATACCTCACGCCAGCCGAGCAGTTGTCCCGCGAAAGTACCTGCGGGAACCCCAGCAACGGTGCCTAGTGATATTCCAGCAAATATCACTGAGGTGGCCTTTGCAGCCTGACCCGGTCTGAGCCGCGGACCCAAAGTTCCGCCTACTGTCCAGAAACCGCCTACTGCGATGCCCAGCAGCACCCTACCAATAAGCAGGGTCAGCACATTATCTGCGACAGCTACCAACGCATTCGAGATGCCCAGTAGTGCGAGTAGCCAGCCCAGTACGTCACGCCTATCGAGCCGACGGCCGAAGTGCAGTATTAAAGGCGCTGCGAAAGCTGCCAGCACCCCGGGTAGCGTAACCATCCATCCCACTTGGCCTTTGCTAATGCCAAGGTCGTCAGCTATCTGGGATAACAGCCCTACCGGTAAAAACTCAGTTGTCACAAGCGCGAAGGCACCGATTCCAACCGTGACAACCGCTACCCAGTTCGCTGGCTTAAGGTTGGATGCTGAAGTGTTCATACGTCTCTCCATATACCGGCATGATAAATCGCTTCGTTCGTTCGCAAGCCGCTATAACTAGCGGCAGTCACGAACCACTAACGTTCTTTCGCTTCAATGGCGGATGGGTGATGCAGGCCTGCTCTCCCTGCGTGAAGCAAGTCGCTGAATCGTCTGAAGCTAAGCGCGCTGTCGTTTACGGCGGGTTGCTCTGAGCTGGGCTGGTTGCAGCCCGGGCCGATACGGCTTAGGCAATGCTGAGCGCGAGCAGGGGCACCTTAGCTGTGCACATCAGAAAGCCCTCTCAGGCAGCTAGGTGGGCGGCTCAAGCGGCCGCCCACGGGGCGGGCAATCAGATTTGAGCCTGTCCACCGTCTACGAACAACTCGATGCCGTTGACGAAGCTGGCGTCGTCCGAAGCCAGAAACAGCGCGGCGCTGGCGATTTCTTCGGGTTCGCCGACTCGGCCCATGGGGATAAGCGAAGCCAAATAGTCCAGTAATCCCTGCTGCTGAGCGGCGTCGGGTCCGGCGAGGTCGACCAGGCCTGGAGTGCGGGTAGCGCCGGGGCTGATGGTGTTGATCCGCACCTGGCGATCCTTGAGGTCCAGGATCCAGTTGCGGGCAAACGAGCGCACGGCGGCCTTGGAGGCGGCGTAGACACTGAATGCAGCTGTACCGGAGCTGGCAGCGGTCGAGCCGGTGAGGATCACTGAAGCCTTGTTGGCCAGCAGTGGCAGCGCTTTTTGAACGGTGAACAGCACACCTTTGACGTTGCGGTCGAACGTGTCGTCATAGTGCTGTTCGCTGATCTCGCCCAGAGGCACCATCGACCCGCCACCGGCGTTGGCGAAGAGCACATCGATACGGCCGTGGGCGGCGCTGATCTGGCTATACAGTGCATCGAGCTGGTCCAGCTGGGTCGAGTCGACCCGCACGCCGGTGGCGTTTCCGACGGCTGCAACAGCGGCGTCGAGTTCGGCCTGGCGGCGCCCGGTAATGTAAACGTGGGCGCCTTCTTCAGCGAAGCGTTTGGCGGTGGCGAGGCCAATGCCAGTAGTACCGCCGGTTACCAGTGCGATTTTGCCTTCGAGTTTGTTAGTCATGATGTTCTCCCAGCTTCTGATTGAAGCGTTACAGTTGGTTGAGTTGCGGTGTGGAAGAAGCTTATCGACGGCAGTGATCTAGCAAAATAGAATTGTCTGTAATTCATCATTGCAGAAATGAAATGAGTAGACTTCCAGATTTCGAAGGATTGGCCATGTTCGCAAAAGTGGCCGAAGAGGGTTCATTCGCTGCTGCGGCGCGGGTCATGGGGGTTTCTGTGCCCACGGTCTCCCGGGCCGTTGCCCGGCTCGAAGAGCGACTTGGCGGGCGCCTGTTCAACCGCACATCCAGGCAACTTGCGCTAACCGAGTTTGGTTCCAGCATAGCCGCCAAGGCAGGTGAAATTTATAGGCAAGCGGAAGAAACAGAGAGCGAAGCCCAAGAGCTATCCGTACAACCCCGGGGCCAAGTACGCCTAGCTGTGCCGATGTCTTTTAGCCTGCGATGGGTTGCGCCACTCATGCCACTGTTGATGCGGCAATACCCAGAGTTGTCGATAGACCTGCACCTGTCCGATGCTTCCGTCGATCTGATTGCAGAAGGTTTCGATGCGGCTTTGCGTATCGCGGTCTTGCCGGACTCATCTCTTGTTGCTCGCAGGATATGCGGGGTGACCCAATACCTCGTCGCTTCACCTGGATATCTAGATGAGCACGGATATCCCACCCATCCACGTGAGCTGGCAGTACGACGATGTTTGAGCTATGCGTACCGGTCCCGCAGTCAGGTGTGGCGCTTTACCCATCAGGACGGCACTGAAGAAGACGTGGTTCCCAGTGGCTCGTTGAGGGTGACTAACGCTGATGCCCTACTACCGGTCCTGCTTGATGGGTTGGCCATCGCCGAACTTCCTGAATTCATCGCCAGCGAATACCTGGCGGATGGCCGACTGGTCGCCTTGTTGCCTGAGTGGCACATGATGCGCGGCGGGCTCTATTTCGTGACCCCTTCGGCCCGTACTCGTCCGGTAAAAATCCAGGCGCTGTCTGATTTCTTCGCCAAGCATTTATCAGAACCGACATGGCGTTGGCCTTGAGGGGGCGAGCAATGAGTTTCAAAAATGAAATGATGGTTTCCTATAATTGACATTTTCGTGATTGTTGCGATCCCTTAACTTTGATTGGCGGGCACGATAGACCGGGCCAACCCACCAACATCGCCGGGGAGACACTCATGAAAAACGCCGTAGAACTACTCCAGATGTATTTGGAATCCATCCAATCCCCCAGCATCGCCGCTTCGCTCTTCGCTGAAAACGGCGTACTGGAACTTCCTTACCTCGAATCGCTAGGCATCGCCAGCCGAGTCCAAGGTAAGCACGCCATCGAGTCCTTTCTTGAATCCCTGTTGGCGAAAGTGCCGGACTTCAGGTTCCGAAATGTGCGGTTCCTGATTGATACGCCCGACCAGGCGTTCGCTGAATACAGCGTTGAGGCGGTGGTGCCTGCTACCGGACGGATATATCGGCAGCTGTATGCCGGTCGCCTGGTGACGAAGGGCGGCGAGATTCAGTTGCTCCGCGAATCATTGGACACCGTTGCAGCCGCTAGAGCCTTTGCTCCAGCTGAGGCTGTTAACCGCAGCCACTGAGCGCGAAAGAAACGCTGCGCCTTTCCACTTCTGTTTAGCACCTTCAATCTAGTGAGCCGAATATGAAAAATATCACCAATTCGTTGGCCGCAAGCCTCCTTACCCTGTCCATCGGTAACGCTTTCGCTGCTGCCGATCAAGAAGTCCCAGAACATCAGACCCAAGCTTTCCTCGACGCGCTGGCCGCCGGCGGCGGTCAGCCGCTGGAGCAGCTCAGCCCGAAAGACGCTCGTGCTGTCCTCACAGGTGCGCAAAACTCAGTAAAGGTAGATTTGTCCGGTACAGAAGTCAGTAGTCGCGCGATCAAGGTCAACGGCGAGGAGATCAAGTTGACCGTTGTACGCCCGGCAACGATTACGGGTGATCTGCCAGTGTTCATGTTCTTCCATGGCGGTGGCTGGGTACTGGGTGATTACCATACTCATGCCCGGCTCATCCATGACTTGGTTGTAGGGTCTGGTACGGTGGCTGTGTATGTCGACTACACCCCTTCGCCCGAAGCGCATTATCCCGTCGCGATAAATCAGGCCTACGCTGCTACCCGTTGGGTCGCCGAGCACGGCAAAGAGATCGGCGTGGATGGTAGCCGGCTGGCGGTTGCTGGCAACAGCGTCGGTGGAAACATGGCGGCTGTTGTCAGTTTGATGGCAAAGGAGCAGGGTACGCCCAAGTTACGTTTCCAGCTTCTGCTTTGGCCCGTCACTGACGCGAACTTCGAAACCGCGTCATATCAGCGATATGCCGAAGGCCACTTCCTCACCAAAAATATGATGCAGTGGTTCTGGGATAACTACACCACCGATCCCAAACAACGCGCCGATATCCATGCTTCACCGCTGCGTGCAACGCCCGACCAACTGAAAGGTCTGCCGCCGGCCTTGATTCAAACTGCTGGCCTGGACGTACTGCGCGACGAAGGCGAAGCCTATGCACAAAAGCTGGATGCGGCAGGCGTCGATGTCACGGCAGTGCGATATAACGGCATGATTCACGACTACGGTTTGCTCAATCCTTTGAGCGACATCCCTGAAGTCAAGGCAGCGATGCGCCAGGCTGCCGGTGAACTGAAGGCTCACCTGAACTGACGGCCCCGATACCCTCCCATCAATGGCTCTATCCGCCGATGGGAGCGGTACTCGTCTCCCCACAAAACACTGCACGATACGAAACGCCCGGCACTGCCGGGATTCGTCATGATAAGGATCTCGACATGCCACACGACGGCGGTCTCCTCCAGGCCTCGGTAATTTTCCTGCTTGCCGCAGTCATTACCGTACCCCTGGCCAAACGCCTACAGCTAGGGGCAGTTCTGGGCTATCTGCTGGCTGGCGTGATCATTGGCCCACAGGTCTTGAGGCTTGTCGACGATCCGGAAAGCGTCGCCCATTTCTCTGAAATGGGCGTCGTGCTTTTGCTGTTCATCATCGGCCTGGAACTGTCACCGAAACGCCTTTGGCTGATGCGCAAGGCCGTTTTCGGTGTTGGGCTTGCTCAGGTGGTCGTGACGGCCGCCGTCATCGGCGTGCTCGCCCTCACCCTGTTTGGCCAGTCATTGGCGACAGCGACGGTTCTCGGCCTGGGTCTCGCCCTGTCCTCAACCGCGCTTGGCCTGCAAAGCCTCGCCGAAAGCCGCCAATTGAACAGCCCTCATGGTCGGCTCGCATTCGCCATTCTGCTGTTTCAAGACATCGCGGCCATTCCACTGATCGCGCTCGTTCCGCTACTCGCCGTCGGTGGTGCAGTTGAGAGTGGCGAAAACGGAGTGGTATCAGGGCTGAAGGTATTTGGCAGCATCGCCATCGTGGTCATTGGCGGTCGCTACCTGCTGCGCCCGGTGTTTCGTACCGTCGCCAAATCCGGGTTGCCGGAAGTCTCCACCGCCACGGCTTTGCTGGTCGTGATCGGCACGGCCTGGTTGATGGAAACGGCCGGCGTATCCATGGCGCTGGGGGCGTTTCTGGCAGGCCTGTTGCTGGCCGATTCCGAATATCGTCATGAGCTGGAATCTCAGATCGAACCCTTCAAGGGACTCTTGCTCGGTCTGTTTTTCATCAGTGTGGGCATGGGTGCCAACCTGAGCCTGCTGCTCGAAACTCCAGGCCTGATCATTGGCCTCACCCTTCTGCTCGTGCTTATAAAGTTCCCGCTGCTCATGCTGATCGGCCGCACCATGGGCGGCCTAGAGGCGATGTCAGCATTACGACTAGGCGCCGTGCTTGCGGCTGGCGGTGAATTTGCTTTCGTCGTGTTCAAGCTGGCTCAGAGCAACGGTCTGCTCGATAGCCCCACCTATGACACGCTTCTCATGACGATCACGTTGTCCATGGCCATTACTCCCTTGCTGCTGATTGCGATCAGCCAATGGCTGAGAATCAGACCTCAGCCCGCCAAGGTCGTCCCCGAGAACCTCAAGGCTATTGAAAGTGATGGTCCGCAGGTAGTGATCGCCGGTATGGGGCGGATGGGCCAGATCGTTGCGCGAATTCTCCACGCCCAGGACATCGCCTACGTGGCTTTGGACACCTCTGTCGAGACTATTGAGATGACCCGCTCCTTCGAGCAAGTGCCGGTGTTCTATGGAGACCCGACGCGCCCGGAAATCCTCGGTGCCGCCAAGGTCGGCCAGGCTAAGTATTTCATTATTGCCTTGGAAGATACGGAGCAAGCGACGCATACGGCCGCCGCCGTTCAGCGCCTTTATCCGCACATCAAGATCATTGCACGTGCCCGCAATCGGCAGCACGTCCATCAATTGCTTGATGCAGGCGCCGAGCCTGTACGCGAGACGCTCTATTCAAGCGTGGAGATTACTCGCCGCATTCTGGAAGGGCTAGGCTTTACGTCCGCAACGGTGGAAAACAAGATTCAGCAGTTCATCAGACACGACGAAGATTTGCTCTCGGCACAGCACGAAGTTCGTGAAGACCGTGCCAAAGTGCTGCAGACAGCACAAGAGGCACGCTTGGAGTTATCACGATTGTTTGATGAGGACAGGATCAACGAACCGTCCGAGAGGACAACCGAGACGTCAGGTTCCAGCTGCTCCACCCGTGGGGAATGTTGAAGCGGTCGCTCGCAGTTCAAGGCCTGTAGTGCTTACCCATTCCGAGTCTGGCTTAACTTCAACCATACCCCGACGGCTGCTTTTGGCCGATTGCCGCCGGTGACGACTGGCAGCTACCGGGCCAGAGCGGCGTTTCGGTTCACGTGCTTCAGCACGGCGCCGGCTCTTCGAGCAGGCTCGCTGAGCACTCTTAAACCCCGCAGCGC
>Ga0114984_1000997_pt1 | contig 10655 bp, 11 predicted proteins | sample Shrwel1BS1Day1_FD_96987 | JGI IMG/M metagenome (GOLD analysis project Ga0114984, IMG submission 96987) | Subsurface microbial communities from deep shales in Ohio, USA - Utica-3 well 1 S-1-Day1 | ecosystem: Environmental > Aquatic > Deep subsurface > Shale gas/oil reservoir > Produced water/Flow... | reverse complement strand
ATGCCCACCTGGGCGACTTCTCGTCGAGCTATTCCACCCAACTCACCGAGAGCTTCGAGGAGATGGTGCCGGCGGATGTGCTCGGCAAGCTGCCCAACCTCCAGTACTTCGCCTCGGTGTCGGGCGGCCGAATCATCAAGGGGCGGTTTCCGATCCTCGATCCCGATGCGGATTCGTGCCGCGCCCCGGGAAAGGCGGCCGCATGATCCGCGCCGTCGCCGTGTTGTCGTTGCTCGTCCTGCTGGTCCTGGTGCTGTACGTGCCGTCGGCCCATCCCCCGGAGCGCTTCCTCGCACAGCTACGCGCCGAGCATGAGGCAGCCACCGCCTACTGGGGCGCCGAGCCCGCCACCCGCATGCTGGATGGGGCGATGCGCATGCAAGATGCGACAACCCAGGTCACGCCGATTCCTGCCGCGAAGGATGCGCCTTCGCCAGCCGGCGTGACCGGCGCCGTGTCCCGGGAGATGTCCTCGGTCAACCAGCGCCTCTTCAACAACGCCTACTTCCGCGCCGTCGACGCGCTGCTCCTGCTCGCCAGCTATCGGCTCTCCACCCTACGCGAATGGCTGCCCTGGCTGGCGGTATTCGTCTTGGCTGCAGTCGTCGACGGCGGATTTGCGCGGCTCATCAAGGCCAAGGAATTCCTTCAGCACGATCCGGAAATGTTCGCGCTGTACGCCAGCCTGGGGATCGTGATCCTCTGCGCGACGGTCATCGGCTTCGTGCTGCCGGTGACGTTGCATCCGCTGCTGCTGCCGTGCGTGCCGCTGGTGGTTGGGGTGCTGACCGGGCGGGCGTTGGGGTGTTTTCATCGGCGTGGGTAGGCAGTTTGCAGAATCCAGGCGCGGATCTGGCCTTCGTGTGGGAGCCGTACTAAACCTGAGAGGGCTAGCCTAGCGACCGTCGATGGGCTGACTCCATGTTGCCGGGCGAATTGCCGGATCGACGGCACCTTCATCCCCTGGGTGGGCTTTCGCTCCTCAACGAGGCGGCGAAGTCCGCTGGCGATCTGGGCGACCAGCGGGGTATCGGACTGATGTTCCAGTTTCAGCATCTCTGAACTTCGCCGGACACGATTTGGGGCGCGATTTCCCGCATCACGCTCGCGACGCGGGGATCGCGTGTGATTTCCGCGAAAATCTCCGGTGCGGCCAGTCGTGCGGCACCATTGCGGAATTCGAGATAGACGCGTGAACCGTCGTGCGGCGGCGTTGCGAAGGTCACCAGGGGAATGCGTTGCAGACACTCGCGCAAGAAGGCGGTATTGCAGCCGATCCGAGATGACTGCGGATCGGCGTAGACTTCGTCTCTGCTGCGAGCGTGCACATTGATTTTCTCGTAACGCGCGATGTCGATCATTCCGAGTGGATCATAAATCGTCATGTGCTGGCGCGTGCCGCAGGCGATCGGGGTCGGGAAAGTGCCCTTCGGTACTCGGTTGTCGAGAAACTGGTAGCGGTAGTCGATATGCGCATAGGCGAGCCACTTGAACAGCACCCTCGGCATGCCCGCGTAGGCTTCGATGCAATGTCCGAGGAAATCTTCGACAGCCTTGTAGCGGCCTCGCTCGCGTGCCCGCAGCCAGCCGCGTTCGACCGTTTCCTCGGGCGGTGTCACGACGAAGTACATGTGAATCGTCGAAACATATCGCGTATAGGTCTCGTCCAGCACTCGGCCAATTTTGCGGGTCGAGAAGCTGTCGAAGCGGAACCGGTCGACCAGCAGATGCGGGATGGCCTGTGCGCGGTTGGCCTTGTCGCGGATGTAATGATCGAGCTTGGCGTCGATCACCATCACCTCCCGGCCGGTCAGGTGGCCGGCATACTTGTACGCAGCGCCGAGCGAATCGTAATCCAGCAGCAGCCGACGCCAGACGTCCGGGCTGATGGTGGCATAGCCGTCGCCGTCAATTCCGGTGTCGAGCATCAGGCGCTTGACCATCGGGCGGATCGAGCTCTTCCCGGCTGCTGATGCCCCTTTGAGGCTGATCAGCACGGGGGCGCCGCAGTTGCGGATGCGGGTGTAGCCCTCTGCGTCGATGGCGGCCTCGACCATGGGTGCGATGGCCTGTCCGAGAAGCAGGCTGCCGAAGCTATTGCAGACGTGGCGGGTGACGAGGGTCTTAAGCAGTTCCGGATCACGGCCCAGCGATCCGCGGGTCGCTGCCATTGCGCCCAGGATGCGATACAGGCTATTGAACAGTGCGCGCTCGAAGGGATCGAGGGCAGCCAGCCCGCTGGCCTTGAAGCCGGAAATGATGCGGTGGTCGTGCTCGGCCGGGGATTCAGTCCGTCGGGCGTGCTCTTGCCTGCGACCGAACAGCGCTCCGAGCCCCCGCTTTGCCGCTGCTGCCTCCGGCGTCGCGCGCAGCTGTCGGGTGAGAAGCTCCCCTGCCCGCCATTCGGCGCGCCGGCTCAGTTCCGCGTGTTGGCGATGAAACGAATCCGCATGGGGCAGAAGATAAGCGTCGAAGATGCGGCGGGTGATGTGCCTGAAATTCTGGCCGAAGACTTCTTCTGAGTCGCCTTCGGCGACTGCGATGTCTGCGGTCACGCGGACGATCAGCTCATGCAGCACGAGACGCATCGGGCGAAATGCGGCCAGCTCTTCGGCAGGCATTCCGATCATGGCCGCCAGCTCTTGGACCTCGACGCGATCGGTGGTGACGCATTCCTGCCGGTAGATCGTCTCCAGATCACGCCATGGCACGGGTATCCCGCTGGTGACGCCGGGATTCCAGGCGGAGAAGCCGGAGTCTTCAGTAACGCTATTGGGCATGATCATCTGTGCCGAGTGCAGACTTGGTGTCGTCGTGCCCGGCACCAGCGCCGGGAGTGGCCTGCCGTGATCCTACTGCGGCCGAGGGGGCGCGTCACGCCAAGTCGTATCTGCCGGGGTGAATCCCGTGTGCTGCAACTGTATTGGTAATCAACGCTTTCTTGCATCTCGCATGTGTCCGCATCTGGTTACTGTGAACACGCCCCAGAGTGGGCTGGCAATGGGGCATGAGGCGTAATGCATCGAGTCATGCCAGCCCGGTGCGTTCACATCAAGCGGATCTTGATGTAACGCTTGATGTCGCGCAGATTGGCTAGAACCAGGAACACGATCACCAGCACCAAGACGATCCAAAACAGGGTCCACCCGCTCATAGCAACCTCCTTGGTAACCCTCTCGATTCATGAATTGACTGACTGCTCGTCCTTATTGCATCTCCTTCAGCATCCGCTGCACCATGAATTCGATCAGCCCAACCGCCTTATCCACCGCCGCCAGAACGGGCTCGCTAAGCCCCATCCGGCCTTCCTCCTCCGGGCCGAACGAGGTCGGTTCACAGGCCACCAGGACGATCTGCCGGCAGGCTCCGCCCAGGGTAGACACAAGGCGCAGGGTGCTGGCGATGTCCATGTGGTGAGGCGAGATCGACATGTCCTGGAAGGACGGCTCGCTCGGCAATTCTGGCTCCGGCTCAATCACGTAGAGCGTGCCCGGTCTGCCGCCCTGGCAGGTGGTGTCGACCAGGATCGCCGCCCGGCAACCATCCAGAAGCGCATAGCTCAGGTCCAGCCCGCGAATCCCGAAGTCCAGCACCTCCACCTCAGGGGGTAGCGGACGCCGGGCCAGACGCTGGACGACCTCGACACCGAAGGCATCGTCACCAAAGAAGATGTTGCCGATGCCGGCGATGAGGATGGGTTTCTCGCTCACCGCCGCGCTCCATTGCTGGCGAGCGGCTCGACTTCCTCCGGGGCAAAGAAAAACCGGTGACCGGGCAGCCGCTGCATCCCCAAATCCTTACCGGGATCCTCATCCACCACCACCGCGATGTGGACCTGGCCCTCCAGGTCGCACTCAATGGCCTCGACGATGGCCTCCTTACCCGCCAGCGCCAGGTCCAGGATGTCGGCCGAGGCACCGGGGCGCAGGCGGACACGATCCCCGGCCTTGAGCTCGACTCCGCCCACCTGCCAGCGGGTCAGTCGTACCTTGTCATCCCAGCCACGCCAGGGATCCGCCAGCCCGGCTGGCTCGGAGCGGAGGCTGCGCAACGTTCCGTGCAGCCGCTGCAGTTGCGCCTGGGAAAGGGATTGAGTCCGCTCGAGCAGCGCACGGGCATGCTCGTCCACCGCCGCCATTTCCCGTTGCTCCTGTTCAGTCAGGGTCAGGATGCGCAGTGTAAGCAGTTCGTCGATCTCCGTGCCGTCGAAGAGGCTGCCCGGGCTCTCGGAGGCGATCCGGGGATAGTCATAGAGGATGATAGGGGAGGAGAGCAGGGTGTCGGTCTCCCCTGGCTCGCCGACCAATACTGGCCAGGTGCCAATATTGTCGCAGCGGGCCGCCGCCTCGCGCAGCGAGGCTGGAGGATCCAACAAGGAGATGAACGCGCCTTGCTCCAGACCAAGAATGGTATGGGTCGACACCAGGGCATGCCGCAAGGCCTGCTCCCGGACAGGAGCCCCGCCCACCTGGGTGAGGTTGGCAACCCGCACCGTGATCCGGAACACAGCGTCTACGACCGGCTCCGCCGTCAGCTCGACATGACCGGCCAGCGCCTGCCAGGTTCGCACCAGCAGAGCCGTCACCGCGCCCGTGGCATCGCGTACGGGCTCTACCTCGCGCCCACCGGCAACGGCGAAGGGAAGCCGCCGAGGGGCGTCGAGCAGTTCATCAAGGCCCAGCTTGGCCACATCCAGAGGCTGCTCCCGGGCTTCCTGCCAGCGATAGTAGCGTCGGTCACCGATCTCGAGCAGGTCGACCCTGCGCATCGGGGGCTCGACTCCTGCCGACAGCTCCGGCAGCGGCTGCGCTAGAGCACCGACCTCGCGATTGATGAGGTGCAGGAAGCGCACCAGCACGTGCAGCACCGTCTGCGGTGTTCCCTGCAGCAGGCACTGGGTCTGCAGACTCCAAGGCTCGGTATCGCCCTGGGCTTGGCTGTAGGCTCGGGGGTAGACTCCGCCGAAGCTCCAGCGCTGTTGGTTCTTCACCGCCGACGGCCGATAAGGGTAGAGGATATAGCCCTCATAGAGGACGGCCTCCACGATTTTATTCACCTCGGTGAGATCCATGATCAGGCAGCTCCTCCGCAGGGCCCAGCAGGCGTTCCAAGGTCTGCTCCCAGGTGGCGAGCCCTTGGTGTCGCTTGTACTGGTAGAGTCGGTCGAACACATCCTGGCGCAGCACCAGCCAGACGCTGTTGGGGTAATAATGCGCCATCATCGCCCGCCACACTCCCACGGGAAGGCGAAAGGAGACCTCCTTGTCCCAGGGGATACGGTCGATCTGCAGCCCGTCCTCCGGATCCTGGTAGAAGATCGAGCCGCTGAACAGGAGGCCCAGCGGGATTTCATCCGTCTCCAGGGCATAGAAGTACTTGGTCGCCGCCACGTTGAAGTCGTAGCTGCAGGAAACTGGTAGATCGACCATGCAGTTACCCTGAAACCGCGGTACCAGCGCGCTGATCGAGGTCCAGGGCAGGCTGTGCAGGGTCTGGCTCCAACGCTCGGGAGCACCAAACAGCTCGAGCAGCCGCTCCTGCTCCCGGGGCTGGTAACGCCGCTGCATGGCCTCGATCCGGACCTGGCACTGGAGCATGACATGGTGGATGGGCGTCTCGGTATCGGCTGCGGTTAGCTGCAGCTTGAAAACAAGCTGCGGTGATGCCGCGTAACGGGCCACCTCTGCGCCCAGCACCTGGAAGTCGAGCTCAGGCATCGGAGCGCACCTCCACCACCGGATGCGCACCCGCCTTGAGTCGGGTGAAGAAATCACGAATGACCGCCTCGAACTCTGGTCCTCCGGACAGGCCCTGCATCAGCGCTACGCCGATACCTTGGATACGCAGATGGGACGCCACGCTGTCCAGTGCCTGCCGGACCCGAACCTCTGCATCGTCCGGGGGTAGCCCGTGCAAGAGCAGCAGGCCTCGAACCTGATCGTCCTTGGCCATGGCATCGAGGAGCGTCTGGCCTGCTGTCCCGGTTTCGGAGACCAGCTTCAAGATCCTGGCGAGCCCTTTACCGTGCAGGTCCAGCACGACCTGCAGCAGTTCCTTCGCTGCCTCCCGGGCCGTCGGGTCGGGCAGGCCCTCCAACACCTGGATCAGCGCCTCGATCCGCCGCACCTCCTGCTCGAACGCCGCGCTTTCCATCGTGCCGCCTCAGGATCCGAATGCCCGGCCGAAGGTGGGCGAGTGGATAGTCTCGAGCGTCCTCCCCTTGCCCAGGTACATATGGACCCCACAGGGCAAACAGGGATCAAAACTGCGCACGGTGCGCATGATGTCGATGCCTTTGAATTTGCCCGGTTCGTTTTCTTCGAAGATCGGTGTGTTCTGCACCGCATCCTCATAGGGGCCCGGTGTGCCATAGATATCCCGCGGGCTGGCGTTCCAACAGGTAGGTGGGTAGGGATGGTAGTTGGCGATCTTCCCATCGCGGATCACCATGTGGTGGGACAGCACGCCGCGCACCGCCTCGTGAAAGCCACAGCCAATGGCCTCCTGCGGGACCTTGAACGCGGTCCAGGTCTCGGTCCGGCCTGCGCGGACCTCCTCCAAGGCCTGCTCGACGAAATAAAGTGCCGCCGCCGCCGCATATGCCTGAAAATAGGTGCGCGCGCGATCGCGCTCGAGGGCGTTGCTCCACTGTGGGATCTTCCACTCGAGTTCGACCTCTGGCAGCAACGCGGTCTTCGGCAGATAGATCTTTACGCTTTGGCCGGTCGCTTTGATGTACCCGATATCCACCAGCCCGGCCAGGGCCGTCACCCACAGCCGGGCGATGGCCCCCCCGCCGGTATCCAGCGCCAGGTGATCACCGCTGCGCTTGTCGAGCCAGCGCGGCGACATGACCCAGGTGTACTTGTCGTTGAAATCGCGCTTCTGTGGTCGTGGAAGGGTAGTCTGATTCCAGGGATGGAGCTGATCCACCGGGTTACCCAGAGGGTCGGTCTTAACGAAGACCTTCCCGCCATCCCAATCGTCATAGAAGGAGCTGCCCAGCAGGATGCGAATCTGCAGGTTGATCTCCACCAGGTCGGTGCTGATCAGTTCGCCGTCGACCACCACCCCCGGGGTGACGAACATGGAGCGCCCCCATTGGCTCATCGTCTTGTAGTCGTAGTCACAGACCACAGGGTTCTGGAACGCCCCCCAGCAACCGAGCAGTATCCGCCGCTTACCCACCTCTTCGTAGCCTGGCAGGGCTTGGTAGAAAAAGTCGAACAAGTCATCGTGTAGGGGCACCACCTTCTTCATGAACTCCACGTACTTCATCAGCCGCGTCAGATAATCAGTGAACACTTGGACCGTGGCCACCGTCCCCACGCCACCAGGATAGAGCGTCGAGGGGTGGACGTGGCGCCCTTCCATCAGGCAGAACATCTCCCGGGTCAGACGACTCATCTGCAGGGATTCGCGGTAGAAGTCGCCGCTGAAGGGATTGAGGGCCTGCATGATGTCGGCGATGGTACGATAGCCGTGCAGATGCGCATGGGGTGCCTCGGTCTGCTCGGCTTGGATCAGCAGGCCCGGGTTGGTTTCCTTGACCATCTGCGCGCAGAAGTCGACTCCCACCAGGTTGTCCTGATAGAGGCAGTGATCGAACATGTACTCGGCGGCCTCGCCGAGGTTGATGATCCACTCGGCCAGAGGCGGCGGCTTCACCCCGAAGGCCATGTTCTGGGTATACACCGCGCAGGTGGCGTGATTGTCGCCGCAGATGCCGCAGATGCGGCTGGTGATGAAGTGGGCATCCCGCGGGTCCTTGTTGCGCATGAAGACGCTGTAGCCGCGAAAGATGGATGAGGTGCTGTGGCACTCCGCAACGCGGCGATTCTGGAAGTCGATCTTGGTGTAGATGCCCAGGCTCCCCACGATCCGTGTGATCGGATCCCAGCTCATCTCCACCAGCTTGTTCGGGGTGATGGTCCTGGTCGGTCCGGTTTGCGGCTCAGTGGACATGGTCTTTCTCCCAGGCTTGGCCAAGGCTGCTGCAGCTCGTTATTTCGTCTTGTACCCGGTGGTCAGCTCCGGACGCTTGTGGCGCCACTTGGGCTCCTTGTTGAGGGTGGAGTTGGTGAGCCTGCGCAGCGCCCGGATCAGCCGGCCGTAAGGTTGGATCAGGTTCGAGGACAGGGCGGCCCCGGGGGGCGGGTCCATGAAGGGCATGAACTTGTCCGGAAACCCGGGCATCGTACAACCAATGCAGATGCCGCCCACGTTGGGGCAGCCGCCGATGCCATCCATCCAGCCTCGCCTCGGGACGTTGCACTGCACCACGGGCCCCCAGCACCCCAGTTTGACAATGCACTTGGGCGAGCCGTACTCCCTGGCGAAGTTCGCCTCCTCGTAGTAGCCACCTCGAGGGCAGTTGTCGTGCACGCTCCTGCCGAACAACCACTTGGGCCTCAGGGCTTGGTCCAGCGGGATCATGGGGGCGCGCCCGGCGAGCTGATAGAGCAGATACAGGAGCGTTTCCATGAAGTTGTCCGGCTGGACCGGGCAGCCGGGGACATTGACGATGGGGATACCGATCTTCGACTTCCAGTCCCAACCCAGGTAATCGGCCAGGCCCATGCAGCCAGTGGGATTACCGGCCATGGCGTGAATCCCACCGTAGGTGGCACAGGTGCCAGCACCCACTACGGCCAGGGCCTTGGGGGCCAGACGATCCAGCCACTCTGCGGTGGTGATGGGCTGCCCGGTCTTTTCGTCCACGCCCATGGCGGCCCAGTAACCCTCGGACTTGATCCGTTCATTGGGGATGGAGCCTTCGACCACCAGGATGAAGTTCTCGATCTCGCCCCGGTCGGCCTTGTGCCAGTAGGCCATCAACTCGTCGCCGTTCTCATAGGCGAGGACCGGGTTATGCAAGTGGACCTTCGGGAGTCCGGGGATCGCTCCCAGGACAATGTCCTCGATACTGGGCTGGGTGGCAGCGGTGATGGAGATGGTATCGCCGTCGCAGCCGAGCCCCGCCGTGATCCACAGGATGTGGACTTCTGCCACGGCGGGTGGGGGTTGGGTTTTGCGCCCACAGGGGCTGGAGGATACCTCTGCCATGGCGCGCCCTCCTCTGAGATCATGTGGCGTCGGGGCCTACCGCCACGGCGGTGCGGCTGAGCAATGTTTAGGCAAAACTCCAACGCTTAGATCAAGACTAGTGTAACAATGAAAAAATACAAGATCCCGTTGGGAGAGGATGTGCTTGAAGGTAATGGCGCCGGCGGTTGAGCAATTGCCGGGCCTGGTGGAGGTGACCCTGGCCGGGATGCCGCCGGTGGGGTTGACGTCAACAGAATGGACGCCGGAACCGGGCGATACGCTTCGCCTACACCGTCTTTGACGCCGGCTACGGCCATCTGCCCTGGATGCTGCGCGCCCTTGCTGAGGAACGGGAAACCTTTCTGGCAGAAGTGCATTCCGATCAGACCGTCTATCTCGCCGACCCGGCGCCGGCCGTGCCGGAACGCCGCTCGTTGCGGGGCAAGGCGCCGAGCCGCCCGCAGGCACGGACGGCGCCCCTGACAGTGGCCGCGTGGGCGGCAGCCCAGCCCGCCTCCCGCTGGCGCCGCCTTTCGGTGCGCGAAGGTGAGCAGGGCGAGGTCGTCGCCGGCTATCTCAAGCAGCGGGTGTGGCTCTGGGATGGCGAGGAATCGCGGGCGCATTGCTGGCATCTCCCGATGCGCCGGGAAAGTCCCCGAGCCGAGCGCCGCGATCACCACCCGCAGCACGCCCCAAAGCGGGCAAACGGGTTTTGATGCGGGCAAGAAGGTCAAGGGACGCAAGCGCCACCTCGTGGTCGATACGCTGGGGCTGTTGCTGGCCGTCACGATCACCGCCGCCAGCGTGCAGGACCGAGATGCCGCTGCGCCGGTCGTGGCGCAGGCCTGCGCCAAGATTCCTGGCCTGAAGAAGCTCTATGCCGAAGCGCGCGCACGATGTCATGCTCGCTGGCCTTGACCCGACCGTGACGGTGCCGTGCCAAGAGCGCGGGGTCGCGCTGCCCGGCAACGATGTCGCGGATGATGGCCTGGCCCGTCATCCCCATTACATCGGTCAGGACTTCGCCGAGTTGGATGTTCATCTGCACCAGGGCCTTTTGCATGCGAAGCACCCACGAGGCTTGCTCGGCGAGCAGCACTTCGCGCTGACGCACCACCGCACGCGCCACGCACACCTCATTGCCCGGCCGGAACGCCGCGCGCAGCAGCCCCAGGCTCATCAACTTCTGCAGCTACTGGCAGTCCTGCACGTCGCTCTTGCGCCCCGGCACGTACTTCATCTGCCGGGCGTCGACCAGCCACACCTTCAGACCGCGCTGCTCCAGGACCTCGTACAGTGGAATCCAGTACACGCCAGTGGATTCCAGCGCCACCGTGTCGACGCCGCACGCCAGCAGCCAGTCGGCCAGTGCGCTCAGATCGTCGGTCATCGTGCCGAACTCCCGCACAGGCTCGCTCGCCGAATGCCGCGGCACGGCCACCCAATGACTCGACGCGCCCACATCGATACCCGCCGCATTGGGGAAGCGGGGTATCCGGATGAGTGCGGCGATGCTAGCACGCCCCGATGGCGACGACTGGATCGCGGCCGAGGCCGCAAGCGGGAAAGGACTACCCAAAGGACTACGCTGATTTTCTCGGCTGGTT
>Ga0114984_1000994_pt1 | contig 10667 bp, 14 predicted proteins | sample Shrwel1BS1Day1_FD_96987 | JGI IMG/M metagenome (GOLD analysis project Ga0114984, IMG submission 96987) | Subsurface microbial communities from deep shales in Ohio, USA - Utica-3 well 1 S-1-Day1 | ecosystem: Environmental > Aquatic > Deep subsurface > Shale gas/oil reservoir > Produced water/Flow... | reverse complement strand
GTGGTGCCCGATCTCCGCGCCTATAAGGAATTTTTAACCAATACGTTGCTCAAGTTACCCGGGGTTCGGGACATCCGAAGCAACTTTGCGATCCAGACCGTCAAACCCCAATCGCCCCTTCCGCTGATTCATTTGCCGGTATGAAGAGGGCAGTGGGGGCATATACTGTTCGTGTGCGTTCGCGTCTTTCGACTACCATTGGAACCCAAATGATCATGAACGTACTCGAACTCAAGGTCCCACCCCTGGTTTTGGCCATTCTCTTCGGCGGCGCCATGTGGGCGATCTCCCGTATACTGCCGACGGGTGATGTCTTCATCCCCGGGAAGCTCTGGTTTTCCGGTGTTGTCCTGGCGGTCGGGGCGTGCATTGCTCTGCTGGGGGTTCTGGAATTCAGGTCTGCGGGCACGACAGTGGATCCTCGCACACCGCATCAGTCCGAAAGCCTGGTGGTAAAAGGAGTGTATCGTTTTACCCGAAACCCGATGTATCTCGGCTTTTTTCTTATGCTGGTCGCCTGGGGGATTTTCCTGGGCAGCGTATTCGCCGCGCTACTCTTGCCGCTTTTCGTCGTTTACATGAACCGGTTCCAGATTCTGCCGGAGGAACGACATATGCGAGCGTTGTTCGGGGAAGCCTTTGATCGCTATGCATCTCGGGTTCGGCGGTGGTTGTGAAGTCGCTCTGGCTGCGGGGTAGGCAAGCCTGACTCTACCCGTTACAGTTCGGCCTTTTCCACATCGGGTGGTCATTGATGAAGAGCTGGATTTTCCTGGGTATTGCAATCGTCGCCGAGGTGCTCGCAACGTCGGCACTGAAGGCCAGTGACGGGTTCACCAAACTGGTGCCAAGTGTTCTGGTGGTCGGCGGCTACGCCATCGCGTTCTACTTTCTGGCTCTCACGCTCAAGACAATTCCCGTGGGCATTGCCTATGCTGTATGGGCCGGTCTGGGCATTCTGCTGGTGGCGCTGATTGGCTGGCTGGCGTTTGGCCAGCGGCTGGATCTGCCGGCGGTAATCGGGATGACGCTGATCGTTTCGGGAGTGCTCATTATCAGTCTGCTGTCAAAATCCAGTGCCCACTAATGCAATTAAACCGAAGGACCCGGTTGATGAGGTTCAGGTAGCCCCATGAAAGAGGATGATCTGGATACCCTGCTGGAAACGATTCCGGATGTGCGGGATGGTCTGACCCGTACCGAGCGGATCATCCTGTATGTGCTGCATGAAACCCAGCGGGAGCTCAACGGTCGCAACGTGCCTACGGTAATGCTCTATGGCCGGGTGCTGGAGTATGTGAATATCAGTGAGCAGGAACTCCACGTTTATCTGGACCGGCTGGGTGTCAAAGGAGACGGATAACCTTGGTTTACTACATCACGAAAGTGGCTGTGACTGCTGTCCTGGTGGTCCTCATTTCTGAAATCGCCAAGCGTAGCTCCGTCATTGGCGCCATTCTCGCCTCGGTCCCGCTCACCTCGGTCCTCGCCATGATCTGGCTGTATGTGGATACGGGGGATATTCAGAAGATCAGTGACCTGGCCTCCAGCATCTTCTGGCTGGTACTGCCTTCCCTGGCGCTGTTTATCGCTCTGCCCTTGTTGCTGGGCAAGGGCATGAATTTCTACCTTAGCCTGATTATTTCGATCGGTATCACTGCGGTTTGTTACCTGGTGATGGTGCTTGTATTAAAGCACTTCGGGATCAGTCATTAGCCCGGATTGAGCGGGTCGAATCGGTAGTAGTCCTTCAACGCGTTGAACACCTTCGGCTGCTCATGCCGCAAGTGCGCCGGCTGCTGGAAGAACGCTTCGGTCAGTACCGCGAAGAATTCCGCCGGCTCGGTGGCGCCATAAGGATCGAGCCAGGGCTTGTGGTGGTGCTCGATGGTGTTTTGCAGGTGTTCGTATGCTTCTGTCATGGTCTGCTGCCAATGGCTGGCCTGCTCGCCGCTGAGCGGAGGTGCGCCATCGGCGGAGCCGTCCAGGTAATCCAGTTGGTGGGCGAACTCATGGAGGATCACGTTATGCGGGCTGTGGGAATCGTTGGCGGCATGCTCGCATTCGCTCCAGGCCAGTACCACCTGCCCGTGGCTGGAGGCCTCGCCCGCCCGCACTTCCTCACCTTCGTGAACGATCATGCCGTGTTCCCAGGCATGCTGTACGCGGTAGACATCCGGGTACAGCAGGATGCTGCGGATATCATCGTAGTGGGAGAAGGAGCGGCCGAGCAGCAGGAGGCAGGCGTGACCGGCGATGGTGAGGCGAACGCGCTCGTCCACTTCAAAACCGTCGCAGCCGTAGAAGTCTTTCTCCGACAGGAAAAGCTGAACCAGGCTTTCCAGAATTTCTTTTTGTGGTTTCGGCAACCGGCGGTAGAAGGGTACCTGCTGCTCAAGTACTGCTCGCCACTGTTTGGGAAAGGGCTGGCTGAGCTCCCGCTTGCGGCGCCAGGTCCGGTAGAAAAACAGGTAGAACACCGAGACTGAAATCAGGATGACCGCAAAAACGGCAAATACCACGGGTGAGGACATACAGCTCCTGGCTGATGGGAGTCGAATTACTCCCGATCATACCTGAAAGTCCCTTTGCCCACCGAATAGAGACGCCTGGTCCGGCCGTTTCTGGAGGAATCTGTGCTTTCTGAATGAAAGGTTGGCTTTAAGGTAGTCGGCGCTTATGCTCATCACACATATTTCTCTTCCGGGAGTCGTTTTATGAGTCTGGCTGTTGCTTTGCACGTGCTTTCCGCCGTTATCTGGGTCGGCGGGATGTTTTTCGCCTACATGGCCATGCGGCCGGCGGTGGTTGAGGTGATTGAGGCGTCCCAGCGCGGTGTGCTCTGGTGCCATACCCTGTCCCGATTCTTCAAGTGGGTATGGGCTGCGGTGATCCTGTTGCTGGTGACCGGTTACTGGATGGTCTTCAGCGTGTTTGGTGGCATGGCCGGTGCCGGCTGGCATATCCACGCCATGCAGGGACTGGGGATTGTGATGATTCTTTTGTACTTTCACGTGTATTTCGCGCCTTTCCGGCGGCTCAAGCAGGCTGTTGCCAACAAGGATCCCCAGGAAGGCGGACGCCAGGTCGGGCAGATCCGCAAGCTGGTGGGCACCAACCTGATCCTGGGGTTGATCGTGGTGGCGATCGGTGCCGGTGGCCGGTATCTCTGAATCAGGCGGCTGTTGATCGGAGATCCGGATTGATGTCACCCATACGCGAGAAGGCCATTGCCGGTCTGAAGGCCGGCGACTCCTTTACCGTCACCCGCACCTTCACTGAAGAAGAGACCCTGGCATTCGGTGAAATCAGCCGGGACCACAATCCGGTGCACTACGATGATCGCTTTGCCGGGGAGAAGAACCTGCAGGGCCGCATTTGCCACGGCTTGCTGGTGGGCGGAATGATTACCGAGGTGGGCGGTCAGATCGGCTGGCTCGCCTCCGGGATGAATTTCCGGTTCCGCCGGCCGGTGTATTTCGGGGATACCATCGCCTGCGTGTTCACGATCACCGAGGTGGACGATCGGAACCGGGCAAGGGCAGAAGCGGTGTTATCGAACCAGCACGGTGAAACAGTGATCGAAGCCTGGCTGACCGGTGTGCTGCCCGGCGAGCCGGAGCGGCAGATAATGGCGCAGACCGCTGGCGATTCTGATCAGACGTCCTAAAATTTGGGGAAGGTCCGGCCCCGGGATTGGAAGCCGGCCAAACGCAGGATGCGCCAATGAAACTGTTCATTGTGGACGACCATCAACTCTTTATTGATGGTATGCGACACCTGCTGTGTCACCTGGACGGTGTCAGTGTCATTGAAGAATGCACTCGGGCTGAGGAGGCAATCGAGAGGCTCGAGGCAGAGGACAGTTTTGACCTGGTTCTGATCGATCTCGGCATGCCAGGCATGGATGGTTTGGCCATTCTCCAGAGGCTCAGGGAAACCGGCTCCGGCACCCCGGTGGTTGTGGTTTCCGCCGAAGAGGACATCGCCCGTATCGGTCATGCGCTTGAGTTGGGGGCCTTGGGGTACATTCCGAAGGAGCAGAGCGCGATCGACATGCTCCATGCCGTGAAGCAGGTGTTATCCGGTGAGCTCTACGTGCCCGAACTGGTTCGGGAACGCCTCAGTCTGTACCAGTCCCGCCGGCATCCTGAGCACGGCACCCTGACCCGTCGCCAGATGGATGTTCTCGAACTTGTCGCCAGGGGCTACTCCAACAAGCAGATCGCGTCCGCACTGTTTGTGGCCGAACATACGGTCAAGGTTCACATCGCCGCCATTCTCAAAGCGCTCAATGCCACCAATCGGACCGAATGTGTGCATAAGGCCCGGAGCCTGGGCTTGCTGGATTAATCCGCGCTGGCAGTGCTTGTGAGCTGGCGCTGTATGAGGCTTCTGAGCCGGGCCGGGCTGACCGGTTTGTGAATCATCCTGAGGCCACTCCTTTCAACCTCCCGAAGCTGCCGGGAACTCGTGGTGCCGGTGATGATGATGCCTGGCAGGTCCGGCCCGTAGCGTTTCCTGAGGCTCCCGATAACCTCAACCCCGCTTTGTGACCCCTCCAGGCTGAAATCCGACAGCACCAGATCTGGTCGCCCGTGGGTTTTTCGCAGGGCCTCGGGCAGGGAAGACGCGGCGGTAACGTTGAAATTCCAGCGCCTGAGCAAAGTTTCCATGGCGTTGAGGACATTAAGGTCGTCATCTATGACCAGGATGTGATGGCCCGAGGCCTGCCAGACCGGCTCCGGAGCTTTATCTTCCCGATGCCTGATCCGGTTTGGATCACCAGCCGGAAGGGTTAGGCTGAAGACAGACCCTCGGCCGTCGCTGGAACGCAATTCCAGGGGCAGTCCCATCAGCGCGCAGAGTTTGTGGACGATGGCCAGGCCGAAGCCGAGGCCCTTTTCTCTCTCATCGTCGTGGGGCGAGGGGTGTGCCTGTTCGAATTCCACGAAGATCCGGTCCTGTGCTTCGCGGGGAATACCGATGCCGGTATCCCAGACCTGCACAAGTACGGAATCCTGTCTGGGCCGGGCGCTGATGAGAATGCCACCTGAGCGGGTATACCGGATGGCGTTGGCGATCAGGTTGCGCATGACGCGTTCGAGGAGCGTCCGATCCACCTTCACTACGGCAGGTCGGGTATGGAGTCTGAGGATCAGGTTCTTCTGTTCGGCCTTTTCCTGGAACTCTTCTTTCAGCTGAACAAGAAAGAATTCGATGTCAAAATCCACTGGTTCCGGCTGGATAATATTGGCGTCGAGCCGGGACATGTCGAACAGGGCATCAAACATTCTGCGCATGGTATCCAGGGATGCATCGATCCGGCCGAGAATGCGTTGTTCTTCCTGGGGGCTGCTGGCGCCCTTGAGCGCATCGAAGAACAGGGAGAGCGCATGCAGAGGCTGCCGGAAATCATGGCTCGCTGTTGCCAGAGTGCGGGACTTTGTCCGGATCGCGGTCTGCAGTTCCCGGGAGCGCTGGCTGAGCTGGTCTGCAAGACCGGCCGTTTCAAAGCGAAGGTGCATTTCCGAACGCACGATGGAGTTGAGCTTTTTTGCAAAGCTGTAGGACGCCAGAATCGCGAACGCGACCATCATCGCCAGGGCGAACCAGGCGACCTCGCCGAGGCTGATGAAGTGGGCCACCAGAGCTCCCTTGATGGGCATGCCGTAGCTGTAATAGAGCGGCAGCCAATGGGTGCCGGCAGAGATGGAACCGATACCCAGGATCAGGGCCAGGGTGATCATGAACACCTGGTGTGGCACGGACTCGGTGCCGGCAAACAGAAACACCGCGATAGCCCACAGGGCTCCGAGGTAGATCTGTAACAAAAGGAGCTTACGGTGCCAGGGTTCGGCACTGGCGTGGGTGACAATCTGCTTCTGATAGGCGGTGGTGAGGAGATAGCGGGCGCCAATGCCTGCGAGAACGAGAGCGAACCATCCTGAAAGCAATACCCGGCCCACCTGGTTCCACAGGACCAGAACGACGGTCAGGGGAACCAGGATGGTTATGGCGGCCCAGTCTCGCATCTTGCTGAAGTGAGGGGCCAGTGCTTCGAACGTGATGCGTTGCTCGATCTCCGTGGCATTCATGGGTGGTCGGTTACCTCAGCGCCTGTATGGTTCGCTGGTCTGCCTGGTGTCGTTCCACGAGAACCGAGAAGGTTTGCGGACGACACTGAACCCACCAGGAGCCGACAAAAGGCCTCTGGCGGTGCGGATGTGCCACTTCGCGACCGGTGTTAACGAATCCCCAGTTTGTTGCTTCATCCAGAAGCATGGCCCGTTGTCCGGAGAAAGCAAATGGCTGGGTTCTGGCGGGGCCACCCCGGGGATCGCTGGTTTTCATGTTGCCGCAGACCACCATGTCCCCGCCGGGGCCCGCGCCGGCAACGCCGTAGACGTTGAAAAACTCGACTTCTCCGGTGTCCGCCAACAGTTCGGCGACAGAGTTGGTGGCGGCGGCTTTCTGCTCGGAAGAGAGAATTACCAGCAGTGATTCCGAAGTATCGGAAGCTGGCGGATCCAGTGATGCATAGCGCTGGGTATCGGTGCTCGCACAGCCTGTGATAGCGGCAAGCGCGAGCAGTAAGGGTAAGGTTTTCATTGTGATCTCCGCTATTCCCTGTTCGGGCTCTGGTTGAGCCGTCTCCCGGAACTGAGATGAGCTCCGGATCCTTGCGTGAAGCTGCAATGAGCGTCACATTTCAAGTATTGGGAATCGATAGCGGTTCTTGTATTACTCAAAAGAGCTAATTTCATGGCCCGGAACGAACAGACAAGGAAAGTCCTGTAACCATGGTGATTTACGCACTCTGCTCGCTGATCTTTCTCGTACTTGCCGGACTTTCTTCCCGCCGCCTGGCGGATCGGAGGGCAGATCGCCGGATCATGGAGTCACTGGTCCGGAACCAGCCGCGGGATCCCGCCCGGTTTGACCCGGCCATTGTCGACCACCTGCCGGAACCGGCACGGCGTTACTTGCTTTACACCATCGCCCCGGAAACGCCGCTCTACACCGTGGCAACGCTTTCCATGCAGGGAGAATTCGGCATGGGAGACCGGGACAGGCCAAATTACCTGGCGATGTCGGCCCGGCAGACTCTGGCGGCGCCGGTCGGTTTCATCTGGAGTATGAGTGCCCGGCGCGGCTGGATCCGGATCTCCGGTTCGGACACCGCGCGCTGGACACGATTCTGGTTAATGGGTCTACTGCCGGTGGCCCGCATGGGAGGTACGCAGGATCACGCCCGTTCGGCGTTCGGGCGGTACGTGGCAGAAGCCGTGTTCTGGACCCCCGCGGCGCTGCTGCCCGGGCCGAACGTGCACTGGGAACTGGTGGATGTGAACGTCGCCCGGGTAACGCTGCGCCATAACGGGTTATCCCAGTCGGTGGATGTGACGGTGGCAGAGGATGGCCGGCCGCTTCAGGTGCACTTTGACCGCTGGAGTAATGCCAATCCGGAGAAGGAATATCGCTGGCAGCCTTTTGGCGGTTATCTCTCAGAGTTTCGGGAAGTAGAGGGCTTCCGGTTGCCGATGCACGTTGAGGCCGGCAACCATTTCGGAACCGAGCGCTATTTTCCGTTCTTTGTGGTAGACGTAACGGAGATTGCCTTTCCCCATGACTGAAAGAACGGATCGCACGGGCAAGCTGCGGGCCTGGGTTCACAGGCACCCGGTGCTGGCGTTTCCTTTGATTTACCTGGGCTGGGCTTATCTTTTCTGGACACCGTTGCTGCTCTCGGATTCGTCTGTCTGGGCATTTCCGAACCTTCTATGGTTCCTGCTGGGTGGCGCCAGCCCGGTGGTGGCGGGGCTGTTGCTGGCGGCTATTTCCGGGGGCAGGGGCCAGTTGCGTGACCTGGGCAGGCGACTGGTGGACTGGCGCCGGATTCCCGCCATCTGGTGGCTGGGGCTCCTGGTGTTCTGGCTGGTTTTCGATCTGGCCAAGGCCGGCATCGCCGTCCTTATGGGCATCACAAATACACCGCTGGATCCTGACTGGGGACTGTTCTTCAATCCCGGTCCTTTGCTATTTCTTCTGTTGTTATCTTTCGTGTTTCCGGCAATCGAGGAAGTGGGCCTGAGGGGCTATTACCTCGAGACCTTGCAACAACACCTGAGCCCGGTCCTGTCCGGTGTGATCAATGGCCTGGTCTGGGCCGCCTGGCATGCGCCCTTCGTCTGGTTCCCTGGCTACTATGCCAATACCACCTTCAACCCGGAGCTATACTGGTGGTTGCCCATGATCGTCTGCCACACCCTGATGATCATGCATGTCTACAATCGCACCGGGCGCAGTATCCTGGCGGTGCTGGTCTTCCATGCGATGATGAACTTCACCGGCGAGTGGCTGCGCATCTCGCCGGACATGTATCCTTTCATGCTTGCCGGAAATGTCATTCTCGCCGCACTGGTTGTTCTGGTGTGGCAAAAACGGAGTTTACCTGCCCGATGACCTGGATGGATCTGATTACCCGAGGGCTGCCAGGCAGGGCTCCCTTTGCCAGGGAGGCTCCGGGGCTGACCATCAACGGACCACAAACACCGAGATATCACTGTGCTTGACGATGTTCGCACCATTGGAGCGCAGCAGGTGCAGCTTGTCACCGATACCCGGTGGATGTGAGGCCATAATCACCAGGTCTGCACCCGTGTCCTTGATGGCATCCAGCAGCTTGTCGTCCAGTTCGACTGCAGTGTCTACCGACTCCAGCACTTCCGCGTCGGTTTTGATGCCGTGGGCGTTGCCCTGTTCTTCGGCAAATTCCTTCATCTTGGCGCGAAGCTCGTCCGGATTGTGGGCGGCGGCACCGGGTGTGCTGTTGGTTACGGTGACATAGCAGAGGGTGGCGTTGTAATGCTTGGCCATGTCGATGGCAGTGTTCAGCGCCTTGGGCATTTTGTCCAGGTGGGACAGGTCCACCGGAACCAGGATTTTGCTGTACATATCGTTACTCCTCTTCGCTGAAGCAAATGATGTCTCCTTATTACAAGGGTGGCACCGAACCCGCTCCCGTGCCAAATCTTCCGGCGTTGTACTTGATCCCGGGCAAATCGACGCCGACCATGGCTGTGTCCCATGCAGAAAAGAGGTGGATGCCGTGAAGTACATCTTTGAAGTCCGAGTCCAGGAAGGCCACACCGCCGAGGAGTACGCCGACGCCTGGGTTCGCGCTAGCGAACTGATCCAGCAGGCGCCGGGTGCCCGCGGCACCATGTTGCACCGCAAGGTTGGCGATCCGAACACCCTGATCGCCATCGCATCCTGGGACAGCAAGGAATCCCGGGATGCCATGGAGGCCAACAAGGATCCGAGGATTACCGAAATCATTCGAAGCGCGGCGCCGTTTGTGGAGATCACGCCGCTGGGTGAGTTCGAGGAGCCGGAGTGGGTGGTGATGCCTCCGGATTCGGGGCAGGAGTGGGGAATGTGAACGCTGTCTGATCCGGCGGTGAACGGTACTTTGGTCTATATTTATCCGACGCCCTGTATCGTTCATCCGGAGGTCAGTCATGTCTGTTCGTGAAATCCCCCTGTTCATTGATGGTAAGCCAGTCCGTTCAGAAAGTTCGGAGTGGCGAGATGTGGCCAATCCTGCCACCCAGGAGGTCGTTTCCCGGGTGCCGTTTGCCACCGAGGCGGAAGTAGAGCGCGCGGTTGCTTCCGCCAAAGAAGCATTCCGCGAATGGCGAAAGGTCTCGCTCGCCCAGCGTATGCGCATCATGCTGAAATTCCAGGCTCTTGTGCGGGAGCACACCAAGGAGCTGGCGGCGCTGATCACCGAGGAGCACGGCAAGACCCTGCCGGATGCCGAAGGTGAGGTCGGCCGCGGCCTCGAAGTGATCGAGCATGCTTGTTCGATCACTTCGCTCCAGTTGGGGGAGATTGCCGAGAACGCGGCCGGTGGCGTGAATGTCTACTCACTGAATCAGCCGTTGGGCGTCGGTGCCGGTATCACCGCGTTCAATTTCCCCGTGATGCTGCCCTGTTTCATGTTCCCGTTGGCTATTGCGACGGGCAACACCTTTATCCTCAAGCCTTCCGAGCAGGATCCCAGCTCCACCATGCGTCTGGTGGAACTGGCCCATGAAGCCGGCATTCCTGCCGGGGTGTTGAACGTGGTTCATGGTGGTCCGGATGTGGCGAATATGATCTGTGATCACCCGGACATCAAGGCAGTCTCCTTCATTGGCTCAACCCACGTGGGCACCCACATCTACAATCGCGCGGGTGCTGCGGGCAAGCGCGTCCAGTCCATGATGGGGGCGAAGAACCATTGCGTGATCATGCCCGATGCCAACCGCAGCCAGGCCATCAACAACATGATCGGTTCGGCGTTTGGTGCGGCTGGCCAGCGCTGTATGGCCAACTCGGTTCTGGTGCTGGTGGGCAAGGCCCGGGAATGGCTGCCGGAAGTTATCGAGAAATCGAAGAATCTGAAAGTTGGCCCCGGTATCCAGCGGGATGCGGATCTGGGTCCGCTGGTCTCTCCCCAGGCCCTCAAACGGGTGGTCGGCCTGATTGAAAAAGGTGAGAAGGAGGGCGCCACCCTGGCGCTTGATGGTCGCGGCTGCACGGTTGAGGGGTACCCGGAGGGCAATTTCGTGGGGCCGACCATCTTCACCGACGTGAAGCCAGAAATGACCATCTATCGG
>Ga0114984_1000993_pt1 | contig 10667 bp, 7 predicted proteins | sample Shrwel1BS1Day1_FD_96987 | JGI IMG/M metagenome (GOLD analysis project Ga0114984, IMG submission 96987) | Subsurface microbial communities from deep shales in Ohio, USA - Utica-3 well 1 S-1-Day1 | ecosystem: Environmental > Aquatic > Deep subsurface > Shale gas/oil reservoir > Produced water/Flow... | reverse complement strand
GAGCGTGGGCTGGTGGGCAACGTGTACCTGGGCAAGGTTTCGCGCGTGCTGCCGGGCATGCAGTCGGCGTTCATCGACATCGGGCTGGAGCGTGCGGCTTTTTTGCATGTGGCCGATGTGTGGAACCGCCAGCCTGATGGGGAACCACCCGCGTTTGCACGCAAGACCGAGCCGCAGTTGCCCATTGAAAAGCAGGTGTTTGAAGGCCAGTCGCTCATGGTGCAGGTCATCAAGGACCCTATCGGTACCAAGGGCGCGCGCCTGTCCACGCAGATCAGCATCGCAGGCCGCCTGCTGGTGTTTTTGCCCCAGGACGATCATGTGGGCGTGTCGCAGAAGATTCCCCCGGCCGAGCGTGATGCGCTGCGGGCACGGCTACAGGCGCTGGTGGGCGACAAGTCCACAGGCGGTGGTGGTGGCTTCATTTTGCGCACCAACGGAGAAGACTCGACCGATGCCGAGCTGGCCGAAGACATTGCCTACCTGCGCAAGACCTGGGCGCGCATCAAGGAGGCTTCCGTCAAGCTGCCAGCAGGGTCATTGCTGCACCAGGACCTGGACTTGCTGCAGCGCGTGTTGCGCGACCTGGTGAGCGACCATACGCAGACCATCCGGCTCGATTCGATGGAGCAGTTTCACCGGCTGCGTGCCTTTGGGCAGGAGTTCATGCCGGCGGCTGCGGGCAAGCTGCAGCACTACAAAGGCGAGCGGCCGATTTTTGACCTGTACTCCATCGACGAAGAAGTGGCCAAGGCCCTGGGCCGCCGGGTCGATCTGAAATCGGGCGGCTACCTCATCGTAGACCAGACCGAGGCCCTCACCACCATCGACGTCAACACCGGTGGCTATGTGGGTGCGCGCAATTTTGACGACACCATCTTCAAGACCAATCTGGAGGCCGCTCAGGCTATCGCCCGCCAGCTGCGCCTGCGTAATCTGGGCGGCATCATCATCGTGGACTTCATCGACATGGTGCGTGAAGACCACCAGCAGGCTGTGTTGTCCGAGTTCAAGAAGCAGCTTGCACGCGATCGCGTCAAGACCATGTCATCCGGCACGTTCTCGCAACTGGGCCTGGTGGAGATGACGCGCAAGCGCACCCGCGAATCGCTGGCCCACATGCTGTGCGAGCCCTGCGAGGTGTGCCAGGGCAAGGGCAGTGTGAAGACGGCGCGCAGCGTCTGCTACGACATCCTGCGCGAGATCTTGCGCGAAGCCCGCCAGTTCAACCCGCGCGAGTTCCGCGTGGTGGCCTCTCCGCGGGTGGTGGAGTTGTTCCTGGACGAAGAAAGCCAGCATCTCGCTGGCTTGTCTGATTTCATTAAGAAACCCATCTCTTTGCAGGCCGAGACCTCCATGGGGCAGGAGCAGTACGACATCGTGCTGCTGTAGATACCGCCCATTTCACGGCACAAACCGATACCCGATACCCGCCTCGGTCCGCAAATGCCGGGGCATGGATGCGTTGTCCTCCACCTTCTTGCGCAGGTTGGCCATGTGCACGCGCACGTAGTGGGTGTCCTCGGCATGGCCTGGGCCCCATACGGCCTTGAGTAGCTGGGCGTGGGTGATGACGCGGTCGGGCTGGGAGGCCAGGTGGGTGAGCAGCTTGTATTCGATGGGCGTGAGGTGCAGGGTTTCGCTGCCATCCTCTGAGGTGCGACGCTCTACCGTGCGGCGGGCCAGGTCTATGGAGATGGGCCCGAACTGGATCACGGGCGAGGCCTCAGCGCCAGGTGCCCGCTGGCTGCGCCGCAGCTGGGCGCGCACCCGGGCCATCAGCTCGCCCGAGCCAAAGGGCTTGACCAGGTAGTCGTCGGCCCCCGCGTCCAGCGCGGCGATCTTGCTGGCTTCGGCGCTGCGGGCCGAGAGCACGATGATGGGCATGGCCGACCAGGTGCGCAGGTCTCGGATCAAGTCCACGCCATCCCCGTCGGGCAGACCCAGGTCCAGCACCACCAGGTCGGGGCGGCGGGTACCGGCCTCGATCAAGCCGCGCTGCAGGGTGGCGGCCTCGTGCACGGTGTGGCCTTCGGTCTCCAGCGTCAGGCGCACAAAGCGGCGAATATCGGCTTCGTCTTCAACAATGAGGATGTGCGTGGGCAGGTCGGTCATGGCATGGATGCAAGGGTGTCAGGCGTCGGTGTCATCGCCCAAGTCGGTGGGCGGTGTGCCGCGTGGCAGCAGCAGCGTAAAGCGCGCACCTGCAGGCTGGCCCTGTACGTTGTGGATCGTATCGCCCCGGATGCTGCCGCCATGCGCCTGCACGATGGCGCGGCAAATCGCCAGCCCCAGGCCCACACCGGGCGTGGCGCTTTCGCGGGCGCCGCGCTCGAACTTTTCAAACAGCAGCTCTTCGCGGCCTTTGGGCAGGCCGGGGCCTTCGTCGGTGAGGGTCAGTGCCACCGCGTCGCTTTGGGGCTGCGCGCTGATGTGGAGGGTGGTGTCTGCGGGTGTGTACTTAGCGGCGTTTTCCAGCAGGTTGACCAGCACGCGTTCCATCAGCACAGTGTCGATTTGCAGCAGCGGAAGGTTGTCGGGCAGCGTCACCTCGACCCGGTGCGTTGCTATGGCCGGTGCGCTGGCGGCCAGGGCGCTGCCCACCACTTCTTCCAGCGGCTGCCAGGTCTTGTTGAGTTGTACGGCCCCAGCCTCCAGGCGGGCCATGTCCAGCAGGTTGTTGACCAGTGCGCTCATGCGTTGGGCGGATTGCTGGATCGCGCCGGTCAGCTCTTGTTGATGGGCAGGCAGGGGCGGCTGCACCATGGCCAGTGATTCGGCCAGGCCGACCAGTGAGGCCAGCGGCGTGCGCAAATCGTGCGAGATGGCCGAGAGCAGCGAGTTGCGCAGCCGCTCGGACTCGATCTGTACCGTGCTTTTTTGCGCCACATCGATGTAGTGGATGCGTTCGAGCGAAATGGCGAGCAGCGAGGCGCAGGTTTGCAACAGGCGGCGCGGTTCTACACCGGGTACCTGGCCTTGTGGCATAGCCACTACCAGCACGCCACGGATGCGCATGGGCGCCTTGAGCGGCAGCACCAGTGTGGGGCTGGAGTGCAAGGTGTCTGTGCCCCGGCCTGCGGGCTCGCCGCGCTCAAACGCCCATTGCGCCAATGCCATGTCCACGGGGGCGGTGCCACCGGGCAGCACCTGCAGGCGGTTGTCATCGTCGGCCACCACCAGCGTGCTGCCTGCGCTGAACTCGCCCGTGATAAAGCGTGCGCCAATCTCGGCCACCTGCTCGGGCAGCAGGGCGGCAGACAGGTCCCGTGCCATGTCGTACAGGCTGCGCACGCGGTGCTCGCGCTCGGTGGCGGCCTCGGCCTGCACCTTGAGCCCGGCGGTGAGCTGGCCCACCACCAGGGCCACCACCAGCATCACAGCAAAGGTGACGATGTACTGCGCGTCGCTCACCGCAAAGTTGAAGCGGGGCGGCACAAAGAAAAAGTCAAAGAACCCCACGCCTAAAAACGCTGCCATGATGGCCGGGCCGCGCCCGAAGCGCAGGGCCACGCCCACCACCACCAGCAGAAACAGCATGACGATGTTGGTCAGCTCCAGCACGTTGGCCAGTGGTGTGGCGATGACGGCTGCGATGCAGCAGGCCAGCGCGGCGGCAAGGTAGCCGGGCCAGAAGGGAGTGTGATGGGGGGAGACTTTGGCGACGGCAGCTTTGCCCGCCGCAGGGGCGGGGCGGCTGGGTGGTGAGCCCACCTGCAGCAAGTCAAGGTCGCTGGCGCGCTCTGCAATCTGCTCGGCCAGTGTGGCTTGCCAGGGCCAGCGGCGGGCGCTGCGGCCCATCACCACACGCACCAGGTTGTGCTCGCGCGCATACCGCACCAGGGCCTGCGCAGGCTGGGCGGCGGGCAGCACGGCGCAGGCGGCGGCACCCAGTTGCTGGGCAATCTTCAGCGTGCGCTCTACCTGCGGGTGCAGGGTGGCCGACTGGCCTTGCTGCTCGGGCGTTTCCACATGCACGGCGTGCCAGGGCAGGTCGAGCTGGGCGGCCAGGCGGGCGCAGCTGCGCACCACTTTTTCGGCGTTGTCGCCCGTGCCCACGCAGGCCAGCAGGGCCTCGCGGTTGGGCCACACGGCTTGTGGCGTGGTGGTACTGGCGCGGCGGTAGGCGCGCATTTCGTCGTCCACCCGGTCGGCGGTGCGGCGCAGGGCCAGCTCGCGCAGGGCCAGCAGGTTGCCTTTGCGAAAAAAGTTGGCGGCCGCGCGCTCGGCCTGTTGGGGCAGGTAGACCTTGCCAGCCTTCAGGCGCGCCAGCAGCTCGTCGGGCGGCAGGTCCACCACCACCACTTCGTCGGCGGCGTCAAAAAACTGGTCGGGCACCGTCTCCCACACGCGGATGCCGGTGATGCCGCTCACGATGTCGTTCAGGCTCTCCAGGTGCTGCACGTTCATGGTGGACCACACGTCGATGCCTGCGGCCAGCAGTTCCTCGGCGTCTTGCCAGCGCTTGGGGTGGCGCGAGCCCGGTGCGTTGCTGTGGGCCAGCTCATCCAGCAGCACCAGGCCCTCGGGGTGCTCCGCGCCCCAGGCCAGGGCAGCGTCCAGGTCAAATTCGGGCAGCGTGCGGTCTTTGTAGGGCAGGGCGCGCAGCGGCAGGCGCGGCAGGTGGGCGGTCTGCGCGTCGGTGTCGGCGCGGCCATGCGTCTCGACCACGCCAATGGTGACTGGCGTGCCTTGCGCTTGTGCCGCCCGGGCGGCGGACAGCATGGCAAAGGTCTTGCCCACCCCCGCGCAGGCACCAAAGAACACCTTGAGCCGCCCGCGCTGCTGCTGGGCTTGCTCTTGCTGGATGCGCTGCAGCAGCGCGTCGGGGTCGGGGCGATCCTGCATAGCTGCAGAGTATCCATCAATTTGTATTCAAATTGGCCTCTAGCGCTTATTCATCAAGCGCAAGCAGCTATTGTTTTGGTAGCGTATCGAGCGCCAGGTTCAAGGCCAGCACGTTCACACGCGGCTCGCCCAGCAGGCCCAGCCAGGGGTATTCGGTGTGCTGTTGCACCAGGGCCCGCACCTGTGCCAGCGGCAGGCTGCGAGCGCGGGCCACACGCTCGGCTTGGTAGGCGGCGGCTGCGGGGCTGATGTGCGGGTCGAGCCCGCTGGCCGAGGCGGTGACCAGATCCACGGGCACGGGTCGTGTGTTGCCGGGGTCGGCAGCGCGCAGGGCTTCAATGCGCGCCTTGACGGCATCGGTCAACGCCGGGTTAGTGGGGCCCAGGTTGGAGCCACCCGAGGCCGATGCGTTGTACGGCATGGGTGCGGTGGCCGAAGGGCGGCCCCAGAAGTGGCCGGGCTCGGTGAATGACTGGCCGATGAGCTCGGAGCCCACGGCCTTGCCACCCTGGGTGATGAGGCTGCCATTGGCTTGGTGCGTAAAGGCGGTTTGCGCCACGCCGGTCACGGCCAGGGGGTACAGCAGACCGGTGACGAGGGACAGCACGACAAACAGCGTGAGGGCGGGGCGCAGCAGGCCGCCAGTGCTGGCAGGCAAGTCGTCGCGGGGGATACGGATAGGCATACGGTTTTCCTTGTGGATGGAGTTGGGGAGCTGGGTGTTGGGTAGGGCTCCAGGCGATCAAGCCACGCCCATGGCAGCCAACACCATGTCAATCAGCTTGATGCCAATGAATGGCACCACCATGCCCCCCAGCCCGTAGATGGCCAGGTTGCGGCGCAGCAGCGCGGCTGCACCCACGGCGCGGTAGGCCACGCCCCTCAGGGCCAGCGGGATCAAAAAGATGATGATCAGCGCGTTGAACACCACGGCGGACAGAATGGCCGACGAGGGGCTGGCCAGATGCATGAAGTTCAGCGCCGACAGCTGAGGGTAGGTGGTGACAAAGGCCGCAGGGATGATGGCGAAGTACTTGGCAATGTCGTTGGCGATGCTGAAGGTGGTGAGCGAGCCGCGCGTCATCAGCATCTGCTTGCCGGTTTCCACAATCTCGATGAGCTTGGTGGGGTTGCTGTCCAGGTCCACCATGTTGCCCGCCTCCTTGGCGGCCTGGGTGCCGGTGTTCATGGCCACGGCCACATCGGCCTGGGCCAGAGCAGGGGCGTCGTTGGTGCCGTCGCCCGTCATGGCCACCAGCTGGCCGTTGGCCTGGTAGCTGCGGATGAGCTGCAGCTTGGCCTCGGGCGTGGCCTCGGCCAGAAAGTCGTCCACACCGGCTTCTGCCGCGATCGCTGCGGCCGTGAGTCGGTTGTCGCCCGTCACCATCACGGTCTTGATGCCCATGCGGCGCAGTTCGGCAAAGCGCTCTTTGATGCCGCCCTTGACCACGTCTTTGAGCTCCACCACGCCCAGCACCTGCGCGCCATCGGCCACCACCAGCGGCGTGCTGCCACGGCGCGATACATCGTCCACCGCCGTCTGCACGGCGGTAGGAAAGCGCCCGCCCAGGGCCTCCACATGCTTGCGGATGGCATCGGCCGCACCCTTGCGCAGCAGGCGCGGGCCGGGCAAGTCCACGCCGCTCATGCGCGTTTGCGCAGTGAAGGGCACAAACTGGGCCTGCAGGCTGGAGAGGTCGCGCTCACGCAGGTTGAACTTCTGCTTGGCAAGCACCACGATGCTGCGGCCTTCGGGCGTTTCGTCGGCGAGCGACGCCAGTTGCGCCGCGCCTGCCAGAGCGGCCTCGGGCACCCCGGCGGATGGCAAGAAGGCGCTGGCCTGGCGGTTGCCCAGGGTGATGGTGCCGGTCTTGTCCAGCAGCAGCACGTCCACGTCACCCGCCGCCTCCACCGCGCGGCCCGAGGTGGCGATCACATTGGCCTGCATCATGCGGCTCATGCCCGCCACGCCAATGGCGCTGAGCAAGCCTGCAATGGTGGTGGGGATCAGGCACACCAGCAGGGCCACCAGCACCACCAGGCTCACAGGCTCGCCCGCGCCGCTGGCCTGCACGCTGAACAGCGAGAAGGGCAGCAGCGTAACCACCACGCCCAGGAACACGATGGTCAGCGCCACCAGCAGGATGGTCAGCGCGATCTCGTTGGGTGTCTTGTGGCGCTTGGCGTTCTCCACCATGGCGATCATGCGGTCCACAAAGGTCTCGCCGGGGTTCACGGCCACGCGCACCACGATCCAGTCGGACAGCACGCGGGTGCCACCTGTCACGGCCGAGAAGTCGCCGCCCGATTCGCGGATCACCGGGGCCGACTCGCCCGTGATGGCGCTCTCATCTACCGAGGCCACGCCGTCGATCACCTCACCATCGGCAGGGATGGTGTCACCGGCTTCCACCAGCACCACATCGCCTTTGCGCAGGTGGGCGGCTTCCAGGGGCAGCCAGGTCATGGCGGTGCGTGGGGTGGTGCGGTCAAACTGGCCGTCGAGCTTCTTGGCCCAGGTTTGCTTTTTCAGCCCACGCAGCGAGGCCGCCTGGGCCTTGCTGCGGCCTTCGGCCATGGCCTCGGCAAAGTTGGCGAACAGCACGGTGAACCATAGCCACAGCGCCACGGCGGCGGTGAAGCCCTCGGGCTTGCTGGCGGCCAGTGCAGTGGTGAAGGCGCTGCCCACGTACACCACAAACATCACCGGGTTGCGCCATTGCACGCGCGGGTCCAGCTTTTTGAATGCCTCCAGCAGCGCGGGGCGCACCAGGGCGGGGTCGAACAGTGTCAATGTTTTGCGAGTCATCACAATCTCCGTGCCATTTCTTCAGCGTGTGGTCAGCACTAGGTGCTCGACTACCGGGCCCAGCGCGAGGGCTGGCACATAGTTCAGCAAGCCCACCAGCAGCACCACGCCTGCCAGCAGCGCCACAAACAGCGGGCCGTGGGTGGGCAAGGTGCCATCGGTGGCCGTGGCGCGCTTCTTGGCGGCGAGGGACCCGGCCATGGCCAGCACCGGCACGATCACGCCAAAGCGGCCCAGCCACATGGCTACGGCCAGCAGCACGTTGTAGAAGGGTGTGTTGGCCGACAGGCCCGCAAAGGCGCTGCCGTTGTTGTTGGCGGCAGAAGACAGCGCATACAGCACCTGGCTGAACCCATGCGCGCCCGGGTTGGCCAGGCCAGCGCGGCCTGCCTCGCTCATCACCGCCACGGCGGTGCCCAGCAGCACCAGCAGCGGGGTGATGAGGATCGCAATGGACACAAGCTTCATCTCGTGTGCCTCGATCTTCTTGCCCAGGTATTCGGGCGTGCGGCCAATCATCAGCCCGGCAATGAACACCGCCATGATGGCGAACACCAGCATGCCGTACAGGCCCGAGCCGACACCGCCAAACACCACCTCGCCCATCTGCATCAGCACCATGGGCACCATGCCGCCGAGGGGGGTGAAGCTGTCGTGCATCGCAATCACCGCGCCGCAGCTGGCGGCTGTGGTGATCACTGCGAACAGGGCCGAGGTGGCAATGCCAAAGCGCGTTTCCTTGCCTTCCATGTTGCCGCCTGCCTGCAGGGCGCTGGCGGCCTGGTCCACACCCAGCGATGCCAGCAGCGGGTTGCCTTGCTGCTCGAAAGCGGTGGTTGCCACTACTGCGACCACGAAGAGCAGGCTCATCGTGGCCAGAATCGTCCAGCCCTGGCGCTCATCGCCCACCATGCGGCCAAACACCAGGCACAGCGCGGCGGGGATGAGGAAGATCGCTAGCATCTGCAACAGGTTGCTGGCGGCCGAGGGGTTCTCGAACGGGTGGGCCGAGTTGGCGTTGAAGAAGCCACCGCCGTTGGTGCCCAGCATCTTGATGGCCAGTTGCGAGGCCACGGGGCCCATGCCCAGGGTTTGGGTGCTTTGCGTGACGGGCTCGGTGACCGGGGCGCCCTTTGTGTCCAGCACAGGCTGCCCGGCAGCATCCAGCTTGGGGGCTTCGTAGTGCACGGGCTCCAGCGTCTGCACTTCGGTATAGGGCGATAAGTTCTGGATCACGCCCTGGCCTGCAAACACCACGGCCAGCACCAGCGACAGGGGCAGCAGCACCCACAGCGTGGCACGGGTCAGGTCGGCCCACACATTGCCGATGGATTGTGCAGAGTGCCTTGAAAACCCGCGCACAAGCGCGATGACCACCACCAAGCCCGTCGCGGCAGACAGAAAGTTCTGCACCGTCAGCGCCAGCATCTGCGTGAGGTAGCTCATGGTGCTCTCGCCGCCGTAGCCTTGCCAGTTGGTGTTGGTGACAAAACTGATGGCCGTGTTGAAGGCCGAGTCCGGAGCTACCGCAGCCATGCCCTGCGGGTTGAGCGGCAGCACCGCTTGCCAGCGCTGCAGCGCATACACGGCCAGCACGCCCAGGCCGTTGAACACCAGCAGGCCCAGCGCGTAGCGCAGCCAGCCGGTTTCTTCATCGGGCTGCACGCCTGCCAGTCGGAACAGCGGCCCTTCCAGCCGCCGCCCCAGGGCAAAGCGTCCCGCCATCACCGTGTCGATGTAGCGCGCCAGCGGCCAAGCCAGCGCCAGCAGCAGTGCCAAAAACACTGCCAGTTGCAGCCAGGCACCGGTGCTCATGAAAAGTCCTCCGGCCGCAGCAGCACCGCGATCAGGTAAACCAAGAGGCCTGCAGCCAGCACGGCCGCCAGAATCATCCAGCCGCTGGTCATGACCGCCCCCCTTGCGCCTGCTTTTGCAGCCGTGCGCAGCCTTTGGCTAAGCCATAAGCGGCTAGCCACAGCGCGCCGCCGATTGCCATAAAAACCCAGTCCATGTGCTTCTCCTTGATACATGGACCGATGCTAGGAATGCCCGCATCAAGATGGGTTTAAGAGGTGCGAAGGCGGTATCAAGAAAGCATCAAGACAGGCGGGGTTTCAGATGGCGCTGAAATCGGGAATTTCAAAAATAATAGCTGTCTGCGCTTGATTCATAAGCGCTGCAGTCAATTTTTATATGTAGTGGGAAATCAGAGCTTGCGCAGGCGCTCCAGCGCGGCGCGCAGGGTTTCGTCTTTTTTTGCAAAGCAAAAGCGCACCACGCGCTGGTCAAACCCATCGGCGTAGAAAGCCGAGAGGGGAATGGCAGCCACGCCCACCTCACGGGTGAGCCACTGGCAGAAATCGGCTTCGCCCAGATCGCTCACGTCTGAAATATCGACGCACTGGAAGTAGCTTCCGGTGCTGGGCAGCAGCTTGAAGCGCGAGCCTTGCAACCCCTGGCGGAACAGGTCGCGTTTGGCCTGGTAGAACGCAGGCAACTGCAGGTAGGGCGTGGGGTCTTGCAGGTAGGCGGCCAGGCCATGCTGCATGGGGGTGTTGACGGTGAACACGTTGAACTGGTGCACCTTGCGGAATTCGGCCGTCAGTGCTGCCGGTGCCGCCACGGTGCCCACTTTCCAGCCCGTGACGTGGAAGGTCTTGCCAAAGCTGGACACGATGAATGCGCGGGCGGCCAGGCCTGCAAAGCGTGCGGCGCTTTGGTGTTCGGCACCGTCAAACACCATGTGTTCGTACACCTCATCGCTGATGAGCAGGATGTCGGTGGGCGCGAGCAGGGCTTCGAGCTGGCGCATTTCCTCAGCCGTCCAGATGGTGGCGCTGGGGTTGTGCGGGCTGTTGATGATGATGGCCCGTGTGCGTGGCGTGATGGCAGCGCTGATCTTGGCAAAGTCGGGGCGGAAGGTGCCGGGCGTGAGGGGCACGCGCACGGCCTTGCCGCCTGCCAGCTCGATGTTGGGCACGTAGCTGTCGTAGCAGGGGTCGAGCACGAT
>Ga0114984_1000991_pt1 | contig 10674 bp, 11 predicted proteins | sample Shrwel1BS1Day1_FD_96987 | JGI IMG/M metagenome (GOLD analysis project Ga0114984, IMG submission 96987) | Subsurface microbial communities from deep shales in Ohio, USA - Utica-3 well 1 S-1-Day1 | ecosystem: Environmental > Aquatic > Deep subsurface > Shale gas/oil reservoir > Produced water/Flow... | reverse complement strand
GAGAGATCTCTTTTAAGCAACACATATAGTAAACAAATATGTAATTGTGCATAAAGTAATAAACTGGAGGAAGACTTGAAAATTCTTGAGCGGCTGCATTTACCTGACGATATAAAAAAACTTGATTATGAAGAGCTAGATAAACTCGCATTTGAAGTTCGTGAATTTATGCTCGAATCCGTTTCCAAGACGGGTGGTCATCTGGCGCCCAGCTTGGGAGTTGTTGAGCTTACACTGGCTTTATTGAAAGTTTTTGATCCGCTTAAAGACAGAATTGTATGGGATGTTGGTCATCAGTCTTATGCTTATAAAATTCTTACCGACAGGAAAGATAAATTTCATACACTCCGTCAGTACGGCGGAATCAGCGGATTTAACAAGATTTCCGAGAGCCCTTATGATGCTTTCAGTGTAGGGCACACCAGCACATCGATAGCTTCAGCCCTCGGCATTAAAACGGCTTCGGATATGAAAGGAAAAGATCAGAAAGTGGTGGCCGTAATAGGCGACGGTGCAATGACGGCCGGTCTGGCATATGAAGCCATTAACTATCTGGGTCACCTTGACAAAAACATGATTGTTATTCTGAACGATAACGAAATGTCAATAAGCCCTAATGTAGGGGCAATGTCCAGTTATCTGTCCAGGATTATGACAGGAGAAATTTACACCAGATTCAGAAAAGATGTTGCCAATGTTTTTGAGCATGCACCAATGGGTTCGGCTTTTTTGCATGTGGCCAAAAAAATGGAGGAAGGTCTGAAAGGTTTCTTTACCCCCGGTGTTCTTTTTGAAGAGTTCGGGCTTAAATATATAGGTCCGATAGACGGCCATAATATTAAAGATCTTACAAAAGCCTTACACAACGCTGAGATTCAGGACGGACCCGCTCTGATTCATGTGGGGACGAAAAAAGGCAAGGGGTTTAAGCCTGCGGAGGAAAATCCGGAAAAGTTTCACGGTGTATCTGCTTTTGATTTGAAGACAGGGGAATCCGTAAAATTTGGCAAAAAGAAAACCTACACCGACGTCTTTAGTGATAAAATTTGTGAGATGGCTGAAAAGGATGACAATATTGTTGCCCTTACTGCAGCTATGCCCGACGGAGTGGGTTTGCGCAGTTTTTCAGAAAAATTCCCCGACCGTTTTTTTGATGTGGGTATTGCAGAGCAGTTTGCCGTAACGTATTCTGCAGGTCTCGCGGTAAACGGCCTCAAACCTTATGTAGCTATATATTCAACCTTTTTACAGAGAGCATTTGACAGTATCATACATGATGTTGCCCTGCAGAATTTACCTGTGACTTTTTGTATCGACAGGGGCGGCATTGTGGGAGCAGACGGTCCTACACATCATGGGACATTCGACCTGTCTTTTCTTAGATTAATTCCCAATATGACAATAATGGCACCCAAGGATGGCAAAGAGCTTGGGGAAATGCTTGAGTTAAGCAGCTCTGTGGAAGGACCGGCTGCAATAAGGTACCCCCGTGGTTCGGCAGATGAATATGATTTTGTCCATCAGCCGGTAAAATTAGGCGAGCCTGAAATCATTTCCAGCCAAGGGGATTGCGCCATTGTTTCGGTGGGACATATTTTTTCGGAAAGTTATAATCTGTATGAGAAAATAAAACAGTCCGGAAATCAGTGTTCACTTATCAATCTGCGTTTTGTAAAACCGTTGAATGATAAAAAGCTGCTGGAAATTCTGAATGAAAAGAAGGGCATTATACTTATTGAGGAAAACGCTTTAAACGGCGGAGCCTGTGAAAAAATTCAATCTCTTCTTATAGATCACGGCTACAAAGGCGATATCAGAAAATTCGGTATCCCGGATGAGTTTGTTCCGCATGGGGATATTTCTTCTCTGAGAAAAGCTATAGGTCTTAACGCAGATTATATTTATGATACAGTAAAAGATTTATGGCCAAAAAACGATTAGATATACTTTTGGTGGACAGAGGATTTGCCGATAGCAGGGAGAAGGCGAGGGCACTTATTATGTCGGGCAATGTTTATACGGATAATTATCTGCTGGACAAGCCGGGGATACGCATTCCTGAGGATATCTCCGTATACATCAAGGAAACTCTCCCTTTTGTAAGCAGAGGGGGGCTGAAACTGGATAAAGCAAAGAGCGTTTTCGGGATAGATTTTAATGGCAAGACAGTTCTTGATATTGGCGCTTCCACCGGCGGTTTTACTGATGTAGCCCTGCAGAACGGAGCAAAAAAGGTATTGGCCGTTGATGTGGGCAAGAATCAGCTGCATTATTCGTTGACCAAAGATCTGAGAGTGGTTAATTTACAAAAGGTTAATTTCCGTAATATAGAATTTGAACATATTGGCGAGAAATGTGATATAATTGTTTGTGATGTATCATTTATTTCACTAAGCATGATAATTCCCAAGGTAATTTTGTTTTGCCACGAGGTTACAAAAGTGGTTTTTTTGATAAAACCTCAATTTGAGGCCGAAAAGGGAGAAGTGGGTAAAAACGGTGTGGTTAGAGATATTAATGTTCATGAAAGGGTTATTTCCAAAGTTATCAGCATAGCCGAAGAGTTTGGCCTGCAATTTACCGGGCTTGCAAAATCCCCAATAAAGGGACCGAAAGGCAATGTTGAGTATTTAAGTTATTTCATGTATGGTGAAAATATTAATATAACTGACAATGTCGGTAAAATTATAAAGCGGGTTGTGAATGATGAAGAATATAGCTATTGTTGTAAAGCCTCATGCTGAGGAAGTTGCGGATATAACCATTCAGATTTGCGATTACCTGAAGTCAGCAGGTAAGAATGTCCTTCTGGAAGAGAGGACGGCGTCGGTACTTGGATATTCTGACTTTACCACTCACGATGAGATAAAAAACAAGGCCGATCTTCTTATTGTCCTTGGCGGAGACGGTACTTTAATTTCGTCCAACAGAATTATTTCCGGAGCCAATATCCCTATTTTGGGAGTAAATCTTGGCAGGCTGGGTTTTCTTACGGAAACAAAAGTTGAGGAAGCTCTTGATACTGTAAAAAAGGTACTTTCGGGTAATTACAAATTTGATAATCGGATGAAACTTATCAGCGATATTTTTTATGATGAAGAAAAAGTTTTCAGTACAGAGGTATTAAATGATATTGTTATCAACAAAGGAGCTTTGGCAAGGATTATCGATATAGAGGTTCATATTGACAACCAATATGTGAATACATACAGAGCCGACGGGCTAATCATTTCAACCCCAACAGGATCTACTGCTTACACGCTTGCGGCCGGCGGTCCAATAGTTTATCCTACGCTTAATTCTATCATATTGACACCGATCTGCCCCCATTCACTTACACACAGACCAATTGTTATCCATGATGACAGTGAAATTAAAATACGTATACTGAATGATGACGAAAAGGTTTTTATTACATATGACGGTCAAATCGGCAGAAAAATGTCCTTAAAAGAGGAAATTCATATTTATAAGTCAGCGCAGCCGGTAAAGCTGATAGTATCTCAGAAAAGAAATTATTTTGCACTGTTAAAGGAAAAATTAGGCTGGGGCAGCACCTGATGCTTACTCAGTTAAATATCAGCAATCTTTCCATAATTGACAAAATCAGTTTGGAATTTTCAGGAGGTCTTAATATCATCACCGGCGAGACCGGTGCGGGTAAATCTCTAGTAATTCAGGCTGTTAAGCTTTTGGTGGGAGAGCGTTTTAGCAGAGAGATGGCAAGAAATCCTGACAAAAAGGTAAGTGTCGAAGGTGCTTTTTCCGGAAATTTCTCCATGCTGAATGACGATTATAAGGATGAGTTTGAGATAGAAGATGAAATAGTCGTAAAAAGGAATATAGATATCCACGGCAAAAATAAGATATCAGTCAACGGTCATATTGCCACACTGAAACAGTTGAAAAACATCTTTGATATTCTAGTGGATTTCCACGGACAGCACGAACACCAGCGGCTTTTAAATCCCAGAAACCATATCAAATATCTTGACGGTTTGGTTGACAGCGGTTTAAAGGAAAAATACTCGGTTCATTACAAAAAATACAGAAAACTTGCCTCTGAACTGGACAGGTTAAAAAAAGAATACAGTGATACACTTAAAAATAAAGATATAATGGAATTTCAGCTAAATGAAATTGAAGGTTTAAATATTGAGCCGGAGAGTGACCGCGAGCTTGAAAACAGAATTAGTTTTCTCAGTAATATAGAAAAAATCAGAGAAGCTCTCTCATTGAGTTTGCAGGTGCTCTCTGAAGGCGAGTACAATGCAAGCGATTTGATCAATACGTCATTGAAAGAGATTTCTTCAGTTCTTGATTATTATAAGGACATAGAATCAATTCACAACAGACTTCAGGACGTATATTATGAACTGGATGATTGTATAAACAATATCTCTTCTCTGTATTACGAGCAGGTTGGAGACCCTGCCGAGCTTGACAGTCTTATAAAAAGGAAAATGCAGCTGGATAAACTTTTATCCAAATACGGACCTGACTTTGAAGATGTTCTGGAATTTGCAGATAAACTGAAAAAAAAGCTTGATAATGTTACATTTGATGAGGAAAAGATAAACCGGTATGAAACAGAGCTGGCAGATATTGAGAGAGAGCTTAAGAATATAGCCGGCAGGCTGAATTCCTCCAGAAAAAAAGCGGCAAGAGAACTGTCAGGACAGGTTGAAAATATATTAAAAGCTCTGGAGCTAAAGGATGCAAAATTCGATATTAATATTGATATTGATAATAAGATAGATGCCAATGCGGGAGCTGATGTGGAGTTTTATATCGCCACAAATGAGGGTTTCTCCTCTGCACCTTTAAAAAAAGTTGCTTCCGGCGGGGAGCTTTCACGCGTAATGCTTGCATTAAAAGAGGTTTTCAGCGGCATGGATGATACCCCCACACTGATTTTTGATGAAATCGATACAGGTATAAGCGGTGTTACAGCCAGAAAAGTGGCGGAAAAGCTGAAAAATCTTGGGAAAACTAAGCAGCTTTTTGTGATAACACATTTGCCTGTGGTTGCATCCAAAAGCGACAGTCATTTTCATATTGCAAAAATTTCTGAAAAAGGTTCGACATTTACAAGAATAAAGAAACTGTCGGCAGAAGAGAAGAAGGAAGTGCTTGCCACAATGATTGCAGGAGAGATAACTCCGCATGCTCTGAAACAGGCGGATGAAATGCTGGAGCAGCAGACGTGATGGAAAAAGTTGCTTTGGCTATAGTGGGCTTGACCCAATCGTTAGGATACATAGGTATTATAATTCTTATGGCTCTTGAAAGTTCTTTTTTTCCCTTTCCCAGTGAAGTGGTGGTTCCTCCGGCGGGTTTTTTGGCCGCAACAGGTAAAATGAACATTTTTATGGTGATTTTTTGCGGGATATTTGGCAGTGTGATAGGTGCTTTGGTGAACTATTATTTAGCCGTAAGGTTCGGAAGGGCTTTTCTGTTCAGATATGGTAACTATTTTTTTATGGGTGCAGATAAGCTGTTGAAAATGGAAAAATTTTTCTTTTCCCACGGGGAGATCACTACTTTTGTAGGCAGGCTCATTCCCGGAGTAAGGCAGTATATCTCTTTTCCGGCGGGATTGGCCAGGATGAGTATTACCAGGTTTGTTGGTTACACTGCTGCAGGTGCCGGCATATGGGTTGTTATCCTTGCTTATGTGGGATTTTATGTGGGTAAAAATATGGAGCTGATTAAAGAAAAGCTTGCCACAATCACTATGATAATTCTTCCCTTGCTTTTATTACTGGTTCTGTTTTATATTATTGTATACAGAAAATACGTCAAAAGGTGACTTTATGATAAATAAATTAAAAACTGTTATTCTTTTTGTTATTCTTTCCATGTTTGTTTGCAGTGCAGCAGGAGCTTATACAGTTAAGCGTGGCGATACACTTTATGACCTCTTTAGAGGTAAATTTACGCCGGCAGAAATTATAAAATTTAGCAAAGAAATAAAAGAAAAAGTACCTGATTTTTCTCTTCAGATCGGAGATGAAATTGAAATCAAAAATAATAAAGTAATCATCAAAATTAACATTACCAAAGAAGTCCACATAGTGAGTAATGAAGACGGAACAATTGAAATCAAGGTTGTGAAGTATCCTGTAAATATTTTGAGAACTGTTGTTTCAGGCGAAATCACACACTCTCTCTTTTATGCAATGCAAAAAATCGGGGAATCCGATATCCTGGCTGTTCGCATGGCTAATATTCTCGAATGGGAACTGGATTTTTTTAATGATATAAGAACAGGGGACAGCTTCAGACTTGTAGTGGAAAAGAAATTCTGCAGAGGAAAATTTATCGGTTACGGAAAAATACTGGGTGTTGATTTTGTAAATCAGGACAGGCTAATAAGAGGACTTTATTTTGAAGATGAGAAAACCAGTGGATATTTCAGACCAAACGGTAAATCTCTGAAAAGAGGTTTTCTCAAATCACCGCTTAAGTTTTTCAGAATAAGCTCAAAATTTCAAAAAAGAAGGCTTCATCCTGTCTTAGGCAGATACCAGAAGCACAATGGGGTGGATTATGCTGCACCGAGAGGTACACCTGTTCGTGCCACAGCAGACGGAAAGGTAGCTGTCAGGGGCTATGCCAAAGCTAACGGTTATTATATTAAACTAAAACACAACAACGGATATTATACTCTGTATCTTCATTTTTCGCGGTTTAAAAGAGGCCTCAGAGAAGGAGAGTATGTAAAACAGGGCGATATTATCGGATATGTAGGTTCCACCGGCTATGCGACGGGTCCCCATGTTCATTACAGCATAAAAAAATATGGAAATTATCTTAATCCTTTGCACTTTAAAGCTCCGACAAAGAAACTTCCGCAGGCCAAGATGGATGAGTTTAGGTCTGATACGTATGCCTACATTAATATGCTGGACAATACTTATATGCAATATGCTTTAAGAAACAATTTTAGCGGGATTATGTTTTTTTGATGTATTTAAATGTCTAAAAGTCCTTGACAATAACAGATATTTTTTATAAAAGTAACGCTTGGTTATTTCGGAGGCATTCCCCGGTTTAGTCAGTTGTTTGGAAAGTTAGATGACAAATTATGGCGACGTGGCCGAGTGGCTTAGGCAGCGGCCTGCAAAGCCGTGTACCCCGGTTCGAATCCGGGCGTCGCCTTTTCAAAAAAACGCTTGACTTTTTACGATAATTTTTGTAGAAACTCCAAGCATTTCAAAAGCCCAGGTAGCTCAGTCGGCAGAGCAGGGGACTGAAAATCCCCGTGTCGGTGGTTCGATTCCGCCCCTGGGCATCTTTATTACCAACAATTTACAGAGTTTTCCAAAAACAAAATAAAAGAGTAGTAAGCAAATAGTAAGCATGAGATAAAAAAATATTATCTTCTGTGCCGCTCTGCTGTAAGTTCTTTTTAGGGTGTGAGCGTATCATCAAGCCGCCATATTTTGCCTGTGTGATGTTTTCAGGGGCTGACATGATAAGAATGTACTCAAGAAATGAAAACTTGCACACACGGGGCTATTATGGGCTAATGTGAACGTTTCGGGGGGCTTTGCTCTGTTCCGTCCTTCTTGCAAAGCATCGCTGTTTTAGTGAAGTGCTTTTGTTATCGCCTTGTAACTACCTTCTAATGTAAATGTGTAAGTGGTATTGCCCCAGTCGCGTCCTGTATCAAATTTTACATCAACTTTCTTTCCGTTTTTTAATAATTCAATTATTTCATGTTTTACATATACAGTATAAACCTCAATAGTTAGAAGGCCTTCATCCTTACTCCTTCTTGCATAAAAATCATTTATAACGTATCTATTTCCATCCACAGTCAACTTTATAGTTTTAGCAGAGGGTGCACCAAGAGTTTGAAAGTTTAATAGCGGCGAATTTTTGTTGCCAGAAACGGCCATAACTGCCATCTCAACATCGCTTTTCTGTTTGCTTATTTTAGCTCTACCATCTTCATACTTCCATTGAGCAAAAGCAACGTTAGAAAACAAAATAACAAAAATGGCAAGCGAAATAATTTTTTTCATGATTAACCCCTTTTTATAAAGTATAACAGGTTTGGATTGCAAATTTCAATATTTTATCTTCTGTAAGTTACAACCTTTACAAAGAGGTTGTGGGAGGTCAATTTAACCCCCCCCCACAATGTTATTTTTTGTACTGTCCAGCTTGCAACTTGTCGTATCGTTCGCTGAAACTTTTTACAACCATAGCGTAAAAGTCTGATATCGTTCTTAAATCTTCTACTCGCCCCATTTTCTCCGGAAATTTGTTTTTCAGTCTTTCGTTCCGTAAATTCTCCACTATATCCACCGGGACCAGAGGAAAAGCCAACGGCGTGTTTTCAACGGCTCTGATAAATTCCATGTCCTCTTTTTCGTTCGCTTGATTAAACAGCTTTAAGATGTCGCTCTTCTTCATTTGTGACAACTGATTCCTGATTTCCTGCTGCCTCAGCTCGGCTTTAAAATCATCCGCCAAATGCGAGAATTCCGCCTTTTGCATATCCTGTACGTGCTCATCTGCTGATCTACGGGCGGTTTTTTCATCTTTGGAGTATTTCTCCACAATCGGTTTGATTTCCTGTTCGGCCACGGCTCGCAACTGCTCCTGTTTCCCTTGCACGGTCAGCCTGTCATCCCAAGAAATCCTTTGTTGTTCCTTTTTCAACTTATCTTCCGTCGCTTCGATTTCCGGCACAACCCTCTGTGCCAAGTGTTCGTACGGGTCTTGAAAATTATATTTGCTCCTCATTGCTAATTCTCCCCATGGGATAATGCTGTTTAATGTGATCGTGTTCATTTTTTCTTCTCCTTTTTTAAATATTTTTTTAAACATGTTGATGTTCCCCGTAAATCCGCTCTGCTCTTGCCTCGAAGTCCTCGAAGCTCTCACCCGGTTCCTGGAGAACTTCACCGCCGCCCAAAAAGATACATTTTGAGTTTTCAATTTCATCCTCCGGGACCCCGCCCGGCACCACAAAAATCAAATCCGTGCTGTCCTCTGGCGGCTTGTTGTTCTGTTCGAGCCTCGCAACTCGCTTTCTAATGTCCATTTTTCACCTCGCTTTTAGTTCTTTTTCCAGTTCCTCAACTCTGGCCTCTAAATCACTATTCTGAATCACCTGTTGAAGAATACTACTCAGGTACCCTAGCGTCCTGGCTCGTGACTCCGTGATTTTGTCATCATTTAAGTCGTTCGTGACTGCTGACAAAAACCGCCTAACATCGTTTAAACTTTTGAGTCGTTTCATCGTTTCACCTCCTACCCCCGAGGGGTCTATGCTTATTTGTTTCGTGTATCTAATCTTTTCAAACATCTTCTTTTACAAAAAACCTTCTTTTAATACAGCCTGTCAAAAGAAAATCTTTCTTTTTTGTACGGCTAAACTAACACCCCGTACAGGCCGGACACCGGACACCCCTAAAGGGGTTGTCCGTGTCCGTCCGTCCTCTGTATTCGGACAATGTCCGCTTTTGTCCGTGTCCGTCCGCTTATAATAACGTGACATTATCACCCTCAACTTTAATTCTCCCGGCATCCTGTAAATTATCTACTGCACGCTGAAACGCCTTGCGTCTTGCATCTTTCCCGCCTTCTGATATACCGTTCAAATAACAATTATCCTTCCAGTCGTTTATTTGTGACATTCCGCCTAAGTCTTGAAGTGTGTTTGTTGCTATCATTGCAGGCTTTGACATTTTCACGCTTTTCTTTATCAGAGGGTCAAAAACTGGCACTAAGCTATTTATAAAATCTCCGTGCTTGTCTGCATATCCTGTTGACGCTGTTTCAAGATAAAAGCCCATGTCTGTAAAAGGCTCTGCGTCCTTCATTTTTTCACATTTCAAAATTAACTGTTTATCACCTACCTTTTCGGTTCTCATAACAACATCAGCTGCACCTAATAGGGCTGTTGAACCTCTCGCCCCTCTGCTTCCGTCTTTTCCTGAATGGTGGATTAATAGAATTTGTGTATCAAAGTCTTGTGATATTTCAGTAAGGTTATTAATAACTTTCATCACGTCTTTAACTGAGTTTTCGTCACCAGCCATACATCTTGAAAGTGTGTCAAAAACTATCAATCCCGGGTTTAAGAGTTCTAAGGCTTCTCTGAATTGTTCAATATAACTGTCATCATCTAATAAAATATTTTTAGGATAGAGTATGAAATTATTCAAAATGTCTTGTTCGTGGTAATTCTGCCACGCCTGCCACCGAGTTAAAAAGCCCGCCTGTCCTTCGGCTGCAACATATAAAACTTTTTTTCGTTTCGTTTCGTGGCCGTGCCATGAAGTTCCGCCGGCTATCGAAAATGAAGCATCCCCGCACAAAAAGGTTTTGAAATCTCCCGGCTTTCCATACAGTACAAGAAGTTTGGCTGTTTCCGGCCATATTTTTTTAATCGTATATTCCAAGTTTAGGGTTTGCTCTAAACACGCCTTGAAATTCACACCTGTTATGATATTATTAATTATGGGATTTGTTTCTGCCGGGGCTTCGGTGTCCGCCGTCGGCTCCGGCTCCTCTTTAAAAACTTCTGGATCTACCCATTCAGCACAATCAATCAACTGTTTTATACGGTCACGTTTTCCGTCTTTCAGTAAGTCGTTGATATCTTTCGGATCTTTCACGCCCCAGGGGATTATGTAAGCTCCGTCGAGTAAT
>Ga0114984_1000990_pt1 | contig 10677 bp, 8 predicted proteins | sample Shrwel1BS1Day1_FD_96987 | JGI IMG/M metagenome (GOLD analysis project Ga0114984, IMG submission 96987) | Subsurface microbial communities from deep shales in Ohio, USA - Utica-3 well 1 S-1-Day1 | ecosystem: Environmental > Aquatic > Deep subsurface > Shale gas/oil reservoir > Produced water/Flow... | reverse complement strand
CTCAACAAAGGAGAGATCGATGCTTGACCTGTTTGCTGAAGAAGAGCAAGAAATTCAAACGCATCCGATGGATGCCGAGATGGACGACGAGGAAGTGATCGAGCGTGGCAAGAACCGCATCCGCAAGGTTCTGCTGGCCGGTCATCCAGCCGTTTTGGCCTTCTCTTCAGGGAAGGATTCGACGGTTTTGGTGGCATTGGCACTCAATGCAGCTCGTGAGATTGTTGAAGAGGGACATGCCTGTCCACCGCTCATCGTCCTTCATGGGGACACCGGGATAGAGCAGCCTGAAGTGTCAAGATTGGCCAAAGCCGAAATCCAAAAGATGGAGGCTTACGCCAAGAAGCACCAAGTGCCGCTCACAACGCGGATCACCAGTCCAACCTTGAACACAACCTTTCCGGTGCGTGTGATAGGTGGACGTGGACTCCCGGCCTTTCCAGATAGTAGGGCCGACTGCTCGACTGACTTTAAATGTCTACCCAACCAACGTGCGCAGAAAGAAATCATTTCTGAGTACGAAGGCATGGGCATCTGGAAACAGCCTGTTGTCATGACAGGGGTCAGAAAGGACGAGTCTGTTGCGAGAGATCAGCGAATCGGCAAGCGGGGTGAGAAAGCTGACGAGATCTGGCGAAACGATCTGGGGGCACTGCGCTTGACGCCGCTGCTGGACTATACGGTCGATGACATTTGGACCGTCATTGGTCTGTGTCATGCCGGGGTAGTCCCTTCCTACAGTGACTTCGCTGGGACCATGGAGGTGTACCGAGCGGGGGGTGGAGATTCATGCGTCATCGTTGCCGACATGAAATCCGCTGCCAACTCAAAACCTTGTGGCACCAGGACAGGTTGCTGGGCCTGTACTCGGGTAGGAGAAGATCGGAGCATGGCTCAGATGATCATCTCGGACGAAGAGCGATACGGGTATCTGGAGCCCTTGGCCAGGTTGCGGGATTTCATCTCGCGCACCCAATACGACTGGTCTTTGCGACATTTCGTTGGACGCACGATTGACGAGGACGGCTTCATCACCATCGGTGCTGACACCTACTCGCCAGCGATGCTTCAAAGGCTGCTGCGCTACACCCTTTCTGCCCAGGTGGTATCAGGAGTGAAGATCATCTCGATCCCGCAACTGATTGCTATCGATGCCCGCTGGTCGCAGTACGCGTTCGCGCCGCCCTTCACGGCTCTCAAAATCTATTTTGAGGTCATGGACGGAAGGATCGAACTGGCTCCAGAGGTGCAGCGTTTCCCGAAAACACCCGTGCCTCGCATCGGGAAAATCCACGTTGGGGCCACAAGCTACAACGGTGCGATGAAGGGAGTTTCGGGGCTTCGCAACGTCAGTGCAGAGATGTTCCACGAGGGATGCGGGTACAGCCTGAAATCGCTCAAGGACGGCACCTTGGTGCTCGATGTTGAGGCCGACGACGATATGACCGTTGACGAGATGGGCGCAGGAGACTTCGTCGCTTTTTTTGCTGACGAGATGATCGATGAGTATTGCCACGCAAGCTGCTCTGACTGGACGTGGGGCTTCAAGACCTACCTGCAGTACGGAGTGATCCAGGTGGCAAAGGGAAAGTCGAGCCAGGTTCACGAGATCCTGCAGCGTGCCCAATGGCGACAAGAAAACGACCTACATGGCCAGCGTGATCCAGTGACACTGGAATCACGTTGCGATGTGTTGTTCTCCTCGCAACTTGAACTGATTTGATCATCAACCTCGTGCACACCCAAACACCGCCATTCGTGGCGGTGTTTTTCTTTGAAGTGAACGCTCACTGGGTTGAGTCGATAACTGCTTCTTTTGCGTTGCCGCGTGTGAGCATGTAGCGAACCGAGAGCAAGGCCATAGTTCCTGCAAAGCAAGCAATGAAAATTGGGGTCATTGCGATCTGATTCGCAGAAAAGGAGACGCCGCTTTCACGGTTGAACATTGAATAGAAAAACAGGAAGAACGCAGAAATGAAGGTGGCAGCCGGGTACAGCAGCAAGTGAAGGTATTTTTTTTGAACCCCCGGCTTAAAAATTAAGTTGTCAGCAATCAGGTATGCGATGCCGCAAGGCGCACCAATTTCAGCCATATTCGCAGCAATCACTTGAAGGCCTGGTGCTCCTGCCGTTTGCAAGATGGACGCAAAAATGATCAAAGAAACAATCGAACCGATGCCCACGGCGAGTCTGATTAAAGGTTTTTTGACTGCGAAAAAGCTCATGATTTTCTAATGTTGAAGTGACGTTACGGATGCAAGGACATCATATTTCAATGATTTTGTATTGTGGCCATTGATGCAGGTGTTCGATTTTCGGACAGGCAGATAGCCAGGCTCATCCTGTGCGCCATTGAACTGGCATACTTTGCCGACAAATGCCCTAGTTCGGCTCCACTGACTTCACATGAACCAACAGACCCTCTCCGCCTTCATCTGGTCCGTCGCTGACCTCCTCCGTGGCGACTACAGGCAGTCCGACTATGGAAAGGTCATTTTGCCTTTCACCGTGTTGCGTCGATTGGACTGTGTGCTCGAACAGACCAAGCCCGCCGTTCTGGCCGAGTTGGAAGCCAAAACCAAGCTGGGTGTACACCCCGAGCCGTTTCTACTGCGAAAGTCCGGTCACAAGTTCTACAACCAGTCTCCGCTGGACATGCCCAAGCTGCTGGGCGACCCAGACAACATCAGCCACAACTTGTTCACCTACGTGCAGGGGTTCTCCGCTGACGTTCGAGACATCTTCGAGCACTTCGAGTTCCAGGCACAGATCGAACGTCTGGCCAAGGCTGGTCTGCTCTATCAAGTGGCTGAGAAGTTCGCCCAGATTGACCTGCACCCGGACAAGGTCAGCAACATGCAGATGGGCCACGTCTTTGAAGAGCTGATCCGCAAGTTCGCAGAAATCTCCAACGAGACCGCCGGGGAACACTTCACTCCGCGTGAGGTGATCCGCCTCATGGTCAACCTCATCTTCGTGGAAGACGACGAGGTGCTGTCCAAGCCCGGCGTGGTGCGCACCCTGTACGACCCGACCGCAGGTACGGGCGGCATGCTCAGCGTGGCCGGTGAGTACCTGGCTGAGTTGAACCCGCAAGCCCGGCTAACCGTGTACGGCCAGGAGCTGAACCCCGAGTCGCACGCCATCTGTAAGGCCGACATGCTCATCAAGGGGCAGGACGTGGCCAACATCGCCTTTGGCAACACCCTGAGCGACGATGGTCATCCGCACCAGAAGTTCGACTACATGCTGGCCAACCCCCCCTTTGGCGTGGAGTGGAAGAAAGTCGAAAAGGAAGTGCGCAAGGAGCACGAGCAGCGCGGCTTTGACGGGCGCTTCGGCCCCGGCCTGCCTCGCGTGTCAGACGGCTCAATGCTCTTCTTGCTGCACCTGATCAGCAAGATGCGCCCGGCTGTGGATGGCGGCAGCCGCTTCGGCATCGTCCTCAATGGCTCACCTTTGTTCACGGGCGGTGCTGGCAGTGGCGAGAGCGAGATCCGCCGCTATGTGCTGGAGAACGACCTGGTCGAGGCCATCGTGGGCCTGCCCAACGACATGTTCTACAACACCGGCATCGGCACCTACGTCTGGATCATAAGTAACCGCAAGCCAGCGGCCCGCCAAGGCAAGGTGCAGTTGATCGACGCCAGCGGCATGTGGCAGAAGATGCGCAAGAGCCTGGGCTCCAAGCGCAAGGAGCTGAGCGACGCCGACATAGACCGCATCACCCAGTTGTTCGGTCGCTTTGAAGAGGCCAGCGACGAAGACGGCAAGCCCATCAGCCGCATCTTTGACAACGAAGCGTTTGGCTATCACACCATCACCGTGGAGCGCCCGCTGCGCGATGCCGAGGGCAAGGTGGTGCTGGGCGAGCGGGGCAAGCAAAAAGGCAAGCCCCAGCCCGACACTGCCCTTCGCGACACCGAGAACGTGCCCTTGACCGAAGATGTGGGCGAATACTTCAAGCGTGAGGTGCTGCCCCATGCGCCCGACGCCTGGATCGACCCGGAAAAGACCAAGGTGGGCTATGAGATCCCGTTCAGCCGCCACTTCTACGTGTTCAAGCCTCCGCGCCCGTTGGCCGAGATCGACGCTGACCTCAAGCGCACCACCGACCGCATCCTGGACATGATCAAGGGGCTGTCGGCATGAGCTTTCCGAGGTATCCGGCGTACAAGGACAGTGGGGTTGAGTGGATCAAGGTAGTGCCCACGCACTGGTCCATCATGCCGATGTACTCAGTCGTGGAAGAGTGCGATGAGCCAAACCTTGGCATGAAGGAAAACAACCTTCTCTCATTGAGCTATGGCCATATCGTCAACAAAGACATCAACTCGAACGATGGCTTGTTGCCCGAATCATTTGAGACATATCAAGTGGTTGAGCCCAATGACATCGTTCTGCGGCTGACTGATCTGCAGAACGATCAGCGCAGCCTACGATCAGCCATCGTGAAGGAAAGAGGGATCATCACATCCGCGTATTTGGCCGTGCGACCTCGCGCTATTACGCCGAGTTACCTTGCGCATCTCCTGCGAGCGTACGACCTAACGAAAGTCTTCTACTCGATGGGGGGAGGGCTTCGGCAGTCAATGAAGTTTGCCGACCTCAAGCGCATGCCAGTGCTCGTTCCACCGGCAGAGGAACAGGTGCGAATTGCTGGTCTTCTCGACCGCGAAACCGCCAAGATCGACGCCCTGGTGGCCGAGCAAGAACAGCTCATCACCCTGCTCAAGGAAAAGCGCCAGGCCGTCATCTCCCATGCCGTGACCAAGGGGCTGGACCCGTCGGTGCCGATGAAGGATTCGGGCGTCGAGTGGTTGGGGGAGGTGCCTGAGCATTGGGAGGTCAAGGCCATCAAACGTCTCAGCCCAGTTTTAAGAGGGGCATCTCCTCGTCCAATCGACGACCCAAAGTATTTCGACGATGAGGGTGAATATGCATGGGTTCGAATTGCAGACTCATCGGCATCAAAGGGCGTCTTGACTGAAACGACGCAACGATTGTCTGATTTAGGAAGCTCTTTGAGCGTGAAGCTCGAACCAGGCGAGTTGTTTGTGAGCATTGCAGGAACCGTTGGCAAACCTTGCATCACGGGCTTGAAGGCATGCATTCATGACGGCTTTGTCTACTTCCCTCGTCTCAGTATCCCGGCAATGTTTTTGTTTCGAATCTTTGAGGCAGGTCTCTGTTATGCAGGTCTGGGAAAGATGGGGACGCAGTTGAACCTGAACACCGAAACCATCGGATCAATCGCAATTGCCTTACCTCCATCTGATGAGCTGAAAGAAATTTTGGTTTTCATAGAGAATGAGTTGTCGAAACTGGACAGCATGATTGAGATGGCAGCAACAACTGTCAGCTTGCTCCAAGAACGCCGCTCCGCCCTCATCTCCGCCGCCGTCACTGGCCAGATCGACGTTCGCGGACTTGCCCACCAGGAAGCGGCATGAGCGCCACGCCCAAGACCATTCAGATCTATCTGCCGGGCGGCGATCCACGCGGCATCCGGGTGGCCGAGATCACCACGCGCATCGTCCAGGTCATCGAAGTGCCGCGCAGCCTGCTACCGCAATTCTTGTCGATGGACGAGAGTTTGCAGGTCGCGGCCTACTTTCTGATCGGTGAGTCTGAGGACGGCACTGAGCGAAAGGTTTACGTTGGTCAGACCGGCGACCTTCGTGCGCGTCTCAGCAAGCATCACAAGGACAAAGACTTCTGGCAAAAGGCGCTCGTCCTGATCTCCCGCACCAACAGCTTGACGCAGACGCACGCGCTATTTCTGGAGTGGCATTGCCTGCAAGCAGTTCGCAAGGCTGGTCGTTACACCGACGAGAACGGCAACAGCGGATCGAAGCCCCATACCCCGGCACCGATGGCCGCCGATTGTCTGGAGATCTTTGACACCGGAAGCACCCTGCTGGCAACTCTTGGCTACCCTCTGTTCGATGCGCTGAGCAAGACTACCGAGAGCGGTGTCGTAGACCAGGTGTTTGTCTGCACCGCGTCGGGCACCAAAGGTCGAGGGCTGTACACCGAAGAGGGATTTGTGGTCCTCAAGGGTTCAACAGGTCGCCTGATGAACGTACCGTCAATCGCAGGTTCGGCTGGTGCAAACCTACGCAGCCGCCTATTGGAGAGCAGCGTGATGCGAGCTGAGGGTGACAGTGTGGTCTTCGAGAAAGATCACCTGTTCCGCTCACCCAGCATGGCCGCATTGGCTTTGCTCGGTCGCACCGCGAATGGCTGGATTGAGTGGAAGGCCGAGGACGGTCGGACGTTGGACGAGATCAAGCGAAGTGGCTTGGACACCTGAAGCATCAAAGCACACTTGGAGGTGCCATGAGCCTACACAAAGAAATTGAATTCGAGAACGACATCTGCAACCACCTGGCCGCAAACGGTTGGATGTATGCAGAAGGCGATGCCAAGGGCTACGACACGCCCCGTGCGCTGTTCCCCGCTGACGTGGTGGCTTGGGTCCAGGCAACACAACCCGAAGCCTGGGCGGCTCTGAGCAAGACACACGGCACGAATGCCGAGACCATGCTGCTGGAGCGCCTGCGCAAGCAACTCGACGACCGTGGCACGCTCGACGTGCTCCGCATGGGTGTGGAGATGATGGGCGTAAAGGCACCGCTCAAAATGGCTCAGTTCAAGCCTGCACTGGCCATGAACCCCGATCTTGAGGCTCGCTACGCCGCCAACCGGCTTCGCGTCGTGCGCCAGGTGCGAACCAACCATGACGACATCATCGACTTGGTGCTCTTTCTGAACGGTATCCCGGTGGCCACAGCAGAGTTGAAGTCTGAGTTCACTCAAGGCATCAATGAGGCGGTGGATCAATACCGTTTTGATCGGCTACCCAGGCCAAAGGGCAAATCCACGACCGAGCCGCTGCTTGATTTCCCTCGTGGAGCACTGGTCCATTTCGCTGTCACCAACCGCACGGTGATGATGACGACCAAGCTGCAAGGCCCAGCGACTCACTTCTTGCCATTCAACATGGGAGACCATGGTGCTGCTGGAAATCCAGCAAACGGCAACGGCCATCGAACCTACTATCTGTGGGAACAAGTCTGGCAGCGCGACAGTTGGCTGGAGATCATTGCCCGCTATCTGGTGACGAAGCGAGACGAGAAGAAGCGAATCAAGGCCATCCTCTTTCCCCGCTACCACCAACTGGACGCCACGCGCAAACTGGTGCAGGCGGTGCTTGCTGAAGGAGTTGGACAGAAGTATCTGATCCAACATAGCGCGGGCAGCGGCAAAACCAATTCGATTGCCTGGACAGCCCACTTTCTGGCCGACCTGCACGATGAGGCGAACAACAAGCTGTTCAGCACGGTTGTGGTGGTGAGTGACCGCACTGTGCTCGACACCCAGTTGCAGGAGGCCATCTTCGACTTTGAGCGCACGGCTGGCGTGGTGGCAACCATCAAGGGTGAGAGCGAGAGCAAGAGCGGCGAGTTGGCCAAGGCGCTGTCAGGAGGAAAGAAGATCGTGGTCTGCACGATCCAGACCTTTCCATTTGCGTTGAAGGCGGTGCAGGAGTTGGCGGCCACACAAGGCAAACGCTTTGCCGTGATCGCCGACGAGGCACACAGCTCGCAAACTGGTGAAGCCGCTGGCAAGCTAAAGCAGGTGTTGAGCGCACAGGAGTTGCAAGACCTGGCAGATGGTGGTGAAGTCGGTGCAGAAGACATCTTGGCTGCACAGATGGCAGCTCGTGCGGGTTCGAGTGGGGATGGCTCAGCCGTGACCTACGTCGCTTTCACAGCCACCCCCAAGGCGAAGACTCTGGAGCTATTCGGACGCAAACCCAAGCCGGATCAGCCAGGAGGGCCGGACAACCTGCCTGCGCCCTTTCATGTCTATTCGATGCGCCAGGCCATCGAGGAGGGCTTCATTCTCGACGTTCTGAAGAACTACACCTCGTACAAGCTGGCCTTCAAGCTGGCGCACAACGGTAATGAGTGGGATGACCAGGAGATCGAGCGCAGCGAAGCCCTCAAGGGGTTGATGCGCTGGGTTCGCCTGCATCCTTACAACATCAGCCAGAAGGTTCAGGTAGTGGTTGAGCACTTCCTTGAGAACGTCAAACCCCTGCTGAACGAACAAGCCAAAGCAATGGTGGTGGTGGGTAGCCGCGTGGAAGCGGTGCGGTGGAAACTGGCCATTGACAGCTACATCAAGGAACAGGGATACAAGGTCGGATCACTGGTGGCCTACTCTGGAGAGGTCAACGATCCTGAGACGCTGCCGGAGGCAGTCACGGAGAACAGCTCAGTGCTGAACCCAGGCTTGAAGGGCAGGGACATCCGCGACGCCTTCGACACGGACGAGTACCAAATCCTCCTGGTGGCCAACAAATTCCAGACCGGCTTCGACCAGCCCTTGCTCTGCGGGATGTACGTTGACAAGAAGCTGGCAGGAATCCAGGCGGTGCAGACCCTGTCGCGCTTGAACCGGGCCTACAACGGTCCACATGGTCTCAAGGACACCACTTACATCCTCGACTTCGTCAACGAGCCAGAAGACATCCTGGCAGCGTTCCAGACCTACTACGAGACGGCTGAACTCTCGGGGGTCACTGATCCGAATCTGATTTTCGATCTTCGTGCCAAGCTCGATAGCTCTGGCCACTACGATGACTTCGAGGTGGATCGCGTCGCATTGGTGGAACTCGACCCCAACGCCACGCAAAAGCAGCTCGTGGGGGCCATCGAGCCGGTAGCTGACCGTTTGCTCAAGCGATTCAAGGCTGCAAAGGCAGCTTACGGCGCAGCGATGGAAAAGAACGCGTCTGGGCCGGAAGCACAGGCAGCGAAAGACGAACTCGACGCTCTGCTGCTGTTCAAGCGTGATCTGGGCACGTTCGTGCGGGTGTACGCTTTCTTGTCTCAGATGTTCGACTATGGGAACACAGCCATCGAGAAGCGGTCGATCTTCTTCAAGCGACTTCTGCCTTTGCTGGAGTTTGGGCGGGATCGAGATGGCGTTGACTTGTCAAAGGTCACTTTGACCCACCACAAGCTGCATAGAAGAGGGGGTTCACCTCTGACGCTTGGGGACGAGGGAGGGGATAACAAACTCGACCCGATGACGGACCCTGGCACGGGGAAGGTGCAAGACAAGGAGAAGATCAGGCTTTCACAGATCGTGCAGAAGGTGAACGATCTGTTCGAGGGCGATCTCACCGAAGATGACAAACTGGTCTACATCAATAACGTACTGATGGGCAAGTTACTGGAGTCAGAGCTATTGGTCCAGCAGGCGGGCAACAACCCCAAGCAACAGTTTGCAAGTTCACCTGATCTGTCATCCGAGTTGATGAACGCCATCATGGATGCGTTTGATGCACACACCACGATGAGCACTCAGGCCATTGGCTCTGAGAAGGTGCGCCAGGGTTTGATGAGCATCCTACTTGGGCCAGCGGATCTCTATGGGGCTCTCAGGGCGAAATGGGAATCCAACAATGCACGGCCCTAAGTGAAAACACAGCCCCCAAAGGGGCTGTGTGTGTGAGTGCTCGATCAAATGACTTTGCCTGGCAGCCAGTTCAGTTCGTGACGGGCACAGTTGACCATCGCATGCCGATGACGGCGGTCAGGACAGGAAGACATGAACCAGGCCCAACGGGCTTTTGGCTCTTTGCAGCTCGGGTCTGCGTACCCGACGACATCAAGACGACGCTTGAGGCCAATGGCACGACTGACAGGATCCGTCGTGGGCTCACGTCTGACATAAAGTTTCAGTTGGTTCATGAGGTTGCTCCAGTTGCAGTGCTGCGGAAGCGCATCACTGCCTGGAAATGTGGCTACAGCCGAATACTCCTTTTCGCGAGCCCGGACATCTCCAGGAAGTTGCTTGGCATACCGCCACAACATCAACCAGGAGATCCCACCATGACCCAAGAAAAGACATTCAACGTGCAAGTAACGCTCAAGAACAAAGGACAGAGCCAGTCTGATGAGCAGTTCTTGAATTGGATGAACGGCTGCCTCAACTGCAACACCAATCGGGTCGAAGCTGCAGTGACCAGTGCATCGCCGGTTGTTGTGGTCGAAATGGAAGGTGGCGTCATTCAAGACACCACGGCCAATTCACCAGTGCGAGTGATCGTGCTTGACCGTGACACAGACGAAGCTGATCTTGACGGTGTGATCGAGTTCCAGGGGCATGAGGTCTATGTGAACGACATCGAACCGGAACTGGATGAAGCCTTCGTAGATGAGGTGCAACGTGCCTGTTGTGTCGAATTTAGTGCTTGGTGTGGCTCCCAATGCCAACTGCGCACATTCGTCATTGAGGAGGCTTTCCGGTTCGTTCGCCGCCTGCAGCGTGATGGTCACGTCGCCTACATCCTTGATTCAGACAACCAGTTGATCGAGGTTCCTGAGCCTGATCCGCAGCCTTGTGCAGCTTGATCTTTCGTTCCATCCCAAACCCAGCTTCGGCTGGGTTTTCTTTTGGTCTGTCCCAGGTTTTCACTGCGGGGATGATCTGAAAAGCGCATGACAATGACGCCATGACCATCACCGGCCAACAAAAGGGGGCGCACATGGCAAAGAAGTTCAATATGGTGCTTGGGCTACACATCACACCGGATTTTTCAGATGCCGAGGCCGGTCGTGCGCCGCCACCTCGCGTCAACCATGACACGGTTGATTT
>Ga0114984_1000989_pt1 | contig 10680 bp, 6 predicted proteins | sample Shrwel1BS1Day1_FD_96987 | JGI IMG/M metagenome (GOLD analysis project Ga0114984, IMG submission 96987) | Subsurface microbial communities from deep shales in Ohio, USA - Utica-3 well 1 S-1-Day1 | ecosystem: Environmental > Aquatic > Deep subsurface > Shale gas/oil reservoir > Produced water/Flow... | reverse complement strand
TAGGGGTGGCTATCAGCGCACTGTTTTATCTCGGTAAAGACGGCTCTACTCCCAACTGCGTTGCCGTAATAAAGAAGGCGCTCAGGCCTGAAGACCTAACCACATTAATAGCCTGCAAAATGCCGAAATGGATGCGCATGGCGTTGGAGGCGGCATGACTGCTTCCAACTTTTCTTTAATTTCCTGTTGCGTTTGCGCACTTCAGCCTCTCCCTTGGGGCGATTCAGTTTTGGGCTTTCGTTATAGGCCGCTGCCCACCATAAACAGCCGGGCAAGAGCGGCGGTAACCGACCCCAAGCAATCTATTTGTTAGTGCCGGTCTTCAGTCAGATGGGTTTTTGCGGGCTGAAGTATATTGCTATCTGAGCTGTTCTGCGGGGGGCCATCAGTCCGTACCTGGGAACTCCTTGATTTGTCGATCCCCCAAACGGCCTTCGCCACCTCTTCGATTTTCGCAACGAATTTGTCGACGTTGAAACCTGCAATGAATGCGAGTGCGAAGAAACCTATCTCGCTTGCGCCGGCGTTTGAGCTTGACTCCAGCACAAGCAGGCCAGCCTTAAGGAACAGATAGCTAACCGCACCTGCAATCGTGCTGCTGATGGGGCGAATGAAATACCAGACATGCCAGTCGGGATCCCAGCGCTTGTAGACGCACTTGTTCAGATAGATCGCCCGGAAGCAGTACAACGCGCCACCTACATATGCGATAGCCCCACACATAAGTGGCACGCGTAGCGGCGCATAAGGCGCTGGCAACCAACCTAATGCCATGGCTCCTATTGAGTAGGTTGCAAAAATCAGCAATCCCATCAGATAGATGAGGATCACGATGATCATCCACTCTTTTGCAGAGGGCTCCGCTCGCGAATCGTTATCAGGCATCTGGCTCTGACTCCCCTGCAGGCAAATGTTCTTCGACACGAAGCATGACAATCTGCTGGTTCTCATCAACAGGATCGCCCGGGTTGAGGTTCAAGTTAAGGCGCCGATTGAGGTAAAAGAGCTGCGGCTTGCGCGCTCGGATTGTGGCCTCCCCATTCACCATCTGGTAGTCGTGCTCTATCGCGCGGCGCTTATTCGCTGGGTAGGCGGGATTAGGCCCAATTACCACGTCGATGTAGGTCTCCCACTCTGCATCCTCGGGTACCGATGAGGGTGGGGGTAGTGAGCCCACCACGGATGCAATTCGCCCTAGAACGAAATCCTTGAAGATCTGCGATTTGAAGCAGAAGGCCCGGATATGCCACCGGAAGCCATCATGTGCAAATGATGCAGGATAGATGGTTCGCAACGTTGGTTCGTCGAAATGGGTCATCGAGCGATAGTCGACGGTAAGCGCCTCACCCTTCTGAAGGGCTCTGATTAGGCTGATGAGAATGTGCGCATCAACTTGGCGGGTAGGCGAAGGCAGGCTTGCGATAGGTGGAGCCCAGCCGATGAAGCTATCGCTGGCGGCAACGGTACCAATCTCCCGCCACAGCAGTTCGTTGAGATAGTGACTGCTATCGGGGCTAGTCAGGACGGGGGCAAATGTTGGGGTCGCCACGTAAGTCTTTTGTGTCCGGTCATAGACCATGTTACCCGGGGCTAGCTCTTGGTACGCCGCCAAGTCCAGCGATGCTTGGGGAACAGATATTCGGAAGAACGTCGTCAGATCAGAGCGGTTGAGCCGCCCCTCCCAAAACAGTCTGAAATCGATAAATTCCAGACGCCGGTCCTGCCCCCAGCGTCCGGTGCGGGCTGTTGGATTAGTCATGAGTGGTAGGCCTGATGGTCGTGGGCATAAAAAATATTCGCATAAAATATAGACGGGTAGATTTTCTATACGTATCTTAACTGACGTGAAGGTTTTCTCAAGCTCGCTCAGCGACCCGGGGAGGGACTTATGGCGGCGAAGATCACGTTTTTCCAAGTCGGCAATGGTGACATGACCCTGGTGCGGCTCGCTGACACGCGCGTCACGACCATCCTGATCGATAGCAATATCCGCGTGGCGGCCGATGATCCGGACGACGACACCCCGGACGTAGCGACTGCGCTGCGCAAGCGGGTGCTGAAGGATCACAATTTGCGCCCGTATGTGGACGCTTTTCTCCTTAGCCATCCAGACCAGGATCACTGTCGTGGGCTGGCCAAGCATTTCTGGCTCGGCGATCCTGCCGACTATCCAGACGACAATCTGGCCCAGGACGACAAGCGCATCCTGATCCGTGAGCTCTGGTCGTCACCGCTGATTTTCCGCCGTCGTTCGTCTAACCACACGCTATGTGATGACGCGGCCGCTTTCGACAAGGAGGCACGCCGGCGAGTCGAGTATTGGCGTACCTATCGCAGCGCAGGTAGCGGCAACCGCATCCTCATCATGGGCGAGGATACCAAGGGCAAAACGGATGACCTTAGCCCTATCGTCATCAAGTCTGGCGAAAAATTCAGCCGCATTGATGGCCAGGACTATCCCTTGTTTTTCAAAGCGCACCTTCTGGCTCCTGCGCCACACGATGATGATGCCGATCTCGAAGAGCAGCTCAGCAAGAACGAGTCCAGTGTTGTCATGAACATGGAGATCTCTCCGTCGGCGTACTCCAATATCAAAACTCGGTTTCTGGTAGGCGGCGATGCGGCAGTGCTCATCTGGGAGCGTATGTGGGAACGCTTCAAAGAGTCCCCTGAGGTTCTGGAGTACGACTTGTTGCTCGCGCCGCACCACTGCTCGTGGCGAACCTTGTCTTATGAGAGCTGGTCCGAGAAGCGCGAAAAAGCCCAGCTTAATCAGGGAGCCCGAAATGCCCTTGGCCAGGCTCGGAGCGGCGCAACCATTGTCGCGAGCAGCAAAGCGATTCTCGACGATGACATTGATCCGCCGAACATTCGTGCGAAGCGAGAGTACAAAGATATTTTGGATGGGGTGGATGGCTGGTTTGGCTGCACCGGAGATCTCAAGGACGAGGCCGTACTAGAGTTCACCGTCGAATCTGATGGGAAGATTAAGCGGGCCGCTGTCGCTGCTGCATTGGCAGGTGCCACGACAACGTCAGTAGCGGCAGCCGCAGCTCCGCGGGCCGGTAGTGGAAAATGATTGAGTATTTTGCACCCGGCAAAGTGTTAGAGGCGTCTCGGGAGGATGAGCTGTACCCCGAGACGGCCGCACTGCTGAGAGCTTGCCGTGCAAGTCCCTACGTTGAGGTTCGCGAGCTGCGCTGTGAGGCGTCGGGAATGTCTCGCACGGAGTACATCGTCATCGATGCGGGGGATGGCTCCGTTGACGCTGGGAATCCTGGTGGAATTCGTCGCCAGGAACGCCTTGCGATAGGTATCAATCCTCAGTACCGCGTGCCGATTCTGGTTCATGCGCTGCGTAAGGATTTTCCGCCGCTTTCACATCAGCACCCGAGGGCACCAGGGCATCCGCGAACACTATGTTTGTTCGATCACGACTGGTCAGCGGTACAGATAAGCTGGACCCCCGAGCGTTTCATCGCCAAGATGTTCTGGTGGCTCCGTGAGTCAGCGCAGCTGAAACTGCACCGAGATGATCAGCCGCTGGAGCAGCTTTTCTACATGAGCCCTTGTCAGCTGATACTGCCTGCCAATTACTCCGACTACGCAGCAGCTGGTGGAAAAACTCTCACCTTTTTAAGGGTGGGAGAAGGCCAGTCGCTCATCCTGCGTGCCGTGCCTTTCACTCCCTCCGCTCAGTCTAGAGCTATACAGGTGGTCTCCATCGCCGTCCCACCAGTGGACTCAACTACCGTGGTCGAGTTACCAGACACGCTGGGTGCACTCCAGGACCAGCTGGAGGTGTGGGGCAGTGACCTGTCAAAGCCACTCTACGACAGCGTGTTTGAAGCCATCGCTGAGGGAGTTTCACCCTCAGAGGGGGTAGGTGAAGGGCTGCTGATCCTGCTGTGGGTGCCTCGCACAAGGCAGGGCGAGCCTGAACGGATCGATGTCTTGGGCTTCTTGATGACGTCCTCGTTGTTCGAACTTGCTAAAGCTTTCGACATGCTAGGCCCTCCAGATGCCGATGGTCGTTGTTTGCGCATAGCGCTGGTGGGCGGACAAACAGGGACTGATTGGCGATCTCTGGAGCCAGTACCTGTAGAAGTACGTTCTGCACTCACCGCCAATATGGCGCGAGACTTGTCAGCAGTGTCGACGGAGAATGCTCAGTTCGAAGGCGTCTTGGCAGGTTTAGGTGCACTTGGAGGTGCATTAGCAGACCTCTGGATTCGCCAGGGGTGGGGACACTGGACATTCATAGATCCTGACCGACTGATGCCACACAATCTAAGTCGGCATGTAGCGTTTGACTATGGCATTGGCCAAGAGAAAGTTGATGTCATGCAAGGTCATGCGGCGCGCATCTACCCCGACGAGCCACTGCCAGGTGCCATCGCAAAAAGCATCCTGTCGCAGGATGCGGATGTTCTCAACGCATTGGGACAAGCCCAACTAGTCGTAGATGTGACGACTACCCTGCACGCACCCCGAGAGTTAGCGCGCACGGCTAATGCCCCACGTACGGCGAGCCTATTCCTGACGCCGTCGGGGCTTTCAAGCGTGATGATTCTTGAGGATCAGGCTCGACAGCAGCGCGTCGATGGAATGGAGGGCCAATATTATCGAGCGATCCTCAATAATGAATGGGGCCGGGAGCACTTAGCGAATCATCTCGGTGATCGCTGGGTCGGGGGCGGCTGTCGGGACATATCGGTACGCATATCCGATGAGTGCATCCACGTTCATGCCGGCATTCTTTCGCGTCAGTTACGCCAGTCAGTGGCAAAACCTGAAGCGCGCCTCTGCGTCTGGGCTTATGACGAGCAGTCGGGAGCCATCGCCTCTCATGAGGTTTCTTTGTCCGAGGTTTTCACAACGACCTCGAACGGTTGGACCATCAAATACGATGCAGCGCTCGTGGATAAGCTCAAGCAAGCACGCCTCGCCGCGCTTCCTAATGAAATTGGTGGCTCCATCATAGGAATTACCGATTTGAAAGCTAGGACTCTCGTCATTGTCGATGTGCTGCCCACACCGCCCGACAGTCAATCCAGTCCCAGCCACTTCATCAGAGGTGAGAAGGGGCAACAGGAGGCGCTCGAAGAGGTGCACGGTAGAACTGCCCGAGTGGTCGACTACCTAGGCGAGTGGCATTCACATCCAGATGGAGTTCCGGCACGCCCAAGTCAGAATGACGAGAGCCTATTAAACACGGTTCATCGCAAAATGAGTGTTGAGGGGCTGCCAGCATTGATGGTCATTGTCGCCAGCAACGAAGTGTCATTCATTGTGCGCTAGCTGTACTAGTTATTCTTGTTAACACGGCTCTCCGACTCTGGCATTGAGTAATGAAGCGCAAGTCAACCCTCGCACAGAATGAAGTAATGACAAGTAAGAAACAGTCCCCTTGGGAAGATACGCTGATTTTAGCATTCAGGGATATGCAATGGATTCGGAAGATTCAGGCCGCCACTAATAGAGATACACTTTCGTTAGCTGAGCCGCCATCTCTGTTGGCCAAGCTTGATGGCAATGCCGAAACCGTATCCGGGGATGTCCTGACAGGGTACCGAGGGCGATTTTTATTGCTAGAGTTCAAGTCATCTAAATCGCTTTGCGTCACAGAAAAGGAAAACAAGTCGGTTTACGCTATTCTTACTCGGTCTGATCTCCCTGAATTATGTAGAGGTCTATCAATACGTGGGCATTTTCTTGTTTATCCTGAAATAAAGTCAGGTCATCGCCAGGCTCATCAGTCTATGCTGCCGATCCACTTTGTGGATTTAATGTGCATGCCATATTTGACCTTGGCCGAGGATGAATCTAGTCAGCAACTCAAGACTGAGAGGTTAGATAGTGTTTATTACGATTCTGAGCGTGGCTTGGACTTGTTAGAGATGGGGCATTATCTGAATAGCCTGGCAAGGATGGCTAAGAAAGATGGCGATGGGGCACCTTTTAAGGCTGTGATTGCGAGCTCAGATGGAATGTTTTGGCCAGTCGGTGACTTGTCAGATCTTATGCATTTTGTAAGTGCTATCGCTCAACATAGTCCTAGGTTCCGGTTGGAGTCTGGTCTTCTGATTATGGAGGAGAGGACTATGCGGGGCAGCGAATCGAACCAAAAGTGGAAGAGCGAGCCAGGCCTGGATATGTGAGTCATGTTTTCTTCGCTTTCAATCCGAATGTGAAGATAGAGATAAAAATAGCAAAGTAATTATAGTTTCTGGGGGTATATGATTTCCGTTTAGGGCTGGTTTTGATAAATGTCCTACTGCTTTTTTGCGCGCGAAAGAGTTGTGATTATGTTGAAATCTACTACATTCGGAAGTGCTGACTCAATCCTCCTGTTTCGGCTATGCTTTTCATCCAGGCGGCTTGCTGGCAACCTGTTCCCCAGAGCCTTACTGAGTCTCGAAGATGTCTATATCTTTCTCGAATAAATTTACTATTCGATCTACTCTCTATCAGTAGGCACGATGGATTGTAGTTGGTCACAACATTTAGCCGAACTGAACAAAATAAGGACCTTACAAAATGACACGGAGGGCAATCAGCTCCTGGCAGGATTTGACCCTGGAGGATCTGTTTTTTGCGTTCAGGAAGGCCAAGGCTGATTGTTTCTTTGAGCGTTCCATTTGCATTGCCAGCCAGTTTGCCGAGTATGAGCAGGACTTGGCATGCAAGCTGACCTCCTTGCTCGCCGGCTTGCAGGCCGAGAAGGTGGTTGAGCTGCTGATACAGAACCTTGGGCAAACTCGGGTGGTAGCCAAGAAACTGGGTACTGCCCCCAAGCCGACGAAGAAGGGCGCTGCACCGGACGGCCACGGCTTTTTCTCTGATCCTGCCCGTGCTTTTGATCGCTTGTGTGCCTCACATGAGCTGACGCCGGAATTTCGGCTGGTGGGCGATTTTCCAGTAGAAATGCACGTCTTGTCGGCGCTGTGGATCAACTTGGTCGGCCACAGATTCGACGCGGTACTGCCCAAATCAGCCTACGGTTCGCGGCTTCGCCGCTATCGCCCAGAGCCGGGCGCCCCCAAAGGCAGTATGGGGGAGTACCACATGGAGGCAGTGGGCTCCTTCCAGCCTTACTTCGGCCCTTACAAGGAATGGCGCAGTCGGGGACTGAAGGCTCTACGCACAGAGCTGGAAGCCGGCAACGCGGTGGTTGCCATTTCGATGGACCTGACCAGCTATTACCATCGGGTTGATCCTGCTTTCATAGCCGATATTCGTTTCCTTGCTGAGGGCGGTATCGAGCTGTCGGAGTGGGAACTTGATTTCACCAAGGCGTTCACAGCCATGCTGGTGGAGTGGTCCAAGCGTGTCGCGGCCCAGATGCACGGGCTGGGTTGCAGCAAACGAGAGGTCACGGTAGGCGGTCTGCCCATTGGTTTGTCCATCTCGCGTGTTGTAGCTAATGCTCTGCTGGTTGGCCTAGACCGTGACATCGAACAAGGTCTGACTCCGGTCTATTACGGGCGTTATGTGGATGACCTTTTTTTGGTTTTGCGCGACCCCGGCGATTTGGTGACGGCCGAGCATTTGCTGGCCTACTTTGCTGCGCGTACACGCTGCTTTCCGGCCACTGGCATGGTCAAGAACGGCGAGATCTTTTTGAGCCTGCCCGGAGGGTTTCAGGGCAAGACCAAGTTGCTGCTGCAGCAGAGTAAGCAGAAGGCCTTTTTCTTGCAGGGGCAAGGTGGTATCGACTTGCTGAGCAACATCGAGTCGCAAATCCGCAGTGTTTCCAGCGAGCGCAGGCTGATGCCGTCACCGGATCGGCTGGAGTCCATGGCCTCTGCCAAGGTGCTGACGGCTGCTGGCCACGCAGCCGAGGAGGCCGATACGCTGCGACGTGCAGATGGTTTGTCTGTGCGTCGGCTAGGTTGGTCTGTACAGCTGCGGGCGGTCGAGACCCTGGCCCGCGACCTACGCGAGGACGATTGGCAACATGAGCGCAAGCAGTTCTACGCATTTGCGCACAGCCATATCCTGCGCCCGGACAAGATCCTTGACCACCTGGACTATCTACCACGCTTGCTATCTCTGGCTGTTGCGCTCATGGACTGGCCGGATGCGCGGCGGCTTATTGAGTCAACTATGGGCGCCCTTAATGCTCTGCAAGCCAGAGCCGAGTCCGGGGTGGTCAGGGTCAACGGGTTTGAGGCCAGCAAAGACACCGGAAGCCTGTGGAGCAATCTTCGGCAAACCACTTTGGACTTGGCGCGAGATGCTGCTCTTCGATCGTTGCGGTGGAGCCACAGTAAGGGCGAGTTGCGGCCGCTCGGCGACACTGCACTTGCTGTCTGCGAGCTGGTTGGCCTTGGAAAAGACGTCGAAGCTATTGCGATGCAAGCACTCATGCTGCGTGAAGCCGACTGGGCAAAAACCGCTTACAAAGACCATTTACGTCGCCACGCGAAACGCCAGCGCCCTGCTATTCAGCAGGAGCAACTGCTGCACAGCCTTTATCCGCACGAAGCTGATCTGCGTGAATTCCTGAAGAAGTCGGTTCGTGCGGGAAGTGGCACAGGCGCCCCGCGTGTTTCTTTGCGTTGCCTTGCTACTACAGACGAAACCTTGGCGCCTTCACTATTGCCCTATCTGTTGCCCACCCGGCCCTATACCACGCAGGAAGTGTCGTTATTCTTGCCGGAAGAGTGCATCTTCGACGGGCTGAGCAACGCGCCGGCACGAGCATGGGCAAGATATGTCCGCGCGGTGCGCGGGGTATGGGTGTGGGGCTCTTTGGTACAGTTCGACCACCCTGATAATGCTCTGGAGGCGGATGAGGAAGCCCTAGAGGCGCCCCGCCTCGCAAGAATTGGGGTGGGAAAAGCAATACCAAAAGTGAGGCTGGGCATCAGTAGTTTGCTGACCACTGACGAGAGCTTCAGCGCGGGGGCGAGTGGCCGGCCCGATCTGTCTCGAAGCCGTTACCAGCGCATCGAACGACTGGTCAATCAAACCATTGATGCTTATCCGCGACCAACGCACCTGCTGTTGCCTGAATTGGCCTTGCCTGAACGCTGGATCGAAACCGTGTCCAGGTTGCTTCAGGACGCCGGAATCAGTCTGATAGCCGGGCTTGACTACCACCGTGGCGCTCGTCCAAATGTCCACAGCGAGGCGGTGTTGGTACTTGCGGATGATCGCCTTGGGTTTATGTCTTCTGTACAGATCCGACAAGCGAAATCCTTGCCCGCAGCGGGTGAGGAGGCAACCTTGTCGCATCTGTTTGGACTGCAATGGCCAGCGCATTTAGCCGGTGAACGCAAGCCTGTGTACAACCACGGCGGCTTTTGCTTTGGTGTACTGGTCTGCTCCGAGCTGCAGAATATTGCGCATCGCCAGCAGTTCCAGGGCAATGTGGATTGCATGATGGTGCTTTCCTGGAATCAGGATCTGGAGACCTTTGCCGCTCTGATCGAGTCGGCGAGCCTGGGTGTTCATGCGCACATCGCCCTTGTAAACAATAGGCGATATGGCGATAGCCGAGTCAGAAGTCCCGCCAAGAAGGATTACATGCGCGATGCCTGCAGACTCCGCGGTGGGCAGAACGAGCATGTGGTGATCGTTGAGCTGGATATTGCCAACCTTCGAGCCTTCCAAAGTCGTGAAAAGCGCTGGCCACATGAGGATGACCCATACAAGCCGGTACCCGAGGGATATGCGATTGCCAAATTCCGGAAGGTGACGCCCAAGTGAAGTGAGTCGCCCCTGCTTTCGCAGGCATATCTTGATGCCACCTGGACTACCTCCAGAACGATAGACATTCCCAGCCTATGCTTTGGCCGGCATGTGCCTGATGCCATCGGTGGTTACGGAGTCATTGTCTGCTCTTGGCCTAGGTTTTGAACAACTCATGGCGAATCGGTAGAAAGTGTTTGGGTGGCAGATTGCGCTGGCGGTGCGTAGCTTCGTTAACGTTTTGACAGTATTTTTAGGAGTGTCTGAATATTCCATCCAAAAATATATCCATTAAAAAATATAATTAAATCAATAATTTAGTGATAATATTTAAATGCTTAGGGTATAAAGAGGATAACTACCATTGAGATGTACACCGCGCCGCAGAAGAAATTTCGCGCCCGCGATGAGGTGGAAGTGCTCGAAGAGATTCGCCGCTGCGGCGAGCAGCTGATCGTTCAGCGGGTGTTTCTGGCCGATGGCGATGCGCTGGTGCTGCCGACTCGCAGGCTGCTGAAGATCCTGGAGCAGATTCGCCAGTGCCTGCCGGAGGTGCAGCGCGTGTCCAGCTACTGCCTGCCACGCAATCTGCGCAAGAAGTCGGTCCAGGAGCTGCGTGAGCTGGCGGGCGCCGGGCTTGGCATGGCCTACGTTGGCGCGGAGTCCGGTGACGACGAGGTGCTGGCGCGGGTCAACAAGGGCGAAACCTACGAGTCGACCCTGAGCGCGCTGGACAAGCTTGGCCAGGCGGGAATCACCCGTTCGGTGATGATCCTCAATGGCCTTGGCGGGCGGGCGCTGAGCCGGCAGCATGCGCGCAATTCGGCACGCCTGATGAACGCAGCGCAGCCCGAGTTTCTTTCCACGCTGGTGGTCAGTTTCCCGCAGGGTGATGGGCGTTTTCGCCAGGGATATGAAGACTTCGAGCCGCTACCGCTTTCCGACCTGCTTGTTGAGCTGGAATGGCTGCTGGGTGATCTT
>Ga0114984_1000986_pt1 | contig 10688 bp, 6 predicted proteins | sample Shrwel1BS1Day1_FD_96987 | JGI IMG/M metagenome (GOLD analysis project Ga0114984, IMG submission 96987) | Subsurface microbial communities from deep shales in Ohio, USA - Utica-3 well 1 S-1-Day1 | ecosystem: Environmental > Aquatic > Deep subsurface > Shale gas/oil reservoir > Produced water/Flow... | reverse complement strand
TCCCTCTCGACGCGATGTCAGATGAAAATCGTCAACTCGACCTACCGCGGCGCAGACTGTGCCATATGAAGGTATTTGCAGCGGCCTTGTTCTGTATTGCACGCTGTTCAGTTCTATGATTTTCCCGCGAATGATTCGGGTCAGATGCTGCAGCGACGGACGCGTTGGCTGCAGGTAATGTTCACTGATGCAAGTGGCCATGATGTCGTGCACTTCTTCAGAAAGCCTAGGCTCCCTGCGTCCGAACATTTGCTGTGGTCCGATAAGCGAAGTTTCACTTTGGCCCGAAGCCCAATACTTTTTACAATGCTTCGACATTTGTACGTAACCAAAAGGACGAGGGTCATTAATCAAAGCGGCTGCCTTGTGCCTAAGCTCTTCAAAACCATTTCTGGGAAGATTGTGTCCGCAGTGCTTTGTAAAAAACTTCACATAATGTAACTTCCGTTGGTGGTTTTTTTCCTGCTTTTCAGTCATTCCACTAAAGGCCTGCAACTCCTTGTTGAATGGCATTTTCTGCAAAAGACGAATTTCCCCTGATTGAATTTCCGTCCTGAAAGCGACTGGCTCCAAGCTTATCGTGCGGTTGTATAACTCAGTTTCGAATCTAATTATTGAATCATCGGCGTGAACAACCATGGCCCGTCGTCCGCTTATCAGGTAGATCGAATGGAGGTCAGGAAGCTGAAAATCTTGTTGGAGATTCATTGCAGCCCTCCGCATACCGGAAAAGACATATCAAAAAACCGCTGATCCAATTTTTCTCGACAATACGCGTAGACGTATGCAGCCACAGCACCAAAACTTACCTGGGACAAGGTCATGAGCTGCCGCACGTTCAGAGCTCGGCTAGTTTGATCAACGAAATCTTTAACCTGAAATATCTCTGCAGGAGTCACCGCGCCCAACCTTGGATAAATAAGGCGCAAATTGGCGATGAGGTGAGAGCCTCTAAGATCATCATCGGTAACTACTTGAAACCGGTACCCCCTCTCCTCCCACACTCGCTTCGCAGTGGACAATCTATCGACCCAATACGGTGACTGTTGCCAATACGACGGTTTTACTTCCCATATTGTTTCAGGGCCGTTTTTTTGCTGTGTAAGAAAGTCGGGCGTGTACGAGGTCAAACGTCCTTTGAGCCGCAAAGGAATTGTTTCAGGCTGCTCGCAATAGGCGACGACATCTGGCTCACACTCGAACACCAAAGCAAGATCGGCTTCGATAGAGCTCTCGCACATAATCACCCTGTCCATCTTCTTGGATGAGAAGTGACTTAGCTGCATTCCCTGTCGTGTTCTGTTAAGCCGTCTTATTGGTTCAAGAACACAATCGCGAGCATCTGACTTCGAAGGAAAAAGGTTAGATAAAGAGGATTCATTAAGACGCGATTCAGCGCCACTGTTGGAAGTATGACTTGTGCTTGAAAACTCAGATTCTTTTAACAAACCCAAGATTTCAAAAATTGATTGCTGACCTATGATCAAAACGGTCTCCCAAAAACTACGGACGAACATCACCGGCAAACAACCGAAATCGACTTTCGGTTGCTCGGGCTCGAACTTGACTTTCGCTCTGGGAATTGGAATACTTGGCTTTCTCACTGCGGGTACTCACGTATTCGCCAAAGCGATGTGACTTCTGTTACATCGCTTTTCTCATTCTGCCTCCATTTTTTTCAATTTCAACCCCTTTCTTGATTTCATAGGTAGGCCTGTGTCTTCGCGATCTCACACGCCAGATCCAACCAATTTTCGACTGTATTTGGTCCCACTTACTTCAAACATTTTGTAGCAATGTAAAGCAATTTGACCTACATTGTCAAAGTACAATTTCCTTTACAAAACATACATCTAGGACGATTTTTCAGCATTAATCAGACATACGGAAATTAGAGAGAAATGACCGACACCTTAACGAATCTTACTTGGCCAGTTCTTTTTGAACTTCTCAAGCAAAAAGAGCAACTTGGCAGTGACGCCCAACTCGCAAGAGACTTGGGCGTGTCCAGAGGGTTTATTTGTTCGATCAAAAAAGGGAAGAGAAATATGCCTGTAGATAGAGGGTTAGCAGTTCTTCGCCGGCTAGGTATACGACCCACCAAAAGCGATCTGGCAATCTTGTTGGCAGGGTCGAAAGTGCGAAAAGTTCTGAAGTAAACGGCACTTGTACAAATTGAATTTCAAGAATTGTATTGCCGAACTTTTCGTGAGCGACGTTGAGCGCGCACATTTGGGATGCTAACTTAGACATCTATAACGCTAGACAATGAATCTTTTGCAGAACATGAAACGGCTATTCAAGTTGTCCGCATCACTAAAGCAGACGTCGATTATGCAATCTTGGTTTTAATCCAAAGATTTTTAGAGTCTGTTTCGCCATCGATAGATTGGAGCTTCGGATCAAGCTGGCCAATACCGTAGCCGCTCGACTAATGGCTTTGACCGGGTCGGCCAGAGCGGAGATCAGATCTGACGACCGAAACGTCTGAGTTATTTGCGAAAGCAGACTTTGAAACTTAGGCGGTAGCCGATGATGACACTTAACTTCGGAATCGAGTTCCTGGCTCCTGATTTGGTGGCGAATAACCAGGGTTTATTTTTCATTCTGTTCATGCAATGCTTAGCAAATAACTGAAAAATTTAAGTTAAAGAAATAACTCGTGACGTTCTAATAATTGGATATCGCCGTTATTGTTCGATAAATCAAGTTAGCAGTCAGAGGAGAAATTATGAAGCGATCCGCGAGCATCAAGGCTCTAATATCAAAGGCCGAGTCAGGATTCAACAATTTGAAAGTTGAATACAATCGCTCCCTACATGATAAGCAGATCCGCGAAGAGCTTAAGGTCGATATCAAGAACATATTCGAGAATTTACGTTCTTGTCTGGATTACATCGCACACGAAATTTTCGCGAGCCACTGCGCCGGTGCAAAGGAGCCGAGTCGCCTATATTTCCCAATCAGACTAACAGCAAAAGAATTTGGTATTGCTATCACGACCGACTTTCCAGGTTTAGAGTCCGCGTCGCCAGCATCACACCAAATCATTGAGGCAGTTCAACCGTATAACGATCCTTGGCTCGGTCAGTTCAATAAGCTAAACAACCACAACAAGCACCAAGACTTAGTAGAGCAAACAAGAACGGAACAACGGCAGGTAACAGTATCTCGGGGCGGAGGCTCGGTGTCTTGGGGGTCAGGCGTTACTTTCAGTTCTGGGGTAAGTGTTGTGGGTGTTCCCATCGATCCACGCACCCAAATGCCTGTACCCAATAACGTCGCGAAAACGGAGATAACCGTCTGGGTAGATTTCAAGTTCGCAGAAATCAATCAGTCCGCATTACCATTCATCGAGAAATCCATCAATAAAATTAAAAAGCTCTTCAATGATCTTGAGCCGCATGCATGACTGCTAACATTTCATCCAAGCGGACGCGCTGACGCGCACCGCTTAATTCAAGCGTTAGACATTTCTGGGAAAGGCCGCGCTTGACTTCTTAAAGAGCTCTTTATTCATGTTCTTTAACTCAGAAATACAGGCATGCCGGAATGGGATTCAAGAAATCGCAGGATATGAGCTTCCTGGGAATGAGCAAGAGGTCTTCTTAGTTTTTCATGGCCACATCACCAACCCTCAACCAAACTATATAACAGCGCTACGCAGCGATCCTAAGAAGGAGCATTGGTATCATTTGCTTGTGAATGGCGTTCTAGGCAACACTCAGAGCTTCTTTGCCTGTATCAGATACCATCTCGACAACTTGAAGAAAATTGAATCAGACATAATAAAATCTATTGAACAGAGGAATTATAAAGAAACATTAGGCAACTCAACAATGGCGCTTGGAAACACCAGAATTTGGGACTTCGAGTATCAAGCATGTGTGCTGGCGTATCGCCGATGTCTCGATCAATTTGCTGGAGCGCTGGCAGCTTTTTTCAAAAATAAATACAGCTCTTTCCGCACACTTCGAGACTTTCTAGAAAGAAGAAAGCCGCAGGAGGTAACCATTCCCCTTATCGAAGTACACAAAAAGCACACGAAGAATTTCGAATTCGTGCTGTCGGAGGGAGGTGTAACTTCCGTTCGGGATAGGATTGCTCAGTACGAATTTGTTCAAGCCGGAACTATTAATTTAAGATCACGGGGTCTTGTCTTTGTAGGTGGTGGCTAGAGCTTGAACCTTAATTTCGAAGAAAGATCTCTCCTCAATGAAACCCTAGAAGAAAAGACGGTTACACTTCAAAAATACCCCTCAGAAATGATTTGCAGCTATGTAAGTGAGATCACAAAATGGCAGCGTGCGCAAAATGTCTAACGACTGGTTCAACTCGTTCGCTTAGCCCACTGGGACGGGCTAAAGCCCGCCCCTTAACCAAACGTTAGCTTGACGAGGAAGTTATGTGGAAATTCTCCGGACAAATTGAGTATGAATGCCTAAATTGCGGCCATACTGAAACTGTCGACATGGAATTTTTCGAGTGCGATTGTGTGGGTTCACAAGAAAGACAAATGGGACCGGAAAACATTTATGAGCTGAGTTACGGAGTTGACTGCAATAATTGCGGAAGCGAAATCGATATCAATTTCACGGCATATGAATACCCGGTTGAGTCGCTAAATTATGTTGAGTCTGAAGTTGTGGGGGCCTCTACGAGCGATAAGCCTTACCTTGAGCATTTGCCCGACTTATATGAGGTGCAACAGTTTGAACTTGCCAGAGCAAGTGCTAAAGAGATAATCCTTGAAGTTCAAAATAACTCAACCCTCATCCGCAATATAGATTCACGTCAATTTGAAGAGTTAGTTGCCGAGCTTTTTAGGGATAAAGGGTACGAAGTAGAGTTGACTAAGCGAACCCGTGACGGTGGAAAAGACATTATTGCCATTAGCAAAGACCACTTTGGGATAAGGCTTAAATACTTCATTGAGTGTAAATATTACGGCAAGTCAAATAAAGTTGGGGTAGATGTAGTGCGGGCTCTGCATGGTGTGAAAAACACTAAAGACGGGCCGAACAAAACAATTTTAGCAACAACATCTTCATTTACTGCTGACGCGGTAAGCTTTGTCGAAAAAGAGGCCTCTAGTAGTTGGGATATATCGCTAGCCGATTATGACCAAATTATGGACTGGATTGGTTCGTATGGTCGTGCAAGCTGACCAAGTATTGCAGCGAACTAGCCGCTTAATGCGGCGTGGGACACTTTGGAGCAAGTCATGAAATCTCGAAGCCTTCTGAGCACAACTTTTGCGGTCGCATTTTTGGCAGGTTGTGCCAATACTCCGCCAAAACCCAGCTATGAGGAACAGCTCTCGCAGCTTCCTGTTCCTCAGAACGAAGAGCAGCGTCAGAAGGTTTGCACTTATCTGCGCTCCGAGATTGCACGCATGCAAAATATTTCTGCATATGGGGCTGCTCAAATGCAACCTAACATGGCGCTCTACGCTCAACTCGCCGCTCAGAAGAACACCGCATCAATCGAAGCAAAGGCCGCTGAATTTAGGTGCTCGGCGGCTTTTGCGGAGAGGCAAGGGCCGAGTGGAATTGAGGCTTGTGTTGCAAGCTGCAAGGCCAATACTTCACGAACTCCAGAACAATGCTTCGACGCCTGCAACAAGTAGCGCTTCTGCCGTTTGATGGCCCAACAACCCATCATTCCACCAGACGTTAGCACTTATGAGCACTCTGCCATTAGATGAGAATGCGGTTGTCACAGCAGTCGGGAAGCATTTAACCCTAGCTGGCTATGAAATTAAGCAACAATTAGGTACCACCGAGCATGGGATTGACGTTATCGCACTTCATCCTCACTCAAATGTTCGAGTGCTGGTCGAGGCAAAAGGGGGCACTAGCTCTCGCCTAGGTAGCAAGAGATACGGAAAGCCTTACACTCAAAATCAAGTCTTTGACCGCGTAGCAAAGGGCGTATTTACTTGTCTACAGCTACGCACTGAAAACCCAGACAAAAATATGGTTCGCGTTATTTTGGCAATTCCAGAAAAACCATCTCACTTCAAGAGATACGTCGCCTCAGTTGCTCCAAGTCTTGAATCGGCTGGCATTGAAGTATGGTTCGCACAAGAGGGGCTACTTTAATGTTTCGGGCTAACCCATCCATCAAGCGGGACGCTCTAAAGTGAGCCCCTTAGGTCAAACGTTATCCAACGTCGTTTTAAAACCACTTTAGAGAATTTCAAAATCTAGAAGCCAATGACTGCTTCGGCCGAATACCAAACACATAATGTAAAGGGGTGATCGTTATGCGGCTGCTATCGACCAGCAACGGTCCTTCAACCTTCAGGATACAAGATGAACTTTTAACATTCAGCTCGATGTTCTGATTTTGCTAACTCAGCGCCTCAATATCAACGTCACCCGCCTAAGTCGACTCTCTGAAAGTGTTTTAACAGGATGTCTGATTCCTGTTTCGTCATGATTGCCATATAGACAGACCCAGCTTAATGCCAGGTCTGACCTTATTTACCTCTTACTGTTTGGCGTTTTACTAACTTGTACCCAAGTACTACTGGGGCTAGACGTAGGCGGCAACGGTTTGTTGTCTGCTACCGCCGCATAGTTCGGCCTACGACCACCACGAGGTCCCTGTTCCTGAAAGATTCCACCGTTATTGCCGGTGTTCTGCCCGGGTTTACCAGTTACTTTTTTCATCTTTACATTCCTTATAAAAAAGATGAATTAAGTCCGAAGCTACAAAATCCTTGACGTATCAACCCTGCTCGTAAGAACATAAGTGCTGACTTGTACGGTCAAAGTGACAGACTGCTTCGGACAGAGGTTTGTCTGTCAAAGGCTGGTTGAGGGTTGCTGCCCTCCTCCGGCCTTTTTCATTTCTATCAATCCCACCTCTTTCAGTGGAAATCGCAATTTTTCTGAATTCAATAAAAAAGCCCAAGGTTCATTCGAACAATGGGCTTCGTACAACTTACTGGGACTTTTAGGGCTTTCACCTCGTTGATGAAAACCCAGCTTTCAAAACAATTCAAACAAGTCGAAACTTCTATCATTAAGCTCACTGATTTGATTTAACTCGGGGCGAAGTGCCTTGGCTCTAACTCGAGCACGCCGCCCCGAAATGCTGACTCAGTTCACTCTTAGCTGTAAACAGTTCAGTTTTAAGCTGTTAAGTTCACTTTTTAACTGTGAGTGTGGATCACTCCCAGTTCAACGCTCCACCGGTTTGGTATTCCGTCACGCGGCGTTCGAAGAAGTTGGTTTCTTTCTTCAAGTCCATCATCTCGGACATCCATGGGAATGGGTTGGTTGCGCCTTCGTACAAGGTGCCCAAGCCAATCTGGTTGGAACGGCGGTTGCAAATGAATTTCATGTATTCCATGAACTGGGCTGAGTTCAGACCCAGCACGCCACGTGGCATGGTGTCCACAGCGTAAGCGTGTTCAAGTTCAACGGCTTTGCGGAACATGACCTTGATTTCCTCCTTGAATTCCGGGGTCCACAAGTGTGGGTTTTCCAGTTTCACGGTGTTGATCAGGTCGATACCGAATGTGCAGTGGGCAGACTCGTCGCGCAAAATGTACTGAAACTGCTCGGCAGCACCAATCATCTTGTTCTGGCGGCCCAAGGCCAGAATTTGCACAAAACCCACGTAGAAGAACATGCCTTCCATGATGCACGCAAAGGCGATCAGGCTTTTCAGCAATTTCTGGTCACTTTCAAGTGTGCCGGTTTTGAACTCGGGGTCAGTCAGCACGTCGATGAACGGAATCAGAAAATCGTCTTTGGCCTTGATGCAGGAAATTTCGTTGTACGCGTTGAATGTTTCCGCTTCAGGAATACCCAGGCTTTCCACAATGTACTGGTAGGCGTGGGTGTGAATGGCTTCATCAAAAGCCTGGCGCAGCAAAAACTGGCGGCATTCAGGCGCGGTGATGTGGCGGTACGTGCCCAGCACAATGTTGTTGGCTGCCAGTGAATCGGCCGTTACAAAAAAGCCCAGGTTGCGCTTCACAATGCGGCGCTCGTCTTCGGTCAGCCCGTTGGGGTCTTTCCACAAGGCGATGTCGCGGTCCATGTTGATTTCTTGCGGCATCCAGTGGTTGGCGCACTGGCTCAGGTACTTTTCCCAAGCCCACTTGTACTTGAAAGGCACCAACTGGTTCACGTCGGTGGTGCCGTTAATCACGCGCTTGTCAGCGGCGTTTACACGGCCAGCTGTTGCACCTTCCTTGGCGGCAGCAGGCTGCACTGGGCGCGCAGCTTGCTGGTACAAGCCTTGGCTGGCTGCGGGTGCAGCAAAGCCAGAGGCCACTGAGTGCATGCTTGGAGCCAATGGGGCAGCAGGCTTTGCAGCGGCTGCAGTTTTGCCCATGGCGGTATCAAATTCGTCGTCCCAACCCAGCATATCTTCTTACTCCTTAACAATACACTGTATAAATTAACAGATTAATTATGTGCACTTTTGTGCAGCTGGGCAAGCCCCGAAAGGGCTTACCCTCTTCTTGCCTACTGGCCGGTTACTGGCACGCCTCGCATTCATCAAACCCTGCGTCGCCGGGGCGCATGGTGCAAACCTTGCCTTCCACTTCCTGCTCGGGCAGGTTGGGCACCAAGCCTGTGGCTGGTGCTGAAGTAAAGGCTGCTGACGCACCACCTTCCGCATTCACGGAGTTCAACTCACCACCCGACAAAGTCGACTTCTCGGCATGCGTGGCACCAATGGTGCGAAGGTAATACGTGGTTTTCAAACCGCGGATCCAGGCCAGCTTGTAGGTGTCATCCAAACGCTTGCCGCTAACACCTGACATGTAGATGTTCAGGCTTTGCCCCTGGTCAATCCACTTCTGGCGACGTGCAGCCGCTTCAACCAACCAGCGAGGGTCCATCTCGAAGGCTGTGGCGTACAGGCGCTTCAAATCTTCCGGAATGCGGTCAATCTTCATCACTGAGCCATCGAAGTACTTCAGGTCAGAAATCATCACTTCGTCCCAAATGCCCAGGCGCTTCAAATCGCGCACCAGGTGTTCGTTCACGATGGTGAATTCACCGCTCAGGTTCGACTTCACGTACAGGTTCTGGAATGTGGGCTCAATGGAAGCCGCCACACCAATAATGTTTGAAATGGTGGCTGTAGGCGCAATGGCCACGCAGTTGGAGTTGCGCATGCCGTGCTGCTTGATCTTTGCGCGCAGGCCATCCCAGTTCATACGGCTGGAGGTGTCCACTTCCACGTAACCACCACGCTCTTCTTCCAGCAGCTTCAATGAATCAAGTGGCAAAATGCCCTTGTCCCACAGTGAGCCCTTGAAGGTGCTGTATGCACCGCGCTCAGCAGCCAATTCTGTTGATGCTTCGTAAGCGTAGTAGCAAATGGCTTCCATGCTTTCATCAGCGAACTCAACCGCGTCACGTGAAGCGTAGGGCTTGCGCATCATGTGCAGCGCATCCTGGAAGCCCATCATGCCCATGCCCACGGGGCGGTGACGCAGGTTGGAATTGCGTGCCTTGGCCACGGCGTAGTAGTTGATGTCGATCACGTTGTCCAGCATGCGCATGGCAACACGAATGGTTTTCTGCAGCTTGTCGTGGTCCAGTACCAGTTCGCCATTGTCGGCAGGCTTCAGGTGGTGCGTCAGGTTCACGGAACCCAGGTTACACACGGCAATTTCGTTCTCGTTGGTGTTCAGTGTAATTTCTGTACACAGGTTCGACGAGTGCACCACGCCCACGTGTTGCTGGGGGCTGCGAATGTTGCAAGGGTCTTTGAATGTGATCCAGGGGTGACCGGTTTCAAACAGCATGGAGAGAATTTTTCTCCACAGCTTGGCCGCTTCCACGGTTTTGAACAGTTTCAAGTCGCCACGTGCGGCCTTTTCTTCGTAACCCACGTAGGCTTTCTCGAAGGCTTTGCCGTACAGGTCGTGCAGATCAGGCGCGTCAGACGGGCTGAACAATGTCCAGTTGCCACCTTCCATCACGCGCTTCATGAACAGGTCGGGAATCCAGTTCGCGGTGTTCATGTCGTGCGTACGGCGGCGGTCGTCGCCGGTGTTCTTGCGCAGCTCCAGGAATTCTTCAATATCCAGGTGCCATGTTTCCAGGTAGGCACATACCGCGCCCTTGCGCTTGCCACCTTGGTTTACGGCCACTGCGGTGTCGTTCACCACTTTCAGGAATGGCACCACGCCTTGTGACTTGCCGTTGGTGCCCTTGATGTGGCTGCCCAGGGCGCGCACGGGTGTCCAGTCGTTGCCCAGGCCACCTGCGAACTTGCTCAGCAGTGCGTTTTCCTTGATGCCTTCATAGATGTCGTCGAGGTCGTCACCAATGGTGGTGAGGTAGCAGGAAGACAACTGCGAGCGGATGGTACCGCTGTTGAACAGTGTGGGGGTGGAGCTCATGAAGTCGAATGTTGACAACACCTCATAGAATTCAATGGCGCGGGCTTCGCGATCCACTTCATTCAATGCCAGACCCATGGCCACGCGCATGTAAAACGCCTGTGGCATTTCAATGCGGGTGCCTTCCACGTGCAGGAAGTAACGGTCATACAGGGTTTGCAGGCCGAGGTAATCGAACTGCAAGTCGCGTTCGTATTTCAGGGCAGCTCCCAGCTTCTTCATGTCGAACTGGGCAAGGCGGTTGTCCAGCAAACCAGCAGCAATGCCCTTCTTAATGAACTGGGGGAAATATTCAGGGTACACC
>Ga0114984_1000985_pt1 | contig 10702 bp, 12 predicted proteins | sample Shrwel1BS1Day1_FD_96987 | JGI IMG/M metagenome (GOLD analysis project Ga0114984, IMG submission 96987) | Subsurface microbial communities from deep shales in Ohio, USA - Utica-3 well 1 S-1-Day1 | ecosystem: Environmental > Aquatic > Deep subsurface > Shale gas/oil reservoir > Produced water/Flow... | reverse complement strand
CCGCCACCAGAAAACCAGTAACAAGGAAATTACCATGGCTTTCAATCCTGAAGAAAAGCGGATTGGCTATCGGCTGGGCTGTTTATTCGCGGTCCTCGAGAAGTTGCAAGCCGATGCCAATCCGGGCCTTAACGCGACCATTCGTGACCGTTATTACAGCAGTGCCAGTTGCACGCCCAAAGCCGTTTTCGGCACGCTGATGCGCCTGCACGCGCACCACCTGAAGAAACTGCAGCATCAGGGGCAGCGTGTAAACGCAGAAAAACGCATTGCAGAACTTATGTCGGATATTAACGACTTTCCCGCACACCTGAACCTGGAAGAGCAGGGCCTTTTCGCCATTGGTTATTACCATCAGCGCCAGGCTTTGTTCACCAAAAAAGAAACCGCGTCATCCAAGGAAGAGCCCGAAGGAGCTGAAGCATGAGCCTAGACAACCGTTACGAATTCGTATTTCTGTTTGATGTAAAAGACGGCAATCCAAATGGTGACCCTGATGCAGGTAACCTGCCACGAGTGGATGCGGAAACAGGACAGGGCCTGGTGACGGACGTTTGCCTCAAACGCAAGGTGCGTAACTACGTTGGTCTGGTCAAAGAAGAGACTCCACCGTTTGAAATTTATATCAAAGAGAAGGCCGTTCTGAATCGGAATAACCTGCGAGCATACGAAGAGCTTGGACTGAAGCATGAGTCCAAGAAGCTCCCGAAAAAAGAAGAAGATGCCCGGAAGGTGACCCAATGGATGTGCCATAACTTTTTTGATATCCGCACCTTTGGCGCCGTGATGTCAACGGATGTGAATACCGGCCAGGTACGTGGCCCGGTGCAGCTGAACTTCGCTCGAAGTATTGACCCGGTGGTCAGCGCGGAACACAGCATTACACGGATGGCGGTTACCACAGAAAAAGAAGCAGAACAGCAGAGCGGCGATAATCGTACGATGGGCCGCAAATTCACCATTCCTTATGGCCTTTATCGTTGCCATGGTTTTATTTCTGCCAACCTGGCCAAACAAACCGGTTTTGGTGAAGAAGATCTTGAGCTGTTGTGGGATGCGCTGATCAATATGCTGGATCATGATCGCTCAGCCAGCCGGGGTGAAATGTCGCCCTGTGGACTTTATGTTTTCAAGCATGAGTCGGCGCTGGGTAATGCCCCGGCACGAAAGCTGTTTGAGCTCATTGATGTAAACCGGGTTTCCGAGGGACCGGCGAGAGATTTTAAAGATTACCAAGTGAGTATTCGTGAAGACCAGCTTCCATCGGGCGTTCAGTTGATCAAATATTTGGAATGAAACCTTTATGCCGATGGGTGGTTCGGCGGAGTGCATGCAAGGTAAACGACAGGGAATTGGATCAAGGATGATGATTTCAAAGCCAAGAGGTCGTAAATGAAATGTGTCATTTGCAAGCAAGGTGGAACCCGGCCGGGCACCACCACCGTTACTCTCACCCAAGGTGAAAGTACCATTGTCGTCAAAAATGTCCCGGCCGATATTTGTGAGAATTGCGGTGAATACTATCTGAGTGAAGAGATCTCCAGTCAGATCATGGCAATGGCAGAAGAGGCTGTTCAATTGAATCATGAAGTCGAAGTGATTCAGTACGCTGCCTGAGAAACGGGCGAATCAACATGGATGGAAAACTGATTCCGCTTTCGGCGCTGCAGCATTACGCGTTTTGCCCTCGCCAGTGTGCGCTCATTCATAACGAACAGCTCTGGGCGGAGAACTGGCTGACAGCCCAGGGAAAGGTATTACATCAAAGGGTGGATCACGGAGCCCCGGAAACACGTAAAGGTGTTCGCTTCGAACGTGGCGTTCTGGTAAGTGCTGAACAGTTGGGCCTGACCGGCAAGCTTGATCTGGTGGAGATTCATCAATCTACCAGCGAAATGAAACCGGTGGAGTACAAGCGGGGTAAGCCCAAGAAGGATAACTGGGACCGCATTCAGTTATGCGCCCAAGGCTTATGCCTTGAGGAAATGAGAGGCCAACCGGTGATGTCGGGCGCACTCTGGTACTGGCAAACCCGTCACCGGGATGAAGTTTTCTTCTCCGACGAACTGAGAGAGGAAACCCGGCAGGTTATCGAAAAAGTGCGGCAACTGTTGGTGAGTGGCCAGACTCCCAAAATTGGCTATGCCAAGAAGTGCGACTCCTGCTCGTTATACGACTTGTGCAACCCGAAATTGCTGACCCGTGATGACAGCGAGCAGTATGTAAAAGGCATTTTCGACGAGGGAGAGCTCGATTGAAAAAGTTGCAGAACAGCCTGTATGTCACTCGCCAGGGTGCCTATATCCACAAGGAACGTGAAACGATTGTGATCGAGCAGGAACGCAAGAAGCTAATGCAAGTTCCAATTCACTCTGTTTCTGGCCTCTTTTGTTTTGGCAATGTTCTGGTTTCGCCTGCACTAATGGGGTTCTGCGGTGAAAAAGGGGTGAATCTGGCTTTTTTCACGGAGTATGGCCGCTTTTATGGCCGTCTTCAGGGCAAGGTATCTGGAAATGTGTTGCTCCGTCGGTCGCAATATCAAGCTGATGAGCGCCAGACACTGGAAATTGCACGGTCCTGTGTAGCTGCCAAACTTGTGGGCGCTAGAAATGTTCTGCTGCGCCATAAACGTAACCACGGCACCGAAGAGGCAGTCGAACATGCGATAAAGCGCTTGGCGTCATCTGTTCGACAGGCACGTGGTGTTGATAATCTGGATTCACTTCGAGGAATAGAAGGGGATGGGGCTGCCACCTATTTCTCAGTTTTTGAAAAACTGGTCAATGAAAAGCTACGGACAGAGTTCCCTTTTTCGGGCCGCAATCGTCGTCCACCCAGAGACCCGGTGAATGCTTTGTTGTCCTTCATTTACGCCATTCTGGGGCAGGATATTGGTGCGGCGTTAAATGGGGTGGGGCTGGACCCACAAATTGGCTTTTTGCATGCCGATCGCCCAGGTCGGGACAGCCTTGCTCAAGACCTGCTGGAAGAATTTCGTCCCTGGCTGGCTGACAGGCTGGTATTAAGCCTGATCAATCGACGACAACTTAAGGCTTCGGATTTTATCGAGGAGTCATCTGGCGCTGTCAGGCTCAGTGCTGAAGGGCGAAAGCAGTTGTTAGTTGCTTATCAGGAAAGGAAGCAACAAGAAATTACACACCCGTTCTTGAAAGAAAAAGTACCCATCGGGATTGTCCCTCATATCCAGGCTATGTTGCTTGCGCGGCACCTGAGGGGCGATTTAAAACGCTACCCGCCCTGTGTATTGCGATAGGAATCAAACAGCCATGATGGTTTTGGTCACTTACGACATTTCCCTTGAAGACCCCGATGGTGCTGGTCGCTTGAGGAGAGTAGCGAAGGTCTGTCTCGATTACGGCGTTCGGGTTCAATATTCCGTTTTTGAGTGTGAAGTGGACCCAGCCCAATGGGTTGTTTTCAGAGACCAGTTACTCAGCATTTATGACGAGGAGCAGGACAGCCTTCGTTTTTATAAACTGGGTAAAAACTGGGAGAACAGAATTGAACACCACGGGGCAAAACCTGCCCCGGATATCTTCCGGGACTCGATGATTTTGTGAACGCTAACCGGTAGTGCTCATTAAAAATGCGGGATGTTAGCGAAAAGCTGGAGCCCTTGAGTGGTCCGGCTTTTTTCTTTTTTGGCGATGGTCAAGGTGGCCAGCAGTGGGCTAAGACGGTGAGGATAGCGATTCCAGTGGGATAGCCGGCGTTATTTCAATTGGTTACGATAGAGGCGTCGCGCCCCTCGCGGGCGCGTGGATTGAAACCCAGAACCCTTATGGGAATGCTTTCAGCTCCCAGGGGTCGCGCCCCTCGCGGGCGCGTGGATTGAAACAGTGAAGATCAGTTTGAAGAAGCTAGTGAATGGCGTCGCGCCCCTCGCGGGCGCGTGGATTGAAACGTAAGGCAGACGGTAAGCTTCTCAAGCCTAAAGGAGTCGCGCCCCTCGCGGGCGCGTGGATTGAAACTATTAGCCATGTAAACACCAATGCCACCGCCCATCGTCGCGCCCCTCGCGGGCGCGTGGATTGAAACATGATGTTGGTGCGGAGGGTGGCGTTCTCCATGGGTCGCGCCCCTCGCGGGCGCGTGGATTGAAACATGCACCGTCTACGCGATCAACCGCGCGCTCGAGGTCGCGCCCCTCGCGGGCGCGTGGATTGAAACCGTCACGCTTCGGCCATGACCGGTGAAGGACTGCAGTCGCGCCCCTCGCGGGCGCGTGGATTGAAACCGTCACGCTTCGGCCATGACCGGTGAAGGACTGCACGTCGCGCCCCTCGCGGGCGCGTGGATTGAAACTCTGTCAGGTGGTGTATATTAGAACCATAGAGAGAGTCGCGCCCCTCGCGGGCGCGTGGATTGAAACCAGAACTCGTCCTTCGCCGCCACCTCGCTGACCGGGTCGCGCCCCTCGCGGGCGCGTGGATTGAAACCGGTTTCTGTGTAAAAAGAACGCGAGTTTCTGAGGTCGCGCCCCTCGCGGGCGCGTGGATTGAAACATGATGCCGTCCATCAGAGCGGTGTTCGTTGGCAGTCGCGCCCCTCGCGGGCGCGTGGATTGAAACGCGCCATCCTTGAATTTTTGGCGCTGAATAAGCGAGTCGCGCCCCTCGCGGGCGCGTGGATTGAAACGTTTACCTCAACCGGGCAGCGCTGCGGATCCAGGTCGCGCCCCTCGCGGGCGCGTGGATTGAAACTAGTCTACTACGCTTATACAAATAAAGGTCATTATGTCGCGCCCCTCGCGGGCGCGTGGATTGAAACCAGGCCCGCGTGCGCAACGCAATTGTTCGCCGTCAGGTCGCGCCCCTCGCGGGCGCGTGGATTGAAACCCGTTCGCATTACCTAACAATCAGGCAGGGGCGGGTCGCGCCCCTCGCGGGCGCGTGGATTGAAACCTGTCAGTGCGCCGGACTGCCGACATGATCAACGGTCGCGCCCCTCGCGGGCGCGTGGATTGAAACCGACATAATCAAGCGGGGGACTTGCCACATGCACGTCGCGCCCCTCGCGGGCGCGTGGATTGAAACGCTCCGGGCGCAGGGTGGCGCCATTGGTGCCCGGGTCGCGCCCCTCGCGGGCGCGTGGATTGAAACACTGTTGGCGAGTACCCCACTATCACCATTGCCGAGTCGCGCCCCTCGCGGGCGCGTGGATTGAAACGAGCGCGTCATGGGTGGCAGCGGCTACCACCTGGCGGTCGCGCCCCTCGCGGGCGCGTGGATTGAAACTACACAGTAAGGGCCGAAGATCTCCGATCAGGCGGTCGCGCCCCTCGCGGGCGCGTGGATTGAAACTGGGCTGGTGTTGATAGCTTCGATAACGTCATTGGGTCGCGCCCCTCGCGGGCGCGTGGATTGAAACAGAACAAAGGGGAGTGACATAGTGCACAAACAAGAAGTCGCGCCCCTCGCGGGCGCGTGGATTGAAACATGGTGATGCCGTAGTTGGTGGGCCCGCCCCGGGTCGCGCCCCTCGCGGGCGCGTGGATTGAAACCAGTCGTGATTTACCAGGACGGCGGCGCCATCATGTCGCGCCCCTCGCGGGCGCGTGGATTGAAACAATGAACGTGGCCTCGATGCGGGACTGGTCTTTGGTCGCGCCCCTCGCGGGCGCGTGGATTGAAACCGGGCTGGCGGCATGGACTCCGCCGAGGCCATGGGTCGCGCCCCTCGCGGGCGCGTGGATTGAAACCAGCTCCATGTGCGGAGGGATCAGGTCCATCCTTGTCGCGCCCCTCGCGGGCGCGTGGATTGAAACATCTCGTCGGCATCCAGAACAGCAGTTACCCACTGTCGCGCCCCTCGCGGGCGCGTGGATTGAAACGCATCATCGATTCCCAGCGCATCCGCCAGCCCATGTCGCGCCCCTCGCGGGCGCGTGGATTGAAACTTTGATTAATAAACCGCCATTGCCGTATTGAAGAGGTCGCGCCCCTCGCGGGCGCGTGGATTGAAACCGCTTCTTGTGGGAGCGCATCAACGGCCCCGACTCGTCGCGCCCCTCGCGGGCGCGTGGATTGAAACCTGAAGCCGGCGATAGTTGCGCATGGTCATGGCCGTCGCGCCCCTCGCGGGCGCGTGGATTGAAACTTCAAGAAAGGCCCAAAGAAAGGAATGCCCATAGCGTCGCGCCCCTCGCGGGCGCGTGGATTGAAACCTGGGCTACCGCATGTGGACCACTCACCGGAAGGTCGCGCCCCTCGCGGGCGCGTGGATTGAAACAAGCTGGGAGACGCGAACAGCCGCGCCAACCTGCGTCGCGCCCCTCGCGGGCGCGTGGATTGAAACCGGATCGAAGCCAACAGCAGCGACATAACCGCCACGTCGCGCCCCTCGCGGGCGCGTGGATTGAAACAACACCGTTACCGCCACCTGGTACGACCAGGACGGTCGCGCCCCTCGCGGGCGCGTGGATTGAAACACCAAGGCCAACAAGCGCAACGACCAGATCCTGAGTCGCGCCCCTCGCGGGCGCGTGGATTGAAACGGCGAGACGGAGATCATCGAGCTGACCGACCTGGAGTCGCGCCCCTCGCGGGCGCGTGGATTGAAACTTGGGCAGGGTCAGCACATCCAGGGTGCGCTCGCGTCGCGCCCCTCGCGGGCGCGTGGATTGAAACCAGTCGAGGAATGCCATTGGGGCTGGTTTGAAATCGTCGCGCCCCTCGCGGGCGCGTGGATTGAAACCTCAAAGAATGCGAACAATTGGCGCAATGCTTCAGGTCGCGCCCCTCGCGGGCGCGTGGATTGAAACCCCGATAGTGCTTAGCAGTGAATTTGAAACGAATGTCGCGCCCCTCGCGGGCGCGTGGATTGAAACATTTGATGTAATCACAGTGAGGGCTATGTGATATGGTCGCGCCCCTCGCGGGCGCGTGGATTGAAACAATTTGGCAACGTCTCCGGCCCTTTCCTGACCCAGTCGCGCCCCTCGCGGGCGCGTGGATTGAAACGATTATTATTCAAAATTGCACACGAATTGCAAATGTCGCGCCCCTCGCGGGCGCGTGGATTGAAACCTTTTTATATGCAAGCTAGAAAAAATTCTTTTAAGTCGCGCCCCTCGCGGGCGCGTGGATTGAAACTTTGAGGAAATGGGGGACGCTACAGGCGAACCGAGTCGCGCCCCTCGCGGGCGCGTGGATTGAAACTTTGAGGAACTGGGAGACGCAACAGGTGAACCAAGTCGCGCCCCTCGCGGGCGCGTGGATTGAAACTCTAATCCCATGAGAGTTGATTGATTAATGGGCTTGTCGCGCCCCTCGCGGGCGCGTGGATTGAAACCTCCATCATCACGTGATACTTGCGCTCCTGTTCCCGTCGCGCCCCTCGCGGGCGCGTGGATTGAAACTCTGGTCCGGTATGACACCAGTGCAGACGATCTCGTCGCGCCCCTCGCGGGCGCGTGGATTGAAACAGCGCGTAATCATGTGCATCTCGCATGTTACGCATGTCGCGCCCCTCGCGGGCGCGTGGATTGAAACTTCCATCCGACGCACTTCAATCGCGCGCAGGTTGTCGCGCCCCTCGCGGGCGCGTGGATTGAAACTGGGGCTGGGGGCCTCGACCCGCCCACCGGCCGGGTCGCGCCCCTCGCGGGCGCGTGGATTGAAACAAGGCTTGTTGCCAGTAGCTGGCATTCAGGGCAGGTCGCGCCCCTCGCGGGCGCGTGGATTGAAACCAGCTCCGGGAACAGCTGATTCATTAGGGGCCAGGTCGCGCCCCTCGCGGGCGCGTGGATTGAAACGCCTGGAAGATCAGCGAGCGCCGGTAGATCTCCGGCGTCGCGCCCCTCGCGGGCGCGTGGATTGAAACAGGTACACGCCCGGCGACTGATCGGAGCCGTTCGCGTCGCGCCCCTCGCGGGCGCGTGGATTGAAACATGTCGTTCAGCTCCTTTTGTGTGTTGAACAGGGGTCGCGCCCCTCGCGGGCGCGTGGATTGAAACTTGTGGTCGTCCAGGGGGATGCCCACATTGGTGCGGTCGCGCCCCTCGCGGGCGCGTGGATTGAAACAGAGTGGATTTGCTCCGCTTCGGTGGCCGCACCAGGTCGCGCCCCTCGCGGGCGCGTGGATTGAAACAGCCAGCAGGGCGAATTTGCCTATGAGTCGCTTGAGTCGCGCCCCTCGCGGGCGCGTGGATTGAAACGCAACGTCGCTCAAGGCTTTGTCGATCGCTTCAAAGTCGCGCCCCTCGCGGGCGCGTGGATTGAAACACCCCACCGGTTGGTGAACGGACAGTGCTTGTCGGTCGCGCCCCTCGCGGGCGCGTGGATTGAAACTCCCAGGCCAGCACGTGGCTTTCCCCGCATTCATGGTCGCGCCCCTCGCGGGCGCGTGGATTGAAACTATACGATAGGCATGGTCAAAAATACTTAGACAGTCGCGCCCCTCGCGGGCGCGTGGATTGAAACACGTTGTCGGACATCTGAAAGACTTGGGTGACTTGTCGCGCCCCTCGCGGGCGCGTGGATTGAAACCGATTTCTAGCGGGATGGTGCCGATTTGCTCCGCGTCGCGCCCCTCGCGGGCGCGTGGATTGAAACTATGCTCATGGTTTCGCCTGGGTAGATCCTCAGGTCGCGCCCCTCGCGGGCGCGTGGATTGAAACCATCCCAATGCAACGCAAGCGAACCCGCCCGCGTGTCGCGCCCCTCGCGGGCGCGTGGATTGAAACAGGCAGTAGCCTAAAGCTATCCGGGTGTGGCCCGACGTCGCGCCCCTCGCGGGCGCGTGGATTGAAACTCCCTCGCCGGTCGCCGTGGTGGACTTGCTGACGAGGTCGCGCCCCTCGCGGGCGCGTGGATTGAAACCTCGACATCGACCGGTGCTTGCAGCCGGACAACGTCGCGCCCCTCGCGGGCGCGTGGATTGAAACAGCATGAAGTTCGCGCGGTTGTCGCCCATCACCTGGTCGCGCCCCTCGCGGGCGCGTGGATTGAAACAATCTCAGAAAGCCATGCCGCTGACCAGCCCAGGTCGCGCCCCTCGCGGGCGCGTGGATTGAAACAAATGGACGCGACCGGCAACAAGACAACCCGCAAGTCGCGCCCCTCGCGGGCGCGTGGATTGAAACTGTTGCACCCCGAGCGCCAAGCCATCCAGGTCCAGTCGCGCCCCTCGCGGGCGCGTGGATTGAAACTCGTTCCCACTTGTCGCGCACCAGTCCGGATTGCCACGTCGCGCCCCTCGCGGGCGCGTGGATTGAAACCCACTCGGTTTCAAAATCAAAATAAAGCGGGTAAGTCGCGCCCCTCGCGGGCGCGTGGATTGAAACTGGACGGCGCGCCGCAGATCAGCGAACTGGCAGGTCGCGCCCCTCGCGGGCGCGTGGATTGAAACTCGAACGCGAACAGCGGGTCAGCACTGCAGGTGCGTCGCGCCCCTCGCGGGTGCGTGGATTGAAACATGGGGGCCCAAGTGGCGGTGAACGCCTCCGGCTGTCGCGCCCCTCGCGGGCGCGTTGCCTCAAGGCTTATGGCCCAACCTTCATTGCCCTTTGCCTTTTACCAGGCACCCTCTGGCAAACAGATTTATTAGCGTTTCGCGAGCGCTGTTTCAGGTATAGTGGTGTCAACTCCGGCAAGCAATCGTGGACAAATAATGACCAGGTACAGCGATTCAGAGTCGCCAGACGCTTTCCCTGCCCCGGCAGAGTTCCTGCACAAAAATGCCGTGCGCCGCCGATAGTGCACCTGCCAGGGCAGCACCTTTCACTACCTCTGAAATGCTTTTAATCGCCAAAGTGCGCTCGAAAAGGCGTAGAGAAATAAAACCGTGGTATGTAAAGGCCTGGCTTTTCCTGATGAAATAGGGTCTAGGAAGGCTGAGGCTATTATTGATGTCATCAAACCAAATCGAACATGCTATTGATGCCGATCCTCCAGCACATCTGGAGTTTAGGTCCCCAGCATCCAGTAACCACTGGGCTATTTTGGCGATGACCAGTCACACTGACTGGGAAGCTCGCAGCCACTGAATCCCTTGCGTGGCGAGATTTCAACTGCAAAACTGTAGCTGTAGTTGATATGTTTTTTCTGGTTTTGTGAATTTCCAGGGAGAGGCTGCTTCACATTGGCTGTTACCTGATTTCAATCCCATTCATTTGTGATCATGCGTCTTACTCAAATACTCCCCTTTATCCGTAGCCTCCGATCAGAACTCACCCTCTGGTTTGGCGGCCTCTCGCTGATTTTCTTGCTTGGCGCTGGTTTCTACGTTGGCGGTATTGCCACACAGGCGTTGGCTTCGCACAGTGGTGAACTTCTCTTTCTTAGAGCCAAATCAGCAGCGGATTTGCTTGAAACCAATCTCCGGGAGCGGAAAGAGGAAATTGCGCTTCTGGCCAGCTCGCCATTATTTTTTGGCAATAACCTCGGCAGTGGCGCGGTTCGCAAGGTCCTGGAAATGCGGCAGGATGCCAATGACGAGTATGCCTGGATCGGCGTTGCGGATTCTGACGGGCGAGTCGTCCAGGCGACTGACGGTCTTTTGGTGGGAGCGGCAGTTGATCAGCGCCCGTGGTTCCAGAAAGCTTTGAAGGGGCGTTTGCGTATTCCGGCGAACGTGAACGCCCATTCCGGTTGAACGTGAACACCATTTTTCTTAACGCATCACCCACCGGAGTTTGTACTCCGGGTGTTCACGTTCAGTCAATTTCCTGAAGTCGTTT
>Ga0114984_1000984_pt1 | contig 10707 bp, 14 predicted proteins | sample Shrwel1BS1Day1_FD_96987 | JGI IMG/M metagenome (GOLD analysis project Ga0114984, IMG submission 96987) | Subsurface microbial communities from deep shales in Ohio, USA - Utica-3 well 1 S-1-Day1 | ecosystem: Environmental > Aquatic > Deep subsurface > Shale gas/oil reservoir > Produced water/Flow... | reverse complement strand
CCATGCTGTCTATGGGCGTTGGTTACGGCTGTATTCTGGCCTGTCTTATTCAGGGCGACACTATGGACGCTCAAATCTCCCAGCAACCCTTGAAGTGGCTCGCGGAGAACGCCTTGGCTTTCGAGCCAGTCACCACCCGCCAGCCGGCGCCGGATCACCCGGAGTTGCCACTGCGGGCCCGGCGACAAATTGTTCGTGACAACTTGCATGCCGCCTCTGACATTGCTGCATCGGCCACGGACCCGGCCATTCGCATCAAGCCCGCCTGGAAGGTTTCCCACCTGTACGGCATGCCCTGCGCTTTTTACCACCAGTTACCTGCGGCTTATTACCTGGCGGCACGATTCAGTGACGATTTTGAAAGTGCGGTGCTTCATGCCATCAATGGCGGCGGCCAGAATCAGTCCCGGGCCATGTTGGCCGGAGCACTGGTAGGCGCGCAAGTGGGCCTTGCCGGTATTCCTGAGCGATTCCTGGACGGCCTGGATCGCTCAGCGGAAATCCGGAAACTGACCCATTCCCTGGCTTCGCAGATGTCTGACTGACCGCACCACCTCGAAGAAAAACAAAACTGGCGCGCGGCAATGGCGTTGTGCGTGACTGACATTGGTGAAAGTCGAACGTTAGGTTCAAGTTTCACGGCAGTAGATGCCATCGATGAGCGACAGCAGAATTGCCTTACTTCGAGCATGGTTGGTCACAGTGTCTTCAGCAGCCACCAGGTTTCCATCCAGCCGCATACTGATGTAGCCGTGAATCATTGACCAGATTGCAATTGCATGGGTTTCAATGTCCACCTGGCGGTTTAACTGCCCTTGCCGCAGTAGTGAGAGCAGGGTTGAATACACACGCTCCATTTCCCGGGCTAATGCGGGATCGTCATGATCGACCAACTGACGTTGCCAGATTAGTTGATAGCGATTTGGGGAATGAAGAGCAAATTGGAAGCAGGTTTCAGCGAATGCCTGTATGGACTGTTCAGGTTCATCGACCGCATCAGCTACCGCCTCTGCTATTAAATCAGCCAGATCGGCAAAAATCATTGCGGCTATGGCAGTCAGCATAGCGCGCCTGGAGGGGAAATGATTGGCTGGCGCTGAATGAGCCACGCCTGCATTACGCGCTACCGCACGAATTGTGACACCTCCAACCCCCTCACTGTCTAACAGAATTACTCCTTCACGAAGCAGCTCCATTCGTAGATCACCATGCTTTTGCCCCACAGTACGTTTCTGTTGCATTTTCAAATTGACACCGTCCATATATCAGCATAAATTGACGCTGTCCATTTTAGCAGCGGCGCGCATTTGTAGCGAGGAACCCCATGAACTCAAGCGATGTTTTTTGGCCTGTTCTGGCCCAGATTTTTCTGACTCTGACTATGTTCATTGTGCTTGGGGTCAGGAAGGCCAAAGCAGTAAAGACCGGTAGGGTAAATCGTCAGCAGGCGGCATTGGATAATCGGGTATGGCCCGAGGATGTGGTCAAGGTCTCTAACAACATTGCGAATCAGTTTGAAGCTCCGGTGTTGTTCTACGTACTCTGTCTGGTTATCTACAGCATCAACGCGGCAGGCACAGTTGCTATCGCCCTGGCATGGTCGTTCGCTCTGAGCCGCTACGCTCATGCCTACGTGCATGTGGGCTCCAATTATGTGCCTCTGAGATTGCGGCTGTTTCTGTTTGGGTGCGTGGTATTGTTGGCCATGCTCATTTTGGTGGCCTGGATTCTGGCTACGGGCGTCGTTAGCCCGCACTGAGGATGGCCGCGCAGGGCTCACCGATTGCATGCTCACCTGAGCTGCTGAACGGCCAGATCCACAGCATCGACCAGGTCGGTAACCTGTTCGTCAGGGCTACCCATCAGGGGGTTATAAAGCGACTCATGGCGTTGAATCCAGATGCCATGAAACCCGGCCCGCTTCGCGCCGTGGATATCCCAGGCATGGGCCGCGACCAGCAGTGCATTCTCCGGAGCGCAGGAGTGCTTCAGCGCTGCCTGGCGGTAAAGGTCGGTTTGCGGTTTCCAGGTGTTGAAATCGTCCACCGATATAATGTCATCAACCAGGTTTTCGATACCGTTATCGCGGACCAGTTTTTCGGTGTTGGCCCGGGAGCCGTTAGTGAGCATGACGGCCTTGCAGTCTGAATCCCTCAGCTTTTCCAGCGCGGGTTTGACATCCTTGTGCGCGGGCAGGCGGGAGAAAACCCCAAGAATATCCTTCAGCGTGGTTTCATCGTGCTCGTGACCAAGGCTGTGCAGTAATACCTTCAGGGTGCCTTTGGCGATGTCCGGGAAGGGGTAGAAAACACCGCTTGCCGAGAGCGCGAAGGCATCCCTCAGCAACTGCGCGAAGAATAGCCGGTCCGCACCGGCAGGCAGATTGAGCTCTGCGATTTTATCTTCCAGCGGAGTCAGAGAGAAAACGGTTTCCACAACATCGAAGAAGACTATGCGGGGTCCGGTATTCAGGGTTTGTTTGGACATTTCGACACACCTTTATCCATCTCGACTGTGAAACATCTGCAAGGGTCTCTCGCAATGCGGTGATCTGAACTGACGTTGCAGGCCTATAGATATCGGCTCGACCAGGCAACCAGCATATCCACAACATACTCTGCGCCCACAGCACTTGAAAGCAGGTGGTCGGCATTATCCAGGGAAATAAAGCTCTTGGGGCGCTTGGCCGCCTGGTAGTACTCTTCGGCAAAAAGTGCCATCGCCCGGGGCTTGCCCTGGCTCGGCAACTCCAGCAAACCGGCAAGTTTGTGATTCTGGTTGTTGGTGAACTCGACTTTGGATCGTGGCATTAGGTTTTTCCTGGCTTTCGAATTGGTCTATTGTTTACAGCCAATCAGGAGCCTTGATCGTTACATTCGAGGAAGCAGAACGACGTTTGAAGCAGCGCCCATCGGCATGGATCAGTGTTCAATGACTTCAATCCACTGCATTTTCTGCTGTTTTCGCCGGGTAAGCGAAAGTGTCACCGGACTAATAGAATCATCAGGAGAGGTTTCGCCAACTCGACCGCTCGGCTCCGGCACTCACTTCAGCGCTGGCACGGGGCCTTTGCCAGCACCATGACCGGTCGAATTCGAGATTGAATAAACCCCTCCCGGCCTCACTGGTGGTTGTGTTGTCTGCCAGACGAAAGTGATTGGCTCGCCGGTGTCCCAGCCGTCTGAATCAGTCATCCATACCAGCTCTCCTGATTCGGTCTGCTCAATGGAAAAGCTCACGCCTGCCGTATCCGCTTCGCCAAAGTCGTATCCAGCGACGCCATTAAAACCAGCCGCCTCAAAACCCAGCTCAAACCTGTTCACATCATCGAAATTCACTACTGTCGAGGGCTGCGGAAATGGCGGATCATTTGGTTGATCCTGGCCAGGAGTGACGGTGTGCGAATAGGTATAGACTGTGCCGGAGGGATTATCTGTTGGCATGCACTCGGTAAAACCCGATGGGCAACTCACACTGCTGCGTAGATCCCCTACGCTGTGTCCATCCGCATTAATCAGCGAAACCTCGACATCAGGCCCCACCGGACCAATTATTTTGGCGCCTACATTCAGCTCACCAAGATCAACGCCGTTAATCACGTCGGCAAAGGCGGGGGCGCTGACAGCACAGCTCAACACGATAGTCGTTGCTAGAAATCTCTGCATGGCTTTTCTCCCATTGTTCCTGATCAGTAACATTCGTCCGGTTAAGCGTTACCAGCTTTCTCCGAATGGCCGGATATCCAGCTCAAAGGTCCAGGCGGATGGGTCCTGTTGGGTGAGGCCCCAGACCGCATCAGCCACCGCCGACGGCTGCACGAAAAAGTCGTCTGGCTTATCCGACAGCATCTCGCGGGTTCGGGGCAAATCCACCACACCATCAATGACCACGTTGGCCACGTGAATCTTCTCCGGCCCCAACTGGCGCGCCAGAGACTGGGCCAGGCTGCGCTGTGCCGCCTTGGCAGAGGCAAAGGGCGCGGTGTTGGCGCGGCCCCGGGTTGCCGCCGAGGCACTGGTAACAACGATACTTGCTGACTCGTGCTGACGAAGCTGGGGCAATGCCGCCTTGGTAGCAGCCACAAGCCCCTGCACATTGATACGCCAGTTGGCCTCGAAATCCTCCAGGCTGGCCTCCTCGACATTTTTAAAGGTACCGCCACCGGCGTTATAGAGCATCATAGAGACCGGCCCCAACTTGCTCTCAATGGCCGCCAGCACCGAGGAAATCTGTGCCGGCTCCATCAGGTCACAAGGAAAGGCATAGGCACCTGCAACCGATGCCTCCAGATCGAGGAGGTAGTCTTTGCTGCGGGCCAGCATCGCCACCTGGAAGCCTTCATCACTGAAACGGCGAACAAAAGCCTCGCCATTGCCCGGCCCCACTCCAAGCACTGCGCATACCTTGTTCATACAGAGCTCCTGTCTACGAAAATTTGGCATGGATCTGCCATAAGCGTAGTCAATGGCCGGGATCAGGTCAGTTTCTGGTCGACGGACACGGCGCCCCGCAGGGCGCGCATGCGGTCTCATCCCTCTGGGAAAGCGCGGTCTGCACATTGCCCTGGCCCGAATTGAAGGCAAAAGTCGGGCTATTGAGGTGGTCCACCAGAATCAAACCGAGAATGATCCCAAGCGCCACCAGAATACGGGTTCGGCTGTAGGCTCTTTCCATGCTGTCGACCTCCCCCTCAGTTTGGCAACCGGAACCACGGCCGCAGCCGGATTCCGATCAGTGAACCGGCGAAGGCACAGGCAAACCAGACCCAGGCGTGCAGGCTGGCGGAGGCAATGCCGGAAAACAGCGCCCCGATGTTGCAGCCAAATCCCAGACGGGCGCCATAGCCAAGCAGCAAGCCACCGACCACGGCAGCCAGGAACTGGCGGCCTTCGGGGCGGTTTCGGCTGGCTTCGTTAAACCGGTTGGCCAGACCTGCGGCAAGCATGGCGCCGAGCAAAAGCCCGAAATTCATCACCGAGGGAATGTTGGTGAGCACCGAATCCTTCAGGGCCATGGCTGGGTAGTCCCAGGTCCAGAACTCGAACTGGGACATGTTAACGCCCACCACTTCCAAAGCTTTGGCGCCCCAGACGTTAAACGCAAAGGTGATGCTCCACGGAGCACCGCCGATGGCCAGGGTCAGAGCATTGCCGGCCGCAAGGATCAGGATGGCCCAAGTGAAGGGCCAGCGACCACTGAGCAATGTTCTGAGTACACCGTGGCTCTGGCCTTTCCACAGAAGTTCATCGCGCTCGACGGTTCCATGGGCCTTGCGCTCAATGCGGTTGACCCACCAGGCGATCAACCCGAGACCCACGAACTGCACCAAAATGGCACCGCTGATGCCAAAACTGCTGACCAGTGGCACCGGATCAAAACCCGGTTGGTCCAGCCACCAGGGCAGGTGAATGGATCCAAGCACGGCACCGGCGATAAAAAACACCAGTGTCACCACCATACGAATGTTGCCAGCACCCACGGTAAACAGCGTACCGGAGCCGCAACCACCGCCCAACTGCATGCCAAGACCAAAAATGAAGGAGCCGACGACAAGAGAGGTGCCCACCGGCGCCACCGCACCCACCAGGCCTGCCTGGCCGCTGTGGAGCATGGGGACCATGATCAGGGAGCTGAGCCCGAACAGCAGCAGCTGAGCCCGCATGCCGGCGCCGCGTTTTTTCACCACCAGATTGCGCCAGCCAGCGGTGAAGCCGAAGGCTCCGTGGTAAAGGGCCATGCCCAGCACGGTGCCAATCACAAACAACGCCACCATGAACGGGGCGGTTTCCAGCCAGATCAGCCCACCCAACAGGGCAAGGCCAAACAGGGCCGTCGATACGATGAATCGGTCCACCTGCCAGCCGGGCTGTTGCAACCCGGGCTGGAGGACTGCTGAATCAGACATGAATAATCACTTTTTCAGATCAGTTGAAAAAATCCAGGATCTTGCCAAGACCTTTCTTCGCGACCTGCAGTGGCCGATCGCTGTCCTGGGACCACTCGGCCATGGAACCGTCATACAGGGCTACTTCCTCAAATCCGGCCAGCTCGCTGAGAACAAACCAATCTGTGGCGGCCCAGTGGCCGGTGTTGCAGAAGGCGATAGTACGAGCGCCCGGGTCCAGCTCTGCCTGGTTCACTCTCGCCGTGATCTCACCTTCATTGAGATACCAGGCCTGGTTTCGCTGGCCCAGAAAGTCCGAGTGGGGAAGACTCCGGGAACCGGGAATCGTGCCTGGAGCCTTTGCCGCCGGGGACTGGGTTTCACCGGTAAAGTAGTCACTCGGCCGGGCATCAACCAGTTGGGCCTGGCTGTTGCGGGCCTCCTCTACTTCTTCGAGCGAAGCAATCAAATCCTGCTGGAGGGTGCCCTCAAACCCAACCATCTCTCGCTGCTCACTCTGCCCGGTGGCGACGTTCATCCCGGCTGCCTGCCAGCCGGCAAAACCACCATTCAGAATGGTGACATCGTCATGACCCAACACACGGAAGGTCCAGTAGACCCTGGCTGCGCTGCCAAAATCCGTAACGCCGGTCCCAGCGGGCACAATGACAACCGTATCGTCGTTACCGATACCCAGGCCTCCTATCAAGCGCTCCAGGCTGGCCACCGGTGGCAAAAGGCCGGCAACACCATCACGGCTCTCTCGCCAACCGTCGCCCGTGTAACTGCTGTAGACGGACCCGGGAATGTGCGCTTTCTGAAAACTGCTGCGATCCCCGCCATTATCAATACCGGAGCGAACATCCAGTATCACGAGGTCGTTGCGATTCAGGTTTGCATCAAGCCAGTCGGCATCCACGAGCGGAGGCGTTTTATCTCCATCCGCCATTGCCAAAGAGCTTGCAACGATCAATACAAGGGCCAGAAGTCGACTCATGGTGCTTCTCCTTCGTTGCGAATTTTTGAACGATCATTATGAATCCAAGGGAGAGGAATGCATAGGCCCGCACTGATCGTATTTTGTTATATCGAAATCCCGGAATTTTCCGCTCACCGCGACTGCTAATCTGTAACGCAACCCAATACTGCGGTGTCTATACCCCGTAAGCGAGGCCTGTTCCCATACGATGCAGACCCCGCATGTCATCGAACCGCACGAGGTACAGACCATGAAGAAACTGACACTGATTTTCGCCGCTATCGCACTGTCCTTCTCTGCGACTACTGTCCTGGCTATGAACGGTCAGGCAGACAGGTACCATGAGGCGCAGAGCTACCCGACCAAGACCGTCGAGCAGGTTGCTAACGTGAAAGTATCCGCGAGATAACCCGCAACGAGTAAGGCCGCTACTCTTCGGAATAGCGGCCTTTTTTGTGTCTGATTTCAATCAACTGGCTGATCTAGGGCCGGAAAGTTGTCCGGTGTGTTAAGCGCCCAGTCGTAATCGATGAATTCCAGGGACGATGTCGAAGCCACCTGGTTGCGCACTTCAGGAGCAGCCCAAGCCTCTATAAATGCCTTCGAAGAACCCGACGCTTCTGCGAAATCTTCTTCATACCATTTGAACAGCTCGGTCACATACAAGGTATCGCCTTTTACCTGCAGATGACGCGCCGTATTCAATGCCCGCCGGGTATTCTCCGCTAGCAGACGCTCCAGATTATCGGCGGTGTAAATGGTGTCCCGCAGCGGCGGGCAGCCGACCGATGCACAGTTCACGGCAAAATGAACCCGGGCATCTTTCCAGCCCTTGCTGGCGTATTCCTCGCCCAGCAGAATTCCCTTCTCCATATCGTTGAGGCTGTAATTACGCCCGCCAATAACAAAGTTCTTCCGCTCAAATACGCTGTCGACAAACGGGTTAACCCGGCCGCCATAGTCCCACACGGAAGATACAAGCTCGCCGTCTGGCCGTTCGGTAAGAATCTGATCAAGCATGAAAAAATTGTAGGCGTTAATCCAGAAGGCAACAGATTCTGCTTTCCCTTCAAGGGCACCGGGGTTAAACCCCTTCAGGGTTTCGCGCTGCTCAGTCAGTGTCTTTTCCAGGCTGTCGCTGGCCAGGGCGGAACGATAATCAAAGGCGGAAACCAGTCCGTTTCCGGGCAGAGTGTGTTCAATCAGGTGCCGATCAAGCAGCTTCTGATAGTGCTGGAAACTGTCGCGATTGGCATCAGACATGGCGCTGCCCGGGAGCAGGGCCAGCAAAACAATGAAAGACAAAAGTGGATACCCACGCATCATTCCTCTCCAGTCGGTGGATTCGATAAAGGGTTGGTGATCGGTGCTTCAGACCCACTCGGAGCGGTTCTGTTACACAGAGAGATGAATTCAAAAACACTAGGACGGAGTGGCGCCGGCAGGGAAACTCCACGCCGGAGAATTTCGATCAGCACGTTTGTAACGCTACCAGGTATCCGGTGTCTATGTAGCGAGCACCATTCACTGATACCTGTCCCAGCGGCAAGATCAGTGGACGGACATCGGCAATACGGAGGATACATCATGAAAATTCTGGCTTTGTTAGGCGTACTGTTTGCGTTCGCGATGGGTTCAACTGCACACGCCGAGGGCGTAAGCGCCGAAGACATCGAATGTGGGAACAATCCGACCTGCGTCCCCAATCTGGCGGAAGGAAACGGAGGGTCAACTAGCTAACCGGTTGACCTGCTCAACAAAACCGGCCGGACGAGTCCTGCACAGACCCAGAAGCAATTCGTGGATGAGTGCGCGCGGGTGCTGAACTCCCCCCGCACACCGGAAAGGGCCCTATTTTCGTCGGCTTTAGAAGCACTTTATCGTGCTTCTAGGCTTCCGAAGAAAAAGCAAACTACACTTTCAGGTTTTACACCCTAAAGGCCCGGTGCGTGGGCAAAAGGCTCAAGGACAAAACTGTCAAGGCAGGCAAACATACTGGCAACGGATGCGGGCTGAGCCGCATCCGTTGCCAGCAGGATCTGAGATTACTGCTTTTTCTTCCACTCAAACTTTTTGAACGGCTCATCAACCGGCGTTTCGGCGATGTGGTTGATGTAGTTGCTCAAGGTTTTCTGGGACAGCACCAGAATTACTTCCAGAACCTGGCGGTGTTTGTAGCCTGCCTTATAAAAGGCGTCCAGGTCCTCTTTGCTGACATTGCCGTCCTTGCGCATCACGGCGAGCGTAAAGGTCCGTAGCGCCTCCAGCTTGTCGCTCGGCAACGGTGTTTCATCCCGCAGCGCATCGATGATGTCATCGGAGACTTCCATCATCTTGGCGATGCCGGTGTGTGCCGGAACACAGTAGTGGCAGGCGTTTTCAACGTTGATGGTCTGCCAGACCACGGTTTTTTCGTCATTATCAAAGCTGCTGTCGAGCACCAGCTGGTGCAGCTTCTGATACGCCTCAAGTGCTCCCGGCGCTTCGGCCATCACGGCATGAAGGCCAGGAATCATGCCAAAGCCCTTGAGGGAATTCTCAAGAAGCGGTTTGGATTTTTCCGGGGCAGATTCGACATCATGCATTGGAAAGTCAGTCATCACGATCTCCTTTTTGAACGATTGCTCAATTACAGCTTCAGGCTAACTGTTATTGAGTGGCCATTCAAGGTATAATTGAGCAGTCACTCAAATCAGGACAATGGTGAATCGTTGTTATGGCCAGACACGCACGCTATGACCGCAAAACCGCTCTGGAAAAGGCCGTAGGTCTGTTCTGGGAGAAGGGCTATCACGGCAGCTCCATGAAACAGATCGAGCAGGCCCTGGACATGCGGCCCGGCAGTATCTACGCCACCTTCGGCAGCAAGGATGGTCTGTTTTCTGAAGCACTGGCCGCCTACGCTGAGCAGGGAGGCCGGGAGCTGGCCGTACACCTCAAGGGTTTTGACTCTATTGTCGAAGGTCTCCAGGACTATCTGCGCGGCATCGCCTGCAGTTGCGGGGACGAAAACGCAGCGCCCTCCCGGGCCTGTATGATTGTGAAAACGCTGCTGGAATCGAGCAATACCCACCCGGCCCTAGCGGACCAGGCCAACAGCATTCTTGCCGCCATTGAACAATCCATCGCGGAATTGCTGGAACAGGCAAGGATAAAAGGCGAGCTGGTACAGTCCATAGACAGCCGGCGACTTACCCGGCTTCTCCAGGCGCAGATCATGGGCCTGAGATCCATGGGTGAACGTAATCTCGACCCGCAAATCATGCGCGACCTGGGTGATGACATGGCCGCCATTTTGGATGGATACCGCACCCAGCACTGACTCCCCCTTCCCGGGCGCCTGGGCTGAAGATAGAAGCACTTCCGTAGAATTGTGCCCACAGCCCTAGCCGTTAACACTGGCATCCAATACTGTCCGGAATTAGTTGACCACTAAAGATGGTTCTCTGTGAAAAGTGTGCGGCGCTGTGCAAAATAAAACGCACAAATCATGCTGTATTAGCGCATTTGCAATTATATGCCTACTAATCGAACAAGGATTCTTACGACCAGTTTCACTTTAGATATCCGGATTCGAAACGCATTTCAAAACTCTCAGAGGAAAAGAATTTCTCTAATCCGAGGAGGGAAAATGGGCACGAATTGGATCCTGTGCGAATGTTCGCTTTTGTTTAAAAGCCGGCAGCGGCAAACAGCCCTTAGCGAGCGAGTAAGTTCATGGTGCGTATTCCGGCGAACGTGAACACCCATACCGGTTGAACGTGAACACCTGATTTCTTAACGCATCACCCACCGGAGTTTGTACTCCGGGTGTTCACGTTCAGTCAATTTCCTGAAGTCGTTT
>Ga0114984_1000983_pt1 | contig 10718 bp, 10 predicted proteins | sample Shrwel1BS1Day1_FD_96987 | JGI IMG/M metagenome (GOLD analysis project Ga0114984, IMG submission 96987) | Subsurface microbial communities from deep shales in Ohio, USA - Utica-3 well 1 S-1-Day1 | ecosystem: Environmental > Aquatic > Deep subsurface > Shale gas/oil reservoir > Produced water/Flow... | reverse complement strand
GGAGAGGCCAGGTAGACCAGCAAGGCGCGGGCAGCTTCGGGCTGCTGCGACAACGCGCCAATGCCTGCTGAAAACGTGGTGGTGATCTGGATGGCGGGCGGCAGCGGGCCCACGATCTGGATGTCCGGCACGTGCAGCAGCTCGCTCAACTGTTGAAAGCCCAGCGCCACCTCGCCCTTGGCCACCAGCGAGCCCACCGGCACCCCAGGGGGCGCCTGCACCATGCGCGGGGCAATTTGCTCGGCAATGCCCCAGCGCTCGAACAGCTTGGCCAGCGCCACGCCGCTGGGGCCGGTGGACAGGCTGATGCTGGGCGCGGCCAGCACAGCCTGGCGCACTGCGTCTTCGGTGCGGATGTCGGGCAACGGTGCGCCTGCAGGCACGGCCACGGCCACGCCGGAGTGCACCCAGTCCACCTTGCTGCCGGGCAGCAGGTGACCCGCAGCCAAAAGCTTGTCGATGGCGTCGGAGGCAAGGATGACGACGTCGAACGCCTCACCGGCCGCCACACGCTTGGCCGCGTCCACGCCGCCCACCGATTCGATGGCGGCCTGGGTGCCCGATTGCTGCGCAAACCCGGACACCAGTTCGGCCAGCACCTGGCGCGTGGCCATCGACGAAATGCCGCGAATTTCTGGGGGGGTCATGCTGTGTCTCCTGCCGGGCTGCGAGTGGCCCGCGCGTTGCGTGCGCTGGGGTTCCATGGCGCTGATTGTGGTCAGCGCAGGGCCAAACAAGAAGGCGGCACCGGCACTACCAGATATATCATTCCGTGATCGTTGACTTGGAGCTATTCAAATAGCAGAGAGCATTCCCCATGGACCTCAAGCAGATCGAATACTTTGTGCGCGTGGCCGAGCTGGGTAGCTTTACCCGGGCTTCGGTGGTGCTGGACATTGCCCAGCCCGCCCTGAGCCGCCAGGTGCGCCTGCTGGAGGTGGAGCTGCGCCAGAACCTGCTGGTGCGCAATGGCCGGGGTGCCACGCCCACCGAGGCGGGCAAGCTGCTGCTGGAGCATGGGCGGGGCATCCTGCACCAGGTGGAGCGTGCACGCGAAGAGCTGGGCCGCGTGCGCGGCGCCCTCGCCGGGCGTGTGGCCATTGGCCTGCCGCCCAGCATTGCCAAGGTGCTGACCGTGCCGCTGACCCGCGCCTTCCGCGTGAAGCTGCCCGATGCGGCGCTGGCCATCAGCGAAGGGCTGTCGGTGGCCATGCGCGAGTCGCTGACCACAGGGCTGCTCGACATTGCGCTGCTCTACAACACACCCCCTGCGCCGGGCATCGAGATCACCGCGCTGCTGGAGGAAGACCTGTTCCTGGTACAGCGCCGCGCCGTGGGCCAGAGCGAGGCGGAGGCCGATACCCTGGCCCGCACGCCCCTGCCGCTGGACGAGCTGCCCCGCTTTCCGCTGGTGATCCCCACGCGCCCCAACTCGATCCGCATGCTCGTGGAATCGGAACTGGCCGCGCGCGGCAAACGCCCCCAGATCAGCCTGGAGATCGACGGTGTGGCCGCGATCCTGGACCTGGTGGCCGACGGCGCGGGCTGCGCGGTGCTGCCCATGAATGCGGTCACCACGTCGGGCAAGCCCGAGGTGTTCATTACGCGGCCGATTCTGGCTGCGAGCATGGATGGCGAGGACCGCGCACGGCTGCGCAGCAAGCTCTTCTTGGCCGTGAGTTCGCAGCGCCCGGCCACGCTCACGCAGCAGGCGATGGCGGAGCTGATTCGCAGCACCTTGCAAGCGTTGTACAGGAGCCCCCCCTGAGGCGCTGCGCGCCTCGGTGCAGCCGCCCGAGGTGGCAGCTCTTCGCGAACGTCCAAGCCTGTGCAAGCAGGCTTGGAGCAGAGGGCCATCAAAGGGACCGAGGCGTCAGCCCCCTGCCACAGGTGATGACAAACTTTCTAACAAGCGATCCGCATAGTCCTGCCAGCGCGCGTCCTGGGGCAGACCTTGAAAGATGCCTTCGCGCGCCAGGTCGGCCACCCACTGCTGCTTGTCGGCGATGGCTGATGCCATCAGCGGCGCCATGCCTGCTTCACCCACAGTGCGGGCCGACTCGCGCATCTCTTCGGCGCGGCGCTGGCCGTGCTGCACCACGCGGCTGAAGAAGTAGCTTCCCTGCTTTTGCCAGTCGATGGACGGAAAGGTCTCGGCCAAGGTGGGCAGCACATGGTCTTCCACACCGTAGTGGCGGGCCGTGGCATAGCTCTCCATCACCAGCGCCTCCAGCCCCTTGATCATGACGCTGCGGCACATCTTGATGGCACTGGCCACGCCCAGCTGGTCGCTGACCGGCTTGGCGTCCATGCCCCACCCGTGCAACACAGGCGCCAGCGTGGCGGAGTGGGGGCCTCCGAGCAGCATGGGCACGGCGATGCCATAGGGCGGCACCGACGTCATCACCCCCGCCTCGACGTACCGGGCGCCACGCGCATGGATCAACGCGGCGGCCTGCTGCTTGGTGCCGGGGGATGCGGAATTGAGGTCCAGAAAGAACGCGCCAGGCGCAATGTGCAGCGCCACCGCCTCGGCCACCGCCAGCGTGTTGCTGGCCGTCACCGCCGACACGATGAGCTGGCGCCCGGCGCACAGGGCCGCAACGCTGTCGGCCGCAACCGCGCCCGCCACCTGTGCGTGGGCGAGCGGCTCGGGGCCCTTCGCAGGGTCGATGAACTTCAAGTCCCATACCGCCAGATCGCTCACACCGGCTTTGCGCAGGCCTGCTGCAAAGATACGGCCCACCTCGCCGTAGCCGACGATACCCAGGCGGTCCACGCGGTCCACAGGGGGCAAGACTGGGTTCTCTTCGGTCTGCATGGTGCTATCAGGTTTCATTGCTTGGGGATGCCCGCGCGCTCCATCACGGCGCGCCAGCGGTCGATGTCGGTTTTGAGCAGGGCAGCGGCCTGCTCGGGCGTGGAGGTGCGGGGCTCGACGTTGAGCGCGCGCAGCTGCTGCTGCACGGCGGGTGTCGCCACGGTGGCCACCACCTCGCGCTGCAGCCGGTCCACCACCGCGCGCGGTGTTCGCGAGGGCACGGCCAGCGCGTTCCATGAAGCGGCCACAAAACCCTTCACGCCCAGCTCCACCGCCGTGGGCGCATCGGGCAACACCACAGAGCGCTGCTCGCCCGTGACCGCCAGCACACGCAACGCCCCGGCGCGCACCTGCGGCAAGGTGGGGCCCAGAATCTCCACGCCCACATCCACCTGCCGACCCCGCAGCGCGGTGATGAGTGCGGGCGTGCCGTTGAACGGCACCACCTGCGCATCAATGGCCGCGCTGCTTTTGAACAGCTCGGCCGCCAGGTGCTGGGTACTCCCGATGTTGATGCTGCCGATATTGAGTTGGCCTGGATGGGCCCGCGCATGCGCCAGCAGTTGGGCCAGCGTGCGGTGGGGCGAATCGGCAGGTACCAGCACCGCGATATCGAAGAAACCCAGCGTGCTGACCGGAGCGAAGTCGGCCAGCGTGTCGTAGGGCAGCGACTTGAATAGGCTTGCGGATACCGCCGTGCCGTTGGACAGCAGGAACAGCGTATGCCCGTCGGGCTCCGCGCGTGCGACCGCATCGGCAGCCGCCACGCCCCCGGCGCCGGGGCGGTTGTCGATGACCACAGGCTGCCCCAGCCGCGCGGCCAGCCCCGTTGCCACGGCGCGTGCAGTGAGGTCACCCACGCCGCCCGCCGCAAAGGGCACCACGATGCGCAGCGCCTTGGTTGGAAATGCGGGCTGCGCATGCAGCACGGTGCAGGGGGTGAGGCCCAGCGCGAGGAGTGCGGCCCGGCGATCCATCAGCCGACGAACTGCACCAGCCACAAGGAGATGGGCGGAAACACCAGCAGCAGCGTGGTGCGCACCACATCGCTGGCGAGGAAAGGCATGACGCCCTTGTAGCTCTCAGCAATGGGCACATCCTTTGCAAGGCCATTGACCACGTAGACATTCAAACCCACGGGAGGAGCAAGCAAGCCAAACCCCACGGTCATGAGCACCATGATGCCAAACCAGATGGCCGTGTGTTCCTGTGACATGCCGAAGTCCAGGCCCATGATCACCGGGAAGAAAATGGGGATGGTCAACAAGATCATGGACAACTCGTCCATCACCGCACCGAGCACCACGTAAAAGAGCAGGATGCCCGCCACCACCATATAGGGCGAAACCTTCCAGCCCTGAATCAGGCCCGCCAGCTGACCAGGCACCTGCGTCAATGCGAGCGCAGTGTTCATCATGTCGGCGCCAATGAAGATCATGAAGATCATGGCGCTGGCAGACGCGGTGGACAGGAAACACTGCTTGATTTTCTCCAGTGTCAGCTCGCGCTTGAGCAGCGCCGCAAGGAAGGTGCAGGCCACGCCTACCCCCGCGCCCTCGGTGGGTGTGAACAGGCCGCCATAGATGCCGCCAAACACCACCAGGAACACGATGGCAATGGGCAGCACGCCCAGCAGGGCCTGCAAGGACATCTTGGGGAGATCGACGGTGTGGTCGGGCGCATGGCCGGGGCGGATGCGCACGTAGATCGCAATCGCGATCATGTAGCCCAGCATGGCGATGATGCCGGGGATGGTGGCCGCAGCAAACAGCTTGGCGATGTTCTGCTCGGTCAGGATGGCGTAGATCACAAGGGGCACCGAGGGTGGGATCAGGATGCCCAGCGTGCCCCCCGCCGCAAGTGTGCCGGTGGCCAGGCGGCCAGAGTAGCCGTGCCGCTTCATCTCGGGCAGCGCCACCGACGTGATGGTGGCTGCGGTGGCAATGGACGAGCCGCAAATGGCGCCAAAGGCCGCACTCGCCGCCACCGCTGCCATGGCCAGCCCGCCCTTGAAGCGCGCCATAAGCACGCTGGCAAACTGGAACAGCGCCTTGGAGATGCCTCCCTGCGTGGCGAAGTTGCCCATGAGGATGAACAGGGGGATCACCGACAGGTCATAACTCGCAAACCGCGCAAAGGCCAGGCCGTTGAGGTTGTTGAGAAACGGCGGTAGCCCTACCTGGTAGAGGTAGCCAAAGGCACCTGCGCCAAACATCGCCGCCGCAATGGGCACACGCACCACCATGAGCGCAAGCATCACACCAAAAATCGAAAGAGCGAGGGCCAGCGGGCTCATGCGGCATCCTCTTCTTCAATTTCAATGCGCGCCGGGCCGAAGGCCTGCACCAGGGCAATCACCCCCGTCAGCAACAGGGGCGGCACCATGGCGGCGTACGTGATCCATTCCGGAAAGCCCAGCATCATGGTGGTGGTCATGGAGTTGCGGGCACTGAGCCCCCCCGTGGCCGTGCGCCAGGCCAGCACGAGGAACATGGCCGACAGCAGCAGTGCGCCGAAGCGGTCCAGCCGGGCATTCACGGCCGAGGAGGCCCGGGCGGTGAAAAAGTCCACGATGATGTTCTGGCGGCGCAACTGGCACCAGGGCATGAACAGCGCGATCGCGGCCCCTGCGGCCACGGCCGTGAGTTCGTAGTCGCCCAGGACGGTCCAGCCCGTGGTGTTGCGGCCCACAATGCTTGCACAGGTGACCAGCGTCACCCCCGTGAGAATGACCCCGGCCAGCACCGCGCAAGCCTGGGCGAGAAACGATAGGAACTTCAAGGCAGGGTCCTGTCAAAAAATCAAACCGATCCATTCCGGTACCCACCAGAGCGGATCGGCATGGAGCAGCGCAACCGGGTGCGCCTGGCGACACCGCCGAGGTTATCGGCTGTGCTTTTCGATCAGGGCCCGCGCCTCGGCAGCAAGCTTGGCACCGTCGATGCCCTTGCCCTTCACCTCGTTGATCCAGTCGGTTTCCACACTGGCAGCCGTTCGGCGCCAGCGCTGCGTCTCGGCCAGGTCCAGGGCCACGATGTTGTTCTTGGCGCGCTCGGCAATCTGGCGGCCCACCTTGTCGCCCTCGTCCATGGCGCGACCAAACATGGCGGCGGTCTCAATGCCGGAATTCTTGTCGATCACAGCCTTGAGATCGGGCGGCAGCTTGTCATAGCTGGCCTTGTTCATCGAGAACGCAAAAGTCTGCGTGTACAGGCCTTCCTTGCCGGCAAAGGTCGTGTGGTTGCGCACCAGCTCGGTCACCTTCAGCGAAGGCGTCACCTCCCACGGGATGGTGGTGCCGTCGATGGTGCCCTTGCTCAGCGCATCGGTCACGGCAGGGACAGGCATGCCAACCGGCGTGGCGCCCAGCTTGGTGAGCATGTTGCTGATGATGCGCGAGCCACCGCGCACCTTCATGCCGCGCAGGCTTTCCAGGCCGGTGACGGGCGTCTTGGTATGGAACAGGCCAGGGCCGTGGGTGTGCACGGCGATCAGCTTGACGTCCTTGAACTCATCGGCCGCGAACTTCTCGACGTATTCCTGGATGGCGCGCGAAGACGCTTCAGCGTTGCCGCTCATGAAGGGCAGCTCGAACACTTCCGTCTTGGGGAAGCGGCCCGGGGTGTAGCCCAGCACCGTCCAGGTGAAGTCCACCACGCCGTCGCGCGCTTGGTCAAACAGCTGTGGGGGCGCGCCGCCCAGCTGCATGGCATGGAACAGTTGCACCTTGATCTTGCCGCCCGACTCGGCCTCGATCTTCTGGGCCCAGGGCACCAGGGCCTTGGCCGGGATGGTGGCCTGGGGTGGGAGCATCTGGTGCAGCCGCAAGGTCACGGTCTGCGCCATGGCACTGCCAGCCACCGTTGCCAGGGCCGCCGCCCCCAGGGCCGTCAATGCGGCGCGTCGCTTGAAGAAGTTCATTTTTTGTCTCCGGTCTCGATTTATCTGCACATCTGCGAGGCCACACCCCAGGGCCGCAGAGAACCTGCGGCATGGAGAGGGACACTGTCCCTCCCCCACTGTGCATGCAGTCGCATCCACATGCCAGTTCTATGACGGACTTTCAGCTATGCCGTAACGTTATGAAACCGGTGAAACCCGCAGACCCTGCAACCCTCGCGCTTGGTGGGTTGTCCGTCACCCCCGCCGAATGAGCGTGAGGGCGGGCATGTCGGCATGCACCTGCCCACCGGCCTGGCCCGACAAGGCTGCACGCAGGTTGCGCTGCGCGAGGCGCGAGTGCTCGCGCATGATCGCCTCGGCCCGCGCGCCCTCATGGTGCTCGATGGCGTCCAGCAGCTGGCGATGCTGGTCTTGGGCCACCACCAGCAAGTCGCGCGCCTGCGGCGAATGGGTCTGCACCATCACAAAGGCCGAGGGCGACGCAAACGGCAAGCCCTTGACCCGCTCCAGCTCCCGCGCCACCACATCGCTGCCCACCATGCGGCCCAGCAGCAGGTGAAAACGTGCGTTCAGCTCCACATAGCGCGAGAAACCCACGTCGTCCAGCGTGGAAGGGGCCAAGGTGGTGTCGATGGCATCCAGGCAGGCATGGGCGTCGGCCAGCACGGCGGCATCCACCCCGCGCTCGGCCGCCAGGCGCGCGGCCAGCCCCTCCAGCGTGCCGCGCAGCGCAATGGCGTCGGCCACATCGGTTTCGGAAAAGGTGCGCACGGCGTACCCGCCCCCGGGCAGCAGCTGCAGCAGGCCCTCTTGCTCCAGCCGCATGAGCGCCGCGCGGATGGGCGTGCGCGACACCCCCAGCTTCTCGACGATGGCCAGTTCGGCAATGCGCGCGCCGCCCGGCAACTCGCCCGCCAGGATCATTTCACGCAGGCGCAGCTGCGCCTTCACCGACTGCGAAGCGCCACCTTCGGCAGCGTCGCCCGGGGCGGAATCCGCCAGGAGGGGCTCAGAGAGGTTCATGTGGAGTGTGTGGAGTGGTGATCAGAAAAAACCATGCAACCAAGGCTTGGGTCAGCCCGGCAGCCCATTAATGTATACAAACCAAAACCAACCCAACTAAAAAATTCAAAAAATAGCTTCAAAAACAATGACATATGCGATATACCCATTCGCAATAGCTGATTTTCAACGATTGAATGTATACATCGAACGGCCTTTTTTGCACAATCCGCTTCACAACACCAAAGCGCTGAAGGCGGCCTGCGGGCCAGGCCAACAACATCCCACCACCCCACGGAGAGAGACAAGCATGTTTCCCAAAAACGCCTGGTACGTAGCCTGCACTCCTGACGAGATTGCCGACAAGCCCCTGGGCCGCACCATCTGCGGCGAGAAGATCGTCTTCTACCGCCCCGCGCCCGACCAGGTCGCCGCGCTGGACGACTTCTGCCCCCACCGGGGCGCACCACTGTCGCTGGGCACGGTGTGTGAGGGCCACCTGCAATGCGGCTACCACGGCCTCAGGGTGGAATGCACGGGCAAGTCGGTCTCCATGCCCGGCCAGCGCGTGCAAGGGTTTCCCAAGGCGCGCAGCTTTCCGGTGGTGGAGCGCTACGGCTTCATCTGGGTGTGGCCCGGCGACGCCGACAAGGCCGACCCCGCCACCATCCACCACCTGCCCTGGGCCAACAACCCCGAATGGGCTTACGGCGGTGGGCTGTACCACATTGCCTGCGACTACCGCCTGATGATCGACAACCTGATGGACCTGACGCACGAGACCTACGTGCACTCCACCAGCATCGGCCAGAAGGAAATCGACGAGGTGCCCTGCAAGACCCGCGTGGAGGGTGACGAGGTGATCACCAGCCGCTTCATGGAAGGCATCGAAGCGCCGCCCTTCTGGAAGATGGCGCTGCGCATGAACGGCCTGCCCGACGACCAGCCGGTGGACCGCTGGCAGATCTGCCACTTCACACCACCCAGCCATGTGCTGATCGAGGTGGGCGTGGCGCTGGCGGGCAACGGCGGCTATGACGCCCCGGCGGACAAGAAGGCATCGAGCATCGTGGTGGACTTCATCACGCCCGAGACCGAGACTTCGATCCACTACTTCTGGGGCATGGCGCGCAACTTCAAGCCGCAAGACCCCTCGCTCACCACGCAGATCCGCGAGGGCCAGGGCAACATCTTTGCCGAAGACCAGGACATGCTGGAACAGCAGCAGCAGAACCTGCTGCGTTACCCCGACCGCAAGCTGCTCATGCTGAACATCGACGCAGGCGGGGTGCAGTCGCGCAAGATCCTCGACCGCATCATCGCGGCCGAGCAGGCCGCCGCTGCACCCCAGGCGGTGGCCGCATGACCGCGCAGGAAACGATCCAGGTCCGCGTCGTCAAAAAGCAGGCCGAGGCCGAAGGCATTGCCAGCTTCGAGCTGGCGCGCGTGGACGGCGCCGCGCTGCCCCCGTTCAGCGCGGGTTCGCACATCGATGTGCATCTGCCCGGAGGTGTGACGCGGCAGTATTCGCTGTGCAACGCCTCGCACGAATCGCACCGCTACCGCATTGCCGTGCTGCGCGATCCGGCGTCGCGTGGCGGCTCGGTCGCCATGCACGACAGCGTGCACCAGGGCGATGTGATCACCATCAGCACACCCCGCAACCACTTTGCGCTGCACCCCGCGCAGCGCACGGTGCTGCTGGCCGGTGGCATTGGCGTCACGCCGCTGCTGTGCATGGCCGACCGGCTGGCGCGCACGGGCGCCGACTTTGCGCTGCACTACTGCACGCGCTCTGCCGAACGCACGGCGTTTGCTGCCGAAATTGCCGCATCGGCCATGGCACCGCGTGTGCATTTCCATTTCGATGCGGGCCCGGCCGAACAGAAGCTGGACATTGCCGCCGTGCTGGCCGCGCCCGGGTCCGACAAGCGTCTGTATGTATGTGGACCGGCGGGCTTCATCGACCACGTGGTGAACAGTGCCAAGGCCCTGGGCTGGGCGCAAGACCACATCCACCTCGAATACTTTGGCGCCCCTGCGCAGGACACCTCGGGCGATCAGGGCTTTGACGTGCGCATTGCCAGCACGGGCAAGGTCTACGCGATTGCGCCCGACGTGTCGGTGGTGGAAGCCCTGCGCAAGGAGGGCATCGACATCCTGACCTCGTGCGAGCAGGGCGTGTGTGGCACCTGCCTCACGCGCGTGCTGGAGGGCGAGGTGGACCACCGCGACATGTACCTGACGGACGAAGAAAAGGCAGCCAACGAACAGTTCATGCCCTGCTGCTCGCGCGCTCGCAGCAAGCTGCTCGTGTTGGATTTGTGAAGTTGAACACCCCCTGAGTCGCCTGCGGCGCCTTCCCCCTGAAGGGGGACGACGCCCTCGCTGCGGGGCGGCCCTTGCCAGGCGTCCCCCGCGTGGGGCTCGCGAGGGTTTGGCTGAAAACTCCTGAATTGATAGCTGCTAGCGCTTATCTATCAAGCGCTAGCAGCCAATTTCACTCAAAACTCACTCTTCCACGGCCGTGCGGATCGTGTCGCGGCCGTGCCGGTCTTTGACGCGGCCCAGGTCGGTGTCGAGCGCGCGGGCCAGTTTGTCCACAGCGCCGATGAAGGCGTTGGCCATCTTGTCGGCTTCGTCGGTCACAGTGACCGGCTGGCGGCCGGTCACGCGGGCCTCGATGCGGCAGCGTTTGTCATTGGCGCCGGACTTGCCCGCATCCAGATCTGACAGAAACACCTCCAGCCGCGTGATGTGGTCCTGAAAGCGCGTGAGGCGGCTCTTGGACTCGTCCGTGATCCATTGCGCGAGCGACTCGCCGCCGTGGATGTGGTCGTCGGTGTTGACTTGTACTTGCATCAGAGTTCCTTTCAGATGACGTTGCTCAGGGGTCCATGATGGCACCGCAGGCCTTGACCCCGGTAACCACCTGTCAAAACATCCTCACAACTTGTCCAGCGCCACGGCGGGCGACCAGTCGCTGCCAGCG
>Ga0114984_1000982_pt1 | contig 10725 bp, 10 predicted proteins | sample Shrwel1BS1Day1_FD_96987 | JGI IMG/M metagenome (GOLD analysis project Ga0114984, IMG submission 96987) | Subsurface microbial communities from deep shales in Ohio, USA - Utica-3 well 1 S-1-Day1 | ecosystem: Environmental > Aquatic > Deep subsurface > Shale gas/oil reservoir > Produced water/Flow... | reverse complement strand
GGCCGGGGCCAGATTGACCGTGATGCGCTTGTTGAACGGAAACTCCAGCCCACTGTTGCTCAGAGCTGCTCGCACCCGTTCGCGGGCCTCTTTCACTTCGGTGTCCGCCAACCCCACCAGGGTAGAGGTTAGACTCTAACTAGATAGCAGTATGCAAGAACCACATGACCCAGACAATGCACAACTTCACGACAGTCTACGTCTACCTGCGCTTCTCAAGCGATGGACAGGCAGATGGCAACTCATTCGACCGTCAGAGAGAAAAAGCGAATAAGTCACTTGAGACTCTCAACCTACCGAGCAGCACGACTGTGAAGTGGATTGAGGACCCCGGGCTGTCTGCCTTCACAGGCCTTCACCTTCAATCCGGAGAGCTTGGCAGGTTCATGCGCGCTGTCCGTGGAGGAGAAATTAAAAGTGGACTGTTCTTGTGCGAGAGCGTATCGCGAGCCTCTCGACAGGGCTCCCTAGTCCTGCTGAACATGCTCAGCGCCATGTTGGACGCTGGCATGTGGGTCAAGTTCATGGACCAAACAGAGCCCTTCAACAGGCACAACATGCCTGCGTTCTTAGGGACACAACTCTCTATCTATGCGGACATAGCATATGAAGAATCCCGCATCAAGCGTGATTATTCAAAAGCAAACTGGGAGAAGCGACGAACCGCAGCCCGAGTCTCAAAGACACCTTTCACATCAGAATGCCCAAACTGGCTGAAGGTTGTAGACGGCAAATACGAAATAATTGAAGAGCGAGCCGCTTCCATCAGAGAAATCTACGCCTTAGCAAAAGACGGCTGGGGGATATCACGCCTAGTCGGACACGCTAATGCAAATAAATTTCCTGCACCCGGAAAGCAGGAGACTTGGCACCTATCACTCATAAAACGAGTTTTAACGAACCGCGCGGTTATTGGCGAGTTTCAGCCACAACAGCACATCGACAGAAAACGAGTTCCGTTGGGTGAACCAATTAGAGACTACTACCCTGTCATCGTAGACCCGGACCTGTTTCATACCGTTCAAGGGCTACGTTCGAAAGCTCAGAAATTTCCATCACGTAGAGATGGAAACAACTTCAACTATTTGATGGGCATCGCCAAATGCGAATGCGGTTCTGCTTGGCGAAGAATGAATAAGAATAGCGGAGCTCAAGTAGGATATGCGCTGTATGGCTGTGCAGACAGACAGCGCAGAGTGACAAATTGCCCTAACATAAATGCGAGGGAATTTGATTTCACATTCATTTGGCACGCATGTAACAAAATTCCAGAAACATTAGCCACCGGGGAGCATCCGCAAAGCGAACGACGCCGGTCTCTAGAGGCACAGCTTGAAGAAAATGCGAAACGCGAAGGCTCATTGCTGGACTTCATTGAAACCAACCCGGACTTAGGAGCAGTTGCAGGAGAACGGTATAGAAAATTGGTCGCAGAGAGAAAAAAACTCCAAGAAGAATTAGAAGGAATGCTGCGCGATGAACCGCCTCCTCCAGGATTCACATTCGAGCATGCGGTAGAAGCGTTTGCACCAGCATTTCTAGATGTATTTGAGCAAAACACACCTGAATGGGAGAACGCATACAGAGCTCGCTCACTGTTCAGGACGCGAATTCTAGAGTCAGTATCTAGCGCTGTTGTTGCGGCAAATAGAACCTGGGTTCGTTTGACGCTAAAGAACAATTCGACTATTGAATTTGAATTGGAGAAATCTGACGGCATCGGCCAAGCAGTAGAGTGCGAGGTGGACACTCAAACTGGAGAATATCGTGACGTCCCAGAGGCGAGAGCCAAGGGGTTGAGCAGAATAAAGAGAGTAGTCAACCCTACAAAAAAATCTACGACATGAGCGGCGCCGCATGCGTAAGCATTCGGACCAACGGCCTCACCATCAGAACCTAACGATGCCATTTTATATTTCATTCAAAAATTAAGGCGGAACGCACATCCGCGAGGACCTGGAGCACTCGGAAGAGCAGAACTTCCACAGCGAAAACATCCATCCGAGGCGAAGCCTTGAATGGATGAAGAGAACGTTAATGCAGAGAAACGCTGCTGGGCTACCAAATATACATCCTCAGCAAATGCGTTTCATCATTTTCGCTCCAATGCCTCCTTGGCATCTATGTGTGCACTCCACACTGTCTTTGACACATCATCAAAGTCATGTATATCGTTAATTTGACACCAACGACCAAATACATAATCTGCGTCAGTGTCGAAGCCGGGAGGCCCGATTAAACGATACACACGACCTGATTTGGTTTTAAAAACCATACTGACCAGGTCCATCTCAAGGACATCTTGAGATGTTCGCCCCTCTCGGTTCTCAATGCAATAGCCAACGAGCACTCGCTCACGTCCGGTTTCGCATTCAAACTCAATAACTGACCAGCGCTTCAAAGAGAGCTCAGGTTGCTCATCTACGGGTGTCGTTAACCAAATCGTCATGTCCATCATCTCCTTTGGGAATGCATTCATTAACTGTAGGCATTCAGGAGTGATACAGCAAGTCACAACCCTTATTCTGAGTCGGTAAGCTTAGATTAGCATCAGTATTTTAGGGGACTCCTAAAGCGTCTATTTGTATAAAAACGGTGGGTATACGTAGAGCCTTTACCGCTTTTGGGCAGCAAATCATTGCACAACACGCCCAAAACAAAGGCAACGCCCTGGGAAACAAGGGGTTAGCTCACGGGTTCAGTGCTGGCGGAGTGGACACAAATGTCTAATCGCACTGTTCGAAGTTACCTATGAAAATCAACAACTTAGGAAATTCTTCCGTGAAAAACCACCCTAATTTCCCGTTTTTGACGGTAACGAAACTAGGAGTTCATGTGACCAACCCAAATCTAAAAAATTATGCACGATACGCCCCCTTGCCGCCGACTTACAAGCGTCTAAAGGAGGCCGGAGCTAAAAAATTCGCGGAGACCGCAACCGAAGCCGGAGTCAAGAACCGGCTCTCTGCTCTGAATGTGTTCATGAAGAGGTTCAACTTCACGGACAAAGACATCGTGGGGCCAGAATTCGATGTTGAGTTCGAGACCTACATGCTCCATTTCAAAGAAGACATGAGGATTGAAGGGAAGGCTGAGCGCACCATTCAAGACAGAGTTGAGTTCCTAACCAAATGGAGAGAACTTGTTTTTCAACTAGCCGACTCTGCTGAGCTTCCCGACGAGTTTCACGAAGCGTTTACAGAAGCCATGCAGCGCCGCCGGATGGATGGCAGGCAGCTCGCCAAAATTACAAAAATGGCGGATACCACTATTTACCGCTGGATGTCCGGGCAGACTCGCCCCACGCGAAACGTAGAAAGTCAAATCAAGAAGATTGAAGAAGCACTTCGCTTACCTCCTAACACTCTTGCTAGCCGCCTCGGCTTTGTCATCAAGCGCAAGCAAATCACCGCGGCAGCGAAAGCGAATAAGCTGAAGATGTCGTCATACACCGCGCGGCTCAGTCAGCAGTGGAAGAGCGAGAATAAGCTCCGGTATCTTCTTTCAGTGCCAGAGAGCATGCAGGCGGAATGGAAGCAGCTCGTGAAATACAAGATAAGCATACTGCGCGAACATGCCTCCTCCAACGATGTCTGGCGAGTCAAGCCGCTCGACAAAATTGGCAATAAGCCGCGCTGGTATGGGCTGCTGGATGACGGTCAATACGTGCCTGCTGCTGACGCGTGCTGGAGCTTCATCGGAAGATACTTCTCTTGGATTGCACTTGACATAGACAGGGGTGGGGCAGGATATGACGTTGAACGCATCAATACGATGGCGTGGGTGCTCAACGAAAAGCTAATGAAATCATTTTTGCAGTGGCACCAAGAGCGTTCGGGCGGCATACTGCACGGCGGAGTTATCTCAGTATTGCAATATGCCGCGATGCTAATACGTCCGAAAACAGGGTTTCTCTGGTGCAACCCCCAGCTCGCCCGCAAACTAGACAAGAAAGCACGGGTGGGCTGCCTGGGCTTCGAAATCGAAGATATGGACATCGATGAACTTACCGACGCATGGCAAAAACGGTGTGAACAGGTATGGGCAAGATACCATAAAGACGCTAAGTTTTTGGACAGTCACAAGAGCAAGCGAAAATCTAGAGAGCCCAAAGAACGTATTAGCGACATACTTGCTCACCCGAGGCCTTTGAGCGTTGTGATTGATATGCTCGCGGCGTATAAAAAGAACCCCCCCAGCTGCTTGCAAACGAAGCGATATGCCGTGTGGACCCGTGACGTGTTACTGCTAGCATGGTTGACCGCCAATCCGCTGCGAATTGGGCATTTTGCTCTCATGAAGTATTCACCAGACAACACGGAGAATCTTTACAAGCATGAAGACGGGCATTGGCACTATCGTTGTGCTCGCGACGACTTCAAGAATTCGCCGAAGCAATACATGAACTCACCAGAGGGCCTGTATGACGTTCGTCTTCCAGACTATGTCGGCGAAGCAATTGATTTGTATTTGAAAGAGGGCCGTCCGCTGCTTGCGGGCGCACATGAAGGTAATTATTTGTTTCTCCCAGAAAAGTTCGCCAACAAGACCGATTACGACCGAACGGGAGCAGAAGTTCCGGTTTTCTATGACCGATGGAACAGCGACGCTATGTCAACCAGGGTTCGCGTCATTACGCAAGCGTCACGCGACGGACAGCCCGGCTTTGGCCCCCACGCTTTCCGGCATATCGTGGCCACAGACTACCTGAAGCGATATCCCGGCGCGTATAAGCTCGTTGCTGACCTGCTCTGCGATAGGCTCGACACAGTCATTCAGGAATACGGTCACACATCTGCTCAGGATGGCCTGGACATCCACTACGCGGCTGCTAACGCTGAATACGCAGCTGCGATGAGCGCGTCTCCTGCTTTGATTGGCTAACGAGGGACATCAAGCTGCTCGGAACGCCCCGTCCTATAGGGCGGGGCGCCACCGAAGCCTTCCCCCTCTTGCCTACTGCCCAAAGGCTCGTATACACTGACGTGAGAGCACCAGCTCTCAGCTATCTCAGCTGCACATCAGACGACGCTAGAAGTCGTCTAGCGCTTCTCTACGAAGCCCCCAAGGCCCTGTCGGGCCTCTGAAAGACATCGCCACGCAACGTTGACCTTTGGTCACGTTGGCAACGCTTTGCGTTCGCGATGTTCTTTCAAAATTTGCCCCCCCAACCTTTCCGGCACAGAGCCTTCACCATAGGGCTCAGGATTGCTCGTGTTCGCGTCTCTCAGAGCGGCGCAACGCCCGCGTCCCGAAGGAGCCGACAGCTAGCTCGAAGGCTGTCGTCCGTTGCCTGGTCGAACGCCCCTCGTCGATTCGGCGAGTCGTGCTCCTAGCCACCACACCTCCTCCAGGTCTCCGCAAGCGCCACCCACGCCTGGGTCCTTGACGCTGCGCTAGACGTCTGAGTCACACCAAAAAACCTTCGGTCTGCGCCCGTGTGTCGGCGCGGGCGAATAACCCATTACAAATAACCATGAAAAACACCAATACGTCAAATCAAGCTAATTACCAAAACTTTGAAAAGGATAGTGAACTCCTCTCAAACCAACGTTCAACAAAAGTTGCAGGTGCTCGGCCAAAGCCTGAAAGCCCCCGGAGACTTAGAATGCGTTGCGAATTTCTGTGTGATGCAATTATCCTCAGATACGCCTTATCTCCGTGGGTGATAAGCTGGAAAGATGAGCAATGGATTGACGAGAATGAGAACGAAGTCCCGAAGAAATTGAGAGAATGCGATAGATTTATCGAACTCGTAGTTTCAGAAGCCGCTCCACGACTCAATCACCTGCGATGGCTAATTAACCAAATCGAAGATATGCACGTGGCGGCTGAAAGCTTGAACTACGCAGAGTATTACGACGCGTCGCGACTTTCTCACCATGTAATCGAAAGAATGACTCCTCCGCAACGGACTATCACGGAGATGTCCGCGGCCCTCAGCCATCTCGAAGGACTAGCCCCAGACTTATTTGTGCGGCTCATGACGGCCAAGACTGGCTGTTCTATGGCGGGCCAAGCCTAAGGCTAACTCTCTGGGCGCGGGCCATCCGCTGCGCAGCCCGGCAACCTTCCAGCGCCTTGCCTACCTGTCTGTGTGCCAGGGCTACGAGCCCCTTCACGAAAGGGGCAGCCCTGGCCTTGCCGAGCTAAGACTGAGATAGGCAGCGCATGGCTGCGCTGTGGCGCCCCCCCGAGGTTGGTCCCGCTTTGGCGCACTCTCTTGCAACAGACCTCATAGGACGACTATCCGTCCCAAGCCAGTCACGAAACCTCATTTGAGGTAAGAAGACTTATCCCCTCGCGTAGAACTTTCAGCACGAAATATAGTAAAGAGAGGGAGTGCGCTAACTCATTGTCAGTATTGAATAATTTGGCAAGTTCGGGAACTCTTCTTTCATGAAAACCGTGAAACTGCGGGAAGTAAGACCCCTCTCTAGGAACTCTTCTTTCATGAGCACCCGTGAAGTATCGCGAAATAGCGGGACGTTCAGGAACTCTTCTTTCATGACAAAGCATGAAACAACGGGAAGTTCAAGGCCCGTTTTTTAACTTAAAACCATGAAGCGTAATGAAATAGCGCGCTTCTCAGGAACTCTTCTTTCATGAGAAACCGTGAAACAAAAGGAAATATGATACCCAAAGACAAATCTCTCGGCTTTTCTTCAGATTTATGCCCTCCGCGGAACAAAGGAGCAGGAATTAAAGCTCGACAGATAAAACTCCTATCTTCACTGAACATGCAAAATCGTGAAGTGATAGGAATTGACATGATGTCGATTGAAGACCATCCAAAATCAGTAGCTCCTGCCCGGGACCCCAAGCCTGGCGACTACCTTACAAAGAAACAGCTAGCGGAGCTGTTGCATGTATCCACTCGCACGGTCAACAACTACGTCACTACGGGGCAAATTCCTGCCCCCATCCATGTCGGGCGACTCGCACTGTGGAGTAAGTCGGCACTTGGCGCATATCTAGCGGCACTAGAGAGCAGGTCATGAGAGGGCTGAAGTCTCGGCTTCACCTGCTTACGGCGGCTATCGACCACCCAGCTGGGGAGGCTCCGAAAGCACGCCCGCAGAGGGAGCCTCGTGGGAGACTGCGCTCAATTGTCAAAGCGCCCCAGGTAGTCCCTGCCGAGGACAAAGGCGATGACTGGGGCGGCGGCACTCGCCAGGCTGTTCTGGCTCGGCTGCGGAACTCCCGGTCCGACTTGTCCCAGCTTCGCAAAGAGCTACGGTCGCAAAACATTGGCACTGTTGAACACCGAAACCTCTCCTACGCTGTGGCCGATGCCGAAGCGAGGAAGAGCGCACTACAGGACCGTTTGGACACGAGCTTCGTTCCACAACATAGCCCCACGCAGCTTGCCTCTCCGCGAGACATGCTTACATCGAGCTTGTTCGGCGTGCGGGCACGGGGTGCTCCCCGCTGCGAAAACCTTGTCCAGACGCTTGTCGCCAACCACCTGGGCACGCTGAGATACCGTGGTCCTGAGTTGCGCCAAGTTGATGGACTGGTGTTCATGTTGCTGGTCAACATGCTTCGCGACGTCAAAGTCGGCAATCAAGCTGCGTTTGCTCCCGCGGACGTTTGCCAGCTGCTGCTTGGGGGCTACTCCGGCCAAACGCGCGAACAGCTGCGTCAAATCATCTTGCGACTGCAGCAGGGTGTGCTGGAGTTCTCCAACCACGCAGTGCAGCTGGCACAGCGATTCGAGTTCCCTGACGAAGGTCCGTGGCGAGTGGCGCTGGACCCAGATATCGTCCAGCTCTTTAGCTGGTCGCGTCAGACATGGCTGGAGTTAAAGACTTCCCTCTCACTGCCGGTGGGCCTGGCGACTTGGCTTTATGGCTATGTAGAAAGCCAAACTGTGCTGATTCCGGTCCAGGTTGAAGCATTGCGCACCCTGTGCGGCTCCGAAGCCACTGTCCAAGCATTCGAGAAGCAATTGCGCCGAGCGCTGCACGAACTGGTGGCCGCTGGTGTGCTTGATGCCGGGTGGTCGGTTGCAAGAGGAACAGTCCGCTGGATGAAGGCGCGCCCGTAAGCTGCTCTACCCCTGAGAAGCGACTTGCACCGGCTCAGGCAATGTCCTGACAGGCTACTCCGGCCCCCACCCTTGGCACATCTGCCCATCTGGTCGTGTAACGCGGTGAGACCCGTCCCCGCTTCATGGTCCAAACCGGCTTAACTCCCAGCGCTCCGAGTTGAAGCGCCCCTCGTCCAAATCGGGCATTGACGTCGTCAAGCACGCCCATCAACCGCCGCGAGCGCTCTCTGTCGGCATCGGTAGCAGAATCGTCCCAAAGCGATGCTTGCCTCTGGCCCTCGGGCTGCAACTCACTCAACATCACGGCCGCTTTCTTGTATTCAAAGCCTGGCCGATACATGTGCTTGAGCGCCCTGATTGCGTAAGCGGCCAGGACCCTGCTGTCAGCCGTGGGTTCAGGAAGCGGCACGACCAAGCTTCGGTTGTATTGGGGAACGTGTTCTTTGAAGCGATTGGTCATGATGCCCACCGTGACGGCGCCGGCAACCGACTGCTGGGCACGGAGCTTTTCAGCAGCACGGGAGATGTAGGTGGCTACCGCCTCTTCGAGCTCAGCCAGGACATAGACCGGCTTGCCGAATGACCGGCTCGACATGATTTGCTGCTTTGCCGGGGCCATGAGTTCCAGCGGCAAGCAGCTCGTGCCGTTGAGCTCCTCGACGGTTTTCTGGAGCACGACGTTGAACGCCCGTCGGATGTGCTCAGGGTCTGCGCGCTTGAGGTCGAGCACGGTGCTGATGCCCATGGTTTCCAGCAGTTTGCTGATGCGCCGGCCCACACCCCAGACCTCCCCCACGTCGTTGCTGGCCATCCAGTGGTCTTGCTCCGCCTGGCTCAGTGCGGTAATGTCGCACACCCCTTGAAAGCACGCGTTCTTTTTGGCCAGGTGGTTGGCGAACTTGGAAAGCGTCTTCGTGGGGCCTATCCCTACGCATACGGGCAGCCCCACCCACTGGGCAATCCGTTGCCGGATTTGCTGGCCATACGCCACCAGGTCACCGTGGCTGATGCCAGTCAGCCCCTCCAGGCTCAGGAACGACTCGTCGATGCTGTAGACCTCAAGCTCGGGTGCGAAGTCACGCAAGACGTCGACCACTCGGTTCGACATCGAGGCATAGAGCTCGTAGTTGGACGACAGGGCAACGATGCGGTGCCGCTTAGCCAGGTCGGCCATCTTGAACCATGGAGCTCCCATGGGCACACCGATAGCCTTGGCTTCTTTACTCCTGGCCACGATACAACCGTCGTTATTGCTGAGGACCACGACAGGCCGGTTGCGCAGCCTGGGCTCCCACAGCTGCTCGCAAGAGGCATAGAAGTTATTGACGTCGACTAGCGCGAACAAGGCCGCCCCCCGCTCAGAAGGGCACTTTGCCGAACTTGCCAACCACGACGCCCCACACTTCGAGCTCCATGCCTTCTTTGATTTCCAGAGGCTTGAAGCCTGGGTGGCCCGCAACGAGAAAGACCCGGCCGTCCGAGCTGACGTGATACTTCTTCACCAGCCGTTCACCGTTGACGAAGGCGACCACGATTTGGCCCGACTGCGGGTTCTTGCTTCGGTCTACGACCACGAAGTCACCGTCGTAGATACCAAACTCCTGGACAGAGGGGCCGTCGACCTGGAAGAAGGCCGTGCTCTTCGGGCGGGTCACCAGGAACTCGTTGATGTCGAGTTCGCGGTCCTTGAAGTCTTCTGCAGGCGACGGGAAGCCCGCGGACACTTTGGAGAGGCCCACCGGTAGCTCAAGCTTCGGCGCATCAAGGGCGGGGAGCCAGGCATCTGCCGGCAAAGGAGGCTCCTGGCGGGCAGCGGGTGCCTTGAGTGCATCTAAGTAGGCGCTGATAGCTGGCCGGGCGCTGACCGGCACTCGCACCGTGGTCGTAGGCTCACCGAACGCCGCCTTGCGCCCTGCCCCAGGTCGTGCCCCGCCGCGTTGGTCTTTTGAATTCGTCACAGATTCATTCTAGCGCGATGTCTTGGAGGCTAGAAGAGCCGTGCCCGATTTCGCGGGCGCGTGAAACCGACGACAACAGCGGCCCAGCACTCGCTCAAGCGCTCAAAGCCAAACAATCAAAAATACCTGTTGACAGAAAATCGTAGGTGCCTACAATTGACATCATTGAAACACGGAGGATGTATGGCAATCGGAAACCACCACTACGAGCCCACGTCTCGCATCAAACGTGAGATGAGCCTTCATGCCCAAAAGCGCGCCAGCCAGCGAGGCATCTCAGAAGCCGCCGCCGCGTTGGTTATCGCTTTTGGGGAGCGTGAGCATGACAACCATGGTGGCGTGCGCTACCTCATGACCCCTAAGGCTTTGGATGCCTTGCGTCGCGCCGTAGGCAGCACACAAAAGGTAGAGGCCCTTGCAGGCGTCTACGCCGTTGTCAGCACAGACGGCCAAACCATCATCACCTTGGCGCACCACTACAACTAATCGGGCCCATCATGATTCGAGCTGAACTTCCACTCCCCCGTGCATTTCGCACCCTGACCGCAGCCGTCGAGCAGCAAGGTGCGAGCGCGTCAGAGGCAGTCACCTTTGCCCTGACCTGGTTGGCCGCAGCGAAGATGACCGTTTCAGGGCACGCTCCTGGGTCCGTAATCCTCGAAGACCTGGGCAGCGATGCTTGCTGGAAAGAGCTGGAGAGCGCGGGTCTCCCGG
>Ga0114984_1000981_pt1 | contig 10732 bp, 15 predicted proteins | sample Shrwel1BS1Day1_FD_96987 | JGI IMG/M metagenome (GOLD analysis project Ga0114984, IMG submission 96987) | Subsurface microbial communities from deep shales in Ohio, USA - Utica-3 well 1 S-1-Day1 | ecosystem: Environmental > Aquatic > Deep subsurface > Shale gas/oil reservoir > Produced water/Flow... | reverse complement strand
GTTCTGGACCCCCTTTGTGCTGGGTTATATGATGGCGCCGAGTGGAAGCCATGCCGCTTCCTCTACGCCTAAGCCGGCGTCTCCGGCCCAGGCAAACGCAGCACCATCCCAAGGTCCGGCTCCGGCGCCGGCCGCGGCTGACCCAAAGGCTAGAACAGGCCCGTTTGCCATCGATGTACCGGAAAGCGAACTGCTCGATGGCGATTGCAAGATCCGGCCGGCAGCCCAAGAGTTCATCAAGGGGGCCAAGATCGACCATTCCGTCGTGTTCCTCGCAACGCCCGAAAGCGGCCGGTGCGGAAAGCTCCGCGAACGCCTGGCCGGGCAGGTTTCTCCGGCCATTCTGGTTAACTCGGATACCGACCACATCGTTCTCTCTCGGATGATGAAGCAATGAGCGAATCCATCATGAATCCGCGGCTCCTCACGCTGTTGCGATTTGCCAAGAGCGAGCGTTCTGGCTCCACTTGGCACGATGTAGCCCAGGCATTAGGCGACCTCTACCACCCGGAAATGAAACTCGCGGACGTGATTCACCACCTGGTCGCTGCCTACTCGGAGGTCCTATGCGAACCTCGCTTCGAGGTCGGGCGGAGCGGCAAGGCCTCGGAGGAACTGCTGCTGGCCCCGATCAAGGGGTTCCACTCCATCGATTTCGCCGGCCCGCGCAGCCTCTCCACCACCTATACCGTCGAGCAGTTCTACAACGCCTTCGTACTCCATATCCTTGGCCAACTGAGCATCACGAGCATCGGGTGGTGTCGGGCGTGGTTCGATGGCACTACCCCTTCCCTACCCCCACTGGAGGCCGCCCATGCCTGATTTCAACAAGTCCGTAGTCGCCCAACCTGGTTCGGGCATGTCTTTCATGGCCAACGCCCTCGCGGATGCTCCTGGAGCGAAGCTCGTTGTGGTGGACGTTGGCCAGTCCAGTGAAACGTTCCTGTCCGCCCTTCCGCGCTCTGGTATGTCGGTACTGCACAACGAGCAGATGTGGAAGGAAACCATCGATGGTGCGCAGCTGGCCAAGAAGGTTGCGAATACGCTTCGCGACAGCATCAATGCGGCCTTCAAGACCTTGGGCGACATCGTGGTCGAGGAAGTCCTGCTCACCTTCCACACAAAGTCCGGTAAGGACCTGCTGATTAACCCCTTCGACCAAGCGTCGATTGATGCTGCCAAGGCGGAGGCTCCCGGGGAGGGGGTCGGCCCGGCCATCTCGGCGCACCTGGTCGGATTGATTGGTCGAGGGCTTGTTACCGACGCAGGCCTCCTGCCCGCCGAATACCGTCATCTGTCGGCCCTGATCGGCACGACATCCGCACAGGCTGAGGCTGTGCTGGCCAACTGCAGCACATCGATCCACCTGAAGGGAAGGTCCTGAAGATGGCTGAAATCACTCTTTCGATATCGCAAGAACAGGAAGCCGCTCTGCGGCGCGACTACGACCGCTTCTGCGAGCTGCTGACCAACGCCGTTGCCGCAGCCCCCTCGCCGACATTCGAGCAGTATGTCGTCGCCAAGCTGACCGGCAATACTGGCGAGATCGCCGACGAGATGGTGCGTTCGATCATCACATCCGGCGCCTATCTCTACCTCGACAGGTGGTTCAAGGGCCGCTTCTCCTCCTTCGTCATGACCCTGCTTCGGCTGTTGCGTCCTGCCGGATACGGATTCGTGCGAGGCCGGGACACCAGCGAAGAGTCGCTTGCCAAGGGGGCCGCATGGCTCCTCGACGCTCTTGAATCCGAGTTAGGCACACCCATTCCCCCGGAGGCCCGCAAGGAGATTCTGGAGGACATGCCGTGCAGCGCGTTTTATGTCGACACCCTGTTTCCCAATGAATCCATTGGCCGCCTATTCGATGCGGCAGACAAGTACCTACGGGATTGCTACGTGCAATGTTCCGAGGCCTATGACGAGCAGGGGCTGGTGAAAGGCGAGCAGTTGATCTCATTCCTGTCCGGGTTTGCCGAGTGGAATGCCTTCGACCGCGGCGAATGGAGCAATCGCTTCCAGAACGCTCGAACGGTTTTCCAGCAACACCGGGAGTCCCGGATGTCCTGGGTGGACCGCCTGCTGAAGCGGGTTGTTGAACACCGTGAGGCTGCCTTGTCGCAATGACAGCGCCAAAGAAAATCCAAATTCCCTGTGGTCTGGTGCGTAGGCTTCGAGATGCAAGAGGCGTAAGGCTTCGCCCCTTCTAGGGAATCTTTCACTTCAATCTGACAAGGAGAATTTATGTCACTTCCTTCGCTATCGCCCGACCCGGGGAAGACGAAGATCGTCGGGCTGCGCATTGCAGCCGGCGCCGGGGTACTGGGCATCCTCGCCCTGGCGGCGCCACTCATCTGGGCAGCGGCCAGCGCCGGCGTCGGGCTGATTGTCCTGCTTGTGCTCGGGGCCCTAGGCGTCGGCATCATGCAGGCCCTTCCGCTTCTCGGCCAGAAATGGGAGAACAAGCTGCTGGCGGCCCGCAAGGCTGAAGCACGCCGGAACCCCATCGAGCAGCTGCAGAACTTCCTGATGGAAAAGGCTAAGCGAGTCGCCCTCTTCAAGCAGGCGGTGGTTCAGATCGGCACCCAGATCAAAGGCCTCACCGACATGCTGGACGAGCGCAAGCGGACCAAGCCCGGCTATGACGCCTCGAAGCAGGAGGCGGCTCTGGCATCCATGCGGCAAGCCCATCAGGTTCTTGAAGCCAAGTACCGGCGCGCCGAGGAGGCCCTGGGTCAGCTCAAGGAAGTCATCGACGACAAGCGTTTCGAGTGGTCGTTCGGCCAGGCCGGTCAGGCTGCGATCGCCCAACTGAACGCAGCATCTGGTGAAGATCTGCTCAACCAGATGCTCGCCGACGAGGCCTTTGCTTCTGTCCGCGACAACTTCAACCAGGTGTTCGCCGAGTTGGAATTGGAGGCCAGCAAGCTCTCCAGCCAGCAGCAACTCACGTTCGGCAGTGGAATGACCCTGGACCTGTCCGGCATCCACATCCCCGAACTGCAGACCATCGCGAGGTAAGGACATGTTCTGGAAGATTCTCAAGTGGGGCGGCTCCGCCGCGGTGGTCCTGGTTGTGGTGTTCGCTCTCCTGAACGCCCCTTCCTCGCCTGAACAAACCCAGCCGACACAAAACGACGTTTCGGCTACCAACAAGAAATTCAACTTCTGACAAGGAAATCTCTCATGCGCAAAAATCTGTTCATTGCGGTGGCCTTGCTGGCCGCCTCCATTACCGCCCATGCCGCCAAGGTCGACGGCGCTCCCGCCCCCGAATGCGACGGCCTGAAGATCGCCACCGGCCCCGCCGGCAAGGGCTACAGCAAGGTCTTCGCCGACATCAAGAAGGCCTGCGGCAATGCGGTTCCGGTCTGCGAAGTGACCACGACCGGCGGCCTGGACAACCTCAACGCCCTCTCCACGAAGGATGCCGACGTCGGCATCGCCCAGGTCGATACCTGGGCCACGATGAAGAGTGGCGATGAGAACGTCGCTGGTCTTCAGGGCGTCGTCGGGCTCAACTTCAACTACCTGCACGTCGTCACCGCCGCCAGCGGCTTCCGCGTGTCCGGTGAGAAGAAGTTCGGTTTCCTGAAGGGCGACGACAAGACAGTGCTCATTCAACGCTTCTCCGACCTCAAGGGCCAGCGTGTCGCGCTGGTCGGCTCCGCCCAACTGCTCGGTCGCCAAATCGACCGCTCCATGGGCTACGGCATGAACATGGTCGATGTCGACAGTGACAGCAAAGCCTTTGACATGGTGCGCAAGGGTGAAGTGGCTGCTGCCATGTCGGTGAGCGGTTGGCCCAGCGGTTCGATTTCCCCGCTGAAGCAGGATTCCGGCCTTACCTTGGTCCCCTTCGACGTGCCGGCCAACAACCCTCAGTACGTCGTTCGCTCAATCAACTACAAGGGATTGGGCGTGTACAACAACAACGCCCTGGCCGTGCCGAACGTGCTCTTCACCCGCCCCTTCAAGGGCGAGAAGGCGCAGGATGTCTCCAAGCTCCGCCAATGCCTGGCGGAAAAGCTCCAGGAACTGCAGGAGGGCAATTTCCAGCCGGCCTGGAACGAGATCAAGGCCCTGGGCAACGTCTACGACGTACCGAAGTTCGGCGGCAGCCAAACCGTCGCCGGCAAGGGCAAGAAGTAATCCCTCTCGACGCATAGTCCTTGGCCATGATCTGTTGCTGGATCATGGCCAAGTCACATCAGGAGCGCACATGGAAAGCAAACCTCGCAACACCCTCTGGCTGAGGGTTCTGGATCTGGTCACAGGTGGCGTGCTGGCAGGGAGCGTGTCTTTTCTGCTGACCGGCTCGTTCTCACCATTCCTGACAGTGCTACTGCTGTCCTACCTGTACTTCGGAAAATCGAAGTATGGCCCCCGAGAAGAATTGCTCTGCCTCGAGGACGCCAAGGACTCCCTTGTGGCCAGCGTCGCGTGGCCGTACCTCGCTTGGAAGAAATTGGACCAGGACCTGCAGGAGCCGTCCTCGGCCACCTATGATGCTTTCGTCAACGGGGTCCATGTCGGCACGTTAAGCGACGCGGACTACTCGAAGATCAAGCGTCAGGTGTTGCGCGACCCGCGGCTCTATTTCGCCCAGGTGATGAATATTGGCTGGGTAGCCATCAAGGCGCTGGATACCTTTTTCCTCGGTATCCCGATCCTGGCTTTCTGGACCCTATTTGCACTCGCTTATTTCGAGCCGGAAGCCTACGGAACGATCATTGCGGTACTCCAGCAAGGCCCTGATTCGATCCGTGCAGCGGCCAACCAATACATGTGGATTCTCTTCCAACTTTGGTTCGTCTCCCTGCTAATTCAAGCGGCCGTTCGTGGGCACCTCCCCGGTTTTACCAACGAGTTCGACGCTGCCACAACCCGACTTTTGCGGCGCCAACTCGGCGTTGCAGCCGAAGGAGATGTGGTTCTGCACCAGCAGGTATTCATCCAGGCCGCCCCCGGGCATCAGCTATGACGGTCCGCTCGGTTACTTTCATCAGCGAGGCATCGGCTGTTCGCCTGAAGCCTCTGCCAGGAGCCGCGATGATCTCCATCATGAACCCCGGAGAGGTGGCGGCACTTCAGGAAGGCTGGGAGCAGCTACTGCGAGTCAGCGTTGCTGATGCCTCCTATGACGAAAGGACTATCGCGTCCTATGGGCGCATGTGGACGCTATCTTCTCGGGGCTTCCCAACCAAGGAACATGCTTTGGCTATCCGGGCCTTCCTGGACCAACTTCCTTCCAACATCGAAACACTGATCATTCACTGTGGCGCGGGGGTCAGCCGCTCCGGTGCCGTGGCCAAGTATGCCGCCGAACGATTCTCGACCCACTTCCCGTCTGAATAGGGGTCGCTTCAGAAAACGGAAAAAATCGTACGCTAAGCGTGCATTGATGCCGCCTCGTCGAGGCATTGGACGAACGCATGGAAAGCGTTGCCTCAAAGTTTGCAATGCAGCTTCTTTGTCTGTTTTTTCCGATGAACAGCACGGTTTTTTTGGTGTAGATTTCGTGATGCGCAACGTGCAGTTGGAGGTGTTGCGCATTCATCAACGCCTTTAGGGAGCGCACATGAAAATTCAAGGATTTCAGCCCACACAAAACGCCGCCTCGTACACGCCGTCGAGCAAGGTATCGACTCCGGCAACCTCAGCCGCTGCGGCCCCAGGAACAAGTGATGTTTACTCCGGTGAGAGAGCGACCCGCGCCACCGAAATCATGGCGGGACAAGACCTGAGCAATATCTCAAAAAATGAACTCAAGGCGCTGACGAACAAGCTCTACGACGCAGGCGTCATCACTGGCGAGCAGCGCCTCGATCTGACCGCCCCCTATGCCGATCAACTCAACGCACAGATGCAAAGCGTCGCCAACCCAGATGAGAAGCGGAATTTTATTGCCGACCTCAGTGCAACGCTTGATGCGGCCAAGCGTCTGCGACCAGACGACACTTCATCTATCGCCTACTTGGAAAAGGTGAACAACCTCGCCAACTCACTGGCGGCCGTGTCTGGCTGATCAAACGCGTCTGGCTCCGTGCGCATGGTTCACACTTGGGTTGAAGCTGGTACCCAGCGGTAAAGCGTAGGAACGGACACGCCAAGATTTTTTGCCACATCCTTGGGTGGCACGCCGCTGGCCAGCAGTTTTTTGGCTGACTCAATCTTGCTATCGGTCATCTTGGGCTTGCGACCGCCTTTGCGCCCAAGCTGACGAGCGACATCTAGCCCGGCGCGGGTACGCTCGACGATCAGTTCGCGTTCCATTTCGGCAAGGCTGGCCATGACGTGAAAGAAGAACCGGCCAGATGGCGTGCCGGTGTCAATGGCGTCTGTCAGGCTCTTGAACTGGATGCCTTGCTTGTGAAATTCGCCGACCAGATCGACTAGTTGCTTGACGCTGCGCCCTAAACGATCCAGCTTCCAGACAACCAAGGTATCTCCCTCGCGCAGCATTTCCTGTGCTTTTCCCAAGCCAGGGCGGTCAGCCCGTGTACCACTCACCTTGTCCTCAAAGACTTTCTGGCACCCGGCTTTGGTCAGGGCCTCCCGCTGTAATTCGAGGTTCTGATCCAGCGTAGAAACACGAGCGTAGCCAATCAACATAGCTTGCTTCGTTCAGAGCTATCGCGGTCTTCATCGTCGGCGTCTTGGCGCACAGCAGGTAGCTGCTTTAGCAACTCCGGTAGCCATTCTTGTGCTGTCTCCCACACCACATTGAGGTCGATGTCGAAATAGCCGTGGGCCATTCGGTTGCGCATGCCACGCATGTTGCGCCAAGGCACCTCGGGGTGCGCCTGAGTGAACGCGGCATAGCCCTCCATCACTTTCGTTGCGGCCTCGCCAATGATAATAAGGCTCAGAATGACAGCCTGCTGGGTGCGTTTGTCGGTCAGAAAGTCGTCTTTGGCCAACCCTTCCACGAAGCTGCACACATCGGTTGCTGCCTGCTGTATGTGATCGAGGTAATCAGGCAGGCGGTTCTCATTCATACCGGCTGCGCCTCCGCGAGCACCTTGGCACGGAACTTCGGCGACAAGTCGCCTGGTGTCAGCAAATCAACCTGAATGCCGAGCAGCGATTCCAGATCGTCTTGCAGACCGCCTAAGTCCAATAAGGGGTCGTCTCAGAAAACGGAATTTAAAGTACGTTAAGCATGCGCCGAGGCTGGCACCCAGCGGTATAGTGTTGGAACGAACACGTCGAGATTTTTGGTCACGTCCTTGGGCGGAACGCAGTCCATCGGAGAGTTTCGATGCGAAAACATCTGCCGTTCATTTTTAGCATGATGCTAAGATAAGACTGGATACATAAATTCTAGGCTCACGGGGAGGAAATGATGATCAGCTCTGTTGGTTCGTATTCCGCAGCCCAAACAGGGGGTACGTCGAGCCTCAAGGCGGCCTCGGCGACCGGTCAGGTTTCTGACACATCGAAAAATCAGGGCGCATCAGGCACCCAAGGCGGCGGCACGCTGACGATTTCCACGCTGGCCCGACAACTGGCCGCGAGCGCCAGCCGTGCCGAAGAGCGGGATAAAACACTCACCCGCTCGGAATTGGCTGACAAGGCGAAAAACCTTCTGGGTCAAATATCAGGAGACTCTTACCAAGCCAACAAGAAAATACACGACAGCGAAGTTCCAAAGACCAGCGATCCAGAATTGTTGGCTAGGGCCAAGCAAGCCACAGAGTTTGTTAATAGAAGCAGTAATACCGGGAATGAGAAAAATCCTTTTTCCGGTCTATCGCGTGCACAGTTATCAGATATCATCAATGATGATAGTAGCATTTATACAGTCAATGAGCGTCGCGCTGCTTGGATGGAATCATCCAAGCAGGAAGAAGCATGGCGCGAGAAGGTAATAGCTCAAGCCATAGCGGAATATAACGAGTCGGGGAAACTGACCAATTTTTTCAGTGCCGTACTTGACCACTTCAAGGAACTGCCTGCCATCGAGCAAGCGCAATATCCAAAAGATTACGCCAGTGACCTACAGTCCAAGATTGATCTGGACTTTAACTACCGCACGCACCAGGCAGAGGGTAAAGGCAAAGACCCCATGAGCTTGATCGAGATGCTATTCGAGCAAAGCCCGCAACAAGCCAATGAACTACCCCAAGAGCCAAAAAACGCCACTGACTCACCAACCGTAAGGAGTAATCCATGAAATTGTTGCCAAAACTGCTCGCCGCCACCTCCATCTTCGCCGCCACGGCTGCAATTGCGGGGCCACCTGTAACGGTGACCTTCAAAAATAACAACACCACCACAGATGCAACTTATGCGATTGTCACCAGCAACGAATCAAGCACATACGCCAACGCCTCTCCAAAACCGGCCACGACCGTTTCGAAGTTAGGCTCTAACTCTTACGCCGTCACCAGCCTGATCAGCCCGGACGTCAACTATGCAAACGTCCGCTATAAAATCGGTTCCAAGACCTGCGTGTTCAGCACAACCTTCGTCAATGCGCTGCAACCCGGCGGCTACAAAATCCCGCAATGGAACAAGACCGCAACGGCTAGCGGCGGAGCGATCTGCACCGCCACCATACCTCTACCAACCTGACCACCTATGCATGGACGGTCGATTTCGTAATGAAATAGGCAATTTGAGCATCGTCCAAAAAGCCCGGTGATTTTTGCCGGGTTTTTCATATTACGGCCGGTTCGTTTTTTCGCACAGGTTCCAGGCTCACGGAGGCAGTTATGGTCAGCTCTATTGGTTCGTATTCCACTGCCCAAACAGGCAATGCGGTGGCGTTCAAGGCGGCTTCGGCGACCGAGCTTGTTTCTGACGCCTCGAAAAATCAGGGCGCATCAGGCACCCAAGGCGGCGGCACGCTGACGATTTCCACGCTAGCCAGCCAATTGGCGGACAGTGCCAGCCGCGCAGAGGCTCGGGACAAAATGCTCAGCCGTTCAGAATTGGCCGACAAGGCGAACTCTTTGCTAGATCAAATACTTGGTGACGCCTACCAAGCTAACAAAGCCAAGTACAACAACGAGGTTCCTAAGACTGACGATCCAGAGTTGTTAGCAAGAGCTAAGCAAGCAACGGAATTCGTCACTAGCTCGGACAGGGGCAGCAGATCGGTGAAAAACCCTTTTGGTAGCCTGTCGAGAGAACAACTGTCCAACATCATCTATGACGACAGCGGAAACTACACCATCAATGAACGTAGAGCGGCTTACTATGAATCGGATGATAGGGAACAGGCTTGGCGTGTAAAAGTCGCAGCCCAAGCCATGGATGAATATAACCGGACGGGGAAAATGACCAATTTCTTCAGCTCCGTCCTTGACCACTTCAAGGAGCTGCCCACGATCGAGCAAGCGCAATATCCAAAAGATTATGCCAGCGATCTGGAGTCAAAAATAAGCCGGGATTTCAACTATCGCACGCACCAGGCGGAGGGGAAAAGCGAAAACCCCATGAACCTGATCGAAATGCTATTCGCGCAAAGCCCGCTGCAAACCGACGAGCTTTTCCAAAAGAAAAACATCACTGAATCACCAACCGTAAGGAGTAATACATGAAATTGTTGCCCAAGTTGCTCGCCGCCACCTCCATTTTTGCCGCCACGGCAGCAATTGCAGGACCGCCCGTAACGGTTACCTTCAAGAACCAAGCTACCGCAGAAGCAACCTACACCATTGTTACCAGCAATGAAACCAGCACCTATGCAAATGCTTCACCCAAGCCGACAACAAAAAGACCTGCCGGAACCAACGATGTCTATACCGTCACCAGCCTGATCAGCCCGGACGTCAACTATGCAAACGTCCGCTATAAAATCGGCTCCAAGGAATGCGTGTTCGGCACAACCTTCGTCAATGCGCTGCAACCCGGCGGCTACAAAATCCCGAAATGGAACAAGACCGCGACGGCTAGCGGCGGAGCGATCTGCACCGCCACCATTACCTCTACCAACCTGACTACATATGCATGGACGGTCGATTTCGTAATGAAATAGGCAATCTTGTCGTCATTCTGAATATAAAACTCGGTGGTTTTTGGGGTTGTAAGCCGGAACCCCAGAAATTTCCGTCACCCAAGATCAAGCCCCGCCACGAGAGCATCGAGGTCGATCATCTTGCCATCGCTCTGGAAGGTGTAGTGCCCGTTCAGCAGGATGTGCCGCCATGCCGCTGGCGATATCTGGGTGATGAGCGCGAGTACCTTGGCATTGGCGCTCGCCTCGTACTTCATCAGCAGCCGCGACAGGATGGCCGAGTTGTAGTAGATGACCGCGCTGGCGATCAGCCTTGCGCACTGGTTGCTGATTTCGATCTCGATGTCGGTGCGCCCGGTCAGCTCCTTCTTGCCGCCAACTTGGGCAATGGCCCCGCGTAGCTGGTGGTAGGACTCGATCCGATTCTGTGAGCGGTGCACATTGCGCTCCAGTTGTGGATCGCGCAGGTAGCGCAACGTATAGATGCTGCGGATGAGCTTGTCGAACTCGAACACCGCCCGCCGCGTCGGGTTCGACGTGGTGTAGGTGCACAGCTTGCGGATCAGCGCGCCCTGCGTCATCTCCTTCAGCCCGAGCGTAGCCACGATCTGGTCGAGGTTTGGCTTTTCGCTGACGATGAGTTGCCGGTCGACTTGGCCGATCGGCTGGATCAGGCACTTCTCGTACAGCGCCGGATCGTCGGCGCAATACAGTTCCTGCAACTGTCCTTCCATGTCGGTAAAGCGCGGCTCGAAGCGCAGGCCGAAC
>Ga0114984_1000978_pt1 | contig 10754 bp, 8 predicted proteins | sample Shrwel1BS1Day1_FD_96987 | JGI IMG/M metagenome (GOLD analysis project Ga0114984, IMG submission 96987) | Subsurface microbial communities from deep shales in Ohio, USA - Utica-3 well 1 S-1-Day1 | ecosystem: Environmental > Aquatic > Deep subsurface > Shale gas/oil reservoir > Produced water/Flow... | reverse complement strand
CACCTGTTCCTGGTAAACAATCACCCCGTAAGTGCTTTTGAGGATGCCTTCCAGCTTGGGGTTGAAGTACCACTCCGCGCGGCCCTTGCCGGTTTTCGAGGTTTCCTTTTTACGGGCGATGAAGTCGTCCACCATGCCGGAACCCAATGGGCCCGGGCGGTTCAGCGCCATCAAGGCAATGATGTCTTCGAAATTGTCTGGCTTCAGCTTTTTTTCGAGGTCTTTCGCTGAACGCGATTCAGACTGAAAAACAGCCGTGGTGTTTCCATCAGAAAACAGCTGGTACACCGCGGGGTCGTCCAGCGGTAAATCTTCCAGACGGAAGTCGCGCATTTCTTCGTAGTTCTCACGAACCCAACGCACCGCCCAGTCCAGAATGGTCAGGTTTCGCAAGCCCAAGAAGTCGAACTTCACCAGGCCTACCGCTTCCACGTCGTCTTTGTCGTACTGCGACACCACGGAATCAGTTGAGCCATCGGCGCAATACAATGGACAGAAATCGGTCAGCTTGCCCGGCGCAATCAACACGCCCCCGGCGTGCATGCCCACGTTGCGGGTCAAGCCTTCGAGAGGACGCGCCACGGAAATGATTTCACGGGCTTCGTCTTCGTTTTCGACACGCTCGCGGAACGTGGGCTCGTCGGCCATGGCCCTTTCAAGGTCCCAAGGATCGGCAGGGGTTTGAGGTATCAGCTTGGAAAGCCCGTCGCAATACATGTAGGGCATGTCGAGTACACGGCCCACATCCCGAATAACGGCCTTCGCGCCCAAGGTACCGAAGGTGGCAATCTGGCTGACCGCATCTCGCCCGTAGTTCTGCTTCACGTAGTCGATCACGCGGTCGCGATTGTCCTGACAAAAGTCGATATCGAAGTCGGGCATTGAAACCCGCTCTGGGTTCAAGAACCGTTCGAACAGCAAATCGTAGCGCAGGGGGTCGAGGTCGGTAATACCCAAGGCGTAGGCCACTAGTGAACCCGCACCGGAACCCCTGCCCGGCCCCACCGGCACACCGTTGCTTTTGCCCCAGTTGATGAAGTCCTGAACAATCAGAAAGTAGCCGGGAAAGCCCATACCAATGATGGTGTCGCATTCGATTTTCAAACGTGCTTCGTATTCCGGGCGCATTTTTTCCCGTTCCTCGATATTCGGGAACAGGTGCACCAGGCGCTTTTCAAGCCCCTCTTTGGACAAGTGCACCAGGTAATCGTCCAGCGTCATGCCTTCAGGTGTGGGGAATGCGGGCAGCTTGGGCTTGCCCAGTTCCAGCGTCAGGTTGCAACGCTGGGCAATTCGAATGCTGTTGCGTATGGCACTGGGAATGTCGGCGAACAGTTCAGCCATTTCCTGCGCGGTCTTGAAATATTGCTGCTCGGTGAAGCGGCGTGGCCTGCGCGGGTTAGACAGAATTTCCCCCTGCGCAATGCACACGCGTGCTTCGTGCGCCCGAAAGTCATCGGGCTTCAAAAACTGGATGGGGTGAGTGGCCACCACCGGCAACTGCAATTTGGCCGCCAGCTGACAACTCAGATTGACCAGATTTTCCGCCTGAGTTGAGCCATCTCGCTGAAGCTCGATGTAATAACGGCCTTCAAAGTACTGCAGGAATTTGCGAGCGGAATGTTCGGCTCGCCCCATGTTGCCGCCCAGTAAAAACTGACCGACATCGGAATTTACAAACCCGGATACCGCGATCAGCCCGTCGCACCCCACTTCATCGAACCAATCGAATTTGAGTGTGGCCTTGCCGCGTTTCTGGTTGCGCAAAAAGGCGCGGCTCAGCAATTCGCATAGCTGTAGGTAGCCTTTGTGGTTTTGCACCAGCAAAAGCACGCGTGCGGGTTGTTCGTCATCGCGCTCGCTTTCAATCCACACGTCGCACGCTGCAATGGGCTTGACCCCTGCACCACGGGCTTTGCCATAAAACTTGATCAGGCCAAACAGATTGGACAGGTCGGAAATGGCCAGTGCGGGCATGCCGCAGGCAGCCGCAGCCTTGACGGCGTCGCCCACCCTCACCATGCCATCGAGCACCGAAAACTCGGTGTGCATGCGCAGGTGAACAAAAGTGGAAGGTAGCGGGTGGGATGGATTTGTCATCTGAGCATTTTACTACCAAGTGACTGGCAAACGATTGAGCGTGTTCAATCCATAGCCCAACGAATTTTGCCCAAAACGACTGAAGTATCGCTTTGTAAAAACACCCCTACCTAAGTTCGGAACCGAGTTACCTCTGCAGGAGTACACAAGCCGCTCTTGCTCATCCCTGTGCTGTACTGCAACGACCCTTAACAACCACAGGAAACAACATGACTACCAACACAAACGCATTGGCTTTAAGAGTTGCCCCGCAACACACCATGGATATCGAAGCGCAGAAGCCTGAAGCACCACAATACAACCGTACTTTGGCCCGGGCAAAAATTGCGACGCTGGCTGCAGCAAGTATCGCTGGTGCTTTAACTACGGCAATTGTGGCTTTGCATGAAGGATCGGACACAAGCGGCTTGCAAAACAGAAGCTTGCTGAATGAGGGGGGATGCAGCCCGCACCAACTCAAAAACATCGCGAGTGCGAAACGTGCCCTGGTTATTTCAGGCGCAACAACGGGTGCGTGCTTGGGTGGCGTAATTCTGGGCGCTTGTATGTGGGGTGGCGGCTCGGTGGCTGAAGAGGAAGAAGGCGCGGTGGGGGCGGCGGGCCTGGCATCCATGAGTGTCGGTGGACTAATGGCATCTTTGGGCTCATTGGGCTTTACGCTGGGTACTACTGCAACATTGATATCCGGAATTATTTATGGTGTGTCCAAAAACAACTGCTGAAACAGGCGCTTTCAAACAGTGTGCTTTCCGGGCATGAACCAGAGGTTGCCCGGAAAGCACCATCAAACCATCCAATACTTTAAGCCGACATTTTCTTTGCAAACTCGGCCACCCTGCTGCCGTAAATCTTCGCAGTTTCAAGGTCTGAAGCAGGCGGCGTTACATCGGCAGGCGCGTTGTCGGATTGCGTCATCACGCCCACCCAGGAACCAACACGATTCAACTCGTTCACATCACCCGGCTTCTGGGCGCCCGGTGTTGCACTGCCCACCCAGACCATGCCGTGCTGCATGGCAAAAGTGACGAAATACTGAAGCGTGCTCAGCTTGTCGCCACTCATGGACATGGAATTGGTGAAGCCGCCGGCAATCTTGTTCTTCCAGCCCTGGCTGAACCAAACCTTGCTGGACGCATCTGCGAACTTTTTGAAGTCGGCCGAGGCACCGCCCATGTAAGTGGGCGAGCCAAAAATGATGGCATCCACTTTGGCCAGTACATCCCAGGTGGCGTCATTCACGTCATTGACGGAAATCAGGTGGCTGATCACCCCATCCACAGCATCCACACCTTGCTGAACAGCTTGCGCCACCTTGGCTGTGTGTCCGTAACCGCTGTGATAAACAACTGCAACTTGTGTCATGTCAAAACTCCTGTGTTGTAAGTTCAAGCAGGCAGGTCGAAAAACAGCACTTCCGCTTGGTCGTTCACGTCAAAATTCAATTCCCGCTCGCCGCTCACCATCAAGGCATCGCCGGTCTGCAGCAACACATTGCCCACAGTCAATTCGCCACGCGCCACGTGCAGGTAGGCCTTGCGGGCCGGGTCCAGTTCACGGTGCACGCTTTGCCGGCTTAAACGCCCCGCATACATTTTGGCGTCCTGGTAGATAAAGGCGATGTTCTTTGCTTCCGCCTCGGCCTTGTCTCCTGTCACAATCAGGCCCAATTGCCCGGTAATGCTGGCCACATCCAGATCGTGGTCCTTGTAGCCAGGCTCCACATTCTTCACAGCGGGCTCAATCCAGATTTGCAACAGGTGCGCCACATCCGTTTTGTGCGCATTCATTTCGGAATGGCGAATACCGGTGCCCGCACTCATGCGCTGGATCTGGTTGGGATTGATGGCCGAACCGCCGCCCAGGCTGTCTTTGTGGCTCAATTCACCACCCAGCATGTAGGTAATGATTTCCATGTCGCGGTGACCGTGAGTGCCAAAGCCGGTTTCGGGCTGTACCCAGTCTTCGTTGATGACGCGCAGGGGGCCAAAGCCCATGTGCTTGGGGTCGTAATAGCTGCCAAAGGAAAAGCTGTGATAGCTTTCAAGCCAGCCGTGCTGGGCATAACCGCGTTCGTTGGATTTTCTGATCTGGAACATGTTCAACCTCCTGTTGAATGATGGATCCAGTGTAGGTGGTGCAGCACGCCCAAACAAGGCGTAGAATTTGACGGACTTATTCAAAAAAACTGAACCTATGACCATCAACCTGGACAGCCTCGCACTGCTTGAACTGATTGAAGCCCGGGGCAGTTTTGCAGCCGCTGCCCTGGCCTTGAACAAAGCGCCCTCTGCCATTACCTACCAACTGCGCCAGCTTGAAGAAAGCCTGGATGTGCTGATCTACGACCGTTCGGGCCACAAGGCCAAGTTAACGCCCGCTGGGCAGGCTTTGCTGGAAGAAGGCCGCAAGTTGCTCGAAAACTCAGAAGCACTGACCAAGCGAGTCAAAGCCGTGGCGAGCGGCTGGGAAGCCGAACTGCGCATCGTGCTGGATTCAGTGGTGCCATTTGAACAAACCATTGCGTGGATCGACGCATTCGATCAACTGCAAAGCCCCACCCGCCTTCGCTTTTCAAGTGAAGTGCTGTCGGGTACGTGGGAAGCACTGTATTCAGGTCGGGCAGACCTGTTGATCGGCAGCAGGCTGGATCAAAACCAGTTTGCCACCGCTACTGGCCTGCACATTCAAAGCCTTGGGCAGTCGGTGTTCGTGTTTGCCGTGGCACCCACGCACCCCTTGGCGGCTGAACCGGAACCCGTGTGCATCGAAACCATTCGCCAGCACCGCGCGGTGGCTGTGGGGGATACGTCCCGCAACTTCAAGCCGGTCACCTTTGGCCTGCAAAGCGGGCAGGCCGTACTGACCGTGCCCAACTTGCAAGCCAAGGTGCAGGCGCAACTGGCTGGGTTAGGCTGCGGCTGGCTGCCCTGGAACCTGATCGAACAGGATGTGGCCAATGGCCGCCTGATTGTCAAGGCCACGGAAGACACAACCCGCCAAAGCAACCTTTGTTTTGCGTGGCAACGCGGCAGCCAGGGCAAAGCGCTGGACTGGTGGACACGGCACCTGGCCACAGTTCAACTTAACTTTCAACCGCCCGCCTGAACCCTTAAGCGCACATGCCCACCACACCCCAATACATCGGCCGCTTTGCACCCTCTCCTACTGGCCCATTGCACCTCGGTTCGCTGGCTACGGCGCTGGCCAGCTATCTGGACGCCAAAGTGCACCAGGGCCAATGGCTGCTGCGCATTGAAGACATTGACGAAGGCCGCTGCAGCGCTGCGTCTACCGAACACATTGTTTACACATTGAGACGACATGGCTTGAACTGGCAAGGTGAAGTGTGGGTCCAGTCGCAAAGGCACGCTGTGTATCAAACCGCTTTGGATACACTACAAGGCGACAACTTGACCTACCCCTGCGCCTGCACCCGAAAGGAAATTGACGAAGCGAATGCCAACCGCACCCACGGTGAAAACCGCATTTACCCCGGCACCTGCAGACAAGGCATGCCGGAAGGTCGGGAAATGCGGGCCATTCGTTTTCGCTGCCCCAACGAGCCCATCAACTGGCATGACCACCGCCTGGGCCATTTCAATGACAGACTAAGCGAAACCAGCGGCGATTTTGTACTGAAACGGGGAGACGGCTTTTGGGCTTACCACCTGGTCGTGGTGGTTGACGACCTGGCCAGCAAGGTCACCCACATTGTCCGGGGTGAAGACTTGACCGACACCACAGCACGACAAATCGCGGTGTGGAAGGCGCTGCAAGGCACTGCCCCTGAGTACTGGCACCTGCCAGTGATTTTGGCTGAAGATGGGCAGAAGCTTTCCAAACAGACGGGCGCACAAGCAGTACCAGAACGCGACCCTGTGCTGAATTTGAGTGCCGTGTGGCAGCACTTTGGACTGGACAAAATAAAAGCCACAACGGCGACCGAGTGGCTTGATTTGGCAATTCCGGTTTGGACCAATTACCGGGCGGCACAGGCCGCACGGAAATTGTAGGGACACAGTGCCTGATTGCGTCAGTTGCGGGGGCTACCACCCAGCAAAAACGCCACGGGCGCTGAATTCTTGTTTTTGGCCTTGTTGCTCAGGTTGGACTGCTGGGCAGAGGCCTGATCGCCTGCCGCCTTGTCTTCCCTGGATTCCTGGTAAGGCTGATTGAACAAGTTGTCTTTCACACGGGTTTGCGCCAGCTTGGCGCGCAAACGCTCGTATTCCGCATCGCGGTGAATCGGGGCGTTGTCGTTGAAACGCGCGCCCTGGTACGACATGTCCCTGGCCGGGCGGCGCTCACGCGCTGGGGCTGAGTCATCAGACGTTCGGGGGGGTCTGCGGTCTGAACGGCCTTCCTGGCTACGTCCCTCGTAGCGACTCTCGGTACGTCCTTCAGTGCGGCCATCACGTCCATCCCGACCACCACGTTCTTCACGGGGTGCACGCGCACCTGGAACAAAGCCTTCCAGCTCTTCGCGAACAAAGGCCTTGCCAATCAGCTTTTCAATGTCTTTCAAGGCGCGTTCATCGCGTTTTACAACGAATGAATACGCTGTACCTTTGGCACCTGCACGGCCAGTTCGGCCAATGCGGTGAACATAATCTTCAGGCGTGGTGGGCAGGTCATAGTTGATCACGCATGGCAGGTCGGCAATGTCCAAACCACGTGCAGCCACATCTGTGGCCACCAGCACGGTAACTTCACCCGCTTTGAACGCTTCAAGCGATTTGGTACGCTCGGCCTGCGTTTTGTCGCCGTGAATTGCAGTGCTGGACACCCCCTGCTTTTCAAGATAAATCGCCAGTCGGGCCGTACCCAGCTTGGTATTTGAAAACACGATGACCTGGCTCAGGGCCTTGGTCTGAATCAGGTGGCAAACGGCCATGCGTTTGTCTTCTTCGCTGTCCAGCGCGAAGATCACCTGCTTAATGTTCTCGGACGTTGCATTGCGTCGGGCCACCTCAATCAAAGTGGGCGACACCATGAAACTTCGGGCCAGTTTTTGAATTTCTGGCGAGAAAGTGGCAGAAAACAGCAAGTTTTGCCGAGTTTTAGGCAACAAATTGATAATGCGCTGCAAATCAGGCAAAAAGCCCATGTCCAGCATGCGATCTGCTTCGTCCAGCACCAGCACTTGAACCTGACCCAAGTTGATGCTTTTTTGTTGGACGTGGTCCAGCAGTCGACCGGGCGTGGCAATCACCAGCTCAACACCGCGGCGCAGGGCCTGAATTTGGGGATTGATGTCCACGCCACCGTACACCACGGTAGACCGCAGGGGGGTGAACTTGGCATAGGTGTGCACATTGGCCGCAACCTGATCAGCCAGCTCACGGGTAGGCGTCAAAATCAGGGCACGAACGGGGTGACGGGCGGGCGACGTGTTTTCCGTGGCCAGCGGCATCAAGCGGTTCAAAATCGGCAAGGAAAAACCAGCGGTTTTTCCAGTACCTGTCTGGGCAGCACCCATCACATCCACTCCAGTCAACACGACCGGAATTGCTTTCGCCTGGATTGGGGTTGGCTGGGTGTAGCCTTGCGCGTCGATTGCTTTTTGAATGTCGGGGTGCAGCGCGAAGTCCGCAAAAGTGACGTTCGCGAGGGCGGCCTCTTCTGCCGCGCTGATGGTATTCGGTTCAGTTTGTGTCATGCACGCATTCTAAGCCCATTTGATGCTTATTATTTGTGCAGCGGACTTAAATTCACTTGCTGCACCGGCTGGGTGCAGCAAATGTACTTTTCATACAACAGCTGGCGGTGTCTGCCGATTCAGAGATGTTCGGCGATGAATTCATCCACGTGTTTGACCGCCAAACGGCCCGCATTGGCCTGCGAACTTTCAGTGCCCCAAGCCACGTGGGGTGTGATGATGCAACGCGGGTGGTGCCATTGCACCATCAGGTGATCTCGTGGGGGTGGTTCCACTTCCAGAACATCCAGTGCGGCGCCACCCAAATGCCCGCTTTCGATGGCCTGCTTCAAAGCCTCGAACTGCACCAGGCCTCCACGCGCGGTGTTGATCAAAATGGCACCCTGCTTCATCTTTGGCAATGTATCAGGGCCAATCAAACCACGTGTTTGATCGTTCAAGGGGCAGTGCAGACTGAGCACATCGCTGTGGGCCAAACCATGTTCAAAGGTCACGTAGCCGTCGCGAGGTGTTGCGACCCCCTGGCGTTCAATGTGCAGCACGGTCATGCCAAACGCTTTGGCGAATTCGACCAACTTGCCACCAATGGCACCGCTGCCCAGTACACCCAGAGTTTGGGTATGCAAACCGCGCATGGGCAAAGTGTGCAGGCAGAAAAACCGCGACGCACTCCAAGTGCCGTCATGCACCTGGCTTTGCCATTCAGGCACCCGCCGAGTCAGTTGCAAAATACAGGCCATTGCATGCTCGGCCACAGATTCCGGGCCGTAGTTGACCACGTTGCTGACCTTGATCCCACGCTCCGCACAAGCAACCTTGTCCACATTGTCTGTGCCGGTGGCCACCAGCTGAATCATTTTCAGTTTGGGTGCATAGCCCAGTTCGACGGGTCCAATTTTAACCTTGTTGATGATCAGAATTTCAGCGTCCTTGATGCGCTCTTTCAGCATGTCTGCCGTTGTGAAGGGGTATTCCGTCCAGGTGTGCGCGCATTCAGGGCGCGGCAAAGGTGTGCGTACGGTTTCGCTTTCCAGCCAAACAATGTTCATGGTGTTGTCTCCAATTGGGTTGCTAGAAGGCTACCGACTAATTGCAGCCTTAGACACTGGGACTAACCATGAAAACACACAGCAAACCAACTCAAACGCTGGAATCAAGCGGCTCGGGTGTCGCACTGACACCTGCAATTCGATAACAGTTTTTACCGGCCTTCTTGGCCTGGTACATTTGCTCGTCACTGATTTCCAGCAGTTTTTGAAATGAGCTGCCGTGCAGCGGGTGCATGGCTGCACCAATGCTGCATGACACGGTCAATCCATGATTTTGACGAATCCGCACCAAGAGCTTGTCACAAGCAAACGATTCAATAATCCGCTCCGAAATGTTCTTGAGCAACTGGATATTGCACCGTGCCACGATGATTGCGAACTCATCGCCACCCAGGCGCGCCACCTGGTCCACGTTGCGTGTGGCGCCCTTCAACAGGCTGGCACTGGTTTTCAGAATTTGATCGCCGGCCTTGTGGCCCAAGGTGTCGTTCACCGCCTTGAAGCCGTCCAGATCCAGAAACATCAAACCCAGGGTTTCCCCGGGCAACAAGCGAGACAAGCGGGTTTCCAGCGTGATGTCGAAGCCACGGCGATTCAAGATACCGGTCAGCGGGTCGCGCTCCACCTCGTTGCGAAGGTCTTCCACATTCTTGCGGATACTGACATCCTCCACAATCAATACCGCATGGGCACCCTGCGTTTTGTCGTTGTACACCGCGAAGCGGAATTGAAGTACCCGGCCGTCGGTGAAATTCAATTCGATGGGCATTTCGTGGTTGCGAAAATAGTCGGTTACGAGGTCCTTGAGCAATATCCGCTGTTCGCGTACCACACCTGCGTTGAGCAACACCTGCTCCAGTTTTGCCGATGCCGGATTGATTGATTCCAGCCGCAGCATTTTGGCCAAGGCCTTGTTGGTGTAAAGCACATTGAAGTGTTCATCCAGATACGCTACGCCGCTACCCAGTGACGAAAGCAACAAATCCAGCCTGTTTTTTTCGGAAACAGACCGCGCATGGCTGTTTTCCATGGCCTTCATTTGCGCTTGAATCGCTTGCGCCATGCTGTTGAACGCTGCACCCAAGCAAGAGATTTCATCGCGTCCAGTGACCTGTATGCGCGATTCAATTTGCCCGGACTGCAACTCCATGGCCTTGGTCCGCAGGTCTTCCAGTCGAGCCGACAGGGTATTGCTCAAACCAAACAGGATCATGGCGCAGGCAATTGCACTGAGCAGAAATACACCCACCAGGTAGAAAACCATCTCGTCTCTGCTGCGGTACACCTCTTGCTCATCAAACAAAACCATTAGCTGGTGCCCTTGCGTGGGCAAGGTGAATGCGGAAACCAGCGCGGGATCAATGTCTTCAGAACTTTTAGGAACCTGCCCCAAGGTATACACCATGCGGTTTTCAGCGTTGATCCACACCGCAGTGGGTTTGTAGCGCGTATAAAAATCCCGAACAATCGACGACACAGTATTGATGGAATAGGTGTCGCTGGCCATGTTGGCCCGCGTCAACTCAGCCTGAAAACTTTCACGGGTTTTCTGGAGCTCACGTTCTGCCACATTGCCCATGTGCAGGAATTGAATACTCGTGAAAATGCCGCCCAACATCAGCTGGGCGACAAATGTAGTCAGGAGCCATTTCCATTTAAAAGACATCGCCGTGTGGCCCGAAAAATGTGATCTATTGTGCAAAGTATCCCCGCTTGCTGATCGTGTTTGAATCCCACGAGAGGGGCACTTTTCGCCCATTTTCAAAATAAACACAAATTTGTGATCCGGGGTGTTGTATTAAAACTTTTTTTTTGCCATAATTGCGGGCTTGCCGAGGTGGCGAAATTGGTAGACGCGCTGGACTCAAAATCCAGTGTTAGAGATAACGTGCGGGTTCGATTCCCGCCCTCGGCACCAGCCCCCAGGACTTTAGGTCCATCCAAAT
>Ga0114984_1000977_pt1 | contig 10765 bp, 2 predicted proteins | sample Shrwel1BS1Day1_FD_96987 | JGI IMG/M metagenome (GOLD analysis project Ga0114984, IMG submission 96987) | Subsurface microbial communities from deep shales in Ohio, USA - Utica-3 well 1 S-1-Day1 | ecosystem: Environmental > Aquatic > Deep subsurface > Shale gas/oil reservoir > Produced water/Flow... | reverse complement strand
GGTTGAGCAGTGCCGAGTAGGTTTTGCCCTTGGCTTGCAGCGCGCCGAACAGCCAGACCGGGCGCTTGCGCAGCAGGGTGTCGTAGATGGTGATCAGGTTCGAGCGCGTGGCGCGCGTGCAGCCTTTGACCTCGACCCGCTTGAGGTACTTGAACATGTTGTACAGCTGACGCAGAAAGCGCTCCTGCACCGCCGGGTCGGGCAACTGGTCGATCAGGTCTTTCCACTCGTCAAACGCTCGGTCAATGCCGTAGTCCGGGCGCTTGTCCAACTCGGCCAGCAGGTTGTTCTTGATGATGTCGATGGCCGAGAGCGGGATGCCCCGGTTGTTGATCGACTCGAACAACATGAATGCGTCGGAATGGCTACGCACCTCGATCTTGACCAGCATGGCCGCTTTGAGCTTTTCCAGCAGGGCCAGTGCGCTGTCCTGGCTCAGCCCTTCCAGTCGCTCACAGAAGTAGCGGTAGGCGCGCGCAATGCGGCGGTTTCCGAAATTGCTCAAGCCCTTCGGCGCTTTCACCTGCTTGGGAAACAGATCGCTCAGCACCTTCTGGAAATCTGTCTTGTTCTGCGCTTGCTCGCTGGGCTCCAGACGCCACTGGCCAGAAGTGCGGACGAAGATGCGGCTTTCCAGGTTGTCCAGCTCCACCAGCAGACGGCGATCCGGATTCGGAATGGCATTCAGCTTGTCGTAGAACGCACAGAACAACAGGCTGATGGTGGTAAACCGCTGCTGGCCGTCGATCAGCTCAAGTCGGCCACCGGCCATGCCATCTTGCTGGGTGTTCACGCAGATGATGGAGCCCAAAAAGTGCCCGCTGGGCGACTCCTCCAGGTCGTTGAACAGCGCGTCCCAGTTCTTGCCGCCCCATACATACTCGCGTTGGTACTTGGGAATGAAGAACGACGTGGTCCCATCGGGGCTGAAGTAGAAGCTGACCGGCAGCGCTTTGACATCCTGAATCATTCATCGCCTCCGGCCTTCTTTCTGCCGCGCGTCTTTTTCGGCTTGGCCTCCGGCTCGACGTACAAATCCTCCAGGCCATGCGCGATCGCAAGCGACTTGTCAGTCTTGCACTTCTCGCGAACGCGCTCGGGCCAGTAGTTCATGGCCAGGTGTGCCCAGTCGTAGTCACCTTTTTCCAGCTTGGCCCAGGTGTCTTTGAGCACCTTCTGCCAGGGCTTGTGACGGAACAGCGGCCACAGCGGCGCAGCGCTGATCTGCACGCCGTCGTCGTGGTTGGGCTTGTAGGTAGGCGCGAGCTTGAGCAAGGTGTCGCGCAGATCGATGAGCTCCAGCTCAAAGGATTGCAAGGATTCGAACTGCTTTTCGTCGTCGCGCGTGCGGGCCGAACCTTTGTTGCGCAGCGCCGTCACGCCAGCGCCGACTTGTTTGAGCTTGGGCTCGACGAAGTCGTTGATCGCCGTGTACAGCGTCTGGCTGGAGAGGCTGGGGTAATAGACCCACAGCGTGTAGTTTCCTGACGCGGTGCCCAGCGGCCAGTAAATAGGGGCCTTGCGCTTGCTCTTTGTATACCGCCCGAAATGATCAGAGAAGAACTTGTTTGGGACATTTACATATTGACGTAACGAATCAGCACTCAATGCCTCAAGAAGTTCTTCTTCTATGGTATCGGAATGCTCTTTCCAGATAATCCTTATGGCTTCCCGAATACGGGCGACCATGTCGTGCCTATTTCCCTCGTCATCAACCAGAATCCCTAGACTGGCGATTTCCTGGGGATAATGAGAATGCGCACTCCTATCTATAAGCGCCCCTGGAGGATGCGATGGCAAGGGAGCAAATAGTTCCTTGCGAGACGGCGCCGACTTGTCGCCTGTGGCAAATCGGATGTCCCACCTACCAAAAACGCACCCCACCAGATACGAAATTATTTGGGCGGCAATGTCATTCTGAGACTCCGAAGTTCCCCGACCCTCATCTTCTTCCTCGTTTTCACTCTCATCATCAGACTCGTCTTCATCATCGCCATCAAGCGATTCCGCCAAGACTATCTTTTCTAGTGCCCTTGAATCCGCTTGGTAGGCAGAATCTACTAGCGCATCAATTGTTTCGAGTGAAGCCTGAATTGCTCGATTTGTTGAGTCACGGAGTAACGACAACGATTCAGCCATCTCACCTATCGATTTCTTGATGATGAGACTTACGAATAGTGCATCCCCTTCGGTGCGCATAGAGCGCTCCATAATCGCGGAGATTGACCGCGCTGCAGCATTCTCGATATCTATAATCGTTTCCTTATCGAACTCTGCGAGTGGACAAGATTCGACAAGCCCGGTGTCATATTGCTTTGCATTCGCCTGAAGATTTATTAGTGCCCTGAAAAGACGGGCATTCATCAATCCAACAACGAAGGAAGGAGAGTGTTCATTCAGTGGAAGGATGGCTGGCCCTTTCTCTCCAATTACGAAATCTGCCGGGAGAACGCGAACGCCAAAGTCCTTACACCTTCGTGAGTACGTTCCGCCAGGCTTGTAGTAGTGCACTGAAGCTTGCCTTGCTTGTGCGACTTGTCCGTTTACCTGTCGATTAACTTCGCAGACCTGTGAACCGTCTTGCTCCCAATTGAGCAGAAGAGGGAGATCCGAATAGAAGACTGCATAGGAACCGCCTTTGGATAACGAAACCCACTGCTTTCCTCTGCCAATTTTTTCAGGTGCGACTTCATGGCGTAGGCGAAGAAATCGGAAGTCACTGAAGGATTTCATACCTTGCTTGGCGAGAAGAACCTGATCTCCAATGCGAGTTGGTTTTGAGAAAAGGCGAAGCGCCGAAGCCGGCAGGTTATAAAGGATTTTCGATCGCGGAATGGTGCTGAAAACCGCCCTATCCACAACGTAGCAGTGCGGAGAATTAGCGATATCGGAGGTGGCAACAGCTAAGTCGGCGGACTTGTCATCGTAAGATTTCCTATCGATTGCAGCGAAGGCACTAGCTGGACCCGCTTGAGTGCAATTCAATGTATAGGCTGCAGACTGAACTGTCGCATCATCCATCACAGGCCAGCCCAAGTCCAAAAGGCATTCAATTCTGGGCAGTACCCAGTTAGAACGAAGACGTTCGAGTTTCTTGGTGATCAAGAGGGAGCGCGACGAAATAGCACCAACCCAGCCATTGCAGAGAGAAACAGCCCTGGAAACAAAACATGCATACAAGTCGACGTAGGCATCGGGATATGCCCTCTTCAACTGTTCAAAATGGTCTCTGTTAGCCAAACCGAATGGGGGGTTCATTACAACCACATCGAACCGCTCACGACACACATCGATAAGACGCAGCCCTTGAAGAGCATCCTGCGCAAACAGACGCCCCTGATACGTCGACTTGGCTGCCTGGGCAAATTCGGTGAGTGCCTCACGCAGCCTTGCCTCTGCTTGCTGCCAGTTCTCTTGCTCCTGTTGGGCAAACAGGCCAGTGCCCTTGCCCACATAAACCTGGCGAATCAAGTTCGGTAGCTCGCGTTCAACCTGGAGCAGCACTCCGAGCTCCGGCAGGCCCTTGAGCAGTTGCAGGGTCTTCTCGAACAGCTCGGCATCGCGCTGATCGAGGTTGGCGGCAAACTGCTGGCGCAGCTCACGCTCTGCCGGTGGCGCAATGGCGGCAACTACATGGCCTCGCCCAATCGGCGGGCGGTCTTTGGCCTTCACACCGGCATCGTGCCAAGCGCGCTGCGCTCGCAGCCACAGGGCCAGGGAGGCGATTTGTGCGGCACGTGGGTCGATGTCCACGCCGTAGATGTTGTGTTCGATGATCAAGCGCGGCACGTCGCGCAGAAATGCCGCCTCGTCCTCGTAGGTCTGGCTCAGTGGCTTGAATGCAGCCTGGGGCTGGGTCGAGACATCCAACGAGCCGGGGCCGTGTTCTTTCTCCCAGGTCCAGGCTTCGCGGTAGATCTCGGCGAACAGGTCGAAGGCATACAGGCCGAAGTGCATGGAGCCGCAGGCCGGGTCCAGCAGCTTCAGTGTGCGCGGGTCGCGCAGCTTGGTGGCTGCTTGAGGCGTTTCGTCCGATTTCACCAGCAGGTATTGGCAGCGATCGCGCAGGCCGCTGGCCCCGCCCGTGGCGTTGAACCAGAGTCGCCCGAGGGTGTTGTCCACCAGAAACTCGACTACATAGCGCGGCGTGAAGAACTGGTTGCGTACTGCCAGCTCGCGGCTGTTGCGTGGTGCCTGACTGGCATCGCGCATCGCCTTGCGCTCTTCCTTGGAGTTGAAGTACTGGTAGATCCAGCCGATGGTTTCGTCTTCGCTCCACAGCGGGGCGATGTCGGCATCGTTGATCAGGTTCAGCACCTGTAGCAGCGCCGCCTCGCGGGGGAACAGGCGCCCTTGCGGCGAGTAGCGGTCGAACAGGCCCGGCAGGTCTTGCGCGAGTTCATCAAACACACTGAACAGGTACACGCGGTAGGCATCGCCGGTTTCACCCAGGCCGGTGCCGGCCAGTCGCGCATAGAGCTGAAAGCCCTTGGCCTGGAAACCGTTGCCCACTGATTCGACCAACAAGCCACGCGCCTCAGCCATACGCAGCGCCGCCAGGCGGTTCAGCACGGTAAAGGCCTGCTCGCGGACGATACGGTCCAGCCCCTGGGTCGCATTCATGTCGCCACTGGCGGTGTAGTGCGCCAGGGTGTCGCGCAGGATGCGGGCGGTTTCGCGCTGGGCGTCGTTGATATGGCGCAAGCTGGCTAGCTCCGCCACGGTGCCCGCGTTCGGGTCCATGCCATAGTCGTTCTGCAACTGGCGGGTGAATTCCTCTTCCAGCACGCGCCGCGCGTCGTTGACGAAGCGCTGGAGGCGGTTTCTTGTTGTTTGGTCGAAGGCCATCAATCGATTCCTATTGTTCTGTGCCTGCTTGCAGTGAACCGGGTGCTTGCCAATCCTGGCCAAAGTGAGCGCGCAGGCTCTCGATGGCGGGCGGCAAAGCGCCGTCGCAGGTCACGCCCAGGTAGGTGGCCGCACGCGTGGTGCCCACGTACAGGTATTTGTCGAAGAGCGCTGGATGCAGTGCGGCGAGTTGGTCAATGCCCACGAAGAACACCGCTTCGAACTCCAGGCCTTTGATGTGTTGGATGTCGAACACGCGCACGTTGCTTTCCTGGCCCACCGCCTGACCCTCGCGGCAGGCAATGACCTGGATGTTGTGTTCGGACAGGGCTTCGTTCAGCGCCTCAGCCACTGGCGCCACATCGTCTTCGGCATTCACAAAGATGGCGGTGGACGGCAGCTGGCCGACGAAACGCTCAATCTCTCGGATGCGATCTGCCAGCCAACTGACAACGATTGCTGTGTCCGTTGCGTGCTCCAGGAGCGCGGGCGCTACGCCACCACTGTCCACATGCGCAGGCAAGCTGACGTTCTGCTCGGTGCCGCCGACAGCGCGAATCATGGCGCGAGCCAGCTCGTTCAGTTGCTTGCTCTGCCGGTAGGAGACGGTGATCTCCTTGATGTCGAAGTCGGCAAAGACCCACTTCATTTCATCGGCGGAGCGGGCACCCCAGGTGGTCAGGCGCTGGTTGAAATCGCCGCAAGCAAAGAACGAGCGCAGCCGTGGATGCGCCAGGGCGGCCATGCAGGCAAGCTGGATAGGCGAAAAGTCGGTCGCTTCATCCACCAAAACCTGGTTGCGGTAGTGCCCCAGGATGGGCTGGAGTGCCGACCAAGCGGGGCTGTCGATATCGCGCTGCACGTTGGGCCGGCTGATCAAGTCGCCTGCGGCGCGCAGGATGGCGAGCAGCACAATGTCCAGTTCGAGCGGATGGATATCGCGGGCTTCGAAGCCTTCGTTGCGATACCAGCTCTCGGCTTGCTGGCGTTCGCGCCGGAACGTGCGGTAGCGCTTGGGAATGCCGTCGAGATAGCGCTTGACCGGGTTCACGAAGCGGCGCGCGTTGGTCTGCACCAGTAGGCTCGCACCCACCTCCGCGCGATCGGTTTCCGTCAGGCCGCGATCGGCCAGCCACTCGATGATTTTGCCGTTACGCGACGTCTTGCTGACCGCACGCTTTGAGGCTGCGGCCCGAGCTTGGGCGCGCACCGCTTGCATGTAGGAGTTGAGTGCAGCGGCACGACCGGTGCGTGGAGCCGTGCTGTCTTCTTCCTCATCAGCATCGAGTTCCTCTTGTTCGTCTGCATCGTTGGCTTGGACTTGCTGCAGACCATCGATGAAGCGCGCCAACTCATCCAGAAACGCCCGGTTGCGGTTGAGTTGGAGATTGAGCGCGGCTTTGATCTTGCCGTCAGAGGCTTCTTTCAGGCTGGCGACGAGCGCCTGTACTTTGGGGAACTCGGCTGCTAGCGATGCGAAGGTGGACGCCAGCGCGCCATCGCTTGCTTGCGTCAGGATGTTGCGCAGCCGCTCGCCCAAGCTCTGGACTTCTGGCGCCTTGGCTTCGCGGAGCATGTTGGCCGCTTCATGCAGCTCTTGCACGTAGGCGTTGCGCTGCCATGTGTTGAAATCGTCGAACCACTGAATCGGGCGATCCAGCGCCTCTGCGCTCAGGCTTGGCAGGCTGTCTTTCAGGACAAATGTGCCACTACCCGATGCGGTTCTGAGGACGCCGAAAGCGTTTCTGGCCAGCTCGCGCCGGTAGTCCTGCCAGGTTCTGATGCGCAGATCGGAGGCGGGAACGCCTTCACGAGCGAAAGCCTCCTTGAGGTACTGTTTGAGCAATTCGGTGGGCGTGAACATCAGCCAGCTGTTGGCGTGCGCGACGCCCTGGGCAGTAGCTACCATCTCAACCAGACGTTGTTCGCCTTCCTCCAGGAAGGCGGTGTCGAGCTTCTGGCCAAGGCGGCGGATCAGGGTCGTCGTCTTACCGGTACCGGGCGGGCCAAGAATCAGCAAGCGCTTGTCGAGGGGAAGACGGAAGATCTCATCCTGGTACTGATCCAGAACGGGCTGATCGCGCAGCCCCATCTTGGTGATGACGCTGCGGCGCACGCCGTCGATGATATTGGCCTTGACGGTTTCTTCGGCCAGTAGTTGACCCAGGAGGTCTTCGGTGACTTCTTCTCCGGCAACCTCAGTCAGTAGCGCGCGCAACGACTCGATAGTGAGTGGGCCGAAATGCTCGGCTTCCACCACGGTGTCGCGCGAATCCCAGCCATCGGCCAGCGCGGCGGGGCGGAGTTGGGCGCGCTCCAAGACCTCGACAACGGTGCCATTGGGCAGGGTGAATTCAGCCCCGATCGCCAAAGAGGCCAGACGACCAACTGGGGCGCGATAACTGGCCAGATTCTGAAAACCCGAAACCGGCGTGGTTCGACAGATGTAATAAGTTCGCTCTTCGCCTTCCTCATCCACAACGACGACACGGGCTATCGCAGGCTCGGCGGCCAAAATTTGATAGCTCTCTCTGTTAGCCTGACTGATCTGATCCAATTTCTGGATGGCCGAACTGGACGTCATCGTATTGACGCTCGCCAAGGCATCGGAGCCCAGCGTTCGCCCATCGTGCAGATTGCGTTTTGCAGCCGTAGCGATACTCTCGAGCTGGGTGAGCGCCTCGCCGGCGACCTGCTCGATGTGTTGCCTGGATTCGGCAGTCAGCTCCATGCTTAGCTCCCGCCCGTTCCAGGCTGTTCACCCAGGACAAGAGACACTTCGACTTCGGCATACAGCGCGAGCTGAGCCTTGATTTCGTGGAGCTGTTGAATCAGCGCGTCGATGTCCGCCGCACAGGTCATTTTCACCGGCACGGCGATCGACTTGGTGAGCTTGGCCGGGCCTTTCTCGCCAGTTTTGGCTCGCTCTTCTTCCATGCGCTGGCGTAGGCGTTCCTGGCCCTGGCGCTGAATCGAGCGTTTGAGGTCGTCGAGGATGCTGTTGATGTCGTAGTCACGGGCCAGGAGTTTCTTGAGTCCGGCCAGGTCCTGCGTGGCTGCAAGGGCGAGGCTATCCAGTCGATTGACGGCGTTGCCGCGCTCCTCTTGCGTGAGCTCTTCCCACTCGGGGATGCGCTGCAGGTCCTCGACGCCTTCCTTCAAGCGCAGCTTCTGCTGCTCAGACAGGGTGATGACGGCATCGCGCACCCGGCCCTTCAGGTGCGTGAGCTGCGAATTGAAGTCGGCGGTGTGCTTGTAGAAGTCCTCTTTGCCCAAACGCTCCGACAGGGTGCCCAGGTCTTCACTCAGTTCGCGGCGCAGCTCACCTGGCACGCCGGTGTCGGGCAAGGCCTCGATGTCGCGGCGATGGGCCTGAAGATCCCGAAGGGTGGCATCGAGCCCGTTGTCGAGTACGCGCTTCACTTCCAGCGCCCACTTGAGGTTGTCATAAATCGCTGATGTTTCTGCGCCCAGACGCTGAGGGGCGTCGGAAGCGTCTGTGAACAGGACGTCGGCAATGTCCTGGTTCAAGGTGCGAATGCGGTCACTGCCCGCCAGGCCGAGGCCACCGAGTTTTTCGGCCAATGAACCATAGTCGTGCTGGAAGCGCGGGAAGTGCTTCGCCGCCGCCTTGCTGATCTCTTGTTCCAGCGGGATGACCATGTCACCGACCAACTCTGTGAGTCGCTCAGCGGCGCGCGCGAGCGTTTCGATGGACGGACGCTCATCGCGCAGGGCGACACCGATCTGCTTGAAAGAGTTGTTGGTCTTCAGGGCATCGATTGCCTGCTGCCCAGCGGCCGTGACTTCACGTCCCGAGACCTTCAGTTTGATCTCGCCGGCCATGAGCATGGCAGCAACGATGTAGCGCGTGGTGTCCGGCGACCAGCCGAATGGGTCGCTGCTGAAGTCGTCGAGCAGGCGCTTGCCATCGACGGTGCCGCGCTTGTCGATGTAGTCGCGGATGCTGATCATCGCCTTGTGGTCGGTCTTGAAAGAGGCGCGGCCGGCTACGGTTTGCACCAGGCCGAGTGGGTCCAGCACACTGCTAATGGCAGCGGGGTTGGCGACCTTGAGGAACTTCTCGGCGGTGTCGGTTCCGGCACGTACTGGGGCTTCGACATAGCGGTCGAAGACTTGGTCGGCCACATCAGAGAGCAGCTTCTTGGCTGCTTCCAGTAGGTCACCGTCCAGCGCCGATACTGCTGTGGCCTGGCCCCGGAAAACAAACGAGCCAGCCTGCAGGGTTTGCTTGATCTTGCTCTGCAGTTGGGTCGCCAGCTTGGCGGCGCGGTCGAGCTGGCCGGTACAGTAGTCCTTGACCTCTTGGTCGGGCTCGTTGCGGTGCAGTTCGGCAATGCGCTGGCAGCGATAGATTTCGTTTGCCAGGTCGTCGAGTTCGGAATTGGCGCGGGCCAAGAGCCCGATGACGTTCCGGCCCGCGCGGCTGCGGGAATCATCCAGCATCCGGTTCTTGGCCGTGTCGTAGTCGCTGGCAGGCACCAAATCGACGACGGTCTGAATGGCGCTCTGATCACCAGCCAGGCTGGTGATGGCGCTGCCGGCCTGGACCTTCAGGCCCGTAGCGACCGCCATCGTGCCGTAGAGGCTGACACGGGGCAGCGGATCGAAGGACTCGCGCAATGCATCGTTGAAGATGCGCTTCACGTCTACGGTGCGCAGCGCAATGGCACCGCGCTCTTGTTCGATATCCCGCAGCTTCTCGCTGAGGAAGACGAGGTTGCCGTCTTTCTCACCCAGCGGCACATGAACGTCGCCCAACATTTCTTCCACTGTCTTGCGCACCGTATCGAGCTGCGTGGACGCAGTGATCGATGGGTGCATCAGGCTGGCGACGTTCTGCACCGACACCGGCAGGTTGCCGAGGATCTGCAGAACGGCGACGGACTTGGCGATGTCCTGGTGGAGTTGCGAGTCTGGGAAGCGAATCTGGACCTTGCCAACCGCCTGGTGGATGGACGTGAAGGCGCGACGGATATCCTTCTCCAGCTCGTCGTACAGGGTGACGGTGGTGGCCAGCCAGCCCACGGGCTGATCGGCCATCGCCTTGGAGCCGCCTTCGCCTTTCAGGACGTCCTGAATCACCTTGATCGCAGAGCGCAGGCCGATGCCGCCAGTGGACTTGGCCAGGGCGCCCAGCAAGTGCAGCAGGATGTCGAAGTGAGCCGGCAGGAATGGGTAGAGATTGATGAAGCTCTCTTTGCTGAAGTCGGCGTCGTAATACTTGGCGTCTTGCAGCTTGGTGTTGTGCCGCAGCGCCTGGCCGTGAGCCTCGAACAGCTTGCCGAGCTCAGTCTCACCTGCCGGTGATTTGCCGAGCAGGCGGCGGTAGCAGATCTCCTTGATGTCGCTCGATTCCAGGTCGATCTGGATCGGGAAGCGGTCTTTCAGCTTGTAGAGCTTGTCCGAGTTCAGCGCTGCGCGCGGGTCGTCCTCAGTGAGGGTCTGCTGCGCAGTGGAGATGATCCAGGCCTTACCATCGCCGAGCCGCTTGAGGTTCTTGGCCAGGCCATCGAGGTTAAGGATAAGGTTGTCGCGCGAGGCCACGTACTGCCCCACTTCGTCGACGATGAAGATGATGTTCTGCTTGCCGCTCTTTTCGCGGACGATGTCGATCATCTCCTGCACGCGCTGGTCTTCGAACTGGAAGAAGCCCTCGGTGCTGGACGAGAATGACTTGGCCTCCGGGAAGAGGGCCGGGTACATCTCATGGGCGATCTTCGGGATCAAGCCATCGATGGCCAGTGGGTTGTTCTGCACGCGAGCCCAGGTGGCACCTGGCAGCGCCTGGGCGATGCGCTCATGGAGTTCGGGCGTGCGGCCGTCCTTCTCGACCATGCGCTCAAAAGCGGCAACCTTCAGGTTGCGCGAGTAGCCGGCCCACTGCAGCACCTTG
>Ga0114984_1000975_pt1 | contig 10773 bp, 10 predicted proteins | sample Shrwel1BS1Day1_FD_96987 | JGI IMG/M metagenome (GOLD analysis project Ga0114984, IMG submission 96987) | Subsurface microbial communities from deep shales in Ohio, USA - Utica-3 well 1 S-1-Day1 | ecosystem: Environmental > Aquatic > Deep subsurface > Shale gas/oil reservoir > Produced water/Flow... | reverse complement strand
TCTGAAATTCTCTGCTCTGGCTCTGGCCGCAGTTCTGGCTACCGGTTGCAGCAGCATGTCCAAAGAAACCGAAGCTCGTCTGACTGCTACCGAAGACGCAGCTGCTCGCGCTCAAGCCCGTGCCGACGAAGCCTACCGCAAGGCTGATGAAGCCCTGGCTGCTGCTCAGAAAGCTCAGCAGACCGCTGACGAAGCCAACGAGCGTGCTCTGCGCATGCTGGAAAAAGCCAGCCGCAAGTAATCTGCGACTCGTTTTTCCGAAAGCCGCCCCAGGCAACTGGTGCGGCTTTTTTGTTGCCTGCAACCCATGCCATGTCCACGGCATGGCGGCAATAAAAAACCCGCCGGCACGAATGCGGGCGGGTTTCTGGACAACTTGAAGATCAGAACGGATTGTCGCTGCTGGCGACCACGCTCTCGGCCTGGGTGGCGATGGGCACCGGCATGCCGTCTTCGGAAGCCACCACCTCGCGCACCATTTCCCAATCCAGGCGCAGGCCGCTGAGTTCGTCGCGCTTGAGCAAGGCGTTGATCACTGCGGTGTGCTTGTCGACCACGGACGGATCGCCCTCGTCATCCAGCGGCGCATGTGCTTCCAGATAGATCTTGCCGGCACTGACACCGAACTTGTACGGCTCGTTGATGATGCGCACCGGCGTGCCCACCGGGACCATGGCAGCCAGCTCCAGCACGTTGTGGTTGAGCATGCGGAAGCAGCCGTGGCTGACGCGCATGCCGATACCGAACTTCTTGTTCGACCCGTGGATCAGATAGCCGGGGAACGACAGCGTCATCTTGTACGGGCCCAGTGGGTTGTCGGGGCCAGGCGGCACCACGGTGGGCAGGATATCGCCGTCGGCAGCGTGCTCCTCACGGATCGACTTGGGCGGATACCAGGCCGGATTCGGCGTCTTCAGCGTCACGCGGCCGACGCCCAGCGGCGAGCCCCAACCTTCACGACCGATACCCAGCGGATAGGTATGCACGACGTTCTGCCCTTTCGGGAAGTAGTACATGCGGTATTCGGCCAGGTTGATCACGATGCCCTCACGCGGGCCCGGTGGCAGCACATAACGCGTCGGCAGGATGATCTCGGTGCCCTCGCCCGGCAGCCAGGGGTCCACGCCCGGATTGGCAGCGACCATTTCCAGATAGCCGAGATCGTTGGCCGTTCCCAGATCGGCGAAGGTGTCCTCGTACTTGGCCTTGATCACCTGTACCTGGCCCACCACGTCCTCGCCTGGCGGCGGCAATGGAAGTTCGAGAGCCTGCACTGCGGCACTGGAGCACAGTGCGACCAGAGTCAGGCAGCGGTTGACCGCAGAAAAGCGCGACAACATCCGGGAGTCCCTTGAAGAATTGAATGAATATTGCGGCGATTGTACACCGCCGTTAAACGGCCGGGCAGACCTCAGCCATCCGCCCAGTTCGAGCACAGGCCCTGACGCTGCGCCTGGAAAGTCGCCAGACAGTCAGGACAGAGCCGGCGATCGCGCAGCCAGACCTTTTCCAGCGCCCCCCAACGCGGCTGCGCCGGTAACAAACCGCCACACAATGTGCGATCGGCATGCCCACCCAGGCGCAACTGACGAGCTACCAGATGCACGCGCACCTCGCGACAGGCGAACAGGTCCAGCTGCTCATCCGGCTCGATCAGTTGATAGGCATAAAGGGACCAGGCGGGACGCGGCATCTGGGGCTCCGTGACAGGTCGGCCACATTAGCCGAAAGGCTTCAGGCGGAAAAGCCTCTGCCCGTGCAGTTTTCCCGCAGCAAAGCGGTGTTCACAGCAAGGGTTTGAGCGTCGGCCAGACGTTATCCAGCAACACCGCCTGCGCAGCCTGAGTCGGATGAATGCCGTCGGCCTGCATCATCCCCGGCACGCCACCGACGCCCTCGAGGAAGAATGGCACCAGCGGCACCTTTTTCGCCTCAGCAACATCGGCGAACACCTGGGCGAAGGCTGTGGTGTAACGCTGACCATAGTTGGGGGGCAGGCGCATCCCCAGAATGAGTACCTTGGCCCCTGCCTGCTGCGACTTCTCGACCATAGACGCAAGATTCTGTTGCAATTGCGCGGGAGGCTGGCCGCGCAGGCCATCGTTGCCGCCCAGCTCGATGATCACCAGCTCCGGCTTGTGCTCGGCAAGCAGCGCAGAGAGCCGCGCAGCGCCGCCTGCGCTGGTATCACCGCTGATCGAGGCATTGACCACCGAGTGTTCGAAACCCTCCTCGCGAAGGCGTTCTTGCAGCATAGCGACCCATCCCTGGCGGCTATCCAGGCCAAAAGCGGCGCTGATACTATCGCCGACCACAAGCAGGGTGCCTGCAACCGCTCCCTGAGCCCAGAACATCAGGGCCAAGGCACCACTGAGCCACCATGCACGCATTTGGAATCTCCATGACTTCGAGCATTCTCGCTGCGCGGAACCTTAGCAAAGTGGTCAGCAGCGCGGAAGGCGAGCTGACTATCCTCCATGATCTCGACCTGGATCTGAGCAAAGGCGACAGCCTGGCCATCGTCGGCAGCTCCGGCTCCGGCAAATCCACCCTGCTCGGTTTGCTCGCCGGCCTCGACCTGCCCAGCGCCGGCGCCGTGCTGCTGGCCGGCAACAACCTCAGCGAACTCGATGAAGACCAGCGTGCGCGTCTGCGTGCCGAACATGTCGGCTTCGTTTTCCAGTCGTTCCAGTTGCTCGACAGCCTCAATGCGCTGGAGAACGTGATGTTGCCGTTGGAGCTGGAAGGTCATGCCGATGCCCGTCAGCGTGCGCGCGCATTGCTCGAACGCGTCGGCCTCGGCCAGCGCCTGACGCACTACCCACGCCAACTCTCCGGTGGCGAGCAACAGCGCGTGGCCATCGCCCGCGCCTTCGCCGCCGAGCCGGACGTGCTGTTCGCCGACGAACCCACCGGTAACCTCGACAGCCATACCGGCGAGCGCATCAGTGACCTGCTGTTTCAGCTCAACCAGGAGCGTGGCACCACCCTGGTGCTGGTCACCCATGACGAGCGCCTGGCGCACCGCTGCCAGCGTCTGATCCGCCTGGAAGCCGGACATCTGATCGACCGCGTGGAGCCCTGATGAAACGCGTGCCCTTCGCCCGCCTGTTTTCGCTCGCAGCCCGCCAACTACTGCGCGACGCCCGCGCCGGCGAGTTGCGCGTGCTGTTCTTCGCCTTGCTGGTGGCGGTGGCAGCCAGCAGCGCCATCGGCTACTTCAGTGCGCGCCTGAACGACGCCATGCTGCTACGCGCCAGCGAATTTCTCGCCGCCGACCTGCGCCTGAGCGGCAGCACGCCAGCCAGTCAGGAACAGATCGATGCGGGACTCAAGCTGGGCCTCGATCACGCCCAGGCGGTGGAGTTCTCCAGCGTCGTTGCGGCACAGGATGGTATTCAGCTGGCCAGCGTCAAGGCCGCCAACAGCCTTTATCCGCTGCGCGGTGAACTGAGAAGCGCAGCCGAACCCTATGCCCGCGAAGAGGTGGGGCCAGGGCCTCGGCCGGGGGAAGTCTGGGCCGAAGCGCGCCTGATGGTGGCGCTGAACCTGAAGATCGGCGATGAGCTGGAGATAGGCGCCAAGACCCTGCGCCTGAGTCGCGTGCTGACCTATGACCCGGACACCGCTGGCGATTTCTACAGCCTGACGCCCAGGGTGTTGATGCATCTGGACGACCTGGCTGCGACCGAGGTGGTGCAACCTGGCAGCCGTGTGCGCTTTCGCGAACTCTGGCGTGGCGATGCCAACGCGTTGGCAGCCTACCGTCAGGCAGTCGAGGCCGGCCTGGAACCCAATCAGCGGCTGGAGGATGCCCGCGATGGCAATCGACAGGTCGGTGGCGCACTTGGCCGTGCCGAGCGTTACCTGAACCTGGCCAGCCTGGCGGCGGTGCTGCTCGCTGGCGTCGCCGTGGCGCTGTCGGCGGCACGCTTCGCCGCACGGCGCTTCGACGCCAGCGCCCTGCTGCGCTGCCTCGGCTTGTCACGACGCGAAGCGCTGGCCCTGTTCGGCCTGCAACTGGCCCTGCTCGGGCTGCTCGCCAGCGTGCTCGGCGCCCTGCTCGGCTGGGCCGGCCAGCACGTGCTGTTCCATCTGTTGCGCGGCCTGATCCCCGATGATCTGCCGCCCGCCGGTCTGTGGCCTGCTCTGGCCGGGATGGCCACCGGCCTGGTGGCACTGGCCGGCTTTGCCCTGCCGCCGCTGGCAGCGCTCGGCCGCGTGCCGCCGCTGCGTGTGCTGCGTCGCGACATGCTGCCGGTGCCGGCCAGCTCCTGGCTGGTATACGGCGCGGCGCTGGTTGCGCTGGGGCTGATCATGTGGCGCCTGAGCCTGGATCTGAAACTGACGCTGGCGCTGCTCGGCGGCGGCCTGCTGGCGGCGCTGGTACTCGGTGGCTTACTCCTGATTGGTCTGCAGAGCCTGCGCCGCCTGCTGCAGCGCGCCGCCCTGCCCTGGCGCCTGGGGCTGGGACAACTGCTGCGCCATCCACTGGCGGCGGCCGGCCAATCGCTGGCGTTCGGCCTGATCCTGCTGGCCATGGCGCTGATCGCCCTGCTGCGCGGCGAGCTGCTCGACACCTGGCAGGACCAGTTGCCGGACGATGCGCCCAATCACTTCGCCCTCAACGTGCTGCCGGCCGAGCGTGATGCGTTCGCCGCACGCCTGGCCGAACTGTCGCCTCATCCTGCGCCGCTCTATCCGGTGGTGCCGGGCCGGCTGATCATGATCAACGATGAGCCGGTGCGCCAGTTGGTGACCAAGGAAAGCCGCGGCGAGCGCGCCATCCAGCGCGACCTGAGCCTGACCTGGGCCAACGAGCTGCCATCGGACAACCTGATCAGCGCCGGCAGTTGGTGGGGAGCCGAGCACACCAGCGATCTGCCTGGCGTTTCCGTCGAGGCCGAGCTGGCCGAAAGTCTGCACCTGCAACTGGGCGACCGACTGCGCTTCAACGTCGGCGGTATCGAACGCGAAGCGCAGGTGACCAGCCTGCGCCAGGTGGATTGGGACAGCTTCCAGCCCAACTTCTACATGATCTTCGAGCCACAGACCCTGCAGGACCTGCCCGCCACCTACCTGACCAGCTTCTACCTGCCGCCTGGCCAGGATGCCGAGCTGATCAAGCTCAGCCGCGCCTTCCCCAGCGTCACCCTGTTGCAGGTCGACGCGCTCTTGGCGCAGCTGCGCAGCATCCTCGCCCAGGTCACCCTGGCCATCGAATACGTGCTGCTGTTCGTGCTCGCCGCCGGCATCACCGTGCTGCTGGCCGGGCTGCAGGCAACGCTGGACGAGCGCATTCGCCAGGGCGCGCTGTTGCGCGCATTGGGTGCCGAGCGCAAGCTGCTGATCAGCGCTCGCCGTGCCGAGTTCGGCCTGCTCGGCGCGGCCGCCGGCCTGCTCGCTGCATTGGGCTGTGAGCTGGTGAGTTTCCTGCTCTATCGCTATGCCTTCGACATGAGCTGGCAACCTCACCCATGGCTGCTCCTGCTGCCGCTGATCGGCGCGCTGCTGATCGGCCTGGCCGGCGTGCTCGGCACCCGTCGCGCACTGAATGCCAGCCCCTTGAGCGTGCTGCGCGAAGGCTGAGCTTGAAGGAAGGGGTTTGCTAGACTGGCGCCCCTTTCATCTTTCAGAGACGCCATGAGCCGCTATCGCCCCCCTCGTCCCGCCGGTACTCCCCTGATCACGCCTGAAGGCGAAGCGCGCCTGCGCGCCGAGCTGCACGAGCTGTGGCATGTGCGCAGGCCCCAGGTGACGCAGTCGGTGAGCGAAGCGGCAGCCCAGGGCGACCGCTCGGAAAACGCCGAGTACACCTACGGCAAGAAGATGCTGCGCGAAATCGACAGCCGCGTACGCTTTCTCACCAAGCGCCTGGAAAAGCTCAAGGTCATCAGCGAAAAACCGTCCGATCCGAACAAGGTGTACTTCGGCGCCTGGGTCACCATCGAGGACGAGGACGGCGAACAGTCGCGCTACCGCATCGTCGGCCCGGATGAGCTGGATCTGAAGCAGGGGCTGATCAGTATCGATTCGCCACTGGCCCGCGCTCTGGTCGGCAAGCCACTGGACGCCGAAGTGCGCGTGCACACGCCCACCGGCGAGAAAACCTGCTACATCGTCGAGATCGAATATCCCTAGACACTGCGCCGCGTAGGGCGGGTGTACCCGCCATGGTCGCTCTGGCGGATTGCACCCGCCCTACATCGACTTAAAGCGTAGGTGCGTCGTGCGCACCGCCGGTAAACGGGGCATTCGGTGCGCACGGCGCACCCTACGAGTTACCGCCGTCCCACCCTACCCCCGGGTGATCAATCCCTGACGCGCCACGCGCACCAGGTCGCTAACCGTTTGCTCAAGCTCATCGGCGCCGGGGGCCTGGATCACGGCCAGATCGAAGCTGTCGCGCGCGAAACGACTTAGGGACTCGCCGTTCTGCACGAACTGGATGCGAAAGGCACGCGATCCGGCCCAGCGTTTGGGCCAGCCTTCGAGATAACGCAGCAAGGTGGGCTGGTGGCTACCGCCAAGCAGTACGCGCGGATTGCGCAGTAGCAGGCCCGAAGTGATGGGCGCCAGGCGAATATGCGGTTGGGGACAGATCATGGTCGAGTCTCCGCCTCGAGAATCCCGCTGGGCAGCGGTGGGAGGCGACACCGAACCAGCGCTTTAGCGGAATTTCAGGCGCTGATGACAACACCCTGTGGCGCCCCGCAAGTAGCTGTTTAAATCGGCGCAGGGCGCATCCTAGAGAAGCCCACGGCGAACTGTCAAGGCGCATCAAAATGCCACCCCATCCTTCGATTGGCGGAGGGGCGAGCCGTATCCCGGGCCGCGGCCATAAGGGCGTTCCAGCGACCGCGAGCCCCTCCTCTGCGGCGGTTTTGCGCATGGTTCGACGTGTCATCACGTAACAGAACCCCGCTGGCGACCCCGCCGCCGGATTTTCTCTGGCACCGCCAATCCACCGAGATAGAGCGCTCGCTGGCGAACCAGAGGTGCTGGCATGTTTCCTGCCATCGTTCTGGCGCGGTACGCGTCATGGGATGGACGCGATCTGTGTTGCGGGAAGCAGCTGACTGCCTCAACAAAAACCATCGAGAGCGCCCATGAAGAACAATAAAACCCTGCTCGCCCTCTGCCTCGGCGCCGGCCTGCTCGCCAGCGGCCAGACCCAGGCGTTCTGGTTCGGCTCCTCCGGCTATACCCAGACCAAGTACCCCATCGTCCTCGGCCACGGCATGCTCGGCTTCGACAGCATCCTTGGCGTCGACTACTGGTACGGCATACCGGCCGCCCTGCGCCGTGATGGCGCCAGCGTCTACGTCACCGAGGTCAGCCAGTTGGACACCTCCGAAGCGCGCGGCGAGCAGTTGCTGCAGCAGGTCGAGGATATCGTCGCCATCAGCGGCAAGGGCAAGGTCAACCTGATCGGCCACAGCCATGGCGGCCCTACCACGCGCTACGTTGCCGCCGTACGGCCGGACCTGGTCGCCTCGGTCACCAGCGTCGGTGCACCGCACAAGGGTTCGGCAACCGCCGACTTCCTCAAGGGTATCAGCGATGGGCCGGCCGGGCCGGTGGCCACGCCGATCCTGGTGGGCATCGTCAACGGCCTGGGGACGCTGATCAACTTCCTCTCCGGCAGTTCCAGCACCACCCCGCAGAACGCCCTGGGTTCGCTGGAGTCACTCAACAGCGAAGGCGCCGCACGCTTCAATGCCAAGTTCCCGCAGGGCATCCCCACCAGCGCCTGCGGTGAAGGCGCCTACAGCGTGAACGGTGTGCGCTATTACTCCTGGAGCGGCACCAGCCCGCTGACCAACGTGCTCGACCCCAGCGACCTGCTGATGGGTGCCTCCTCGCTGACCTTCGGCTCCGAGGCCAACGACGGCCTGGTCGGCCGCTGCAGTTCGCGCATGGGCCAGGTGATCCGCGACAACTACCGGATGAACCACCTCGACGAGGTCAACCAGACCCTGGGCCTGACCAGCCTGTTCGAGACCGATCCGGTGACCGTCTACCGTCAGCACGCCAACCGCCTGAAGAACGCCGGGCTATAAGCGCCACGCTTCGCAGGGTGCGCCACGCGCAGCGGATGCCGGGAACGTCGGCATCTCGGTGCGCACGGCGCACCCTACGAGCGATTCCGATCCGACGTCTTACTGGAAGCTGCCGTGAACAAAGCCCTGTTTGCCCTGCCTTTACTGATCGCCATCGGCCTGGCGTCGATGCTTTACCTGCAACCCGGACACCAACGGCCCCCATTCACCCCTCCCGCCGTCACTGCCACGGCTACGCAGCCCGCGGCGCCGGTTGCAGAGGCCTTGACGCCGACCAGCGAGGCCTCGCAGAAGCAGGCTGGCAAGCTTGCCCTGCCCGGCTCCTTTGTCGGCACCGAAGTCGATGGCAGCTTTCGCGTCGATGCTGCCGGCAATCTGATCGTCAGCGAAGACATCCGGCGAATCTTCGATTACTTCCTCGCCAGCATCGGCGAAGAAAGTCTGGATGCCAGCGTGTCGCGGCTGCGCAGTTATATCGACAGCCAGCTTCAGGAGCCGGCGCGAGCCCGTGCCCGGGCGCTGCTGGAGCAGTACCTTAGCTACAAGCGTGAACTGATCCTGCTGGAGCGCGACCTGCCCCAGATGGCCAATCTGGATGCCCTGCGCCAGCGCGAGAGCGCCGTGCGGGCACTGCGCGCCCGGCTATTCGACAGCGAGACGCACCAGGCCTTTTTCGCCCGCGAGGAAGGCTACAACCGCTTCACGCTGGAGCGCCTGGCCATTCAGCACGACGCCCGCATGAGCGCCGACGAAAAAGGCCTGGCTGTCGATCGCCTGCGCGCCTCCCTGCCCGAGGAAATGCAGGACATGGTCCTGCCGCAACTGCAACAGGAACTGCGGCACAACACGGCGCGGCTGCAGGCCGAAGGCGCCAGCGCGGCGCAGATCCGCCAGATGCGCCAGCAGCTGGTCGGTGCCGAAGCCACCACGCGCCTGGAGGCGCTGGATAGCCAGCGGGAACAGTGGCAGAAGCGCCTGGAGGACTACCTCGCCGCCAAGGCGAAGATTCAGGCGACCGAAGGGCTCAGCAGCAGCGACAAGCGTGCGGCGATCGAGGCACTGGCTACCGAGCGCTTCGATGAGCGCGAGCGCCTGCGCCTGGATGCCGCCGAGCAAGTGGCGGCCGCCAGCAAGAAGCCGTAGCGTCACGCGCTGTCGCGCATCACCAGTTCGAAGCCGACGTCGATGCAGTGCTGCTCCGGCGTTTCACCGCGCATCAGCGCCAGCAGCATGTTCGCTGCCAATTCGCCGATGCGGCCGCGGGTGGTGCGCACCGTGCTCAGCGCCGGATGCATCCAGGCCGCTGCCGGCAGGTCGTTGAAGCCGGCGATGGCCAGTCGCCCCGGCACCTCCAGCCCCAGCTGACGGGCGCGAAACAGTGCGCCCATGGCCAGGTCGTCGTTGTTGAAGAACACCGCATCGATCTGCGGCTGCTGCGCCAGCAGACGATCGAGCAACTCGGCCCCCAGGCCGATGGACGACAGCTGCGGCGTGAGCAGTTCCAGCGCCGGGTCATGGCGCCCCAGGTAACGCATTACCTGACGGTAGCCTTCGGCGCGCTGCAGGGTGCGTGGGTCGAGCTGGGCGGCGGCGAAGGCAATGTGGCGATAACCGCGCTGCACCAGGGCTCGGGTCATGGCGGCACCGGCCTCGACCTGCGAGAAGCCGACGCAGTAGTCCTCAGGTTCTTCACTCAGTTCCATCAGGGTTACCAGCGGGCAGGTGCTGGCACCGAGGATTTCCCGCGCTGCGTCGCTACGCTCGAACCCCGTGACCAGCAGGCCCGCCGGCTGGTGCGCCAGGTAGGAGCGCAGCAGGCGCTCGTCTTCCTCGACCCGATAATGACTGACGCCGATCATCATCTCGAAACCGGCCGGCATCAGTACACGCTGGATCGCCTCGACGGTATCGACGAACACCGAGTTCGACAGTGAAGGAATCACCACCGCCACCAGATTGGAACGCGAACTGGCCAATGCCCGCGCCGCCGGGTTGGGCACGTAGCCAAGCGCCTGCGCAGCGCGCATCACCTGCTCGCGCAGCGCATCGGAGACCCGTCCCGGCTGCGAGAGCGCGCGCGAGGCGGACATCAGCGAGCAGCCGGCAGCCTTGGCCACATCCGACAGGGTGACGCGTTCGGCGGAACGGCGACGACGTTGACTCATAGCGCCTCCATTGTTTGACAGCGGGCGATTCTACCAGCCCCGCTGGCGAATAAAGCGCGGGACACGCCGCCCGGGGTACCGCCACCATGCAAGGAGCGTTACCACCTGCGTGCCCCGCGAAACTGCGAACCTATCCACGATCTGCTGCGCGTCGGCCCTACTGCGTTAAAAACAGGCTCGGACTGCTCATTTACAGCTCGTAAAGTCGAGCGCGACTCCGACCGTTCCTCGCCTGTTTTTGCGGGGCCGCCATCGGTGTTGTATGGCTCTAGCTCGCGAGATCGTGAACAGGTTCTTACAGGGCGGCCTTTTCGGCTTCGGCCTGCACCTGATCGAACAGCTGCTGGCCGACCGTATCGACCACCTTCTGGATCGCCGGCGCAGCCTGCTCGCGCATGCGCTGCACTTCGGCGGGGTCCACTTCGTTGATCTGCATGCCCTTGTCCTTCAGCTCGGCCAGGGCGCGAGCGGCCTCCTCGCGGGTGTCCTGGCGCTCGAAGTCACGCGCCTTCTTGGCCGCCTCCATGAGAATGTTCTGCTCGGTC
>Ga0114984_1000971_pt1 | contig 10787 bp, 9 predicted proteins | sample Shrwel1BS1Day1_FD_96987 | JGI IMG/M metagenome (GOLD analysis project Ga0114984, IMG submission 96987) | Subsurface microbial communities from deep shales in Ohio, USA - Utica-3 well 1 S-1-Day1 | ecosystem: Environmental > Aquatic > Deep subsurface > Shale gas/oil reservoir > Produced water/Flow... | reverse complement strand
GTCCACTTCGGTACCGGTTGCGTCTTCCAGGGTCACGCTGGCCAGCTTGTCGCGGCTGAGGGTGATGGTCTGACCTGCGCTGACGGGGTTCGGCAGGATGTCAGTTTTGGTGCTGTGAACCACCACCACGTCGCCGGAGCGGATGATCGGTACTCGGCCGTCCATTGGCAAGCGCACTGGGTCGAGGCCAAGCACATCGGCGCTCAGGGGCATTTGCGTGTAGACCACGGCGTTGTATTTGATGGTGCTGGCATCGACGGCAATGGCCACGCGGTATTTGCCTGCTTGCGGGCCTTCTGCCACCAGCGCATCTTCGGCCCAGCCGGGCAGCGCCATAAGCGCCGGTGGTACTTCGGCGGCGGTCAGGTATTCGCGGAACTGCAGGTCCATGATGCCGGTTTCGTAGTTGACGCTACCTTCCATCGTGTCTGTGTCAATTGTGCCGGTCAGGTCTGCCGTGGCGCTGATGACGCGGCCGTCTGGGCGCACGGCTCTGACGTAGATGCTCGCCGGTCGCAGCGGTGCGCCGGGGGTGCGGAAGTAGACGCCTGCCACGGTGGGGCTTTGTTCGTACCGTGCCAGCAGGGTGCGGATCTGCAGGGTGTTGCTTTGGCCGCCTGCGTAGCCGTACAGGCTGACAATGCCGGTGCTGTAGTCGATGCTCCCCGCCATTGTCGCGGCGCCGGTTTCGCGGTTCCACTGGTTGTAGAGGGTGCCTTCGCGGTCGATGTAGGTTTCCCCGCCCCATTGGAATTCCACGCTACCGGGTACGATGAAGCGGCGGATGGTTGGCAGCAGGTCGATGCGGGCATCGGGCAGTTCGGCGGTTTCGGTCATGTCATCGGGGATCACGCTGTCGAGCTGGTAACGTGCAGTGATGGGGCCGGATATGTCCCAGGTGTTGGTTGTGGTGCGCGTGCCGCCACTGGTTGTATCCAATGATGACCCGGCAACGGGGATGCTGACCTCGCCGGTGGTGTAGTTGATGGTACCGCCGCCGGTCAGCGTACCATCGGCGTTGTCGGCATAGGTGGCGGTACCTGTTCCTGATTCATCCGTTTGGGTGGTGCCCGTGCTGGGACTGAGCATTCCACTGGTTTTCACGACGCTGCGTGTCCATGCGCTTGGCAGTTCAAGGATCGCGGTACCGGGTCGCAGGGGTGCGCCTGGCAAGGTGAACACGGCATTATCACCATCGCGGGTGTATTCGCTGCTTGTGATGGTTTCGACCTGCTGGGTGCCACGCTGGTATTCGATGGTCAGGGTTGCGCCACTTGCCGGTACCAGCAACGGCCGAAAGCCGATCTCGCCCAGGCCGTAGATCACGCGCCCCTCGGCATCGCCGGTCAGATCGCCTGTGCCGTTGTCGGTAGCGGTTTTGGTTACGCCCCCGGCTTCCCAGCTCAGCGTCAAGCTGCCGGGCAGGATTTCCTGTGCGCCGACGGTCACGGCCATGTATGGCAGCTGTACGTCCGGGTCGGTGGTGCGTTCTTCGTAATGGGCCGGTGTAGCCCATGAAAAAATCACAGAGCTGTCTACGTCCGGCAGGCCGCCGAGGGTGGCAACCACGGTGCCGGTCACGAAGTTCACGTTGGCGGTACCGCCGTGCTCGTCCTGCAACTGGCCGGTGCCGTCATCGTACATGCGGTACCAGTTGCCCTCGGCCATGTAGTCAACAACAAGGGTTCCGGGCTGCGGGATCGGGAACAGGGTTTGAACGTAGTTGTAACCCCGGTTGCCCAGGCTGATCGGGACAGCGGCGGTCATTGACGGCTCAGCCACGCCGGTGGCGGGCGTTGCGGTGATGGTCTGGGTACCGCTGAGCGACATACCCGACAGCAGGCCGGTGTTGTAGTCGATCTGTCCCCGGTCGGCTCCCCCTCCGTCGCGCAGGGTGCCCAGCTTGTCATCGGTCAGGTTGCTGATGCTGACGCTACCCGGCATAACAGGTCGGCCAAAGGCGCAGCGCCCGCCGGTGACGGTGGTGGTGACGGTGTAGGGTGCGCCGGATGCAACCAAGTTGGCGTTGTTGTGGCCTGCGGTCAGGTCAGCAACGGGGCTTTCGGCAGTGGCGCTGGGCACCAGCTGACCGAAGATGGTTTTTGTTTTGATGTTCATATCGCCGGGCTGTGCAGGCTGATCCAGCTGCACAATGCCGTAGTATTTGGATGCATCCGCTACCGTGGTTTCGCGGAATCGGGTTGGTGATGTCTTGGCGGTGGTTTCGCGCTGCACGGCTTCGGCGCCTTCAAAGGTACGGCGCAGAGCATCGCTGATGCCGACGGTGATGATCTTGCGGGTGAATACGCCGCTGCCGTCCTCAAACTGCTGCAGCTCGCCACTCACCTCGGTGATGCGCACGTACTGGATCTCGGCGGTGGGGTTTCCGGCATCATCTTCTTCCGACAGTGCGTACACGTCCCCGATTTTGGGTAGCTCGGCTTCGGGCATGGCGTACAGCCGCAGCAGGCGCTGGCCCACCACCTGATCGCCCAGCAGGGTGTAACGGGTGACCGGGCCTACCACCACGTAGCTCTCGATGCGGTCACGGGCGTTGGTGCGCTCGTCGGTATAGCTGCCGGTGGTGAACATGACCACGCTGACACGCGGATCATCGGGCGGGTCGGTGACGATGGCGTGGCTGCCGTAGTACACGTCCTGGTTGGCGGTACGCACGGCCAGATACAGCTTGCGCAGGTTTACGCGGCCGTAGGTGCGGTCGAGGCGGCTGATGTCCGGGAACAGGTTATTGACCACGCCGTCTTGGATCTCGACGGCGCTCATTTGGCCCCCGCCATCTTCGTTGTCGGTCAGGCGCTCGGAGGCCATGAGTTTTATGTCGGTGCTGAGGATGGTCATTTATTCGCCCACTCCTGTTTTGTGTTTGATGCCGTACCAGACCAGCGTTGCCAGCCCGGCCACTAATGCCCATGCCCCGCCGGTGGCGATTTTGTTGATCACGGCGGCGCGTAGCCGCTGTCGCTGTTCGTATTCGCGGATCATGGTTTTCACGAACCTGTGATGTTCCTGGTGTTCCTCGTCTGGCATGGCGGCGAGGCGGGTCACGATTTCGTTTACCGACTGCTTGATCGCTTCCTGCTGCTCACTCAGTTGCTTGGAGGTTTCGCGTTCGGATTCATGGTGCGCCCGCAGGATGCCAACCTGTTGCTTGATCTCGATAATGTGCTGGATCGGGTCCGGTCCTGGCATTAGGCCACCTCTATGAGCCGTAGGGTGATGGTGTACTTGTGATCGGCCCCTGGGTTCTGCAGGCGCAACACTTGCTGGGCCTCGATGGGGGTCTGATCGCGTCGCCACTTCACGGTGTAGGCGGTGCCGTGGTAGTCCAGCGTCATGGTTGTGCCGGGTGTGGCGGCCAATGCCTGCAGGCTCTCCACGGTGGCACGGCTGACCCAGGCTGCATTTTCGCCCCCGTACAGGGTCATCTGGCGCCCCTTCACCAGCGCGGCCTCCTCGATCAGCAGTTTGCCGGTCAGGCTGCGCACGCTGCTGCTGGCGACCGGGTACCAATCAAACTCATCTTGCCATTCCAGGTCGCTCGGTAGCGCGATGCCGTTCAGGGTGATGCTCATCGGGTCACGGCTCCTTTGTCTCTCAGTTGTCGCAGCAGGCGGTCGGCATCGGCTTCGCTGTACTGGCCTTCGACGGGTTCGCCGGTGCCGACATTGAGTTGCAGACGCACGGTCCTACCTGTCGTTTTTTCTGGCCCACTTTTGGTCGATTCGGCTGCTGGTGCGGCGGCTTGTTTTCGCTCCTGCTCCTCGGCTTTGATCCGTTTCACCCGTTCCTGGTATATCTGCTGCTGCAGAGATAGCGCTTCTTTTGCTGATTTGATGGCTTCGGCATCGCCCACTTCTCTCGCTTTTTCGTATTGTTCACGGAGCTGTTGCATCTTTCGCTCCTGCTCTATCTGCTCAGCTTTGAGCGTTTGGCCCCGAAGGTTTGCCAGCTCCTGCTCCAGGCTGGTGACCGTTCCTGTCAGGGTGTCGCGTACACTTTTGGCCTCTTGGTTCATGCGCTGGATTGCGTTTCTGACGCCTTCAAGGCGCTGGCTATCAATCAGGTCCAGGCCATCCAGTACCGATTCACTCATGCGCTGGCCGGATTTGAGTGCGGCTTCTACGCGGCGGATGGCTTGTTCTTGCTGGTTCCAACTGGCGATAGCTTCGCGTGCCATTTTGTTCATGGCATCTTCAGCTTTCTTCATTTCACGCAGATACTGCATGGTTGAGGTGATGCGCTTACCCTTGTACGCGTCCTCAACACGCTGCCAGATGTTCTCGAATTCAGCCGCCATCTGGCTACCCATTTCGGCAAACTCTTTTTGTGACTTGCCGGCCATGAAGAGGGCGTGGGTGTAACTGCCCAAAGATTTTGACTTTTTATCCGTACTTTCAGCGTTTTTATCATTGGCCTCCGTGTTTTCTTTGTTCGCTTCAGTATCTTTGTCAGTAAAGGAGGCCTTATCCTTGAACGACTTTGCCGTTTTGCTTGCTTGATTAGCTACGCGCTGCAAGCTTTTTTCTTGAACAGCGGCGCTAGAAACAGAAGCTTTTGCTAAGTCACCATATTTTCTTTCTATCTCCTTGAGTTTTTTACGATATTCCTCCCAGCTGATCGTGCCATCCTGCGCTGCTTTTTTTAGTTTTGTTTTCAACTCATCAAGGCCCCTGGCGGTACTGATCCGAGCCAGCGTTTTATCGAATGCAGCGCCGGTGATCTCGGCAGCCTCTTTTCCGGTCACGCCTGTTCGTTTCAGCTCGTCCTGGACCAGTCCAAACGACTTAACGGCGTCTGCGCCTGCGGTGGTCATGCCGGTGCGCAAGTAGTCCATGCTCAGGCCAAGACGGCCCAGGCCGTCGGCCAGGCGCTGCTCGGTGACGCTGAAATCATCGCCCAGCCGGGTGGCGGCGTCCCCGGCCAGCTCCAGGTAATACTGGATCTGCTCGGCGCTCAGTTGGCCCTGTTCACCCAAGTTGGTGATCGCGGTGGTCAGGGTTTCGATGCCGGTCTGGGTCTTAATTTTACCCAGGGCGGCGGCAAAGGCGGTTTCAATCTGGGTGGCGCTGAGGGTGCCCGACTGCGCGGCGATGGTGAATGCCTGGATGGCTTCCTGGCCGACGCTGGTCATGCCGGTTTTGAGCTGGGTAATGTCCAGGCCGAGCTTGGCGATGGCGGCCCCGGCGGTGGCGTCCATCATGCGGCCGAGCAGAGCGCCCTGCTCCCCGGTTGCGGTGAAGGCCCGCTGGGCGCTCATGCGGAACTGCTCCAGCTCGGTCATGCTCAACTTTTGCAGCCGGGCGCTCAGGGATGTATCGATCTGGTCCCCCGTCGCTTTGGCGTACTGCTGCAGGCTCTGGATCGCGTCGCCCACGGCTTGCACGTCGGCCACGGTTTCAAAGTTCACGCCTGCAAACGCCTTATCGAGCGCTTCCTTCACGCTGTCGCCCTTGCTGCGCATCAGGTCGAACTGGTTGATGATCTCCTGGGCGGCTTCGGTCAATGCAGGGGCGTTGTTGGTGACCGCGTCCTGGGCGGCCTTGAGCGATACCATGGCCGCTTCGATGGCGGCCAGGTTCTCGGTGGCGTAGCGCAGTTGTTCGTCGCTGTCCTGGCCGTACTCGGCGGCGGCCTTCGCTTCGTCAAGCAGAGCTTGGTAATACTTTTGTGCTCCACTAAGGCGGGCCTCGTACGCGTCCAGACCGGCCTGATCAGCGCGTTCCAGCTCCTCCGCTGTCTTGATATAGGTGCCTGCGTACTTGGCCTGCTCGGCGGCGATTTTGGCGTACTGGCCCGCTTTCTCGGACAGGGCGATGGTTTCCCTGGCGGCGGCCATTTCGGATTCGCGCCAAGCGTCAGCCAGTTGCTTGGTGCCCCAGGCGGCCACTGCCACGGCGATGTTAAATCTGGTGGCGAGGATGGTGGCGGCGGCCTTGATGTTGGCTACCAGGTTGCTTCCGCTTAATGCGGCCTGGGCAGCGGCCCATGCTCTGGTTTCCTTCGCGGCGTCGATGACGACGGTGCTGTAGTCATTGATCTCCTTCACAAGCCGCGCCAATTTGACGGCGGCGATGGCGCCAACTAATGCGCCCAGCGCGTAGCGGTAGTCCCAGATCGCCTGGGCGCCAGTTTTCAGCGCTTCGGCGGTGCCGATGATTGCGTCGGCTATGTTCTTCGCGTATTCCCGTAGGCCGTCCTCCCCGAGATCGGCAACGGCCTGGTTCAGCGCGGTGATCTGCTCCTTCAGGTAATCCAGGACGCCCGCTTCCGCGATGGTGTTCAGGAAGTCAGCCCACTGGTCCTTGAGGTTGGACATCATGCCGTTCCAGGTTTTCATCTGGTCGGCGGCGGCTCCGTCGGCACTGCGACCGATCTCCTCGATGAGCGCCTTGATCTCCTTGCGGCCCAGCTTGCCCGCTTCGCTCAATGCCTGGAGCTGCTGGGTGTTTTTGCCGGTCGCTTTTTCCAGCAATTCCCAGACGGGGACGCCCCGCTCGACGAGCTGGAGGATTTCCTCCCCCTGCAGCTTTTGCTTCGCCCATGCCTGGCCTAACGCCAGGGTGATGCCGGTCAGTGTTTCCTGGCTGCCCCCGAGCTTGCTGGCTTGGTCCACGATGGCCTGGTAGGTGCCGTCCATCGGGTCCAGGCCGAAGGCTTTTAACTTGATGAATCCTTCGGTGACTTGTGCCAGGTCAAACGGGGTGGTCTTGGTGAAATCCTTAACCCAGGCGGTGGCTTGCTCCCCGGCCTCGATGCTCCCCATGACGCTGTTGAGCTGGGTGCGCAGGGTTTCAAACTGGGCGCCGGTGCTGACGATGGCGGTCAGGCCGCGTTGTACTGAGTAGATGCCGACAGCGGCGGCGGCCATGCCAACCAGCTGGTTGCGGATCGACTTGATGGCGTTGGCCAAGCCGTCCCCGGCGCGGCTGGTGTTCTCGAAGTCCCCGCCCATTTGTTCACGGGCGATTCTGGCCTGCTCTCGCATGTCCTGGTAAGCGTCGCGCACACTATCCCTCGTGCCCTTCACTTTCTGCACGAACTGCTGGGTGTATGCTCTGAATCGGACCCCAAAGTTCAGGTTAGCCATCGGCGATCCTCGGGTACTGCGGTGGTGTTAAAAAACCGGCGGCGCTGGAGCCGCCGGTTGCTGGCCTGGGCATCCCTGCCCATCACTCACGGAGTCAAACGATGCGGAACTTCGCGTATTGGCTGACGCCCACGCCCGCTTTGGTGTCGTCTTTCAGCACGGCGGCTTCCACCTGCAGCTCGGCAAACTCATCCCCGATCAGGCTCAGGGCAGCAGCCGGGCTGAACTTCGCGCGGAACAGCTCGACCGGCATGGGCGCGCCGTCGGCTTCGTTGATGCCATCCCAGAAAATGCGGTAGGTCGCTGCGGCTACGGTCAGCGCGTCAACTTCGTGACCGGCCTTGCTGGTGTAGCCAATGTGGATGGTTTCGCCGTCGGTGATCGCGCCGCCTTCAAGGATCAGGATGCCGCTGTTGCCCAGGGCGTAGTCGGTGCCTTGGACGTAGGTGGTGGTGTTGGTCTGGTCCTTGACGGTGATCGCCACGTCGGCATCAGGCACGTTTTTCAGCGGCAGGATCGCACCCGGTCGTGCCACATGGGCCTCGTCGGTGATCGGTGCGCTGGTGACGGCGGTCACGGTGCCTCGGATCGCCATTGCGATGTTGTCCGGGGTCATGTCGTGCAGCGTCATTGAGGCGCTGACGCCGGTGATGCGGCTGACGGAGTCGTAAAGGCCGCCGCCGGGGTTGGTGAAGTCCTGCTGTTCCTTGGTTTCCTCCTCGATACCAAGCTCCAGCGCGGAACAGTTGCCGATGGGGACCAGGCCGGTGGTGCCGCCCACTTTCTCGATGTAGATCTGGCCTTTGCCGATGAAGGGCTTTTTCTGAAATGCCATTGTCAGGTTCTCCTTGGTTAGCTTGCTTTGATGACTCGGGCAATGTCGAACTCAAGCGGGAAATAGGCGAAGCCTTCCTGCGTGAATAGCGGCTCGGGTGCGCCGGCCAGGGTCAGGTGGTTGGTGTAACCGTCCGGTGTCCAGCCCATCAAATGGGCAATGGTCTGCTCGATGAGCGGGGCGGTTCGGGCGTACAGAGTTGCGGCGTCGTACTCGTTGAAGCGCTCGGTGATGACGATCCCCACACGGTCTGAAACCTTGGCCGCCTTGCCGTTTTGGGCGTTGTCGGTGATCTGCAGGCCGCCGTAAATGATCGAGACCGCCGGGGTCTGCTGCTGGACCTCCTCGATACCGGCAATGTCGGCAGCGGTGAGGTGGTCGTTGAAGATGCCCAGCGCTTCCAGGCGGGCCTTGGTCTGGTCGAGTAGCTGGTCGATCATGTTATGCCTCCAGCGCCCAATCCAGCGCGCGCATGATGGCCCGGCTTGCGCTCTGCTCCCATGACGGCGGCAGGCCGTTGGTGGGCAGGAACGGGCGCGGCTTTACGTTCAGGCGCTTGCGGTGGGTGTTCACGTTGACGAATACCGGAAACTTGAGCGGTTTGCCGAAGGCTTGGGTGATCCGGCGGGTGTGTGCCCCCACGATCACCTTCATGCCCTTGCCGCCGAACTGGTGCAGCGGGGCATAGACCACGTTGGTGCCGATCATCAGCTCGTGTTCCTGGCCGCTGGTGATCACCTGGTGGGTGATGCTGCGCTGCAACCGGCCGGTATCACGCAGCGGCTGTCCGTCGCGGTGCTTGATCCTTGGCCACTTGTTGCCGCCGGGGGTCTGTCCCTTGCGAAAACAGAGGCGCACCTTGTTCGCCAGATTATTGCCCACCACGTCCAGCATCGGTGTGGGGTTGAGTCCAAGCTGGGCCAGGCGGTCAATCGCTCGGAGCGCTTGGCTGTTGGTGATTTCGATCTGGCTCTGCATCGGTCAGTACCCCTGCAGCTTGTCCAGGCTGAACTTACGGTCGGCGCTGGTTCGCACGGTTTCGATGGCGGCGCTTCCTCCGGCTGATTCGCCGGATGGCCCGTTTCCCAGAGTGGCGCGACCTCCTGCGACGGCATTCAGGAAAGCGATCGCCTCCTGGTAACGGTTGCGAACGGTGTCCGGGCACTTTTCGTCGTACAGGCGGTAGCGGGCAATATCGGCTGTGGTGCGCTTGACCGCGTCGGTCACAACGGCCAGCGGGACGGTGTAGCGGCTGCTGGTGTAGGCATCCACTTCGCTCTGCGCGTCCTGGATTGCGGCGGCCAATACCTCGGCGTCAATGCTGCCGGTGCGCTGGCGGTCGGTTAGGCGCTTGATTTCGTCCTCTCCGAAGCGCTCCACCATCCCCTGCTGGTCGATGTAGGCCATCGTTATTCGTCGCCCTTGGCGTCACCGGTGTCCTTGGCTGCTGCCTTTGGCTTCGCTTCCGGCTTCTTGACCGCATTGCCGATGCTCTCGGCCTCTTTTTCGGTCAGCTCGATCTCGGTGTTCGGGGCGTACAGCTGGCCCTTGTGGCGCACGTTCTGGGTGGTGATGTATTTCATGTCGCTGTCCTGTCCTGGTTAAAAAGGACCGGGGCGGGGCCCCGGCCAAGGCTGGCACCACTAACGAGGGTGTTTCGGTTAGATAACGTCCTGCAGCAGGTAAGCCACGTCGGTTGCCACCAGCTTTTCGTCCACGCTTTCGCCCACACGGACGCGGCGACCGCCACGCAGGCCGATGTTCTTGTCTTCCCAGTCGCCGGAAATGCGGCCACCCCACTGGGCGGTCCAGCCGAAGGTGATGCCACCCTGGGGGCGTGCCTGCGGGTTGCGGTAGGACAGCAGCGCATGGTTGCCCCACACCTTGTTCAGGTTCATCGCCTGGCCTTTGTTCGCGGCGTTGTACTTGCCACGGCCGACGATGATCTCGTCCAGCTCCAACACTTCGCGGATGAACTCCAGCGGTACCAAGCCGTCGCTGCCGGTGGTGCCGTTGAACGCTTTAACCACGGACGGGTTGCGGCGCAGTGCTAGGGCGGCGTTGCCGTTAATGGTCAGCACGTTGCAGCGCATCATCGTGGATTCGATGGCGTCGGCCAGCTGTACCAGCGGCTGCGAGGCCGGGTCGGTCCAGACGTCGGTGCCGGTCAGCGCTTCTTTGTAGCCTGCGCCGAAGTTGGCCGGGTCCATCACCATGTTGGCGACGCGCTTTTCGCGGTCCAGCAGGATCAGCTCGGTCAGCATTTCGGTCGCGTGGCCCAGCGGATTGAACTGGGAGTTGCGGGCGGCCTCGATGTCGTACATCGGGATCGGATCTTCCAGGCCGTAGTCCTTGGTGCTGGATTCCTTTTCGCTGTGGGTGAACTCGACTTCATTCACGCGGCCTTTGCGCCCGGTCAGCGTGTCGGGAATGGTAAAGCGCTCCTCGGTGGTGTACTGGTTCCACTTGTAGAGCTGGCCGCCCACGGTGACGCGGGGCAGCACTCGGTCGGCAACAAAAGCGCCGTTCTGGTACGCCAGCGCGATGCCGGTCAGGGTCGGGTTAATAGGGAAAGGTGTTTTCATGGGGTCAGTCCTCTATTGGTCCTGTCGATCAGCCCTGGAGGCTGCCCGGTGCGATGAATACGGAGCCGATGTCACCGGCTACGCCTGATTTCATGGCGCGGCCGATCACTGAGTTGTTTGCGCCTGTGGCTGGTGCGGCTGCCACGGCTTTACCTGCCGCATCGGCGGTCAGCCAGTCGCCTCGGGTCACGGTGCCGCCGTACTCGATCTCGGCGATACCGCCCATCACCACATCGAAGCGGTCACCGGTGGCGTCGGC
>Ga0114984_1000970_pt1 | contig 10798 bp, 7 predicted proteins | sample Shrwel1BS1Day1_FD_96987 | JGI IMG/M metagenome (GOLD analysis project Ga0114984, IMG submission 96987) | Subsurface microbial communities from deep shales in Ohio, USA - Utica-3 well 1 S-1-Day1 | ecosystem: Environmental > Aquatic > Deep subsurface > Shale gas/oil reservoir > Produced water/Flow... | reverse complement strand
GTCCTGGGCCACCCGAACCCCCATCGTCGCGGCGGCCAGCCAGGGCCCGTCATGGCTCATTACCAATGAACAGAACGGGTTGCTGTTCGAGGTTGACTCCCCTGAGAGCTGCGCCCGGGCAATCAACAGGCTCATCGAAAACCCCGCAATGGCCAGGCGGCTCGCCGAGAATGGCTACGAGACCTTCCGGCAGAAGTTTTCAAAGGAGGTCATCATCAACCAGTACAAAAATCTTTTCGGGCAGCTCGTTGCACAGGGCAAGGGGCAGGACACAGCACGGGCTCCGTCATGATGGAACATCTTCGCGTAGCCCAGGTACTGGCCGGTGCCGCCCGCGGCGGGGCGGAAAACTTCTTCGTGCGCCTGGTCAAGGGCCTCCAGGCCACCGGGCAGCTGGAACAGCACGCATTCGTCCGTGCCCATGCCCATCGCATGGATGCCCTGGAAGGGGGAGGTGTGCCCGTCTCCGGGTTCCGTTTCGGTGGCCGGCTCGACCTGCCCGGCCGGCTTCGCTTCCGGCACGCCCTGCGACAATTTCAGCCGGACATCGTGATGACATGGATGAACCGGGCCAGCCTCATGACACCGCCTGGCGACTACACCCTGATCAGCCGCCTGGGTCACTATTACAACCTGAAATACTACCGGCACGCCGACTACTGGGTCGGCATTTCCCGCGGCATCTGTGACCACCTCATCCAGGGCGGCATGCCCGCCGACCGGGTATTTCACATCCCCAACTTCGCCGATGAAACCCCGGTTGAACCCTTGCCACGGGCCAGTTTCGACACCCCGGCCGACCGGCCCCTGCTTCTGGCAGCCGGCCGTCTGCATGTGAACAAAGGCTTCGATATCCTGCTCCAGGCCATGGCCGGGGTACCCGATGCCACCCTCTGGCTGGCGGGCAGTGGCCCGGAAGAACAGGCCCTCCGGCGCCAGTGCGCCGAACTGGGGCTGCAAGACCGGGTGCGCTTCCTCGGCTGGCGTAACGATGTCACACGCCTGATGCGTACCGCGGACCTGTTTGTCTGCCCGTCCCGGCACGAAGGGCTGGGTTCCATCGTCATGGAGAGCTGGGCCCACGAGTGCCCGATCATCGCCACCGATTCGCAGGGACCGGGGGAGCTGATTGATTCCGGTGAGACCGGCATCCTCACTCCGGTGGATGACCCAGGAGCCCTGGCCGGGGCCATTCGTGAACTACTGGAAAATCCGGCAGAATCGGAGCGCCTTATCCGTAATGCCAGCCAGCATTACTGGCAGAACTTTAGCCAGGAGGTGATTGTTGGTCGTTACCTTGATCTCTACCAAGCCATCCACAAGAAGTAGCTCATTACTCTCAAAATGGAATCAGAGAATGTTCAGGTGCTGCAGCAAACACTGAAAAGCCGGGGAACAGAGGCTAACCTGTTTCAGTCCGTGGATGGCCCGCATGACCATGCCAGCACTCCAGCACTTGAACCTGGCGAAAATAAGACGACGCCCCATATTGGTCATAAGGAAAAAATGAAGAACCGGACAGACAAAGAAGCACTTATTTCGATAGCACTTTGTACCTACAATGGGGAACGATTCTTAGCCGAACAGTTAAGATCAATAACCAACCAGACTTACCAAAACCTGGAAATAGTTGTAGTTGACGATTGTTCCACCGATGCAACGGTCAACATATTGGAGAACGCAAAAAAAAGCGACCCCAGAATAAAAATTTATAAAAATGAAAAAAACCTTGGATTTATCAAGAATTTCGAAAAAGCCTTAAAAAAGTGCAATGGAGACTTTATCGCACTTTCCGATCAAGATGACGTATGGCTACCGCATAAAATAGAGTCTCTCCATAGAGACATTGGGAACAACCTCCTGATTTATTCGGCAGTGGACTTAATTGATGAGCAAGGACACCTGATACCCGGAACGTTTCCCCGCCTAAACCGTATCGAAGGGCATTGTCCACTGTCCCTTATTCTTGGCAATTGCGTTATCGGGCACACTTGCCTTATTCGGAAAAAGCTTATTGAAATTGCACTCCCAATTCCATCTGGACTTTTCTCACATGATCAATGGTTGGCGATAGCCGCTTCAGCAACCGGCCAAATGAAAGCCAGCCAAGAAATCTTGTCTCACTACCGAACACATTCATCAAACACTATTTTCAATAAGGAAAAAACAAAATCCACGTCAAAAGCAGAAAAAGCACTCAAAAAAACAAAACGGACAATCTATTTATCAGAACAGATAATCAAAAAAAAACTTGTGAACGAATCCGATACAAAAAAACTGATACAGCTGAAGACAAAACTAGAGGCAAACAAGAGCTCACTCTACAACTTTGACTTACACAGATTCTTAAACACCAATCAAGACGATTTCTTAAAACTATTTATAAATCCAAAAAAGACGATCAGAAAACAGTGTCGCGGATACTTACTTTTTAAAATATTTCCATTCCTGTAACGTTTAACGCCTTCCGACGCGGCTGGACTGACCGAGCACCCAAATTCTAAGGCGAAATTTCTCGGCGCTGCTGATATAGCCAAAGAATCAAGGCCCAAAAGGGAGCCTGACTCAATAGAACATGTTTCGAGTAAAACGGAATGACGATCGACACGAAGCCCAAATGAGCTACCATTCCCCACATAATTATAAGAATATAAGGCCTGTAACTTCTGGCCATCGCCGCAGCACTCATTCCAACTCTGAAAAGAAATAAAAAAATCAGACTCCACAAGAAAAGCCCAACCACTCCGGACTCAAAAATTAACTCAATAACAAAGTTATGGGGAAATTCTATATTTGAGTATTGCGCAGCCATATAATTAGGTACAAAAGACTGCGAGCTTCCCGGCCCATAGCCAAACAACCATCTGCTGACTGGCATTTCTGAGAGCATAACCAATGAATCACTCCAGATCCGAACTCTTTCTTCATCATGAATATTATACAATAACTGATTTAGCCGATCACCAAATATTGAAGGAAAAACCATGTACAAAAATGCAATACAAGAAAGTAGGCACAACAGCGCGACCAGAAACCTACGCCCCCGGAGGTATATACTAATTATTGCAACAGTAACAAAGCCGATTGCTATCCAAGCAGGCCTGGACTGAGACTTGAGCAGAAGATAAACGGTTAACAGGATTAAGGTCAAGAAAGCACAGCGAACCCACGGATTATTCCACTTAACGAAACAGCACGAAAATACAACTATAGAAATTAAACAATAGTTTGCCAAATAGTGGGGATTCCAGAAGTAAGAGGATCGCGAATTAACCACTAAAATTCCATAGAGTTCAACCACTACTGACAAGGAAAAAAGCGTCACACAAACCAAAAAAGCTACATATTTAAATCTTTGGCTGCTAGCGGTCAGCCAATAATAAAAAAAGAACAACACCAACGCAAAATAAAGGATATGCTGGATATAACTCTTTTTTGCATACGGAGAAGAGGAAAAAGACAAAGATAAAAACAAAACCGAGGCAACACCCAAAAGTGTCAAAAAAACCGGGTCACTCGTACGAAAGGTAAACTCAACGTCATTCCGAAGAACCAAAGCGCACAGCCCAAAAAACAGGCCAAAATAGAGCAGCGTCTTGTAGTTTCCAATATCCCAAAAGAAATCAATATAAAACAACAAAAACGCTGCAGTGAACAGAAAAAAACTAGACTGCCCAAGGAAGCGGCTTGGATACCGAAAAAAATAGAGATTCATAATTCAAATAACGCTCTTGAAAGGTAAGCCAAGCTTCAACCTGAACGATAAGCTTTCTGAGGCGTGCCATCATCCAGGAATGCTTTTTCGCCAGCGAGGAAGGCTCGAACACCGAGATACCGGGCTCTGAATTTCTGGCGTTTTTTTGGGTTGGTCGCAGTGACAAACTTGAACCAGTACACGAATAACCGCCTTCCCGGATTGCGCTTTCCCTTGGCAAACCCATGTTTTACAGCCAGATACTGGTTCGACCAGGCATAATGCCAGGCCTTCATAAAATCTACTTCGGGGCTGGGTGTGCTCGACTGTTTGGAAAGATGCTCAAGGTAGAGATCAGAATCCAGGAGTATCCGTTGGCCAGCCTGCTTTATTCGGAAACACAAGTCAGTTTCCTCGGAGAACAGGAAAATATTCTCATCAAAGAAACCAACCTGCTTCAGTGATTGCATTCGGAACAACATTGCAGCGCCAATAACCCATTCCCTGTCGATGAGCCCCTGCTGACGAAAGTGCCGCTCACTCACGGCTGGCGCAAGAACTGCCACATCACCGGGTAAATCAGCCATCCGTTGCTCAAGCCGGGCGATTTTATCCAGGTCCCCAACGATATCCGGGTTCAGCAGCATGGCATATTCGGTTTCAACCCGCTCAAGGCCCCGGTTTGCCGCCCTGCCATAGCCGATATTCTGCTCCAGGCGGATTATCCGGGCGGAAGGGAACCGGGTTTCCAGTATGTCTGCGCTACCGTCCGGACTGGCGTTATCAATAATAATTACGGGGTATCTGCCTGAGTCGATAACAGTTCCCAGGCACCGTTCGGTCACATCGGAACTGTTAAAAGAGACAATTATCAAAGTCATTTTCCTGACTCGACTCAAACCACTCTCCCAAATACGCCAAATAGCACTCTATACGAACTCACCCGAAGTGCCTGACCGGACACATCGGCTCAGATTCGAGAAGACCTTATGCTTGGACTGCCAGCGTTCGGGCTTATGTGTCTGATAGAGCCCAAGAGTAAAAAGGATTGGCATACCATGAGCACCTGACTAACCTGCACAGTACTGTTACCTGTGCACAAGGGTGGTTGATTCAAAAGACAGGACACAAAAAATGAACCGCAACCTGTCAAGGGTTACGGTTCGCCCAGCCTGCTCAGGCATTAGTGAAGGTCAGCCAGCCCTTATGCTCCGGCAGTTCCCCCTTCACCGCCGCAAAGTACTTCTCCTGCAGTCGCTCGGTAACCGGCCCGCGCTTGCCTTCGCCAATCTGACGGCCGTCCAGCTCACGGATCGGCAGCACCTCGGCCGCGGTTCCGGTAAAGAAGGCCTCTTCGGCAATGTATACCTCGTCCCGGGTAATACGGCGCTCTTTCACCTGCAGCCCCATGTCCCTGGCGAAATCAATGATGGTGGCACGGGTGATGCCCTCAAGGCAGGAAGTCAGCTCAGGCGTATGCAGGACGCCATCACGGACGATAAAGATATTCTCTCCGGAGCCTTCCGCCACATAGCCTTCGTTGTCAAGCAACAGGGCCTCTTCCGCACCGCCGGTGATGGCTTCATTCAACGCCAGCATGGAGTTGATGTAGTTGCCGTTGGCCTTGGCCTTGCACATGGTGATGTTGACGTGGTGGCGGGTGTAGGAAGAGGTACGCACTTTGATGCCCAGTTCCTTTGCTTCCGGCGACATGTAAGACGGCCAGTGCCATGCTGCCACCATTACGTGCACCTTCAGGTTATCGGCGCGCAGGCCCATACCTTCGGAACCCAGGAACACCATCGGGCGCAGGTAGGCTTCGTCCAGGTTGTTTTCACGCACCGCTGCACGCTGGGCCTCGTTGACTTCATCCCTGGTGAACGGCATTTTCATGTTCAGGATGTGGGCTGAGCGGAACAGGCGGTCGGTATGCTCTTTCAGGCGGAAAATCGCCGGGCCATTCCCGGTATTATAGGCCCGCACACCTTCAAAACAGCCAAGGCCATAATGCAGGGTGTGAGTCAGGACGTGAGTCTTGGCTTCCCGCCAGGGGACCATTTCACCATCCAGCCAGATAACGCCATCGCGATCAGCCATCGACATTCTGATTTGCTCCTGAATAAGCGGTTTTCGGGAAAACGGCCATTCTAGCAGGAAAGCCCGGGGGAAATAAACATAGCTTACTAATCAAGCATCACTTTTTTCCACATACTCCGGATGTAGTCACGCTCCTGCGGGAACGCATCGCCCTCCACCTGGCTGTTGAGATTCTGCAGCGCGCGGCGATGGATGGTCGAACGCAGGGTTATGAAGGCTTCCCTCAGCTTTTCTGTGTCCGCCACCGGTAACACACCGGCCCGGCCCAGTTCCTCCATCTGGCGGATATTGTCAGACCATTGGGTCAGTTCAGGATGGTCGGAACACCACGCCAACATCAGGTACTGCACCATGAACTCGATATCGACAATGCCACCGGGGTCGTGCTTGATATGAAACACCTCGGAACGCCTGCTCTCCGGTGTTGCCAGGTTTGCCCGCATTTTCTCCCGCATCTCCACGACTTCTTTCCGGAGTTTTGACCGGTCGCGCCGCTGGCAGAGAATGTCATGCCGGATGGCCTCAAAGGCCTGCAGGGTCTCGGTGCAGCCGGCCACACCACGGGCCCGGGCCAGGGCCTGGTGCTCCCAGGTCCAGGCATCGTTGCGCTGGTACTTTTCGAAGGCGGTCAGGGTCGTCACCAGGAGCCCGGAATTGCCGGAGGGCCGCAGCCGCATATCCACCTCGTACAGTTGCCCCGAGGGGGTCTGGGCGCTCAGGATATGCACGATTCTCTGGCCAAGGCGGGTGAAGAACACCGCGTTATCAATGGGTTTGTCACCGTCGGTGGACAGTTCCGGATCGGCCTGGTGCACGAACACCAGGTCCAGGTCTGATGTGTAGCCAAGCTCGATTCCACCCAGTTTGCCGTAGCCGATAATGGCGAAATCCGTCTCACAGGCGGAACCGTCTGACCGTCGCGGATAGCCATGGCGGCTGACCAGATTGGCGAAGGCCACATCCACCACGTGATCCAGAACCACTTCGGCGATCCAGGTCAGGTAATCGCTCACCTTCATCAGCGGCAGGGTACCCATAAGCTCTGAAGCAGCGACCCGGAGGATATGCGCCTTCTTGAAATGGCGCAGGGACTCCATCTGTTCTTCGAGATCCTCATAAGGAATTCGCAGCATCTGCTGGCGCAGATCATCCTGGAGCTCCTCCCTGGCCGGAGGCGTGTACAGGCTCTCCGCGTTGAGCAGTTCATCCAGCAGCAATGGCGTCTCCGCCAGCTGTTGCGCGACCCAGGGACTTTCGCTGCAAAGGCGGACCAGCTGGGTGCGGGCGCCGGGATTTTCCAGCAGCAGGACCATGTAGGCGGTACGCCGCAGGATCGCGCTGACCAGCTGCAACACCCGGGACAGAGTCTGCGAGGGTTTCTCCACGCCGGTCAGGGCATCCAATAGCACCGGCATGAACTGGTTGAGGCGTTTCCGGCCCTGAGTCTGGAGGGTTTCGACGGTCCGGCTATTGCGAAGCTCTGCCAGCTCACGGCAACTCTCCCCGGGGTTTTCATACCCCTGCCCCCGGAGCCAGTCCCGGGCGCTCTCGTCGTCCATCTCCGCCAGCCAGATTTCCTGCCATTCCTCGGCCAGCCCGGACTCCCCGGCCTCTTCCTCCTCTTCGGAGGCAATGATGTTGGCAAAGTGGGTAGCAACCCGCTCGCGGTGCTCATCCAGAACCGTCTGGCACTCGTCCCAGGAATCAAAGCCCATGATCAGGGCGACCCGGGCGCGATTCAGGTCATCCTCCGGCAGGGTCTGGGTCTGCTTGTCCTCGATACCCTGCAGGGCATGCTCCAGGTTCCTGAGGAATACATAGGCCTCGCGCAGCTCGCCGACCACGTCGGGCGGCAGGAGCTCAAGGGCTTCCAGCTCCCTGAGGATGGTCAGCAACTCCCGCTGCTGTAGTTCCCGGTCCCGGCCACCGCGAATCAGCTGGAAAGCCTGGACCACAAATTCGATTTCCCGGATGCCGCCGCTGCCCAGTTTGATGTTGTTTTCCAGTCCCTTGCGACGCACTTCCCGGCGGATCATGGCCTTCATGCTGCGCAGGGACTCGAAAGCGCTGAAGTCGATGTATTTGCGATAGACGAACGGGCGCAGGCTGTCCATCAACACCTGGCCGGCCTCCTGATCACCGGCAACCACACGGGCCTTGACCATGGCGTAGCGCTCCCAGTCCCGCCCCTGGTCCTGATAGTAGGCTTCCAGCGCGGCAAAGCTCAGCGCCAGGGCTCCGCTCTGTCCGTAGGGGCGCAACCGCATATCCACCCGGAAGACAAAGCCGTCTGCGGTTATCTGGTCCAGGGCCTGGATCAGGCGCTGGCCCAGGCGCACGAAAAATTGCTGATTATCCAGCGAACGCCGGCCACCGCGTGTCTCACCCTTGCCGGGAAAGGCGAAGATCAGGTCGATGTCCGAGGATACATTGAGCTCACGCCCGCCAAGCTTGCCCATTCCCAGCACCACCATCGACTGGGGCACGTCTTCGCCGGTAACCGGGTCGGCTCCATAGGGGGTTCCGAACTGCGCACAGGAGTCCTGATAAAGCCAGTCCAGGGCGCCGTCGATACAGGTGTCCGCGAATGCGCTGGCGGCGGCCATGGTTTCGGCGAGATCGGACCAGCGAAGCAGATCACGCCAGATGATGCGGAACTGGATTTCCCGCCGGAAGCGCCGCAGGGCCGCATGAAGTGCCGGCTCGTCATCGACCGGCTCAAGGTACTCCTGCCAGCGTTTTGCCAGGTATTCCGGCGTTGTTGGTTCACAAAGACGGCGGGATCCCACCGCCTGCCTGACCTGATCCGCGTGCCGCTCCAGGGTCTGGCGCAGGAAAAGACTGCGGCCAACTGCATCGGCAACCACTGTCTCCGGAACCGCCTCATCCTCCACCAGCCAGGCCGGCACTCCGTCCGGGAAAACCGATCCCCAGCATTCGGCGACCTCCCCGGCGATTGGTGGTGGCAAGGCACTCCATGGCGCGGACATAATGCAAACCCCTGTCTCTCTGTTATATTTCCAGTACTGTATACCGAACTTGCCCATCACTGAACAGGCGATCCATCGAATGCTGCCACTGACCACCTCCGATCTTCCGAAGCATGCCGGTCCTGGTGGTGCCCCCGGAATGTTTCCCGGGCGGCGCTTCTGATGGCCAGTCTGGAGTCCGAATTCTACCAACCGCTGTCCGAGGCCATCGCTACCGGCGATGAAACGCAGATTCGGGCAGCCGCCGCGACATTCAATGCAGCCGACCTCGGGGACTATGTTGAAGCCAACCCCGGCCCCGATGACGGCGTGCGACTGCTCAGAGCTCTGCCTGTACAGCAGAGCGCCAGGGTTTTCGGTTACATAGGCCCGACTATCCAGACGGTGATTGCGGATCAGCTCCCCACCCCGGATCTGGCGGAACTGGTCACGGCCATGTCTTCCGATGAACGAGCCGATTTCTTCAATATTCTGGACGAAGACCGGCAACACACCCTGCTCCAGTCACTGGCCAGCAAGGAACGGGAGGATCTGCGGCGGCTGGCAGGTTTTGCGGCAGGCACCGCTGGTGCCCTGATGAGCTCGGAATATGCCACCATCCACACCGGTATGACTGCCAGCGAAGCCATCAACCTGCTCAGGAATACCGCGCCGGAAAAGGAGACCATCTACCACGCCTATGTCATCGACAGCGACCAGAAGCTGGTGGGTGCGGTTTCCCTGAGAGATTTGATTACCGCCATGCCCGGAACCCCGGTAGACAACCTGGTCGCCACCGGCCTGATAACTGCCAGGACGGACACCCCACAGGAAGAAGTCGCCAGGCTGATTGCCAGGTACGACCTGCTGGCTCTCCCCGTTGTGGATCACGACCAGCGGCTGGTGGGCATTGTAACCTATGACGACGCCATGGATGTGGCCGAAGCGGAGGCAACCGAAGATATCCACAAGGGGGCAACGGTCGGCAAGCTGGATACCAGGCTGAAAAATGCCACACCCTTTTCCCTGTATCGCTCCAGGGTACACTGGCTGGTGATCCTGGTGTTCGCCAATATCTTTACCGGCGCCGGCATTACCTATTTCGAGGAAACCATCTCCGAGCACATGGCCCTGCTTTTCTTCATGCCGTTACTGGTGGCCAGTGCGGGTAATGCGGGAGCTCAATCCGCCACGCTGATGGTTCGGGGCATGGCTACGGGCGATGTGTCCGCTGCGGACTGGGCCCGCCTTCTGGGCAGGGAAACCCTGGTAGCCGGCGCCCTTGGCGTTACCATGGCCGCGGCTGTCATGATGGTGGGGATTCTGCGGGCAGGCCCTGAAATTGCTGCGGTGGTCGCCATTACCATGATCATAGTAGTCATGACCGGAAGCCTGATCGGCATGCTCCTGCCGTTCCTGCTGGACAAACTCAGAATTGACCCCGCCACGGCGAGCATGCCACTGATTACCACCATTGCAGACGTCAGCGGTGTGCTGATTTACTTCAGTGTTGCCACTGCCCTGCTGGGGCTCAGCTGACAGCGGCCAGAGCGAGCTGCAGCTCGCCGAGCCGCGGCAGTCGCCGGACCAGCTCCGGTACGGTTCTGCCTGAGGCCATTTCCTGCCGCAGCTGTTGCCAGAGCCTCTCAACCTTCGCCTCTGCCGCGGCACGATCCACCTGTGACAAAGCAGATTCCGGGAACCGGACGGGAGCCTCCAGCAGCCAGCCCACACTCAACCGATGCAGGAATTCTGTGACCGAAAGCTCATGGTCATCCTGCCCGGGCTCCGGCCGGTAGAGTCCCGCCAGAAAATACCCCTGCTCGGCTTTACTGACCAGGTTGAGAAACACCGGCACCTGCCCCGCCAGTTCACTGGCGAGCGACATCAGGACTTCCGCGTTACCGGCCTTGAGCTCAAACTCCACTTCGTTCAGAGGCACCGATTGATCGCCGCTGACGACCGTTCCGGAGTCCAGCGCCACTTCCACCCCGGCCCTGTTTCGCCGAACCATCCAGATACGGCGACGGAAACTGGT
>Ga0114984_1000967_pt1 | contig 10829 bp, 6 predicted proteins | sample Shrwel1BS1Day1_FD_96987 | JGI IMG/M metagenome (GOLD analysis project Ga0114984, IMG submission 96987) | Subsurface microbial communities from deep shales in Ohio, USA - Utica-3 well 1 S-1-Day1 | ecosystem: Environmental > Aquatic > Deep subsurface > Shale gas/oil reservoir > Produced water/Flow... | reverse complement strand
GATCTGGATGGACCCGGAAAAACTGTCCCAGTATGACCTGACCCCCACCGAAGTGGCCGCGGCGATCCGCGCCCAGAACACCGAGGTACCGGCCGGTAGCCTCGCGGCGACCCCCAACTCCAACCCGCGCGCCTACACCTATACCGTGACGGCGGGGGGGCGCCTCTCCAGCGCGGATCAGTTCCGCAATATCTTTCTGCGTACCAACCCGGACGGCTCCGCCCTGCTGTTGCAAGATGTGGCCCGCATCGAGCTGGGCGCCTCCTTTTACGAGATCGATGCCACGCTCAACGGCGCCGAGATGACGCCGATCATCATCAATCAGCAGCCGGGCGCCAACGCGTTGGAAACGGCGCGGGCGGTCACGGCCAAAATGGATGAGCTGAGCCAACGCTTTCCGCCGGGGCTGGAGTATGTGGTGCCCTACGACACCACGCTGTTCATCGGTGCCTCCGTCGACGCCGTGATGCAAACCTTCATCGAAGCGTTCCTGATCGTGGGGGCGATTCTGTTCATCTTCCTGCAGAACTGGCGCTTTACCGTGATCGCCATGTCGGTGGTGCCGGTCTCGGTAATTGCGACCTTTGCCGGGTTTTATCTGTTCGGTTTCTCGATCAACCTGCTCACCCTGTTTGCGCTGATACTGGCGATCGGCATCGTCGTGGATGACGCCATTTTGGTAGTGGAAAACGTGGAGCGGGTGCTGAGTGAGGATGCGAGTATCACGGTGCGTGATGCCACCATCCAGGCGATGAGAGAGGTGGGTGGCCCGGTCATCGCGACCTCGCTGGTCATGGCGGCGGTATTTGTGCCGGTAGCCTTCCTGGGTGGCTTTACCGGCCAGATCTACCAGCAGTTTGCGCTGACCATTGCGATCTCGGTGACCTTCTCCGCCCTGATGGCGCTGACCTTCACCCCGGCCCTGGCGGCTCTGTTCATCAAGCGCAAGTCGCGCCTCGATGAGTCGGCCCTGCTGCGCGTTCTGCGCGGTCCATTGCGTCTCTTCGACCGCGGCTTCGCCGCCACCACAACCCTCTTTGTCTGGATAGTACGACAGCTGGTGGAGCGCTGGCTGCTGGCGCTGGCCTTCACCGCCGCCTTCGGCGTCGGGGCGTGGTGGATGTTCAGCACCGCCCCCACCTCCCTGGTGCCGGAGACCGACCAGGGGATCGCGTTGGCCAGCATACAGCTACCCGATTCGGCCTCGCTGGAGCGTACCAGCCGCTACATGGCCAGGCTGAGTGAACAGATCGAGGCGATTCCCGGGGTCAGCCATGTGGTATCGGTGGCGGGGTATGACATGCTTTCCAGCGCGGTGAACACCGCCCGCGGCACCATGTTTATCAGCCTGGTCCCGTGGGAGGCGCGTGAGTTGACGGTGGATCAGTTGGTTGGCCAGATCATGCGGCTGGGTAGCCAGACCGAGGGTGGTAGTGCCATGGCCTTCAACATGCCGCCGATCATAGGGCTGTCGACCACCGGTGGCTTTACCGGCTATCTGCAGTCCTTCGCCGGCGCCAATTCGCAAGAGCTCTACCAGGCCGCGATGAAGGTGATGCAGTCGGCTGCCAGGCACCCGGCGTTGCAGCGGGTCTTTACCACCTTCAACGTCAATGTGCCCGCATTCCGCGCCAACATCGATCAGCAGAAGGCGCTGAGCTACGGCGTGCCGCTGACCGATCTGAATGCCACGTTGTCGAACACTCTGGGCAACGGTTTCGTAAACTATTTCAGCTATCAGAACCGCAACTTCCAGGTCTACCTGCAGAACGAGGACAGCTACCGTGACGAGCCGGAGGATATCAACAATATCTTCGTGCGCAGCGGCAGCGGCGAGCGCATTCCGTTGTCCGAGCTGGTGACCCTCGAGCGCCGGGTCGGCCCCTCCGTCGTGTCCCGCTTTGGCGTCTATCTGGGGGCGCAGTTCCAGGGATCACCAGCACCGGGATACAGCTCCGGGGACGCGATCGCGGCCATGAACGAGATCGTTCGCCAGGAGCTGGGCAACAACTGGGGGATGGGGTGGACCGGTACGGCCTACCAGGAAACGACCCTGGGCAACACGGCCTCCACGGCGCTGATTTTCGGCATCATCATGATGTTCCTGATCCTCGCCGCCCAATACGAGAGCTGGTCGCTGCCGTTGGCGGTGATGACCGCCACCCCGTTCGCTTTCTTTGGCGCCATCGGCGGGATCGTGCTGCGGGGGCTGGATGTGTCGGTCTATGTGGAGATCGGCCTGTTGGTGGTGGTGGGGTTGGCCGCCAAGAACGCCATTCTGATCGTCGAATTCGCTGAATTGCAGCGCCGGGAGGCGGGCATGTCGATCCGTGAAGCGGCCGTTACGGCGGCGCGGTTGCGCTTTCGCCCCATCGTGATGACCTCCTTCTCCTTCATTCTCGGCACCGTCCCGCTGGCGCTGGCCACCGGCGCCAGTGATGTGAGCAGCCACCATATCGGCACGGCGGTCGCGCTGGGCATGACCTCCGTGGCGATCATCTCCAGCTGCTTTGTACCGAGCCTCTACGCCATGATCGCGCACATCTCCGACTGGATCAGCGGCAAGCGGGGCGTGGCGTGACACTCTTGGTTCCTTGCCGTGCGGGTGTGAAGGCGCCCGTGGCCAGGGCGAAAATCGAGCCCTCGGCGGGGCGGCTGGGGGCTGTTTCGATGGCGATTGCCGGTTTGGATTTGGCCGTTCCAACATCGAGCGCAAACTTCACGAGCGCATGATGCAGTCCACCAGATAGCGCTGACGTTCGGCCAGTTTGACCGCGCCGCTGTTCAGTTTCAGTGTGTGCGCCGCGTCGGCCACGGTGCGCTGGGCGCCCGCGCTGATCTGGTCGATCTGCTCACTGACCTCCCGCACGACGCGGCTCTGCTCTTCACTGGCGCTGGCGATCCGTATGGCCATGTCGCTGATCAGTTCGATGGCGGCGAGAATCTTCGCCAGCTCGGCGCCGGTGCCTTCGATCTGTTCAACGCTCTGCTCTGACTGTGCCCGTTTTGTCTCCATGGCCGATACGATGGCGCCGGTCTGCTGTTGCAAGGTAGCGATCATCTGTTGAATCTCGCCGGTGGCCTGCTGAGTGCGCTGCGCCAGCTGGCGAACCTCATCGGCCACGACGGCAAAACCGCGACCATGCTCGCCTGCCCGGGCCGCTTCGATGGAGGCGTTGAGCGCCAGCAGGTTGGTCTGTTCGGTGATGTCGCGGATCACGCCGATGATGGAGCCGATCTTTTCACTCTGTTGCTGTAGGGCGCAAACAGAAGCGGTGGTCTCCATGATCGAGTCAGCCAGGCTGCGGATACAGGAGACCGCCAGATCCATCACCTGTTGCCCCTCGTGGGCACTGGAGCGTGCCGCCTGGGCCTGGTCAGCGGTGTTGGCCGTGCTTGTGGCCATCTCCTGCGTGGTGGCATTGATCTGGGTCATGGCTGATGCCAGCTGGCTCAGGGAGGCTTGTTGCTCCTCGATCTCGCCGCAGGTGCGCTCCATCACGTCGATGCTCTGGTGTGCCCCCTCGATCACCTCAGCGGAAGCGTGCTGCATCCGGATCAATACCGAATCGAGCTGCGCTTGCAGCATCTGCAGCGTTAGGTTCAGCTGGCCAATATCATCATGGGTGCCGGTGTAGATCATCTGCTTGATGGGGTGGTCGACCAGTGTGCGGCTCTGTCGAACCAGGGCGCGCAGTGGCCGGCAGAGCCAGGCGGTGCCGGCCAAAAGGGAGGCGAGGGTCAGCAACAGGGCCCCCCAGTAGAGTGGAGTGGAAAACGATGACCCAAGGCCGACCAGCAGCGGCGGGAGCAGGCTCGCGCTTTGGACGAGCCACAGCCTTCCGCGCAGGTCCGGTGTGGGCCAGCGCAGCGAGCGGGGCATTTTCCCCTGCCGGCGCAGCCGGTAGATGTTGGCGGCCCGCTCGGTGGCGATTTTGGGTGGGATGCGAAAGATACACTGGCATTCGACGATCTGCCCCCGCTCGATGATCGGGATGATATAGGCGTTTACCCATAAAGGGGAGCCATCCCGGCGGGCCAGCTGCAAAATCCCCATCCAGGGCTTGCCCTTGCCGACGGTTCCCCACAGATCCTTGATCGGCCCTTCAGGCATCTCTCGGTGGCGCAAAGATTGCAATGTCTGCCCCAGCAACACCTCACGCTCATACCCGCCGTATTCGATAAATCCCTGACTGACTTCACGAATCTCCCCCTTGGGGTCGGTGACGAGGATCAGGTTGTTCTCATGTGGTTGGGTCTTATTGTTCTTTTTCATGTTGGTCTACTGCCGGTTGGTCGGTTGGGAAGGCACGTTGCGCCAACCAATTCTAGGCAGGGAAGAAAATAAAAGCGAATTCAGGCGCTGGTTGGCATGGTTTGTGCGCTTGCACAATGGGACGGTTGCACAATGGGACGGTTGCGCACCGTGGTGGGGCGGGTTTATGCTGGCGCCAGGTCGTTTATGCCGTCGGCAAGAGGCGGGTGTTGGGAACAACGTTCGCCCCCGGCGGTGGTACTCACGCGGCCCCCTTGGGGGGCCGATCTCTTTCCTGGAGTAGCCATGCAGGTGATGAGTTTTACCGAGCTGCAGCTGTTTCTGCGAGAACATTTCCCGCAGGGGGCGCAGTATGGTCAGCTGGATGCCCTGGGGGATGGTTGGGCCGAGATGAGACTGTTGCTGGGTGATGACCATCTGCGCCCCGGCGGCACGGTCTCCGGCCCCACCATGATGGGGCTGGCGGATGTGGCGGTGTACGCGGCGCTGCTCAGCCGTATTGGCCCGGTGGCACTGGCGGTGACCATCAATCTCAATATCAATTTTTTGCGCAAGCCCAGTGCCGACGCGGATCTGCTGGCGCGGGCCGAGATGCTCAAGGTCGGCAAACGGCTGGGGGTGGGTGAGGTTTACATCAGCTCGGCGGGGTCCACCGAGCCGGTGGCCCATGCGACCATCACCTATTCGATACCGGAGGAGGCATGAGTTTGATTCAATGGCACGATGAACAGGTTGAGCTGGGTGAAGGGGTTCGGCTACAGCTGCGCTGGGGGCGGCAGCCATCGGGCCAGGGGCGACCGGTGCTCGTGTTGCTGCATGAGGCGCTGGGCTGTATCGAGATGTGGAAGCATTTTCCACAGCAGCTGGCCGAGGCGATTGGACTGGATCTTTTGCTGTTCGAGCGTCGCGGCTACGGCCGCTCGACCCCCATCACCCTGCCCCGACCGGACGACTACCTGCTGGAGGAGGGGCAGGTGTGGCTGCCGCGGCTGCTGGACCGGCTCGGGCTCGATGAGGTGATCCTGTTCGGACACAGCGATGGCGGCACCATCGCCATGATTGGCGCGGCCAGTTGCCCGGAAAAGGTGAAAGCGATAATCACGCTGGCAGCGCATATCTACGCGGACCATTTGACGCTGGCTGGAGTCGAGGAGGCGGTGGAGCGCTATCGGACCACCGATCTGCCACAGCGTCTGGCGCGCTACCATGGGGAGCGAACCGACCTGGTTTTTCGCGGCTGGTATGAAACCTGGCTGCGCCCCTCCTACCATAACTCGCTGGATCTGCGCCCGTTGCTGGCCAATATCCGCTGTCCGGCCCTGATCATGCAGGGGGATCGGGATGAGTATGGGGTGCCCGAGCAGGTCACCGACAGCTGCGCGGCCATCGGCCCGCAGGCGGAAGCGGTATTCATTCCCGATTGTGGGCATCTGCCCCATCTGCAGCATCCGCAGACGGTGATCGAGCGCACGCGGGCGTTCTTACAGACGCGGGGGGTGATTTAACCCACCTGCTTGCCCACCCCGCCGCAGCGCACCTGTCGTGTCCACGGTTTTGCCTGCGCAGCGCTTTCATGGTTGCCACCGTTTACCCTGCTTTTTCCTGCCACTGGGTGGTTGTAGTCCTAGGATTCCGGGCCCGGTTGTGTAATAAAAGAGAACTACGTAAGTTGCAGTGATTGGATCGATTCAATTCAAGCCAAGCTGGCTTTGCAAGACACCGGTGGAGAGGAACCTGTGATGGCACTACATAACCACAACCCCTATACGTTGGGGCTAGATCAAAACCCGGCTAATTACGCCCAGCTCACCCCGCTGAGCTTTATCGCCCGCACCGCCGAGGTGTATCCGCACCGGACCGCGGTGGTGCACCATCAGGTGCGTCGCAACTGGGCCGAGACCTACAGCCGCTGTTGCCGCCTTGCCAGCGCCCTGAGCCTGCGGGGGATCGGCAAGGGGGATACGGTGGCGGTCATGGCGCCCAACCTGCCGGAGCTGTTCGAGGCCCACTTCGGGGTACCGATGTGTGGCGCGGTGCTGAACGCCTTGAATGTGCGTCTCGACGCCGAAGCGATCGCCTTCATTTTGCAGCACGGTGAAGCCAAGGTGGTGATCGTCGACCGCGAGGTGTCCGATGTGATCGCCAAGGCGGTCAAGATGGCGCGCATCAATCCGATTGTGATCGATATCGATGACCCCTCCTTCGAGGGTGGCGAGCTGATCGGCGAGTGTGACTATGAGGCGTTTCTCGATACCGGCGATCCCGAGTATGAGTGGCAGCCGCCTGAGGATGAGTGGGATGCGATCACCCTGAACTACACCTCCGGCACCACCGGCGATCCCAAGGGGGTGGTCTATCACCACCGGGGCGCCTACCTCAATGCGATCAGCAACGTGGTGTCATGGAACATGGGGGATCAGCCGGTTTACCTCTGGACCCTGCCGATGTTCCACTGCAACGGCTGGTGCTTCCCCTGGTCGGTCGCTGCCACCGCCGGCGTCAGTGTCTGCCTGCGCCATGTGCGGGCCGATGCCATCTATCACCTCATCAAGACGGAAAAGGTGGATCATTTCTGCGGCGCGCCCATCGTGCTGAACATGCTGAACAATGCGCCGAACGAGCTGAAATCCGGTATCGAGCATCAGGTGAAGGTGATGACAGCGGGTGCGGCGCCGCCGGCTTCGGTCATCGAGGGAATGGAAAGCATGGGGTTCAGTGTCACCCATGTGTACGGTTTGACCGAAACCTACGGCCCCTGCGTGGTGTGCGCCTGGCGTGATGAGTGGGATGAGAAAACCGCCACCGAACGGGCCCGGTTGAAGTCCCGCCAAGGGGTGAAAGCGCCCATGCTGGAGGGGCTGATGGTTGCCAACCCCGTGACGCTGGAGCCGGTGCCGCGGGATGGCGAAACCGTTGGTGAGATCTTCATGCGCGGCAACCTGGTGATGAAAGGCTACCTGAAAAACCCGACCACCACCGACAAGGCGTTCGAGGGGGGCTGGTTCCACTCCGGTGACCTTGCCGTTTGGCATCCCGATGGCTACGTCGAGATCAAGGACCGCTCCAAGGACATCATCATCTCGGGCGGGGAGAACATCTCCAGCATCGAGGTGGAAGATGTGCTCTACCGCCACCCCGCCGTGATGGAAGCGGCCGTCGTAGCCCAGCAGGATGAAAAATGGGGGGAAATTCCCTGCGCTTTCGTAACCCTCAAGCCCACGGCCAGCGAGGTATCGGAGGAGGAGATCATCCAGTTCTGTCGCGACAACATGGCGCACTTCAAGGCGCCCAAGCGGGTGGTGTTCTGCGAGCTGCCCAAAACCTCGACCGGCAAGATCCAGAAATTCGTTCTGCGCTCGCAGGCGAACCAGCCACGGTAAGTCAGCCGCTGATCGGTTGATGCAACGAAGCCGCCCGCTGGCGGCTTCTTCATCTGGCAGTTTTCGACTGATGGGGTGTCCGCCCGGGGCGGGCAACCCCCCGCCCGCTCTCAGCCGCCGCGGCGATCCACCATGAAGGTCCCTTCGCCGGTGGCGACCAGCGTCTCCCCCACGTGCACATCGGTTCTGCACTTGACGCGCCGCCGTTGGGTATCGATATCGGTTACCGTCAGGCTGGCGCGGGCCGTGTCACCGATATGGACCGGAGCCTTGAACTTCAGCTGTTGATCGATATAGATCGCCCCCGGCCCCGGCAGCCGCGTGCCCGCCACGGTGGAGATGAGCGCGGCACTGAACATGCCGTGTACGATCCGCTGCTTGAACGGCGTGCCCTGAGCGTATTCATCGTTGATATGGATCGGGTTGTTGTCACCGGAGATACCGGCAAACAGCATCACATCCGCATCGGTGATGGTTTTGGCATAGGAGGCGCTCATGCCCACCTCGAGGTCTTCCAGATAGTATCCGTGCAGTTCCTGCATCGTGTCAGTCTCTCGTTGGCTGTTGGAGTAAAACTATTGTAAAGCTGTGTCGACAGTATAAAAGGGTCGGGTGACGGTTTTCCTGCTTATCAAACCTGTGCCAGATGCTAGAATCTGACGAAGTCCCCTATGTAGGCCGCTGCCACCGCTGCCCCAAGGCGCAACCGGCGTGGTCTTTTCAACCTACTGACGAGAAGGTACTCCATGGCTGATTACAACGCACCATTGAAAGATATCAAGCTGACCCTCGAGCATGTTGCGCGCCTGCCCGAGCTGGCGCAAAAGCCCGGTTTTGAAGATGCCACCGCCGACATGGTCGACGCGATCTTGGATGAAGCCTCGCGTGTGGCTCGGGAGGTGGTGGCGCCGACCAACCAGGAGGGGGATCAGCAGGGGGTGCAGTTGAAGGATGGCAAGGTGGTTTATCCGCAATCTTTCAATGAGGTTTATCGCCACTATGTGGAGGGCGGCTGGGGCTCACTGCAGTTCGACCCGGAGTATGGCGGCCAGGGGCTGCCCTTTCTGCTCTCGGTGGCGGTGATGGAGATGTGGCATGCCGCCAACATGGCGTGGGGGCTGTGTCCGATGTTGAGTCAGGGGGCGGTGGAGTGTCTGGAACGCAACGGCAGTGATCCGCTCAAGCGGAAATTCCTGCCGCCGCTGGTCAGCGGCGAGTGGGCCGGAACCATGAACCTGACCGAGGCCAACGCCGGCTCCGATCTATCCACCATTCGCACCAAGGCGGAGCCGGAAGGGGATCACTTCCTCATCAGCGGTGAGAAGATCTTCATCACCTGGGGGGATCACGAGATGGCCGAAAACATCATCCATCTGGTGCTGGCGCGGCTGCCGGACGCCCCCGCCGGGATGCGTGGTATCTCCCTTTTTCTGGTTCCCAAGTACCTGGTCAACGAAGAGGGTTCCCTCGGGGAGCGCAACGGGGTCGATCCGCTTTCGGTCGAGCACAAGCTGGGGATCCACGCCTGTTCAACCTGTGTCATGGGGTTCGATAACGCCGTTGGTTATCTGGTCGGTGAGCCCAACCGCGGCCTGGCCTGCATGTTTACCATGATGAACAATGCCCGTCTGAGTGTGGGGTTGGAGGGGGTTGCCATCTCCGAGCGGGCCTATCAGCAGGCGCTTCAGTATGCGTTTGATCGCATTCAGGGGGTCGCCGTCGGTGCCCATGAAGCAGGTCCCATCATTCGCCACGCGGACGTGCGGCGGATGCTCCTGAGCATGAAAACCCTGACCGAGGCCGGCCGCGCCATCGCCTACGATGCCTGTGGCAGCCTCGATTTCGCCCTCAAAGCGGAGAGCGAGGAGCAGAAAGAGGCCGAAGCCGCTCGCGCCGCCCTGCTGACGCCCATCGTCAAGGGGTGGTGTACCGAAGTGGCGCAGGAGGTGACCTCGCTGGGGATCCAGATCCACGGCGGCATGGGTTATGTGGAAGAGACCGGAGCGGCGCAGCATTTCCGCGATGCCCGCATTCTGCCGATCTATGAGGGCACCAACGGTATTCAGGCGCTGGATCTGGTGGGTCGCAAAACGCTGCTGGACAAGGGTAAGGCGCTGACGGCACTGCTACAGGAGATGCGCGCTACCTTGGCAGCGTGTGACCCCGCCCTGACCCCGCAGGCGAAACAGCTCGAGGCGGCGGTGAAAGGGCTCGCTCTTGCCTGTGACCAGTTACTCAAGAGTACCGAGCGTGACCCGCGGTGGCCGGGCGCGGTCGCCTACAACTTCATGATGCTGGCCGGCTACGTGTGTGGCGGCTGGCAGTTGCTGCGCCAGGGGAACGCCGCGGTTCGGTTACAGGCCGCGGGCGAGGACGACCCCTTCCTGCGCGCCAAACTGGAGAGTGTCCGCTTCTATATGGCGCAGATTTTGCCGCGCTGGAAGGGACATGCCGACATGGTGGCCGATGGCAGCCAAACCATCATGGCCCTGCCGGAAGAGCTGTTCAGCAGCGCCTGGGCGTGACACACCCTGGGCGGGCCGCTTCGGCTGGATCGGCCCGCCGCTTCGGGGCACAATCCTGTAATGTGGCTATAACGATAAGGAACCACCCACAATGTCGCATCAGGCCCAACGGCTGAAGGTTCTGTTCGCCGGGATTTTCAGCCAGATCCTCTGTGTCGGGATCGCCCGCTTCTCCTACACCCCCCTGTTGCCCGTGATGCAGGCGCAAACCTGGATCGGCGACGCCGAGGGTGGCTGGATGGCCGCCATCAACTACGCCGGCTATATGTGCGGTGCCCTGGTTGCTGCCTCCGTCAGCGATCTGCGCCTCAAGGACACGCTCTATCGCCTCGGCCTGCTCATGGCGGTGGTGACCACCGCCGCGATGGCCGTGACAGAGAACATGCTGCTCTGGTCCTTGTTGCGCTTTCTGGCCGGCCTCAGCAGTGCCGGCTCCATGCTGATCGCCTCCGGGCTGATTCTCAACTGGCTGATTCGTAACCACCACCGCAGCGAGCTGGGCATTCACTTCGCCGGTGTGGGGTTGGGGATCATGTTTGCCGCGATTGTGGTGGAGATCATGCTCAGACTGTCGCTGAGCTGGGATCAGCAGTGGCTCTGGTTTGCCGTGCTTGGTGTGCTGCTGGCTGTGCCGGCCTGGCGCTGGAT
>Ga0114984_1000966_pt1 | contig 10847 bp, 9 predicted proteins | sample Shrwel1BS1Day1_FD_96987 | JGI IMG/M metagenome (GOLD analysis project Ga0114984, IMG submission 96987) | Subsurface microbial communities from deep shales in Ohio, USA - Utica-3 well 1 S-1-Day1 | ecosystem: Environmental > Aquatic > Deep subsurface > Shale gas/oil reservoir > Produced water/Flow... | reverse complement strand
CTGGGAACAGGAATTTCCCCAGCTGAGCCCGGTGAAGCGACGAGGTAATCGCCGCTATTACCAACGGCAGGACGTGCTCATGATCAGGCAAATTCGCGCGCTTCTCTACGAGCAGGGCTTCACCATCGGAGGTGCCCGGCAACGCCTATCGAGTGACGAGGCGCGTGACGACCTTACCCAGTACAAGCAGTTGATTCGGCAGATGATTGTCGAATTGGAAGAGGTCAGGCAAGTTCTTTTGAAGTGAGGGGCGGAAAAGCTTTCAAATTTCAGTCGGTTAGAGTATAGTGCTCACGCTTCTTAACAAAGAGGCGTGTATGTCGGGGCGTAGCGCAGCCTGGTAGCGCACTTGCATGGGGTGCAAGGGGTCGAGTGTTCGAATCACTCCGTCCCGACCAAATAACTCCACGACTTAGGCCAGTTCAGAGATGAGCTGGCCTTTTTCGTTTCAGGGGCTTTTGCGGGACTTTTCATCCTGCCTTCCTCCTCAGTATCGTCAGCGCGGGCCCTCGCGAGTCCGTCGCCGATATCTTGTTGGCCTCATCGATCAGTTTTCCCAGCTCTGCCGCCGAGTAGTGACTGGTGATGCTGCCGTTCTTGTGGCCCAGCAGGGCCCGCCTGTCTTCCTCGGTTACACCGGCTGCCCGGAGCCTTCTCCCGAAGGTGTGTTTCAGGTCGTGAATGCGGATCGAGGCGAATCCCTTCGGTGCCGGTCGCAGGAAGCGTTCCTGGTATTTCTTCGCTGCCCGGATCCGGGCCTTCTTCCAGGCGGAGTCGTTCATCCGATGAACCGGTGTCGCCTTGCCGTTCCTGTCGGGCATCCCATACGGGAATACCCAGACTGGATCCAGGCCGCGCTGCCCCTCGATGACCGATTTGGCCACGGTGTTCAGCACGACCAGCCGTTCCTCTCCGTTCTTCACACCCGATCCCTTGTCTCTGCCTCCAAAATCCGAAGGAATCAGGAACACGCTGGTGTCGAGCTCCGGTACCGGGATCTCCCAGTCCCACTTCAGCTTGACCACTTCCTGCTCCCGAGAGCCGCAGTTGACCTTGTAGAGCGCCATCCGGCGCAGGTGGTCCGGCAGTTCTGAGAACAGCAGCGATTGCTCTTCCCACGAAAGCGGGTAGGGCGTTCGCCTCGATCGCTTCTCGTCCAGCTTGCTGATCATCGGTACCGTGTCCAGCCAGGGCCGTTTCTCTTCATCACGCCATTTCCGGGCGCACAGGTTGAGAATACGGATGACCTTCTCCAGGGCAATGTTTACCGTCCTTGGTGTTACACCAGGCTTCACCTTGCCGGTCGATGTCCTGCCCGGCTTCAGCTTGTCCTTGATGTACGGGGTAAGCGACTCGTCATCGACGTGCGTGAGCGGTAGGTCGCCGATGTAGGGATCCAGCTGCTCGAGGTAGATGGCGGCCAGGCCGATCGACGGCATGTCCTTGTACTCCATCAGGTAGCGGGTCGCGGCTTCGCGCCAGCTCCTGATCCGGCGAATACCGTAGACCTTCTCCTCTCGCAGCTTCTCGAGCCGGTGTATCAGGTACTGTTCTGCTTCCTCCCGGTTGCTTGTGCCAGTGCTTTCTTGAAGTCGCTGACCTCTGACGACCTTGTCGACATGCCAGATTCCGTTTCTCTCGTAGAGGCCAGTGATGGTTTTTCGCGCCATGGTTTTTCTCCTTGGCGCTCGCTGCGGAATCGATCTTGTCCCTGGGCACCGTTCTTTTCAATAACCGCTCGTTCGATGTAGTTGTCTGCCCAGGCGTCCAGCTCCTCGCGATCAAAGCCGATGCCTTGCCGGCCTATGCGAAATTCGCGGACATAGGGACGTACGGTCTTGTTGAATTCATCCCGGCACATCCCGAGATAAGCGGGCGCCGCCCCGGCCCGAATAACGCGTGGTGGGCAAGAAAGCCGGTTGGGCAGGGGTTTCCTGCTGGCGTCTGACATGGCATCTGCCTCCTGGCATGAGGGTGTCATGTTCGAGACAGACCAGATGAAGGGGCAACCCGCTGTGGCGGGTTGCTGCATGTCCAGGCATAGGTGCAGCCGCGATCGGTCAGGCGGCGCGGGAGTTGACAATATCTTGATGTTGAGCGACAGGAGGGTGGTGGGTGAATTCAGTTCTGCTAGATGCCACGGATCGTGATGATCCGCCTGGGCAGGTGTCCCGGGAGGCACTCTACGATGAGGTGTGGCGTCATCCGATGCTCAGGGTGGCCGAGCGCTATGGGGTTTCGTCGAGCTTCATGGCGAGGGTGTGCACCTCCATGAACGTGCCGCGCCCGCCGCGCGGCCAGTGGGCCAAGCTCGAGCATGGCAAGCCAAGTCCCCAGGTACCCTTGCCTGACGCACGCCCGGGAGACCATTTGATATGGCGAAGAGGCGATACCCCAGGGCCGGCCAGGTATCCGCTTCCCAAACCGCCGGAGCGCCAGGTTGCCCGTCCGCGGCCACGTATTTCTCGCTCAGCCCGCCATCCCCTGGTCAGCGGCGTACGAGACCTTTTTACCAAGGGAAAGGTGATCGACAGTGGCTACCTGAAGCCGTCGCAGAGGCGCCTGGTGGATGTAGTGGTGTCGGAGTCGATGCTCGACGATGCGCTGGATACGGCTAATGCTCTGTTCCTCAGGCTGGAAGCTGCTGGTTACCGGGTCATGCTGGCGCCGAGCGATCGTACCTATTCCCGCGCTTCCGTGGAGGAAAGGGAGAAACCTGGGAAGACGGCCAACAATCGTTATCCGAGCCTTTGGCATCCCTCCAAGGCGACTGTTGTCTTCGTGGGCTCCGTCGCCATCGGCCTGACTCTTTTCGAGATGACCGAGCAGTTGGAGGCGCGATACGTCGACGGGGAGTACATCCCTCTTGGCAAGCTGCCGGCTGCCGAGCGACGTCGTCCGATGCCTAGCTGGAGCTGGACCACGCACAAGCACTTCGCTACCGGGCGTCTGTGCCTCCAGGCATTCAGTCCTTATCCGGTCGCGGATTGGGTGCATCGCTGGCCAGAGGCCAAGGCGCGCGAGCTTCGGGGGCAACTGGACGACATAGTCGACTACCTGGCAAAGGCGGCGACCACTATTGCTGGCCTAGTCGAGGAGGGTGAGCGCCAGGCTGCGATCCGAAGGCAGGAATGGGAAGAAGAGCGGAGGCGATTGGAGGAGCGGTGGGAGCGGGAGCGCCAGGAAAAGGCCAGGTCAGAAGCCCGGCAAGAGCTGCTTGAGGCCATTCGTGCCTGGGATGACGCGCGGCGGATACAGGCATTCTTCCGCGAGGCCGAGGACGAGGCCTTGTCGAGAACGAGCGAGGAGAGGGAGGCGTTGCTGGGGCGCCTGGCCATTGCGAGGGATCTTGTTGGGAAGGTGGATACGCTTGGCATGTTGATGAAATGGCGAGGACCAGAAGAGCGGTGAGGCACAAGTGCAAGCTGGCTTTGCTGCTTCGAGTATGTCTGGCCTAATCCACTTTGATTTTTCCGTAGGTTAGGTATACGTTACATTTAATCTAATATGTTACGTATATAGAACATGGATCATTCCCTTATCACGACGCGCCTTGGCGAGCAGATCCGGCAGCGCCGCCTCAATCGCGGCCTGACCCAGGCCAAGCTAGCTGCCTTGGCGGGCATCACCCGGCAGAAGGTCATCGCCATCGAGAGGGGAGACTTGACGGTGGGTATGACGGCCTATGCACGAGTGCTGGGAGCGCTGGACTGTGAGTTCGCATTGGTGTCTGCGGCCATGCCCACGTTGGACGAGATCCAGGGAGTATTTGACTGATGACAGCCGTGCTGCAGGTAGCAACGCCAGAAGGCGAGAGCGGGAGAATCCTCAGCTCCGCCGGGGATTACCTGTTCCGCTACCACGAAGACGCCAAGGCGCAGGCAGCGATCAGTTTGCTGATGCCCGTGCGCCTGGATGAATACCGCCATCGGGAGCTGCACCCGATCTTCCAGATGAACCTGCCTGAAGGCTATGTTCTGGAACAGTTGCGCAACCGCCTGGCCAAGGTGGTGAATGTCGATCCCATGCTGCTGCTGGCGCTTTCTGGCAGCAGTTCGCCTATCGGGCGGGTCGCGGTGAGTTCACATGAGGTCGATGCCCTCTTGCGGCGCCAGCAGTTCCCCGGGGAAAAGCTGGAGGAAATCCTGGCATGGGATGGTGCCGAGGACATTTTTGCGGGCCTAGTGGATCGCTACATTTTGCGTGCTGGGATATCGGGTGTGCAGCCCAAGGTACTGGTGCCAGAGCAACAGGATGCCGCGTCGCAGCGTTTTACCTCGAAAACCTCCGACCTGATTATCAAGAGCGGTCGGGACGAGTTTCCGGGGTTGGCGATCAATGAGTTCCTCTGCATGTCCGTGGCCAGGGAGGCTGGGATTGCGGTGCCGGAGTTCTACCTGTCCGATAACACCAAGCTGTTCGTCATGCGCCGCTTCGACCGGGACGAGCACCTCGATCCCATTGGCTTCGAGGATATGGCCGCATTGATGGGACTGGCTGCGGAGCAGAAATACAGCAAGAGCTATTCGGCTATTGCCAAGGCCATCCGCCTGTTCTGCCCGCCAGAGCAGGTGCAGGGTTCACTGGCGCAGTTATTTGCCATGGTTAGCCTGAGTTGCATCGTCGGGAATGGTGATGCTCACCTGAAGAACTTCGGGCTGCTGTATTCCGACCCTACGCAGCGCGATGCGCGGCTGGCGCCGGCCTACGACATCGTCAACACCACGGCCTACATTCCAGAGGACGTATTGGCACTGGATTTGGTTGGCAACAAGTCATTGTTTGCGTCGCGGCAGGGGCTGCTGGAGTTCGCCAAGGCGTGTGATGTGATCCGGCCGGAGGAGATTATTCGCGAGCAGTTGCAAGCACTGGAGCGGGTGCTGGCCCGCTCGATTGAACTGTGTGAGCAGGCTCCGAACGTGGTCGCCGCGATTAGGCAATGTGCCGAGCCATTTTTGAAAAGCTTCGGCTAGCGCGCCAGGTTCGCAATTTCTCATAGCTGTCTTAAGTTGCCGACACACTGGCGACTGAGTGAATTATGAGTCCGGCACGTCGCATGTTAGACAGGCAGAAACGGCCAGAGAGAGGCGGCGTGGGAGAGATACCTAGCCCCTTCTCACCAGACTCGTAGAGTCAGTCAGCGGGGTCTGGGGTATAGGGGTACTTGCGGCTCAAGATTTCAACGTGCTTTAAAGGATCCATTTGCCACGTGTCAAACACTAGTTCCCGAGACCCCATAGGGTGGGATTCATTGAGTGGGATCATCATGGCGAGCTGATCACCAATTAATGTTTCTCCATCAAGATAGGCTAGGAGATCGCTAACATGAAAATCTTCTCCCTTCCAAATACGATAAGTTCCATTCGGTCCTCTGATCTGTCCCGTTGTGATGACGTTAATTAATTCTTTTGCCTGAATAACTAACCAGTTGCCAGAATAAGAGCCGTGAAACACTCTGGTCGAGGTTACAATGGCGCCGCGTACTAGTGAGATTTCATGCTCTGGCCAGTTTAGGCTGTCAAATAGTTTTTTTCTTAGCTCTGGCTGATTTAATGATGGAATCCTGATGTCAAGTTGCGTCTCTCCTTTTTTAAGGTGATAGTAATTGTTTCTTAATTCGTGAACATTGCAAGGATGGTAGGCATGTTTGCACTCAAATATAAAAAGTATTCCATCCTTAATGGCTAAAACGTCAACATCAAGATCTCTCCCGAAGGGAAGGTCAACCTCAATCTCCACTCTGAATCCGGCTGCGACTAAAGCATCCCGAAGCTTCAGGATCATTGGGTCCTCACCACGAGGCCATCCAGTGTACAGGCCGTTACCTACTGATATGTTTCGAACTAAGTTAGAGTGGGCAACTATGCTCGGAGAACACACTATATGATCTCCCGCCTGTATTAATGGCCGATATTGAAGGTCTACGTGCTCGACCTCGTTGGACAAGGTCAGCATGTCGATAATCTGTTCTGCGACTTGCTCCTTCATTATTAACTTTAGGATTTTAATAAATGCTTCGCGAGGCATAAATGTAACAACTGACTCAATTTTAAGGCGCTCTATGTCCTCGCCATCATAGCCTTTGAGCGCTGATGCATAGACCTGATTAAGTAGTGAGAAGAAACGCTGGGACTTTAGAATATCGGAAGCTTTTACTTCCTCTTTAATTTCCGCCTCCCATAGGTTTCCTTCTGAAAATTCGTCAACGTCCATTTGGAGGATAAGTAAGAACTCTTCAAGGTACGGATATGGCTGGTTCAGTGCCACCATTAGGTTCGTATCTAACGGTACGGCAAATCGGAGTCGTTTTACCGGGTGCTCATCCACTACCACGCAATTTTTCAAAATCCTGTCGAACAAGATTTCCACTGCATCACTGAATGCAGATCCGTTTTGGGATTTTTTCTGAAACTCTAGAGCTTTTTTAATGCGAATCTCAGCTTGTATGCTTTGTTGTATATAGCCGAGGCGAATAGATTTTTCAATCAGAGGGTCTTTTGAATAGATAATAATCGAGTTGTCTGATAAGTCTGCGTTGTAGGGGAGTCCGTCGATAAGGGTTTCGGCACGCTTGAAGTTGTTTATTAGGCATGCGATTTTCAATATTTCTAAATATTCATTTTTTTCGATGGCTCCGTTCTGATCAAGATACTCCCAGTCTAGGGGGGGTCATTCCAAACTCTCGCTTATAAATAAGCACTACCATAGAGAGTGCTTCGACCAAATCTTCGATCCCGTGATGCATTAGATCGTTTCCTGGCAAGCTTTTGTCTCCCCCGGGCCATATATCTAGAAAAGCCCTATCCACTATCACTAGTAAGGTTTTCAATGCGTTTTTTCGGCGATCGCTTAATTGAGAGATTAAGAGATTCTCCATTCGTAGTAGGTCAGCCCTGAGGCTGTGCAGTGCCTTAAGTGATGCCAGGTAACGTATTGATTCAGCGGAAAGTCCAGCTTTGTCTGCAACATTTGCTAGAGTGGATATTGCTATAACTGCTGATCTTCCATATCTGTATCTAGAGAGACGAAAAGCACCTATTTTTCTGAGGTCGTTTAGTGACGAGTCTCCTTTCGACTTGACTAGGGATAGCACTAGGGCTGTGGCGTTATGGCTTTCCTCTCTCTCCAGTAATTCGATGAGATTTTTCTTGGCCACCTTGTAGTCACTGTTGGAAACTGTGCACTCCCCGATTGCATTGAAAATTGCGACCATTTCGTCCGTTGATGTGCATGATTGAAAGATGCTCTGTATTTCATGCAGGTTGATCAAATTATTACTCCATGAATAAGTGTGCTGAAGGCGGGATTATACAAGAGCCGATAAGGCGGTAAGCCTTATATGTCTAGTCATTCGGTAATGCCAGCCTCTGCTATTCCAAGCGAGCGGCAGTGAATAGCTAGCAGGTTAATATTAATTGTTACCCGATGAATTGCTCCGGCGGCCAGCGAGCGTGCACGAGAGGTGCGGCGGCGCTTCCTGGGCGAGGGTACACCTTACTCACCGTACTCGGTCCGGTTCTACGAGAACTGACGGAGGCCGCCATGCGCAGTGCTCTCGTGCTGTCGGTTGCGCTGCTGGCGGGCTGCGGTGAGCAGTCCAGCGAAGATCTGGCCGCAGATCCTGCGCGGCTCAAGGCGCTGCGCACCCAGTGCGCCGTGGATTGGAGGAACGTGGGCGAGGGCGTTTGTAGGGCCGCAGCCGAGGCGTATCGACGCCGCTTTTTCGCTGGCCAGGGCGGGCCGGAAGAGTATGTCGCCTTGGAGGAGCTGCCGCCGATTCCACCGACCTTTGACAGCCACGTCGAGGATGAGGCTGAGGCCGGACTCTATGCGCCGGCTGCTTTTGCTTCGGAGACCACACCATGAATGACGTGATGGTCATCGACCGCTTCCTCGATACGTTCTCGCGCTACATCGACTCGGGCTTCGGGTTGCTGCAGGGCGAGGTCGCGTTCCTGACCGCCACGCTGATTGCCATCGACATGACGTTCGCCGGGCTGTACTGGGCGCTCGGCCATGCCACCGGCCAGGGCGAGGACGTGATGGCGAAGCTCATTCGCAAGGTGCTCTACGTCGGTGCTTTCGCCTACATCATCGGTAACTTCAACTGGCTGGCCAGTATCGTCTTCCGCTCCTTTGCCGGGCTGGGTCTGACGGCGACCGGCTCGCTCAGCATGGAGACTTTCCTGCAGCCGGGACGGCTGGCGAAAACCGGCATCGACGCCGGTGCACCGATCCTGGAGCAGATCGGCGAGATGACCGGCTTCCCCGAGGTGTTCGTCAACCTCGACCCCATCGTCATCCTGTTCCTGGCCTACCTGGTGGTCATCGTCTGCTTCTTCGTACTGGCGATACAGCTGTTCATCACCCTGATCGAGTTCAAGCTGACCACGCTCGCAGGGTTCGTACTGGTGCCATTCGCGCTGTGGAACAAGACCGCGTTCCTGGCCGAAAAGGTGCTGGGCAACGTGGTGTCCTCCGGCGTCAAGGTGCTGGTACTGGCGGTGATCGTCGGTATCGGCTCGGGGCTGTTCGCCGAGTTCCAGGTGCATCCCGCTGAGCCCTCCATCGACCACGCGCTGGTGATCATGCTGGCCTCGCTGGCGTTGCTCGCCATGGGCATCTTCGGCCCTGGCATCGCCACTGGGCTGATTTCCGGTGGCCCGCAACTGGGTGCTGGGGCGACGGCAGGTGCCGCGCTTGGCACAGCGGGCATGGCCGTCGCCGTCGGCGCCGCCGCGGCCGGTGTTGGCGCTGCGGTGGCGGCGGGAGCACGTATGGCGCCAGCCACGAAGCTGGCTGCCGGGATGCGCTCGCTCAAGGGCCGGTTTGCGGGTGGAGGAGGAGCCTCATCGGGTGGCAGTTCGGCCGCCCCGGGCAATGCGCCTCAGGGCGCCACCGATGCCAAGGCGCAACCCGCCTGGGCCCGGCGCCTGCAGCGACGCCAGCAAATCAGTCATGCCGCCACCACTGTCGCGCACACACTGCGCGGTGGCGACAGCGGCAGTTCAGGCAGTGGCCCGAGCCTGCGGGATTCGGATTCATAAGGAGGACGAGTCATGCGCTTCAAACGACCGTGGGTGCGTTACGCCGAGACGCCGCAACCCGCCACCCCATACCAGGCCGCCGCCCAGGCGTGGGACGAGCGCATTGGCTCGGCTCGCGTACAGGCGAAGAGCTGGCGCCTGATGGCCTTCGGTTGCCTGGCACTCGCCCTGCTGATGGCGGGCGGCCTGGTCTGGCGCTCGGCGCAGTCCATCGTCACACCCTATGTGGTGGAGGTGGAAAGGTCTGGCCAGGTACGCGCGGTCGGTGAGGCCGCCACACCGTATCGGCCGGCCGATGCGCAGCTTGCCTATCACCTGGCGCGCTTCATCACGCTGGTGCGCTCGCTGTCCATCGGCCCGATCGTGGTGCGGCAGAACTGGCTCGACGCCTATGACTACACCACTGACCGCGGCGCGGCCGTACTCAACGACTACGCGCGCACCAACGATCCGTTTGCCCGCGTCGGCAAGGAGTCGGTGACGGTGCAGGTCACCAGCGTGGTGCGGGCCAGCGATGCCTCTTTCAACGTGCGCTGGACGGAGCAGCGCTTCGTCAACGGCGCGCCTGCCGGTACCGAGCGCTGGAACGCGGTGATCTCCACTGTCCTGCAAACCCCGCGGACCGAGCAGCGCTTGCGCAAGAACCCATTGGGCATCTACGTCAACGGACTGTCGTGGAGCCGCGAGCTCGATGCGTCCGAAGGAGCCAAACCATGAACCTGTCTATTCGTATATCCGCGCTCCCCCTGGTCTTGCTGGCCTTGGCCGGCTGTACCAGCCAGGGCAAGTCACCTCCGCGAATCTCGCTCGACGAGCCGGTGCAGGCGCAGCCGCTGCCCGAACTGCCGAAGCCGGTGGAAGTGGTGGCGGTGCCGAAGGTGCTGCCGATGCCAGGGCAGATGAAGCCATTACCGGACGAGGCCGGTCCTGCCCCGGAGCCGGCCGACGAGAAGGTGAGGGTGTCGCGCGCGAACCAGGAGGCGAGGGTGGCGCCCACGCGCGAGGGTTACGTCAACGCGATCCAGGTCTGGCCCTACAGCGACGGCGCGCTGTACCAGGTCTATGCCGCGCCGGGACGGGTGACCGTGATCGCGTTGCAGGCCGGTGAGGGGCTGGTGACGGTGGCTGCTGGCGACACGGTGCGCTGGATCGTCGGCGACACCTCCAGCGGCGCCGGCGACGCGCTGCGCGTCAATGTGCTGGTCAAGCCAATCCGCTCGGATCTGAAGACCAACTTGGTCATCACCACCAGCCGGCGCACCTACCTGATCGAGCTGACCTCGACCGAGAAAGCCTGGATGGCCTCGGTGTCCTGGGATTACCCGAAGGACCGCATGCTGGCCCTGCAGCGCCAGGCGCAGGCCGCACAGGTGACCGCGCCGGTCGATACCGGTCTCTCGTTGGAGAAGATCCGCTTCCGTTACACGATCAGCGGCAGCAATCCGTCGTGGCAGCCGCTGCGCGCTTTCGACGATGGCGAGAAGGTCTATATCCAATTTCCCGCCGGCATCGCCCAGGGCGAGCTGCCGCCGATGTTCGTGATCGGTGCGCAAGGCGATGGGCAACTGGTCAACTACCGCTTCCGCTCGCCGTACTACATCGTGGACCGGCTGTTCGGCGCGGCCGAACTGCGCCTGGGCGGTGACAAGGGAGACGTAGTGCGTATCGAGCGCACGGATGGCGTGGCGCGGGGGAACTGAGCATGAGCCAGGACTATACCCCCGACCTTGTCGGGCCGCAGGCCGGCAAGGTCCCGCCCGAAACGGTAGCGTTGCGCGCCCAGCCGCGCCCGGTCACGCG
>Ga0114984_1000965_pt1 | contig 10849 bp, 10 predicted proteins | sample Shrwel1BS1Day1_FD_96987 | JGI IMG/M metagenome (GOLD analysis project Ga0114984, IMG submission 96987) | Subsurface microbial communities from deep shales in Ohio, USA - Utica-3 well 1 S-1-Day1 | ecosystem: Environmental > Aquatic > Deep subsurface > Shale gas/oil reservoir > Produced water/Flow... | reverse complement strand
GCCCTGGATGTCGCCGATCGCGTAGGTGGACATCGCCGCGCCTCAGGCCGGCGCCGGGACCGGCACCTGCGACTGCTGCCAGCGCCAGGCGTCACGGCACATCTCGCCGATGCCGCGCTTCGCCGTCCAGCCCAGCAGGCTTTGCGCCAGCGCCGGGTCGGCGTAGCACGCGGCGATGTCGCCCGGTCGGCGCGCCGCCAGCGCATAGGGCACCGGACGCCCGCTGGCCGCCTCGAAGGCGCGCACCATATCGAGCACCGAATAGCCGCAGCCGGTGCCGAGATTGACCGTGAGCATGCCGCCCGCGCGCTGCAGGTAGTCGAGCGCGGCGAGGTGGCCGTCGACCAGGTCCATCACGTGGATGTAATCGCGCACGCCGGTGCCGTCCGGCGTCGGATAGTCGCTGCCGAAGACGCTGAGCTGCGCGCGCAAGCCCTGCGCGACCTGTGCGACGTACGGCAGCAGGTTGTTGGGAATGCCCGAGGGCGCTTCGCCGATCAATCCGCTCTCATGCGCGCCGACCGGGTTGAAATAGCGCAGCCGGGCGATGCGCCAGTCGGGATCGGACTTCGCCAGATCGGCGAGGATGTCCTCGATCATCAGCTTGCTGGCGCCGTAGGGATTGGTCGCCGAGCGCGGGAAGTCCTCGCGGATCGGCACCGACGCCGGGTCGCCATAGACGGTGGCGGAAGAGCTGAAGATGAGGGTTTTCACCCCGGCATCGGCCATCGTCTCGCACAGGACGATGGCACCGGAGACGTTCCAGTCGTAATAGCGCAGCGGCTGCGCGACCGACTCGCCGACCGACTTGAGGCCGGCAAAATGAATCACCGCGTCGACCGGCTGCGCAGCGAACAGCGTGCGCAGAAGGGCGCGGTCGCGCACGTCGCCCTCGACGAACGCCGGCCGCCGGCCCGCGATGCGTTCGATACGGTCGACCACGTCGCGCCGACTGTTCGACAAATTGTCGAGCACCGTCACCGCATGCCCGGCCGCGAGGAGCGCGACGCAGGCATGCGAGCCGATGTAGCCGGTACCACCGGTTACGAGAATATGCACGTCAAACTCCTAGGCGGAAGCCCGCCGGTTTCGTTCAGAGCTTGAATTCCTCGCGGCGGCGCCCCTTGGCTTCGAGTTCGCTCAGCCACTTCGGCGCCTTGCCGCGCCCGGTCCAGGTCTGCCCGTCCGGGGAACGGAACTTGGGGGCGACGACGGACTTGGCCTTGGCCAACGACGATTTTTCACCCGCCGCGCCACGGAAACCGCAATCCGCAGCACTCAGGCCGAATTCGCCGACCAGTTGCCGCACCTGGGCAATCGCCGCGGCGATCTCGGTTTTCCGCGCTTCTTCGATCTGACGATCGAGGGTTTCGCGCTGGACCAGCAGTTCTTTGTAATTTGCCATGAAAGCTCCTGTTAATACGTTGTTATTACACCTGGGGAACATACTCGGGTACGAATGCCTGAAAACGTACTTGGCAATGATATTACCTTACCTTCGTTTAAACAAAAATTCGAACATGTTTAATACCCGGTGAGCTTCGTGCAACTAGAAACGGAAAACTTTCGATAATCGATCAGTTTACGCGTAATTCCACCTCGACCAAGCCGGCACTCCCCGCACCGATGGCTACCGGAACCGGCACGAATCGTCCGTCCGAAGATAATGCATTTCCCAGCAAAAAGAAATACTCAAAGGCTATATTACATTTAAATATCGGACTGCCATTGAATTAATTTAATCAATGATATAGGCTAATGCCAAGGGGCGGATTCTGGGCAACTTCATTGCTATGCTGCAATATCGATGGGTAAAATACCGACCGAATTGATAACCCTTGGAGATGGCGATGCACTGGTATCTCGTTCATACCAAGCCCAGACAGGAAAAGAGCGCCCTGGAAAACCTCCGACGCCAAGGTTATCCCTGTTACCTCCCGACTCTCCCATCAGAAAAAATCCACCAAGGGATGCTGATGACGACGGATGAGCCGCTGTTTCCGCGTTATCTTTTCATCCAGTTGGGCCACGGCGACTCCGCCAAGAGTTGGGCGCCGATTCGTTCGACCAAGGGCATCAGCCGTCTGGTATGCTTCGGGGCCGAGCCGGCCAAAGTGGATAATCGACTGATCGAGCTGCTACGGGCTCAGGAAATAGCGGCTCAGGCGAAACCAGAGCGGTTGTTCACGCCGGGAGAGCGGGTGCATCTGACCGCCCCCCCGTTTGCAGGTGTCGAGGGCGTCTATCAGATGGCCGATGGCGAGCGCCGGGTGATGGTGCTGATCGAGATGCTGAGCAAACCGGTGGCCCTCCGAGTGTCACCGGTCAGTTTGCGCAAAGCCAGCTGAACACCCTTGTCTGCTTGGCAAAAACCCTTTCTCAAAGCCATGGCGATGTGACACAATTTCACCCGCCTGTCGAACATGCGGCGCTTCCATCTACCGCGTTTCGCCCTCCAGACTCCCGTTAGACTCACAGACCGCGCTTGCTGATCGCGAAACGGCACGGCGGTAGCGTGCTTAAATTACCTTGAGCCTCGTCTCCCCCGTTCAACGACTCGCGAATTCCAAGAGGAAATCCAGTTCAAAGTACTGCATCGTTTGCACCAAGCCCCGGAGGTCAGCCAGCGCACCCCGGCCCAGGATTTAGGCATCAGCCTCGGCAGCATCAACAGCGGTTTCTAGTTCCGCGGGGGAAAAGGGCTGGAAAAAATGCGGAACTTCAGCCCGCCAAGTAAAAGCTGCGCTACGTCCATTGGTCAACGTCTGCCAGGGCGGCTGAAAGGTGGAACTGAATGCGACTTTTCTGAAGCGGAAAGTTGCGGAGCATGAGGCCTTGCAGCAGGAAATTGAGAAGATGAGGCTTGCGATTGCCGTGGCTTCGCAAATATCGTTTGGGCAACCCACAATTTCGATTGGCACGGAGAATTCATAGATTGGATATCAGTAAGCAAAAAATTGCTTTGGTTGGTCTCGGTTATGTGGGTCTGCCGTTAGCGGTCGAGTTCGGCAAGCTGCGCCCTGTCCTGGGCTTTGATATCAACGATGCACGCATTGCCGAACTGCGTTCCGGGAAGGACAGCACGCTCGAGGTGACCGCTGATGACTTAGCGGCCGCCAAGCTACTCGAATACAGCAGCGACACAAGCGAACTTCAAGAGTGCGGCATTTACATAGTGACGGTGCCTACGCCGATCGATACCGCCAATCGACCGGATTTGACCCCTCTAATAAAAGCCAGCGAAACCGTGGGCAAAGCCATGAAAGCGGGCGCACTCGTGATTTACGAGTCGACCGTTTACCCAGGCTGTACGGAAGAGGTCTGCGTACCGATCCTCGAGCAACACTCTGGCCTCAAATTCAACGAAACTTTTTTTTGTGGCTACAGCCCAGAGCGCATCAACCCCGGCGACAAGGTCAATACGCTGACCACCATAAAGAAAATCGTCAGCGGCAGCACACCAGACGCAGCCAAGGCTGTTAACACCTTGTATGGCAGCATTATCAAGGCCGGCACCTGGAAGGCCAGTAGCCTCAAAGTCGCGGAGGCTGCCAAGGTAATCGAGAACAGTCAGCGCGATCTGAACATCGCCTTTGTAAATGAACTCTCCGTCATTTTTGATCGCCTGGGCATTGACACCATTGAGGTATTGGAGGCCGCAGGCAGCAAATGGAATTTCCTGCCATTCCGCCCCGGCATGGTGGGCGGGCACTGTATCGGCGTTGACCCATACTATCTGACCCACAAAGCGGAAGAGGTCGGATATCACCCGCAAGTCATCCTCGCCGGCCGTCGCATCAATGACAACATGGCCCGTTATACGGCTCGCAATGTCATTCGACTGATGCTCAAGAACGGTATCAATGTCGTCTCCAGCACCGTGGGCGTCATGGGTGTTACTTTCAAAGAAAACTGCCCGGACATCCGCAATAGCAAGGTCGCAGATCTTGTGAAGGAGCTCGAAAACTGGGGGGCGAATGTTGTGGCAATCGACCCCTGGGCAAACCCCGAAGAAGTCGCTCGCGAGTATGGCATTCGCCTGGGGAGTATCGATGAATCGAACAAAGTCGATTCCTTGGTCGTGGCTGTCGGCCATAACGAATTCCGCGCGATGACGCCCGCCCAGCTAAAAATGCTGTGCCGATCAGAAAAGCCGGTTCTGGCTGATGTCAAAGCCTTGTACAACCGTCATGACGCAGCCGATGCCGGCTTCACCGTATTCCGCCTGTAAAAGAACGAAAGGCTTTCCGATGCAGCACTATCCATCTATTTCCGGCCGCAAGATCAAGGTCGCCGTCGTGGGCTGTGGCCGTATCTCGAAAAACCATTTCGGCTCCCTCGAAAAGCACTGTGACGAATTGGAACTTGTTGCGATCTGCGACATCGACCCCGCCGTACTAGAGCAACACGCCGAGAAATACAAGGTTCCCGCCTACCGCGATATGGAAGAGATGCTGCAGAAGGAGCAGATTGACCTGGTGGCTCTCTGCACGCCAAGCGGCATCCACCCTGATCAGGCCGTGCTGGCAGCGAAACACAAAGTCCATGTCATGACCGAAAAGCCCATGGCCACCCGTTGGAACGATGGCGTTCGCATGGTCAGAGCATGCGATGAAGCCGGCGTGCGCCTGTTCGTGGTCAAACAAAATCGTCGCAACACGACATTGCAGTTGCTCAAGCGCGCTGTCACCGAAAAACGCTTCGGCAAGATCCACATGGTGCATCTCAATGTTTTCTGGACGCGGCCACAGTCATACTACGATCAGGGCAACGGTTGGCGTGGCACATGGGAGTTTGACGGCGGTGCTTTCATGAACCAGGCCAGCCACTACGTGGATTTACTGGATTGGCTGATTGGCCCGGTCGAGAAAGTACAAGCCATGATGAGCACCACCCGCGACATCGAGGTTGAAGATGCTGGCGTGCTTAATGTCAAATGGCGAAATGGTGCCTTGGGCTCCATGAGCGTGACCATGCTCACCTACCCCCACAACCTGGAGGGAAGCATCACCATCCTGGGTGAAAAAGGAACCGTCAGGGTGGGGGGCGTGGCGGTTAATGACATCCAACTCTGGCAGTTCGAGGAGCCGAAGGATTACGATTCGGAGATCCAGTCCGCCAATTATCAAACCACCTCCGTGTATGGCTTTGGCCACCCGCTCTACTACAAAAATGTCATTGATGTTCTGCGCGGCGAAGACGAGCCAGAAACCGACGGTCGCGAAGGACTTAAATCCCTTGAGCTATTGATCGCGGCCTATCTCTCGGCTCGTGATGGCCGCACGGTCTCTCTGCCACTGGAGTATTAGGATGGCCATAACAGTACACCCTTCCGCCATCGTCGACGACGGCGCTCAGATCGGTGACGGCAGCCGTGTCTGGCATTTTTCCCATATTTGCGGCGGCGCGCGCATCGGAGAACGATGCTCGTTCGGTCAGAATGTCTTTATCGGCAACGATGTGAAAATCGGCAACAACGTCAAGGTGCAAAATAATGTCTCGATCTATGATGCGGTGCGGATCGAAGATGACGTTTTTTGCGGCCCGAGCATGGTCTTTACCAACGTTTATAACCCCCGGGCCGCCATCGCGCGCAAAGATGAATATCGCAAGACCGTGGTCCGCAAGGGCGCCACACTGGGGGCCAATTCCACCATCGTCTGCGGTGTAACCATTGGCGAGTTCGCCTTCGTCGGCGCGGGCGCGGTGATCAACAAGGATGTGCCGGCCTATGCCCTGATGGTCGGTGTTCCGGCGCGACAGGTTGGCTGGATGAGCGAATTCGGCGAGCAGTTGGAGTTGCCGCTGGAAGGCGACGCCGAGGCACGGTGCGTGCATAGCGGCGCGCGCTATGTCCTGCGCGGCAAACATCTGCAAAATGAGAGGGTGGCATGATCGAGTTCGTCGACCTCAAGGCGCAACAGGCGCTAATCAAGGACCGTATCGACGCCGGCATCCAGCGCGTCCTCGCGCACGGCCAGTACATTCTCGGCCCGGAAGTGGCCGCGCTGGAAGAAATGCTCGCCGCCTTTGTCGGCGCCAAATACTGCATCAGCGTGGCCAACGGTACCGATGCCCTGCAGATCGCCCAAATGGCGCTGGGCATCGGCCCGGGCGATGAGGTCATCATCCCCGGCTTCACCTACATCGCCACCGCCGAAACCGTCGCGCTGCTGGGCGCCAAGCCCGTGTACGTGGACGTCGACCCGCGCACCTACAACCTCGATCCGCAACTGCTGGAAGCGGCCATCACACCGCACACCAAGGCCATCATCCCGGTTTCTCTGTACGGCCAGTGCGTGGACTTCGACGCGATCAACGCCATCGCCGCCAAACATGGCATCCCGGTGATCGAGGATGCCGCGCAAAGCTTCGGCGCCACCTACAAGGGCAAGCGCTCCTGCAACCTGAGCAGTATCGCCTGCACCAGCTTTTTTCCGAGCAAGCCGCTGGGCTGCTACGGCGATGGCGGCGCCATCTTCACCAACGACGAGGAACTGGCCAGGGTCATCCGTCAGATCGCCCGCCACGGCCAGGACCGTCGCTACCACCACATCCGCGTAGGCGTGAACAGCCGCCTGGACACCCTGCAGGCCGCCATCCTGCTGCCCAAGCTGGAAATATTCCCGCGCGAGCTGGAATTGCGCGAACAGGTCGCTCAGGGCTACACGCGCCTGTTGGGCGAGGCAGGCATCGCAGCGCCCTTCGTCGAAGACTACAACCGCAGCGCCTGGGCACAGTACACCGTGCAAGTCGAAGACCGTGACCAGGTGCAGGAGCGCCTCAAGGCCGCCGGCGTGCCCACAGCGGTGCATTATCCCATCCCGCTCAACCGCCAGCCGGCGGTGAAGGACGACGCAGCCCGCCTGCCGGTGGGCGACGCAATCGCCGAGCGGGTCGTGAGCCTGCCGATGCATCCCTACCTGGACGAAGCGGCGCAACGCACTATCATCCAATCCCTGCAGGAGAGCCTGGGCGCATGACCAGAAGAATCCTCGCCATCGTGGGGGCTCGCCCACAATTCATCAAGGCGGCGGCGGTCTCCCGGGAGATACTCAAGCATCCCGGCAGACTCGAAGAAGTCATGGTGCATACCGGTCAGCACTACGACCCGAACATGTCCCAGGTGTTTTTCGACGAGCTGGAAATTCCGGCACCCAAATACAACCTGGAGGTTTCCGGAGGCGCCCATGGCGCCATGACCGGACGCATGCTCGAGGGCATCGAGAAGATCCTGCTCGACGAAAAACCCGACTGGGTGCTGATCTACGGCGACACCAACTCCACGCTTGCCGGCGCCCTGGCGGCGGCCAAGCTGCACATCCCGGTGGCGCATGTCGAGGCCGGCCTGCGCTCGTTCAACATGCGCATGCCCGAGGAAATCAACCGCATCCTCGCCGACCGCGTTTCCACCCTGTTGCTGTGCCCCACCGACGCGGCCGTCAAGAATCTGGCGCGCGAAGGTGTAAGCCAGGGCGTACGCAATGTCGGCGACGTGATGTACGACGTAGCGCTCTACTATCGCGAACGCGCCAGAACCAGCAGCCGCATTCTTGAAACGCTCAACCTCGAGGAAAAGAGCTTCGCGCTCGCTACCTGCCACCGGGCCGAGAACACCGACGACCCCGCACGGCTGGAAGGCATCATCCGCGCGCTGGCCGAAATCGCCAGCGATATGCCCGTGGTACTGCCCTTGCACCCGCGCACCCGCAAGCTGCTGAAGCAGTTCGAACTGGAGCAGCACCTCGCCGCACTAACCGTTGTCGAGCCGCTCGCATTCCTTGACATGGTGGCACTGGAACAGGCGGCCAAGGTCATCCTCACCGATTCGGGAGGCGTGCAGAAGGAGGCGTTTTTCTATCGCGTGCCCTGCATCACCATGCGTAACGAGACCGAGTGGGTCGAAACGGTCGAGCTTGGTTGGAATGTTTTGGTCGGCGCTTCTTATAAAGAAATTTTGAAAGCCGCTCAGGGCAGGTTTTTTAAGGAGAAAGCTGTAACCGCGGCGCCATATGGCGCAGGGGATGCTGCTGCAAAAATTTTAAGAGCGATGCTCGCTTAATGGTCATGCGTTTCGCTGTCGTCGGAGTATGCAGTGAAAATTTATTAGATGGAGAGTGCAGTGAATATAAAGTGGCTAGATAAAAAAGATCTGCATGCCGTAGCGATGCAGGACATGAAACCAGCGGGTGTCTTGTTGGATGTAGGGTGCGGTATCGTTCCACAGGCCTATGTTCATGCGCAGGTTCAAATATGCTGCGAGCCATATGCAGAATATGTTGCACGCCTGCAAGATGTTGTGAGCAAAAACAAAGATCGGCAATATGTTGTTATTAATATTGGCTGGGGAGGTGTTGTTGAAAACTTTCCTGAAAAATCTGTAGATACAGTGATATTGGTTGATGTTATTGAACATCTGGAAAAAGAAGAAGGTAAAAGGCTGTTGGCTCTCACGAGTAAAATCGCTAGAAAACAAGTAATAATATTTACTCCCTATGGCTTCATGCCGCAACATCATGACGATGGCAAGGATGCTTGGGGGCTTGGCGGTGGAGATTGGCAAGAGCACAAGTCGGGCTGGTTTCCTGAGGATTTTGAGGGAAAAGGCTGGAGTTTTTATGTCGCCAAAGAGTTTCATGCTGAAGATAGCCTGGGCCAAAGATTGGAAAAAACTTATGGTGCGTTCTGGGCAATTCAGACACTGGGCGAGGAATCAGATGTTGGTTTTTTTGATCGAGAGGCCGCCTTACAGAAAATAGCAGCTGATCTGAAAAGGAAAGAGAATGAAATAAACAGCTATTTCCTTGTTCGATTGGAAAATAAGATTCGCAGAGTCCTGAAGGGCAAGCGCTAGTATGGAGAATTGGCCAAAGGTCTCGGTTGTTATTCCGGTGTACAACGGGAGCGATTATCTCTCGGAGGCCATTGAAAGCGCTTTGGCTCAGGATTATCCGAATTTTGAAGTTCTTGTGGTTAACGATGGGTCAACCGATGACGGTGCTACGGAAAAAGTAGCTTTGTCTTATGGGGGGGCGATTAGATACTTTTCAAAGAAGAATGGCGGTGTTGCCTCAGCTTTGAATTGTGCGATTAATCGCATGGAAGGGGAATACTTTTCTTGGCTGAGTCATGACGATTTGTATGTGGCCAATAAAATTTCTCGCCAAGTTGATGCTGCTCGTCGGTGTGGTGCTAATGATATTGTAATTTATAGTTTGGCTGGGGCGTTTTCGAATAACAAAGACATTTTCCGAGTTCTGGACATCCCGAACGAATGTTCTGGTTGGTTTAAATACTTTCTTGCCACCAATAGTTCTCTTCATGGCTGCACTCTCCTTATACCAAGAGCGGCGTTTCAAGTCTGTGGTTTTTTTGATGAAAATTTACGAACCACACAGGATTACGATATGTGGTTCCGCCTGGCGGATAAATATCGATTCTTATGCGTCAGAGAAGTCTTGGTTAAAGCTAGGCAGCACGGCGCACAGGGAACGGTCACGATGAGTTCGATTGTAAGGAGGGAGTGTGATGCGTTGGTTTGTAGTTTTGTTAGTCGAATGAATCCGGCAGATATGCCTGCCTACAAAGGAGGAGTGGAATCAGCCTGGCTTGATTTGGCTAGGGTTTCATACAAGCGCGGATTAATTAAAGCGGCTAGGCTCACTTTGTCGAAAATCGGCAGTGCAAGTGGCAAGGCTATCCTAATTAGGCTTGCCGGAGAGATGACTAACGCTGCTCGTCTCGCGCTAATCACGCTTCGGCTACGCTAGGCTTCAAGTTGCGCATCCGGAATAATGTGATCGCTAATTATGCTGGGCAGCTTTGGGTAGCTGCCATGGCATTTGCGTTTGTGCCTTTTTATATAAAAGTCTTGGGCGTTGAAGCGTATGGCGTTATCGGCTTCTTCGCGATTCTTCAGGCAGGAATGGCTGTTCTAGACGCGGGAATTTCGCCCGTTTTAAATCGGGAAGTTGCTCTTTTTGATTCTGGAAGAGAGAGAAATGTTTCAGGGCTTTTGAGGAGCCTTGAGATAATCGGCTTCGGAGTGGGGGCGGCATTCCTTGTGGTGATGTTTTTCGGTTCGGATTGGATTGCCGCTAGGTGGATTAACTCGACATTGATTTCCACTGAGACAATTCGTTTTTCTGTTTTTTCGATGGTTGGAGTTGTTTGTTTTAGGTTTTTTGAGTCATTGTATAAAAGTGTGTTGGCAGGCCTTCAGCGGCAGGTGCTTCTTAATAGTGTGAACGTTGTTTTAAGTACGCTTAGAAACGCCGGGGCTGCCGGCGTTCTGCTTATGGAGAGAGCTACGCTTGAGAATTTCTTTTTGTGGCAGTTGGTTGTTTCTGTGTTTTCTGTTTTAATTTGTTTGCTTGTGGTGTATCGCAGCCTTTCGATGTGGCGAGTTGGCATCAAATTTGATTTTGCTTATTTAAAAAGAGTTAGGGTGTTTGTTGTTGGAGCTATGTCTGCGGCTCTTCTTGCTTTCTTTTTGTCCCAGATAGACAAGATACTGCTTTCACACTCGCTTGATTTGATTGATTTTTCATACTACTCAATTGCGGCTGCAGTTGCGGGCGCCTTGTCTTTGTTAGTGGGGCCGGTTTCTCAAGCAATATACCCTCACTTGGTATCAGTTGATGTCTTTTCAGAACGGGTTCGGGTATATAGAAAAGCATGCAGGTTGATTGCTTTGGTTGTTGTTCCAGTCGCAGGGGTGATCGTTTTTTTCCCTGTCCAGGTTTTGTACGGCTGGACAGGGGACCGGGTTTTGTCTGAAAAATCCCATTTGCTTTTGTCGATATTGGCTGCAGGCAATTTGTTTTCCGGCTTGATGGTCTTTCCATTC
>Ga0114984_1000964_pt1 | contig 10854 bp, 10 predicted proteins | sample Shrwel1BS1Day1_FD_96987 | JGI IMG/M metagenome (GOLD analysis project Ga0114984, IMG submission 96987) | Subsurface microbial communities from deep shales in Ohio, USA - Utica-3 well 1 S-1-Day1 | ecosystem: Environmental > Aquatic > Deep subsurface > Shale gas/oil reservoir > Produced water/Flow... | reverse complement strand
GGGTTACGATCTCCGCATCGGTTCGGCTCAGGGGCCGCACCATAAACTGTTCCAGCCCGGGGCCGATCCAGACGATCACTTTCGCCTCGATCAGTTTGCGCATGTCGGAGGGCTTGAGGGCATAATGGTGGGGAGAACCCTCCGCCGGCAGCAGCACCTCCGGGCGGGTTACCCCTTCGGTCAGCGCGGCGGTGATCAACTGCAGCGGTTTGATACTGGTAACAACCTCGGAGGCGTGGGCCCCGGTGGCCAGCATCAGGGCGGAAAGCAGGGCCAGTGTCCGCAAGGAACGGGCAGAATGGTGCGACATGGTGTAGAGTCTCTTCTGAGTGAACTTGATGTTACACTATAACAATTCAAATCGACCCGACGCTACCACGCCATGCTGACTGACACACTCCCTTTCGCGGCCGATCACGACCATCAGCGCTGTATCGACCAGGCGCTCACCCGTGCGCGCCAGCTCTGCCGTCAACGCCGCCAGCGGTTGACCCCGGTTCGGGAGCTGGTGTTGCAGCTGATCTGGCGCAGCCACCGGCCTCTGGGCGCCTACAATCTGCTGCCAGCGCTGGCCCAGGCGGGCTTCAACTCCGCCCCGCCAACGGTCTACCGGGCGCTGGAGTTTCTGCGCCAGCAGGGGCTGGTGCACCGCATTGCGTCGCTGAACGCGTTTATCGGTTGTCCGCAGCCGGAACACTTTCATCGCTGCTGTTTTCTTATCTGTCGCCATTGTCGCTCGGTCTCCGAGCTCGACTCGGCCTCGATTCATGCTGCCATCGAGCACAGTGCCAACCCCCTTGGTTTCCAGGTGGAGCAGGAGAGTGTGGAGGTCACCGGCCTTTGTCCCAACTGCCAGCAGCAGGAGCGTTCAGATGGCTGATCATGGGTCGCATTTGGTCGAGCTCGAGCGGGTGAATGTGCAGTTCAACCGCCAGCCGGTGCTGCACAATATCAGTCTGCGTCTGCAAACCGACTGCATCACCACGCTGATCGGCCCCAACGGGGCGGGAAAAACCACGCTGGTGCGGCTCGTTCTGGGCCTGATCAAACCTTCCAGTGGCACGGTTTGGCGCAAGCCCCAGCTCAGGATCGGCTATATGCCTCAGAAGCTGCATATCGATCGCACCCTGCCCCTGTCGGTGGAGCGTTTTCTCAACCTGCCCAAACGGGTCGATCCGGCGCGGATGCTCAGGGCACTGAAAGATGTCGGCACCCCCCATCTGCTCAAACATTCCATTCACAATCTTTCCGGTGGCGAGACTCAGCGGGTACTGCTGGCGCGAGCGCTGTTGCGCGAACCGGAGTTGCTGGTGCTGGATGAGCCGGTGCAGGGGGTGGATCTGAACGGTCAGCTGGAGCTGTACAAACTGATTGCCGCTATTCGCCAACAGCGGCGCTGCGGTGTGTTGATGGTCTCCCATGATCTGCACCTGGTGATGGCCTCCACCGATCAAGTGGTCTGCCTCAATCACCATATCTGCTGCTCCGGCCACCCCGAACAGGTCAGCAACGACCCGTCGTTTCTGGAGCTGTTCGGCCCGGCCCAGGCCAGCGTGCTGGCACTCTATCACCATCACCATGGCCATCGGCATGATGTCCACGGCAACATCATTGTCGACCACCCCCAACCCGATACGGTTAGCGAGCATAACGATGGCTGATTTTCTGATTCTGGCCCTGGCCGGTGGCCTCGGCATTGCGGCACTGGCGGGCCCGCTGGGGGCCTTTGTGGTGTGGCGGCGCATGGCCTACTTTGGCGACACTCTGGCGCACTCCGCCCTGTTGGGCATTGCGCTGGGCTTTCTGTTCGATATCAACCTGAACCTGGCCGTCGTCGCCTGCTGTGTACTGCTGGCGGTGCTGCTGGTGTCCCTGCAGCGGCAACATTTTGTGGCGACCGACACCCTGCTGGGTATCATGGCCCACAGCGCCCTGTCCCTGGGTCTGGTCGCGGTTGCCCTGCTGGATCATGTGCGCATCGATCTGTTGGAGTATCTGTTCGGTGACCTGCTGGCGATCGCGCCGGCGGATCTGGTCTGGATCTACGGCGGTGGCAGCGTGGTGCTGCTGCTGCTGTGGCGTCTGTGGAACCCGCTGTTGGCGATCACCATCAATGAGGAGCTGGCGCAGGTGGAGGGGGTAGCGGTGGCGTGGGTGCGCCTGGGCCTGATGCTGTTGATCGCGGTGGTGATCGCGGTCGCCATGAAGCTGGTGGGCATTTTGCTGATCACCTCACTGCTGGTCATTCCGGCGGCGGCGGCACGGCGTTTATCCAACACCCCGGAACAGATGGCGCTGCTCGCCTCGCTGCTGGGGATGCTGGCCGTCGTCGGCGGGATCAGCGCCTCCTGGTTCTGGGATACCCCCGCAGGCCCGTCGGTGGTGGTGGCCGCCCTGGTCGAGTTTCTGCTCCTCTATTCACTGCCCGATCGCTCCCTGCAAACTCGGTAAACAGCGCCGGCAACCGAGCCGATCCCGATCGGAGTGCGCCGCCGGGGCGACCTGGTCAGTGGTCGCGCTCAACCACTCACGGCAAAGAAAGTGCGCGGCCCAGCTCGCGACACACCGGGTGCCTAGGGCAGTGGAGCAAGTGATCATTCACCAACCCCACCGCCTGCAGGTAGGCATAGGCGATGGTTGGGCCAAAAAAGCGGATCCCTTCGCGTTTGAGCTCCCGCGCCAGCCGTACCGACAGCTCGGTTTGGGAGGGGATCTGCTCCATCCGCTCAAACCCGGACTGGATCGGTTGGCCATCCACATAGCGCCAGAGAAAGCGGGCAAAGCTGCCGTGGCGTGCCTGCAGGCGCAGAAACACCCGGGCGTTGCTGATCGAGGCTTCGATCTTGGCCCGGTTGCGGATGATGCCGGCATCGGCCAGCAGCGCCGCGATCTCGGTTTCACCGAAACGCGCCACCCGCTCGGGGTCGAAATCGCCGTAGTGGCGACGGTAGCCGGCACGCTTTTCCAGTACCGTGCGCCAGCTCAGGCCCGCCTGGGCTGACTCCAGCAGCAGAAACTCGAACAGCACCCGGTCATCCGTCTGTGGCACGCCCCACTCCCGGTCATGGTAGTCCTGCTCCAGCGGGCTGCGCAGCGCCCAGTCGCAGGGCCGGGAGGGCTCGATCATTCTTTCCTCACTGCTCACGCCGCAGCCCATGCGGGTCCAGAATGCGGATCGGCTGGGGGCGCTCATCCGCCCTGGCCGGTGCTGCCTGCGCCGGGCGTTCACCGCTGAGGCGGGTTACAACCTGCGCCGGTTCCGGGCGGCCATCCAGTCGCAGGGAGTCGGAGAATCCGCAGCGTACGCACTCGCGGTACTCCCGCTCCTGATCACGGTACATTCTCACCGAATCCATCTCGCCACAGCGGGGACAGACCACGCCCGCGATGAATCGTTTGGTCACAGCCATGTTTCCCCCTGGGCGATACCGGAATGGCGCAGCAGGGCATCCACACTGGGTTCCCGACCGCGGAAGGCCACGAACAGGTCCATCGGATCACCGCTGCCACCCTGTTCCAGAATCTCCTGGCGAAAGGCGGCCCCGGTTTGCGGATTGAAAATACCCTCCTCCTCGAAGCGGGAGAAGGCGTCCGCCGACAGCACCTCGGCCCATTTGTAGCTGTAGTAGCCCGCGGCATAGCCACCGGCAAAAATATGGCTGAAGCTGTGCTGAAAGCGGTTGTAGGCCGGTGGGCGGAGCAGCGCCACCTGCTCCCGGACCCGGTCCAGAACCGCCTGAATATCGGTTTTGCCCGGCCGGTATTCATGGTGCAGGCAGAGATCGAACAGCGCAAACTCCAACTGCCGCAGCAGTTGCAGCGCCGACTGGAAGTTTTTGGCGGCCAATAGTTTGTCCAGCAGCGGCTGCGGCAGGGGCGCGCCGGTTTCGTGATGGCCGGAGATCAGCGCCAGCGCCTGCGCCTCCCAACACCAGTTCTCCATAAATTGACTCGGCAACTCCACCGCGTCCCAGGCGACCCCGTTGATACCGCTGACAGCGGCCTCCTCCATCCGGGTCAACATGTGGTGCAGGCCATGCCCGAACTCATGGAACAGGGTGGTCACCTCATCATGGGTCAGCAGCGCCGGCTGGCCGGGCAGGGGTGGGGTAAAGTTGCACACCAGATAGGCGACCGGCAGCTGCAGTTGGCCGTTGCTCAGCCGCCGGCGAACCCGGCAGTCATCCATCCAGGCACCGCCCCGCTTGCCGCTACGCGCAAAGGGATCGAGATAGCAGTAGGCGAAGGGTTCGCCATGACGCTCGAGCGCGAACAGCCGCACATCCTCGTGCCAGCTGTCGAACTCCACCTGCTCCTTTACCTCCAGATCGAACAGGCGACCGGCGACGCTGAACAGCCCATCCAGCACCTTAGGCAGCGGAAAGTAGGGGCGCAGCTGCTGTTGGGAGATCTGGAAGCGCTCCTGTTTGAGTTTTTCGCCATAGTAGGTCAGATCCCAGGCCATCAGCTCCTCGATACCATCCCGCTCGCGCGCAAAGGCTTTCAGCTCGGCCAGTTCACGCTCGGCGATGGGACGCGCCCGGGTTGCCAGCTCCTCCAGGAACTGTTTCACCTGCTGCGGCGATTGCGCCATTTTGGTCGCCAGCGAGTAATCGGCATAGCTGTCAAAACCCAGTAGCCGTGCCAACTCGTAGCGCAGATCCAGAATCTCCCGCATCACCGCCGAGTTGTCCCATGCCCCGGCTTTTGGCCCCTGGTCGGAGGCCCGGGTGCTGTAGGCTCGGTAGAGCGCCTCGCGCAGGTGGCGGTTGTCGGCGAAGGCCATCACGGCGTAATAGGCGGGGAAGTCCAGCGTGATCACCCACCCCTCTACCCCCTTGGCGTTGGCCGCCTCTTTCGCCGCCGCGATCGCATGGTCGGGCAAGCCGGAGAGCTCGGCTTCGTTTGCGATCTGTTGCCACCACCCCTGGGTGGCATCAAGCACGTTTTCGGAAAATTTCGTCGTCAATTCCGACAGCCGCTGCTGCAGCTCGCCGTAGCGCTGCTGCTGCGCTTTGGGCAGCGCGATGCCGCAGAGGCGAAAATCACGCAGGGCGTTGTCGACCAGCTTGCGCCGCGCCGGGCTCAACCGGGCATACGCCTCACTGTTGGCCAGGGACTCGAACGCCCGAAACAGCCCCTGATGCTGGCCCAGTTCGGTCCAGTACTGGGAGAGTTTCGGCAGGCAGGCGTTGTAGGCCTCGCGCCAGGCCTCGCTGTTCATTACGCCATTGAGGTGTGACACCGGTGACCAGGCCTGCGCCAGCTCGTCGTTGAGCTGCTCCAGCTCCGCCACCAGGGACCAGTCATGGCGCGCGGGATCAGCGGTCAGCGTCGCAATCCGGTCGCGGTTGCGCGCCAGCAACCGGTCGATGGCCGGCTCGGCGTGCTCGGGCTTGATCCGGCCAAACGGGGGCAGCAGGTGGTTCTCCAACAGCGGGTTGGACATCGGTATCTCCATCGGTTGCGGCCCTGCGTCCGCTTATGGATCGGCAGGGTGGGGGGGGTTATTTTGCTATACAATGGGGCCCACGCCGTTTTATTTCAATCGATCGATGCAGGAGCCGTTATGAGTGTTCGCCGTTACCAGGGGATAACCCCAAAGCTGGGCAAGCGGGTGTTTGTGGACCCCAGCGCCGTTGTGCTGGGCGATGTGGAGATCGGGGATGACAGCTCGGTTTGGCCGCTGGTGGTGATCCGTGCCGACATGCACCGCATCCGCATCGGGCGCTGCAGTAGTATTCAGGATGGCTCGGTGCTGCACATCACCCACGCCGGTCCCTACAGCCCGGAGGGCTTCCCGCTGAGTGTCGGCGATCATGTCACCGTGGGGCATCAGGCGATGCTGCACGGCTGCACCATCGGCAACCGGGTGCTGGTCGGGATGGGCAGCATGATCATGGATGGAGCCGTGGTGGAGGATGAGGTGATGGTCGGCGCCGGCAGTCTGGTGCCGCCGGGCAAGACCCTCCAAAGCGGCTACCTCTACGTGGGTCGCCCGGCCAGGCGCCAACGCGAGCTGACCGAGCAGGAGCGCCAGTTCTTGACCTACACCGCCGAGAACTACTCCCGGCTGAAGGAGAACCACCGCGCGCAGGAGTGAGCTCAGCCTCACTCCCGCACCTTGACCTTGGCCATCTCCCGCAGCCGCTTCACCACCTGCGCGTTGATGCTGCGCTGGGTGAAGTGGCCATCGGGCTTGCGCACCCCCGCCACGCGCCCCATCAGGATCTCCAGACACTCATCCACGCTGGCCACGGCGTGAATGTGGAACATTCCCGCCTCGACCGCCCTGACCACCTCGGCCTTGAGCATCAGGTGGCGCTGGTTGGCCCGGGGGATCACACACCCCTGCCGGCCGGTCAGGCCGCGGGTCTGGCAAAGATGAAAAAAGCCCTCGATCTTCTCGTTCACCCCACCGATCGCCTGCACCTCGCCATACTGGTTGATGGAGCCGGTGACCGCGTACTGCTGCCGAATGGGGATATGGGTGAGCGCCGAGATCAAGGTGCAGATCTCCGCCAGCGAGGCGCTGTCGCCATCGACATAGCCGTAGGATTGCTCCATCGCCAGACTGGCCGACACCGCCAGCGGGAAATCGCTGGCATAGGTATGGCCCAGAAAACCCGACAGGATCAGCACCCCCTTGGAGTGGATCGGCTGCCCCAGCGTCGCCTCCCGTTCAATATCGACGATCCCCTTGTTGCCGGGGTGGACGGTGGCGGTGATGCGGGCCGGGCTGCCGAAGGAGACATCGCCCACCTGCAGCACGGTCAGGCCGTTGGACTTGCCGATCGCCTCGCCCTCGGTGTCGATCAGCACCGTTTCATTGAGGATGTTTTCCAGTATCTTCTCCGACAGGCGACCGGTGCGCCGCTCCTTGGCCTCCAGCGCCAGCTCTACATGTTCGGCACCGATCAGGGTGTCGTTGCGCTCCTTGCGGCGAAAATCGGCCTCGCACAGCAGGTCGATCAGCTCCCCCACATGGGCTGACAGCAGCTCCTGATCCCCCGCCAACCGGGAGCTGTGCTCCACCAGGCGGGCCACCGCCTGGCGGGTCAGCGCGGCCAGATTTTCTTCCTGCGCCAGGGTTTTCATCAGCCGGGCGTACTGGCGGATGGCGTGGGGAGTTCGGTGGACATCTTCGTCGAAGTCCACCACCACCCGGAACATCTTCTCGAAATCGTGATCCAGCTCCTGCAGCAGGTAGTAGGTTTCCCGCTCCCCCACCAGCACCACCTTCACCTTGAGCGGTACCGGCTGCGGGCTCAAGGTGATGGCGCTGATGCCGGTGTATTCGGTGATCGGGTTCTCAATTCGGATCTCGCGTGACTTGAGCGCCCGTTTGAGCGCACTGTAGACGAAAGGCTGCTCCAGCAGCTTCTCCGCCTCCAGCACCAGATAGCCTCCATTGGCGCGATGCAGCGCCCCCGAACGGATCAAGGTGTAGTTGGTGACCATCGATCCCATTTCGTTGATATATTCCACCCGGCCAAACAGATTTTCATAGCTGGGGTGGGCCTCGAACACCACCGGAGCCCCTTTGGTCTTGTGGTTGTCCACCAACAAGTTGAGGCCATAATTCCGCTCCAGATGCTCCCGGCGCATGGTATCGCTCTTGGCCTCGAGCGGCCCGTCATCGGTCACCAGATCGGCCGCGTTGCGGATCAGATCACGCTCCAGCTGGTTGAGGTAATCGATGATGCCGTTGAGATTGGCGTATTTGTCGCGCAACGGCTGGATCAGAGGCTCCACCGCCTCCCGGGCGGTTTCCCGGTCCAACACCTTCATCTGTTCGGCCGCGGTACGACGCCAGACCGGCAAGCCGGTCAGGCGATCGTTCAACATCTCCTCCAACTCCGCGATATGTCCCTGAATCGCCTCACGCTCCTCCTCCGGCAGCTGTGAGAAAACCGCCTCATCCATCGCCTGACCATTGCTCACCGGAGTAAACCCCACCGTGGCACCGTCTCGGTAGACCGCGATGCTGTACTCCCGCCCCTTGCGCTCCACCTGATTGAGCGCGTCATCATAATGGCGATTGAGCTCGCGCTCGATCTGACTTTTCATGCGCTGATAGGTAGGATTTTCAAACGCCGCCGGCAGCTCGGTGAGCACGCTATCGAGCAGCTGATGAGTATCCCGCTTGAGCTGTGCAGCCCGTCCGGCGGGCAGCTCGAGCACGACCGGGTAGCGGTTGTCGTTCAGATTATTGAGGTAGCACCAGTCGCTGGGCTTTCCCTGCTTCTTGGCCGAACTCCTCAGGCTATCCATGGCGAAGGAGAAGCGACCGGTATGGGGGTTACCCATCACAAACAGGTTGTAACCCGGTCGCTGCATGCCGATACCAAACGCCATCGCCTCGATGGCGCGATCCTGACCAAAAAAACCGGTGAATGGCTCCAGCGACTCGGTGGTTTTGAAGGGAAGCAGCTCGAAATCGCAACTGCGGTAGAGCGCCTCTGGTGCCAGAGGCTGATGCTTGTCCATGCGCACGCGCACTCCAAAGGTGAAGAGAATGTCGGCCCGTTATACCGCCTCGCAATCCGCCAATGCAAGGCGGCCACGGGAATGGGGAAAGGGGAAAGCCCCGGTAATTCAGGCGGCTGTCAGGGATTCACGCAACGAGCGGATCACCGGAGCCGTGTCGGGGCGAACACCGCGCCAGATCCAAAAGGACTCGGCGGCCTGTTCAACCAGCATGCCGAGACCATCGATCACCCGGGCGGCTCCCCGCCGCTGCGCCCAGCGGCAGAACGGTGTCGGTTCAGCAGCGTACATCATGTCATAGCATGTAGTGTGAGTACTTACTGTCGCGCTGGAGAGCGGTGGCAGCTCTCCCTGCAAACTGGCGGAGGTGCCGTTGATGATCAGATCAAAGGGCCGGGCGGTGATCTCGGCAAGGCCGCAGCCGGCAACACCGAGGGCTGGATCGAACCGTTGCGCCAACGCCGCAGCCTTGGCCGGCGTGCGATTGGCGATCAGGATCGAGGCCACCCCGGCTGCCAACAGCGGTTGCAGCACCCCGCGCACGGCGCCGCCGGCCCCCAGTATCAGCACCGCCGCCCCTTTGAGGTCGATCCCGTTGTTGGCGGACAGGTCACGCACCAGTCCGATACCATCGGTGTTGTCGCCGGCCATGCGCCCATCCTCCAGCCGATAGAGGGTATTCACCGCGCCGGCCTGTTCGGCGCGCTCACTGCGCCACTGGGCCAGCGCCCAGGCACGCTCCTTGAACGGCACGGTGACATTGAGCCCCTTGCCATCCCCCTGCAGGAAATGCTCCACCGCCGCCTCGAACCGGTCCGGTTCGATCTGCTCGGCGGTGTAGAGCAGATCCTGTCCGGTCTGCCGGGCGAACAGCCTGTGAATCTGCGGTGATCTGCTGTGGGCCACCGGGTTGCCAAACAGGGCATAGCGATCGCTCATCTCAGCACTCCAGCCAGTTTTGCGGTTTCAGGTAACGCTCATACAGCTGCGCCTCCTCGCTGCCGGGCTGGGGCTGCCAGTCATAATCCCAGCGCACCTCCGGCGGAAGCGACATCAGGATCGACTCGGTGCGACCACCGGACTGCAAACCAAACAGGGTGCCCCGGTCATACACCAGATTGAACTCCACATAGCGGCCACGGCGGTGCAGCTGAAAATCACGCTGGCGCTCGCCATAGGGGGTATCCTTGCGTTTTTCGATGATCGGCAGGATCGCCGGCAGATAGGCATCGCCGATCGCCCGCATCAACCCGAAGCTGGCAGCGGCGCCCAGCTCGTTCAGATCGTCGAAAAAGAGGCCGCCGATCCCCCGCGGCTCCTGCCGGTGGCTGATATAAAAATAGTCATCACACCACCGTTTGAAGCGAGGATAAATATCGTCTCCGAACGGGGCGCAGGCGTCGTGGGCGACCCGGTGCCAGTGGCGGCAGTCCTCGGCGTTACCGTAGTAGGGGGTCAGATCGAAGCCGCCGCCAAACCACCACACCGGTGGCTCGCCCGGTTTTTCGGCGACGAAAAAGCGCACATTGGCATGGGAGGTGGGCACGTAGGGGTTGTGGGGGTGGATGACCAGCGACACGCCCAAGGCTTGAAAGCTCCGCCCGGCCAGCTCCGGGCGGTGCGCCGTGGCCGACCCCGGCAGGGCGGGGCCATACACATGGGAGAAGTTGACGCCGCCTTTTTCGATCACCGCGCCCTGGCGGATGACGCGGCTGCGCCCACCGCCGCCCTCGGCACGCTCCCAACGGTCTTCCATAAAACGAGCGCCACCATCAGCCTGCTCCAGCGCCGTGCAGATCCGCTGCTGCAGCTCGAGCAGGTAGCGTTTTACTTCCTCGGTATCAGGGGCTGGCATGAAAAGACTCCGCTTGTTGAATGTAAATACTCACTTTCAATATAGGTCTTGAAATAGTTTGGATTTCTGCGGGATCGTGCCGACCACGTCAGCCAGCACTACCACTAACCTTAAAACCGGGCCTGTGGCCGAAGCAGTTACTCACATGGAGCCTGTTTCCCCGCCCGGAAAGGCGGCTATCGCAGTCATCTGCGAGCGCCATCCTATGGAAAAACAGCCTTTAGAAGGTGTGAATGCTTACTTACATAGTCGGCACATTCAAACCGTTGCACAGTTGCCGCTATCTTTCGCCCCGGTCAGCGCCGCTGACAGAAGGGGAGGGATCACGCCGACAGCTGGGCCAGCGCCCAATCGATTACCACCCTCTCCTCCGCGTCGACCAGGCCGCGCAACGCCTGCAAGCTTTGTTTCAGGGCAGCCGGATCAGGGCGGCAGATGTTGAGGTGCCCCACCTTGCGCGCGGGGCGGATCTCCTTGCCATACCAGTGCAGGTGGGTGCCCTGCACCCC
>Ga0114984_1000963_pt1 | contig 10857 bp, 9 predicted proteins | sample Shrwel1BS1Day1_FD_96987 | JGI IMG/M metagenome (GOLD analysis project Ga0114984, IMG submission 96987) | Subsurface microbial communities from deep shales in Ohio, USA - Utica-3 well 1 S-1-Day1 | ecosystem: Environmental > Aquatic > Deep subsurface > Shale gas/oil reservoir > Produced water/Flow... | reverse complement strand
GGGCGCAGCGTTATCTGATCCGCCGGGGCGGTCAGATATTCGGCATAGCAACCGGCCGGCTGGGGAAAACGGATAAAGCCCAGCACCTCATCCCCCGGGCGCAGGCCGCCTACCCCCTCGCCGAGTGCCTCAACCTGTCCGGCAAACTCCCAGCCGGGGCAGAAGGGCAGTGCTGCAATAAACTGGCTGGCGCCGCCACCGGAGCAGGTTTTCCAGTCGATCGGGTTGACCCCGGCGGCGTGGTTGCGGATCAGTACCTCTCCCGGCCCCGGTTGGGGCTGCTCCAGCTCATCGAGGCGCAGATTTTCAGGCCCGCCAAAGGCGTGGATACGGATCGCTTTCATGGGTATTCTCCCCCGGGTTGTGCGGCGCGTTCAGCCGCCGATAATGGGTTGACCGATTCCAAGAGTAAAGTGATCCGGCCATGGCTGGCAAACCGTGGCGGGTCGTTTTCGGGAGGCAAGATGAAAGGAAACCCCCTGCGGGGCGGCGGATACCTGCTGCGCGGTGCGGCGCTGCTGCTGCAACCGGGCATCCGTGCGTTCGTGCTGGCGCCGCTGTTGATCAACATTGTGCTCTTCATCGGCGCCATCTGGCTGCTGGTACGACAGTTCGAGCGTTGGGTCGAGTACGGGTTGGGATACCTGCCCGACTGGGCCGGCTTTCTCTACTGGCTGTTCTGGCCCTTGTTTGCACTACTGCTGATAGCCGGTGTCTATTACGGCTTTTCCGTGGTGGCCAATCTGATCGCCGCGCCCTTCAACGGCTTTCTGTCCGAGAAGGTGGAACGGCGGCTGCGCGGGTCGGTGCCGGTCGATGAGGGCTGGCGGGCACTGCTGGCGATGATCCCCCGCACCGTGCAGCGAGAGCTGCAGAAGCTGGCCTATTATCTACCCCGTTTTTTGCTGTTGCTGGTGATGACGTTGATTCCGGGGCTGAACCTGCTCGCGCCGCTGCTCTGGTTTCTGTTCGGTGCCTGGATGATGGCGATTCAGTACTGTGACTACCCGATGGACAACAACCGGGTCAGCTTCGGCCAGATGAAGCGGTTGCTGCAGGCGCGCCAGATGACCTCGCTCGGCTTTGGCGGGCTGGTGCAACTGGCGCTGCTGGTGCCGCTGCTCAACCTGTTCCTGATGCCCGCGGCGGTGGCGGGGGCCACCCTCTTCTGGGTGGAGGAGTATGCGCAGCAGGCGGGGGAGGTCAGTCCGCTGGCGGTACCACCAGCTCGGCGGGGAAGTGACAGCTGAAGCAGCTGCCCTGGCCGGGTTTGCTCTCGATCTCCAGCCGGGCGCCGAGGCGCATCAGTACATGCTTGACGATCGCCAGCCCCAGCCCGGTGCCGCCACTGGCGGATGAGCGGCTGTCGTCCACCCGGTAGAACCGCTCGGTCAGATGGGGGATATGCCGCGCCTCGATGCCGATGCCGCTGTCGGTGACGCTGAAGTGTCCCCCCCTGTCGTCGACCCACCAGCGGATCAGAATATGGCCCCCGTCAGGGGTGTAACGCACGGCGTTGAACACCAGATTGGAGATGGCGCTCTGCAGCTCGGCGGGCAGGGCGAGCAGATCGTGCCGGGGGTCGACCTGCAGCTCGAACTGGTGGTTGCGCTCCCCCGACAGGGTGCGTGCATCCTCGTGGATCCGGTTGATCATGCTCTGGATCAAGACCGGCTTGAGGGTGGCGGCCTGGCGAGAGGTGGCCTCCAGCCGCGAAAGCAGCAGGAGATCATGCACCAGGTTTTCCATCCGGCGCGCCTGCTGCTGCATCTGACTGAGCCCCCGCAGCAGCGGCTTGGGCAGGTCCTGATCGAGAAAGGTTTCCAGATAGCCGCGGATCACCGTCAGCGGTGTGCGCAACTCGTGGGAGGCGTTGGCAACGAAATTCTGTCGGGTTTGTTCCAGCTGGGTCAGGCGGGTGATGTCACGCACCACCAGCAGGCGGTGGTCATCGCCAAACAGGCTGATCTGGAACAGCAACCGGGTGTCATCATCGAGGGGCGAGGGCAGCTCCAGCGGTTCCTGATAGCGCCCCTTGCGGTAGTAATCCACAAATACGGGGTCGCGCAGCAGGTTCAGCAGCGGCTTGCCCCGGTCGGAGGCGTGGCGCAGCCCCAGCAGCCGCTCCGCCGCCAGATTCCACCACTCCAGATTGTTGTTCCGGTTGACGATGATCACCGCGTCGGGCAGGGCCGCCGATGACTGCTGGAAGCGGGAGATGATGCTGCGCAAGGAGGCCTCGCGCGCCTGGGTGCGTTTCTGCATCCGTGCCAGGGCGTCCAGAACTTCCCCCCAGGCACCGGGCAGCTCGGGGGGTTCCTGTGAGGTATCGCTCACCAGCCACTGGCGCAACACGTTGAAACGACGGATCTGGATCGCCGCCCAGAGGAGCAGGCCAAGGAGGACGCCGACGAGCGGAAATCCCAGCACCGCCCCCAGAATCAGACCGACGCCGGTGTCAAGCAGCAGGCTCATCAGCAGGGAGTGCCGCGTTATGTGCATGGAGTCTCCCCATTGCGCTGTTGTGGATGCGGCGACCCGAGCCGATCAGGCCACCTGCGCCGAAAAGCGGTAGCCGGTGCCGCGCACCGTCTGCACCAGGTAATCGTGCCGTTCCCCCAACGCCTTGCGCAGGCGACGGATATGGACGTCGACGGTGCGCTCCTCCACATAGACGTTACCACCCCACACCATGTCCAGCAGCTGGCTGCGGGTGTAGGCCCGGTCGGGGTGGGTCATGAAAAACTGCAGCAGGCGAAATTCGGTGGGGCCCAGCTCCAGCGGGCGGTCGTCGGCCGTGACGCGATGCGACACCGGGTCCAGGGTGAGGTTATCCACCGTGACCGGCTCCTCAACCCCTTTGGGGGTGGAGCGGCGCAGCACGGCCTTGAGGCGGGCGACCAGCTCCCGGGGGGAGAACGGTTTGGTGATGTAGTCATCGACCCCGGCTTCCAGCCCCTGGATTTTGTTGTCCTCATCGGTTTTGGCGGTCAGCATGATGATCGGGATGTCGGCCGTCACCTCATCCTTGCGCAGGCGGCGAGCAAATTCGATGCCGCTGGTGCCGGGCATCATCCAATCCAGCAACAGCATGTCGGGCTTGTTGTCGACGATACGGGCGTGGGCCGACTGGGCGCTGTCCGCCTCCTCACACTCGTAGCCCGCCATCTCCAGTGCCACCGCGATCATCTCACGGATGGGTGCTTCGTCATCGACGATCAGTACACGTTTGGGCGCAGACATCTTCCTGCCTCTTGTACAGAGAGTTATTCAACCCGGGGTATTACAAGACATTCTGGTTACAAAAACGTGACGCCAATATATTTTGCCGGCGTTGTCAGCGTCCTGTCACTGTTTCGTGGCGTACTCCAGCATCAAGCCGAGCAGAACCAGCAGTTCAGCGTAGTGGTTGTTGAGAAAGGCGCGGAAACAGCCCCCCCGTTCGCGGCCGCGGATCAGCCAGTGTTGGTAGAGAAACAGGGCGGCGGCGCCGGCCAGGCCGAGCCGGTACCACCCCCCCAGTTGCTCGATCTGGCCCACCCCGAGCAGCACCACCAATGCCGCCGCCTGGAGCAGGGCGATGATGAGCCGGTCGTGGCGGCCAAACAGCACCGCACTGGATTTGACGCCAATTCTCAGGTCGTCATCACGATCGACCATGGCGTACTGGGTATCATAGGCGGTGGTCCAGAGCAGCTTGGCCAGGTAGAGCAGCCAAGCGGTCAGCGGCAGCGCCTGCTGGGTAGCGGTGAACGCCATCGGGATCGCCCAGCCAAAGGCTGCCCCCAGCACCAGTTGGGGCAGGTGGGTATAGCGTTTCGTGAAGGGATAGATGAACGCCAGGGCCAGGCCACCAAGAGACATCAGGACGGTGAGGGGGTTGGTCAGCAGCACCAGCAGGAAGGAGAGCAGCATCAGGGCGCAGAACAGGAGTACCGTCTCGCGCTCGCTGACCCGGCCGGTCGGCAGCGGTCGGTTCCGGGTGCGCGCGACGTGACCGTCGATATGGCGGTCGGCAAAATCGTTGATGGCGCAGCCGGCGGAGCGGGTCAGGAATACACCAAGGGTGAAGATCAGCAGCAGATCCAGCCTCGGCACCCCTCCCGAGGCGATCCAGAGTGCCCACAAGGTGGGCCAGAGCAGCAGGTAGGTGCCGATCGGGCGGTCGATACGGGTCAGCTGGACATAGGCGTGCAACCGCCGTTGCAGCGGATGTCGTATGGGGCAGGGTGCCGACATGATCTCTCCTGAGCGGGTCAGTGCGGGTATTGTACGCGCTCCATGGCCGGGAGAAAAACCTCACACACCAGCAGGGGCTTGCGGTGCAGACGAAACACCGAGCGGCGTGCCCAGTAATGTTGGCCGCGGCGGTCTTCCAACCGGCAGGCGTAGAGGGGCTCCCGCTCGAGGGAGGGATCACGGAACAGGCAGGAGCCGAGGGAGCGGCTGCCCAGGCGCAGTAGGCGGCGCTCCACTCCGGTCAGTGTGGTGGCGGGAATGACGGTGCGGGCGAACACCCAGGGCTCAGCATCACGGCCGAGCAGCTCGACCTCCCGGATCAGGGCGCGCCGGCGCGGGCTCACCCCCAGCGCCCGTGCCTCATCGGCGCTCGGGTGGTGCCAACGCTCACTCAGCACGCAAACGCCAAACTCGCCCCCGGCCGCGCGGCGCAGGCGCAGGCTCAGAGAGCCCGCATCGCAGAGCCAAGGGCGCCAGTGAGCCGGTACCCGCAAGCGGCGCCCGCTCGCAGGCAGCCAGCGTCGGTGTGGGGGGCGCATGAGCAGGGATTCGCGTGCTGACACCTGGGGAGATTCCGTTACCGAGACAGGTGGCAGTCTAGCCTATCGAGCCGCGCGGTGTTGCTCCGGCGTTTTGGAACGTTACTCTTCGGTGCTGCCGTCATCACTGAGGGAAGCGTTGGTCTCCTCTTCGACGGTTCTGCGGATCTGTTTCAGGCTGTGGTGGCGCACATCGGTACCGCTGACCTGGTAGATCAGATGTTCGGCCAGGTTGCGCGCATGGTCTCCGATCCGCTCCAGGCTGCGCAGGGCCCAGATCACGCTCAGCACGGAGGAGATCGCCCGAGGGTCTTCCATCATGTAGGTCACCAGCGCACGCATGGCGGTGCGGTATTCGCGGTCCACCTCCTTGTCCTGCTTGGCGACATGATAGGCCATCTCAATGTCGTTGCGGGCGAAGGCGGTCAGGACACTGCGTACCATGTCGCGTACCAGTTTGCCGATGTGACGCACCTCCTGGTGGCCGCGCTGGGTCGCGCCACTTTGTGCCTGCTCGATGGTTTGCGCACAGATGCGGGAGGCTTCATCGCCGATCCGTTCCAGATCGGAGACGGAGCGGCTGATCGAGACGATCAGGCGCAGGTCACTGGCGGCGGGCTGGCGACGGGCAATGGTGGTGGTGCAGAGATCATCGATCATCACTTCCATGGCGTTGGTCTGCTGGTCGACCTTGCGCGAAGCCTCGGCACGGTCCACGTCCGCACTCAGCAGCGCCTCGATCGCATCGGTGACCTGCTGCTCCACCATGCCGCCCATGGTCAGCATCTGGGTGCGGATGGTCTCCAGCTCTTCGTTGAACTGCTGGGAGATGTGGGTCGAGTAGTTGTCTTTTTCCAGTTCCACGGTGGTTCTCTCCGTTACGGGTCGCTGGCCTAGCCATAGCGTCCGGTGATGTAATCTTCCGTCTGTCGTCTGGACGGTCGAGTAAACAGTTTTTCGGTTTCGCCGAATTCGATCAAACGTCCCTGGTGCAAAAAGGCAGTGTAGTCGGAAACACGGGCCGCCTGCTGCATGTTATGCGTTACGATCAGAATGGTGAACTCCCGTTTCAGCTCATGGATCAGCTCCTCGATCTTCAATGTCGAGATCGGGTCCAGGGCCGAGGCCGGCTCATCCAGCAGCAGTACCTCGGGGCGAACGGCGATGGTGCGGGCGATCACCAACCGTTGCTGCTGCCCGCCGGAAAGCCCCAGTGCGCTCTCGTGCAGCCGATCCTTGACCTCATCCCAGAGCGCGGCCGCACGCAGAGCCCATTCGATGGTTTCGTCCACCACCCGCTTTTTGCGGATACCCTGGATTTTGAGGCCGAAGTTGACATTTTCATACACCGAGGCGGGGAACGGGTTGGGTTTTTGAAACACCATGCCCACCCGGCGGCGAAGCTCCGCCACATTCACGGAGCGAGCGTAAATGTCGTCATTGTCGAGCAGGATTGTTCCAGAAATGTTACAGTCCGGCGCCAGCTCACTCATGCGGTTGAAGCAGCGCAATAGGGTCGATTTGCCGCAACCGGAGGGGCCGATGAACGCCGTCACCCGGTTGCCGGGCAGCTCCAGCGTGATATTGCTCAGCACCCGGCTGTCACCATAGCTCAGGCTGAGGTCACACACCTTCAGCCGGGTGGCCGGGAGGTCGGGGCCGGTGGCGGTGATGGTCTGGGCCACCGGTATCTGTTTATCCAGCGGTGTCAAAGTACGGCTCCATCGCTCGGTGCATGTCAAAGCTCCGGCTCCAGTGCCCTGAAGCGGGCCCGCAGACGGTCGCGCAGCAGGATCGCCGCCAGATTCAGCAGCAGGATCACCAGCAACAGCAGCAGGGCGGTGGCGTAGACCAGGGGCTGGGCGCTCTCGCCGTTGGCGCTGTTGAAGCCGGCATCATAGATGTGAAAGCCAAGGTGCATGAATTTCTGATCCAGATGGAGGTAGGGAAAATTGCCATCCACCGGTAAGCCGGGGGCCTGTGTGACCACCCCGACCAGCATCAAGGGGGCGACCTCACCGGCGGCGCGGGCGATGGCCAGGATCACCCCGGTCATCATCGCCGGGCTGGCCATGGGTAGCACCACCCGCCACAGGGTTTCCGCCCGGGTCGCGCCCAGCGCCAGGGCGCCCTCACGCAGGCTGGTCGGAATGGCGCGCAGCCCCTCCTCCGTGGCCACGATCACCACCGGCAGGGTCAACAGAGCCAGGGTGGCCGCCGCCCAGAGCAGCCCCCCCGTGCCGAAGGTGGGGGTTGGCAGGGCCTGCGGGAAAAACAGTGCGTCGATACGCCCTCCCAGAAAATAGACGAAAAAGCCGAGCCCGAAAATACCGTACACAATGGAGGGCACTCCGGCCAGATTGTTGACCGCGATGCGGATGGTTCGGGTCAGCCAACCCTGGTGGGCAAATTCGTGCAGGAACACGGCGGCCAGCACGCCGAAGGGGGTGACCAGAAGCGACATCAGCAGCACCATCAGTACCGTCCCCAACAGGGCGGGGAAAACGCCGCCCTCGGTATTACCCGCCCGGGGTGAATCGGACAGGAACTCCCACAGTTTGAGCGCCACGTGTTTCAGTTTGTCGACAGGGCCCATGCCGTTTGGGCGGTAGGCGCGGATCACCTCGCTCATGGCAAACTCCCGTATACGACCATCGGCCAGCTCGACCTGAAAACGGTCGCGACCGGCCTGTCGGCGCAGCTCCTCCAGCCGCTGTTGCAGCCGCTGCTGCTCCTGCGTCAGCGCGCTGCGCTCGCGGGGAGGCCGTTGCTGGTGGCGCAGCCGCTCCAGTCTGCGCACGAGCCGTGGGAGCAGGTCGCTTTCGATCTGCTCCATCTCTTGGCGTAACGCCGCGGTACGCTGCCGCCGCCGTTCGAACCTCTGCCACAACCGCGCCTGATCACCATCTGCCCCCTGCAGCGCCACCCCATCCTCACTCACCCCCCGCAGGTAGCCATACAGGGGGCCCCAACGGGTGCGTTCGAATACCGCCAGCTGGTCGGGATATGCGCGCTCCCTCAGGGCGCTATCGAGCACCCAGAAATAATCGCTGTCGCCGAGCTCCCGGTTACCACCATGGATCAGAGTACGCCCCACCCTGGGGCTGGTTGTCGCCAGGGTAAGGCCCGCTTGCTGCAACCGGCGCACGCTTACCTGCTCGTGACGGATGATTTCACCCACCACGCGGCGGCTCTGGCCAGCGTGTACCACCTGCGCCTGCAGTAGGTCAGCCGGCCAGAAGTGGGCCATCCCTCGGCTGCCGATCAACGCCAGGATCCCCAACAGGGTGAGCAGACACAGAGCGACGGCGCCGGCGTTGAGCCAGATCCAGGGGGTGTCGCTGTGCAGCCATCGCCCCAGGCGGTTGTCACAGTGCACGGTAGCGCCTCCGCAGCTGTTGCCGGATCAGCTCGGCGAGGGTGTTGATCACCAGCGTAAACAGGAACAGCAGCAGCGCGGTCAGAAACAGGATGCGGTAGTGGCTGCTGCCAACGGTGGATTGGGGCATCTCGATGGCGATGTTGGCGGCCAGCGTCCGCATCCCCTCGAAGAGGTTGAACTCCATGATCGGGGTGTTACCGGTCACCATCAATACGATCATGGTCTCCCCGATCGCCCGGCCGAAGCCGATCATCAGGGCCGAGAAGATACCGGCACTGGCGGCGGGCAGGATCATCCAGATCAGCGCCTGCCAGGGGGTCGCCCCCAGCGCCAGAGCACCGTTGCTGAGATGGCGCGGGACGGCGTGGATCGCCTCCTCGGTGAGGGAAAAGAGGGTGGGAATGATGGCAAACCCCATGGCGATACCCACAACCAGCGCATTGCGCAGCTCATAACGGATACCCACCTGGTGACCGAGCCAGAGCACCAGCTGACCATCGAACAGCCACGCCTCGAGCCACTGCGCCAGCGGGAAGGCTAGCCAGGTCACCAGCGGAATCACTCCCAGCAGCGGGATCACATGCCACCCTTCGGGCAGCAAAAACCGCAGCCGTTGCGGCATTCTTTCCCAGCCGAAGGCAAACAGCAGGATGCTGATCGGCAACAGCACGATCAGCAGCAGGATGGCCGCCAGGTGGGTCAGCAGGAACGGTGCCAGCCACAGCGCGGCGATGAGCCCCAACACCACGGAAGGGATGGCCGCCATCAGCTCGATGATCGGTTTGATCCTGCGCCGCCACCCGGGTGCCATGCAGTAGGCGGTGTAGATGGCGCCGCCGATCGCTAGCGGTGTCGCCAGCAGCATGGCATAGAGCGCGGCCTTGAGGGTGCCAAACACCAGTGGCGCCAGGCTGTATTTGGCCTGCGTATCGCTGCCGGCGGAGGCGGGTTGCCAGATGTAGGCGGGCTGATCGTAGTCCTCATACCAGATCCTGCGCCAGAGGCTGTCCAGGGTTATTTCGCTGTGGGGAGCCTGCAGCCGCCAAAGGCTGCCGCGCCGGTCCCGCTCCAGCAGTAGCTCTCCGCTGGGCGGCGACAGCGCCAGGGCATCGACCTTGCCCCCCGGCGCCTCGCTGCGCAGCAGTGCCCGGCTGGAGTTCAGGCTGTACAGGGCAAGCGCCCCCGCCCGATCCAGTACCACGAAGCTGTTGTCTTCGCTCCGAGCGGCCAGCAGCGTGGGTGGCCCGGGCAGGGGGTCGTACTGCCGGATCTCTCTCAGTCTCGTGCCGTCGTACCGATCCGGCGTAAAAAACCACTGCGAGAGCGCGCCCGAGCGGTCACCGAGCAGCAGGCTACGCCCCCCCGGCAGCAGTTCGAACAGGCTGATCTCCTCTTGGCTGGCACGGATCACTTCGTAGCTTTCTCCCGCTCCATGCAGGGGGATCACACCGACGCGCCCCTCGGGGCCCAGCGCCAACAGCCGGGAGGCGTGCGGCATCAGCAGCAGTTTACGCGGTTCAAAACCTGGCGTGGGCAGGTTGAACGCCTGCTGTGGGAGGGGGTCTGGCCGGCGCAGATCGAAGCGGAACTGGCGTAGCCGCCCGGCCTGGAAGCTGACCAGAAGGAGCTGTTGCTGCTCGACGGTGGCTGTCAAGCGATCGACCCCGGAGGGGTCGAGCCGCAGCGGTTGGTTGCCGAGCGGATAGTATATCGTCGGTTGCGGGCCACCATCGGCGCCGGTGTATCGGCGCTGCACCGGCAGCACCGTGCCATCGCTCAGTAGCAGTACCAGCAGGCCCTCCCCGGCATCGGCCAGGTCGGCGATCCGGCCACCGTCGGGGAGGGGGAGGGGGTGCCGTCGCCGCAGTGCGCCGGTGGTGGGGTGAAAAAACTGTAGCTCCCCCGCCCGCGTCAGGCGGACCCCCATCTGTCCCTCGGCGTCCAGGGCCAGATAGAGCACCTGGCCCTGAAAGGGGGGCTGGAGTGAGTGTTCGAGGGGAACGATGCGGGCCGGTGCCAGCAGCGGCACCACCTGATAGAGCAGGTAGAACAGCAGCAGCAATAGCGACAGGATCACGCCCAGCCCACCCAGCATGATCAACAGGGTGGCCAATCGGTCCTTGTAACGGCGCAGCTGCAACCAGCGGTTGTGCAGCGGGGGGGAGCGCCTGTGACCCGGGGGTGGGGCCTCAACCTGCATTAGAGAGCATCCTCAGTTGGCGCGCGATGGTTTGGGACGGAAGCGGGATGTAGCCCGCTCTGGAAACCACCGCCTGGCCTTCCTGCGATAGAACCAAGCGGAGAAACTCCCGCAGCGGCGGGGAGAGGGGCTGCCCCGGGGGCCAGTTCAGGTACAGATACAGCGGTCGTGTCAGCGGGTAGCGTCCGTCGCTCAGCGCCTCTGGCTCCGGGGCGATATATTCGCGGCCCCGAGCCGCCAGCGGCAGCACGCGCACCGAGGCGTCGCGGTGGCTGATGCTGGCGTAGCCGATCGCATCGATCGCCGCCCCCACCGCCTGGACCACCGCGGCCGAGCCGGGCAGCTCATTGACTCGGCTGGAAAAGTCACCGCGACACAAGGCACGATCACGGAAAAACCCATGGCTGTCGGAGACGGCGGTGTGGCCGAACAACAGCACCGGCTGCCCGCCGAGCGGCCCCGCCACCCCCAGCTGGCGCCAATGATCGAGCCGTGTG